>Ga0070741_10016176_pt1 | contig 12498 bp, 10 predicted proteins | sample Coa_R1_4_FD_66440 | JGI IMG/M metagenome (GOLD analysis project Ga0070741, IMG submission 66440) | Surface soil microbial communities from Centralia Pennsylvania, which are recovering from an underground coalmine fire - Coalmine... | ecosystem: Environmental > Terrestrial > Soil > Unclassified ...
TTCTCCACATAACAGGAGGGCTTTGATGAATTATCCAGGGACCGCCTGCGTTATCAGTCGAAGGCTCAGCGAGTCCGGCTTTCCAGCATGCCGGGCTCGGACAAGGATTGCATCACGGATGCGCTCCGCCCCCTGGTGGGCGATGATCGTCGGCCTCGCCGGGCTGTTCTGGGGAACCGTGCCGGGATTTGCATCCGGACCGCTCAGCGTAGCCTCGCCCGACGGGAACATCGTGGTCACCTTCGAACTGAAGGCGAAACCCCAGCCATACCTGCCCGGGGAGAGGGCCTATTACCGAGTTTCGTACAAAGGCAAGCAAGTGCTGGACGATTCGCCGCTGGGTCTGGATTTCAAAGGGGCCAAGGCGCTCGACCAGAACTTTGAGATCGTGGGCACCGACCGGAAATCCGAGGACTCGACCTGGGAGAATCCCCTGGGCGCGAAGCGAAAGGTGCCGGACCATTACAACCAACTCACCGTCTCGCTGCGGGAACGCTCTGCTCCCGCGCGGCGGCTGGATCTGATTTTTCGCGCGTACAACGAAGGCGTCGCTTTCCGCTACTCCCTGCCGAAGCAAGAGAACATGGACGTCTTCGTGATCTCGGAAGAGAACACCGGGTTCTACTTCAACCAGCCTGCATCGGCCTTCGCTCTGCGCCTCGACAGCTTCACCACGCCCTACGAAGCGCATTTCGATCGCGTGAGCCTGGATCAGATCAAGCCCGAGTCGATCGTCGGACTGCCGCTCGTGGTCGAGATACCCCAAGGGCCCTGGGTCGCGCTGCTGGAAGCCGACCTTCTGGATTATGCGGGAATGTATGTGCAGGGCGTTGCGGGCTCGCCCAACGCTCTCGCAGCGAAGCTTTCGCCCGTGCCAAGCTACGATCCCGCGGCCATGGGGATTTACGTCGATGCGGTTCACGTGGAAAGTGAGCTCGAGAACTCCGCCCGGCTGGTGATGCAGAAGCTTCTCCTTTCGCCACCCGGGAAAGGCCAGCGACTGCTTTCCCCGCCCAGCAGTTGGGGACCGGGACCGGGTTCGGAAGACGTTGTGGTGGCGAAGGCTCCCAAAGCCACTCCCTGGCGAGTATTGCTCATCAGTCCGCGCGCGGGCGGCTTGATTGAAAATAACTATCTGGTTCTGAATCTGAGCACTCCGAGTGTCCTGCCCGACACGAGCTGGATCCAGCCGGGCAAGGCCGCATGGGACTGGTGGTCGGGAAGGCTCGCGAAAAACGTGCCTTTCCAGCCCGGCATGAACACGGCGACCATGCTGCACTATATCGATTTTGCCGCCGAGCATCACATCGAGTACATGCTCATCGATGGCAACTGGTCCCCGTTCACGGATATCACCCGGTCGATTCCAGAGATTGACCTGCCGACGATCCTGGCGCACGCCCGCAACAAGGGGGTCAAGGTATTACTCTGGATGCTCTGGACCGCGGTGCGAGAGCAGGCCGATATTGCCTTCCCGCTTTACGAGAAGTGGGGCGTGGCGGGAGTCAAAATCGATTTCATGAATCGTGACGACCAGGAGATGGTGAACTTCTACGAAGAGATGGCGCGCAAGGCCGCCGAGCATCACCTGGTGGTGGATTTCCACGGCTCGTTCAAGGACACCGGCTTGCGTCGCACCTATCCGAACGTGCTGAACCGCGAAGGAGTGATGGGCCTGGAGTATAACAAGGTGGGCTACATGGCGACGCCTGAGCACGAAGTGACCATCGCCTTCACGCGCATGCTGGCGGGGCCGATGGATTACACGCCCGGCTCCTTCCACAACGCCACGCGGGAGGAGTTCAAGCCGCGAGGGATTGAGCCCATGTCGCAGGGGACGCGCGCCAGGCAGCTTGCGCTTTACGTGGTGTATGAGATGCCCCTGGCCATGCTCTCCGACTACCCGGAGGCCTATGAGGGACGGCCTGAATTTGAATTCATCGAGAAAGTGCCCACCGTCTGGGATGACACGAAAGTGCTGGGCGGTGAGCCGCCTAATTATGTCACCATCGCGCGGCGGCACGGCGAAGCGTGGTATGTCGGCAGCATCACGAACTGGGATGCGCGCGATCTGGAAATCCCGCTCGGTTTCCTGGGGCCGGGCAGGTTTCAGGCGCGGATTTTCGCGGATGGTCCAGACGCAGATAAGAATCCAACCAGCGTGGCCTTGAGCACGAAGCAGGTGGACAGAGGCGACAGGCTCAAGGTTCACCTGGCGCCCGGTGGCGGGGTGGCGATTATTTTGACGCCCGAGGCCCGCTGAAGGAGCAAGCCCTACTTCACGAGTTGGTAGTGATGTGCCTTCCGGTAATCCTGGTTTGCGATCTTGAGCCCTGCTTCCTTGATCGCCGCATCGCTGACCTTCTCAAGAGGCGTATATTGCGGATGCCGCACGACTTTGTAAGGGCTGTTGCGAGCCGCATTGTAGCAACACAGGAAAGCCCGGCGGGGATGGGGCGATTTGTTCTGGCCGGAAGCGTGAAGCAGGTTGCAGTGAAAGAAAAGGCCATCGCCCGATTCCAGCTCGCAGTGCACCAGTTCGTGTTTTTGCATGATGGCTTCCAGGCGCTCCGGATCGATGCTCGCCTGGGTGGCGCTGGCTTTGGCATGTTCCAGCCGGCCGAGCCGATGGGAACCTTTCAAGACCTGCAAACAGCCATTTTCCTTCGTCGCCCGATCGACGGCGATCATGCAGGTGGCCAGATCCGGGTAGAGGCAGCCGTAGCTATACCAGTAGCCGTAGTCCTGATGCCATTCCCAGGCTCCTCCTTTGAAGGGTTCTTTGATCGTCATCTTGGAGTGCCAGTGATAGACCTCGCCGCCCAGCAGACGTTCCATGGTGTCAACGACTCGCGGCGTGCGGGCTACGAGACCATAAAGGTCGTCGCCCGTGCCTTGCCAGATGGCGATTTTGGCCGTGCCCCCTTGCGCGTCGGGCACATCATACGAGCTCTGGGCCAGGTTCGGATCAATCTCGACGGCCCTGCGCAGCAGGTCCATCTCCTCAGCGTCGAAGAGAGACCTTACGATGAGAAAACCATCTTCGTTATACCGTCTGTAATCCTCGTCGGTGATTCTGTATGGGCTCATATGAACACGTCTCCCCGGTGTCCTGCGTTTCCCTCTGTCGCGGACCAGCCGCGACGGCGCCATGATGTGCTTCGCCTCAATGCTGGTCGGGATGCCCCTCGTTTCGATTCTACTTCATCCGGCAACAGTGTCAATAGATCTCGGTGCGTGGCGACAGCAGGCTTCCGTTTCAGACCGGCGCTCACCGGGTTGCACGACAGCAGGTTAACCTGGAGCGTGAGCGATTTCGTTGCTAGGCGGAAGCTTGCCAGGGTGGTAACATACGGTGGTAAGGCCAGCCGTGGCTCATCGAGGGCCAATCGAACAAAACCACCGGGTCGAAAGACAGAATACGGCTTCGCACGACAGGAGGTAAGCGGCAGATGGTTGCGGATTTCTTGAGGAACTATATGAGCGGGTTGAAGCAGGCGCTGGACAGCGTTCCTGCGGAGAAATTTGAAGAACTCATCCAGCAGCTCGAATCGGCGCATCACGACGGACGACAGATCTTCATGATGGGTAACGGGGGAAGCGGCGCCACGGCTTCGCACATTGCCTGCGATTTCAACAAGGGCGTATCGCTGGGGCTCGAAAAACGCCTGAAGGTGATCAGCCTTAACGACAATGTCGCCATCATGACGGCCTATGCGAACGATGTTTCCTACGAAGATGTCTTCGTGGAGCAGTTGAAGAACTTCCTGCGGCCCGGCGACCTGGTGATCGGAATCTCAGGCAGCGGCAATTCGCCGAACGTGCTCAAGGCGATTGAGTATGCCAATACCGCCGGCGCGCAGACGATCGGACTCACCGGATACAACGGCGGGAAACTGGCCAAGCTGGTGCGCACGTCCCTGAACGTGCCCGTCCACGACATGCAGAAGGCGGAAGATGTGCACATGATCCTCTTCCATGTCGCGATGCAAGTCCTCTATGCCCGGCTTCGCAACCCCGAGGCAGTGGCCGGCGCCCCGGCGTGCTGAGCCACGATCCAGGTGTTTGCGTCCGGAAGCTGGATCAGCGGTATTTACTTGCGGACGGCTTCGATTTTTGCGGAAGGGATTGCGACGCGCTGAACGCGCGATTGCTCGTCCACCCAAAGGTCGATCTGCATGAGATCCGTGGTAACCAGCAAGTGGTCAAGGTTCCCATGGCGGCCGAGCGTTTTGGCCTGCTCCTTGCCGGTATCTTCGATGGTTACCTGGCCGGGCGACGCATCCTGGGGGACAAAAGCCGCGAAGGTCTGCTTGCCGCCATCCGTCATCCTGTATCGATCGACGAGAAGCTGGAAGTGGTGAAAGACGTTGTTATCAATGACGACCACGTCTTTCAGGAGTTGGAATTCACGTTGATCGCTTGCGCCATCCAATGTGTGGTATAGGACTTTGGCCGGCGAAGTGCGGAAGTCCACCTCCAGGCTGGAGGACTGTGGGCCCTTCTGAGCCCAGGAATAGGTCTGAGCGATCAGGCCGGGAGTAAGAACCAGCCTCGGCGAGGTCGTGTACTCCGCCGTCTTGCCTTCCTGCCGCAGTCGATAGTGAATTGTCGCCGTGGCTTCGACGCCGTCCGCCGACGGGCGGATTTCGAAGGATTCCGTGCCAACCTTCCTGCCTTCCATTGAAATCACGAACTCGCCACGGTCGGCCGAAACGGAGGGAAGCGCCGGTCCGGAGGCGCGGCCGGTGCCGCCAGAGAAGGCCAGAATCGCGAGGAGTACGATCATGCCCTTGCTGCAAGTTGTGAGACGGTTGGGGCTCATGTCTGTCGGCGTGCCCGCGAGCAGAATCCTCGACTTCCTCTTGCCTGGCGTTTCGGGGAAGTCATCATTTGCTTTGCCTTGCCTCGGGACTAATCTCAGACACGATCTGGCGGATCATCGCGCCAAAAGTCTCCACCGAGAAGCGCTCGTCGACCGTGGCCAGGGCGCCGGCGCGCAATCGTGCGCGGAGTTCCGCATCGCTGAGTATACGCTCCAAACACGCGGCCAGCATCTCGACATCGTCCGGGGGGATGAGGAAGCCGTTGATCCCGTCTTTGATCACCTCGGGTATGCCCCCGATTCGCGTGCCGACCACGGGCACGCCCTGCTGCATGGCCTCCAGAGCGGCCAGCGGCAAGCCTTCTCCAAAGGTTGAAGGCAGCGCCATCGCATCGAACTTTGAGTAGAAAGGACTGGGATCACTGACGTAGCCGGCCCAATGGACACGGCCGTCCAGACCGAGGTCGCGGACCACGGACTTCAGGAAGCGTTCGTAGTCCTGATCCGCGCGGTTGTCAGGCTCTGGGGCACCCACGAAGACAACCTGGATGTCCCGGCCGTTTCCCACGAGCCTCGCCGCGGCCCGGAGCAGGTTATGCTGCTTCTTCTCGGGCGTGATTCGTCCTACCTGCCCGATGACGCAACGAGCCCTGACTTGGAAGGGAATTGTGCCGGCCTCGGGAAGACTCGCCCCTGGAGGAGAAGGCCGGCATACCGGGTTGTAAACCACGCGGGTCTTGGAACGAAGCCCGGCATTGCCGCGCGCCAGGGCGTCCGCGGCGGCATGGGAGCAAGCGACAATCCGGGTGGCATGACGACCCGCATGGTGTGCCACGAAAAGATCCGGACGACGCGAAAGCGTAAGGTGCTGGTGATATATGCCGGGAACACCGGTCAGGCGCGCCGCCAGCACTCCGGCCACGAGCCACCGCGGGGCATTGATGTAAACAAGGCGTACATCATTTTGCGCAATGACTTTCCTGAGTTTCAAGCCGCAATAGAGGCTGCGGATGGGAAAGGCCAGCAGATCGCCGAGAGACTTCCGCCCCGACCGGTAGCTGCCCAGCGGCACAACCATGGTTTCGACCCCTCGCTTGCGAAGATGCTCGACGAAGGGACCGTTGCTGGGAAACACGACAAGGGGCCGGTATTCCGGTGCGACGGCGCCGAGCAGTTCTTCGAGAACGCGCTGGGCTCCGCTCCGCCAAGTTTGTTGTTCAAGAAACAGGATCGTTCTTCTCACGCTTGGCCGCCTGCGCCCGTGTCTTCCATTCGCGATGAAGAGGAGTGCCGCCAGGACGGATGAAAAAGAGAGGCTCTCCCAAGGTGAGGAAGCTTACCATATCAGGACGCAAGGGCGAATTTCCGCCAGCCACTACAGAATTCCGAGGTGAAGAATCTCCTCGACGATCTCCTGCGGCTCGCGCCCGTCCGTCACCACTCGATGCTCCGCCCTCTGATAATATGGCAACCGTTCATTGAACAGGCGGCGGAAGCTTTCGGGATCACGGAACAACGGGCGGTTGGTCATGCCGGCGCAACGCTGGCGAAGTTCCTCGATCGAACAGTCCAGCCAGATTGTGGTTCCGCCCGTTTCGAGGATGAAATCCAGATTCGGTTTCTGCGCGAATGTTCCACCGCCCAGCGCCACAACGGCCGGCTCGGCCTTGGAGACTTCCCTCAGCGCGGCGTGTTCGACTTGTCTGAAAAATGGCTCGCCCGCCGCCTCAAAGATCTCGACGATGGAAAGGCCCTGACCCGCCTCGATGACCTGGTCGAGGTCGATGAACCGCCACCCGAGCTCGCGCGCCAGCAGCTCTCCGATGGTCGTTTTGCCGCTGCCCATGAAGCCCAGCAGATAGATCAGCTTCCGCCGTTGACGACCCATACGGTGCGAACATTACAGCAAGACATTGACAATGGGATTATAGAAGTTGGGTTCCAGAGTTTGCAACCTTCGCCCCACCCCAAAAGGCGAAACACCCGCCGAAACTCATGAGGGGAATTGCAGGAGGCGGCTGGTCTCAGGGCAGGCGGCGAATGCGAATAGTTCCCCGGTAGGAGGTCAATTCTACGGTCGCGGTCCCGGAGTTGCTGGTTCCAAACAGGCTGAACCCTGCCGAGGGCGGAGGGGGCGCGTGGCGCTTGGGTGTGATGGGGAAAGAGTTCTCGAGCCTCCCGCGGACGGATTTCGCGTTCAGTTCAAAGGAAGCGTTGGCAGGACAGAACACGTCCAAATCCCCGCTATAAGCCGACAGCGAATAATCGCCGCCCGGGGCGAAGTCACCTTCGTAGGTGATCTTACCGGAAGTCGTGGTGCCGCGGATTTTCCTGCTCGTCGGGGAGATGAAATGGAGATTCCCCGTGATGGAATAGGCTTCCACCCGGCCGGAGGGTCGCGCGATCTCGATGTCCCCTCCTACCGAGCGGACCGACAGATGCCCGGCGATGTCCGCCACCGAGATTTTACCCCCCACTGATTCCACCGTCGTGTCGCCTTGGAGATTCTCGACCTGGACCAGGCCCTGCGGGTTCCGAATTTCCACGCTGGAATTCAGCGGCACCTCCAGCCTGTAATCCGCAGCGCTGTCGTGGCCTGTTACGGAGGGGTCCAGGGCGTGAGTCGAAAACCGCACCCTTTCCGCCGGTCCGTCCGGCGGCGCCGCTTCTTCATCAACTTCCACGCGTGGAGAGGCGGTGGACCAAGTCGCATGGACTACAGATTTGTTCCAACCTTTTACCACAACCTGCCCCTGGATGTTGCCAAGACTGATGCGGGGGTTGGGGGTGGTTTCGATCGTCTTCTCAACTGGAGAAGCGCCTGCCGCCACCAGAAGCCCGGCTGAGACGAGGATGGAAAGGACCGTTCTCGCAGCCTGATAAGTGGCGGTTACCTTCGCTCTCGGGTTGGACACGGTGTTGGTTTCCTTTTCAAGAGCGCTAGTGTGCATCAAATTCCAGCGCCGTTTCAAGTATCTCGGCCTTCTGTGTGTAGGCAGACAGTAAGTACTGGCGCGCCAGGGTGTTTTCAGGTTGCCGCCGCACGGATTCTGAGCATTCACGGATGGACTCATTCAAAGATTCCAAGCCCCGAATATAAGCGGCCTTCAACGCCGGATCCAGGGTTGCCTCCCGGGCCCTGAAACTGGTCTCGAGTTCCAGCAAAGTCGTCTCCAACTGCTGCTGGTCCGGGAGACCAATGGAGGCGCTCACCACCTTCTCGCCCCCAGCAAAATCGGTCCCCGGCGAATGGGGTGGCCGCCGGGAGGTATTGAGCAGGACCACGGCGAAGACCAAAAGGGCGGTCAGCGCCCCGAGAGGAGCGTGGGTGCGAAGGAACCCATTGCTTCCCAACCACTGCTGCCAGAGACTGACGGGCTCGTGAATGATTCCCTCGGCGCGCAGATTTGCCCGGACATTCGCCCAGACCGCCGGCGACGGGCCTTCCAAAGGGAGGGCGCGTCCGGCCGAACGGATGGCTTCCAGATCAGCCAGCACGACTTCGCAGAAACGGCATTGCGTGGCATGCGCTGGAACGAAAGGCCGCCCTTCGCCTTCAAGGTAAGGCCCGAGTTCCGCATCAAAACGCCGGCATTCGTCCGTTCTGAGCAATCCTTCGTTCGCCATTTCCGTCCTACCTCTCATCCTGCGGGCTTGCCGAGGTGGCCAGACTCTGGGGTTGGGTTCGCCGCCGGTCTTCACGCAGCCACTCCCGCAGTTTCAATCGCGCCTTATGAAGTTGCGACTTCGAGTTTCCTACCGAGCAGTTCATAATTTCGGCAATCTCGTTGTGCTCGTAGCCTTCCACGTCATGCAGCACAAAAACGGTCCGGTACCCTTGCGGAAGTTCCGCAATGGCCTTTTCCAGCCCGATCCGGTCCACCGAACCAAGCAGCCGGCGGTCGTCATCTCCGTAATCTCGCTTGACCGGTTCCTCCTGAGAAGTTTCGGGCTCATCGAGGGAGATCTGTTGCAGGCCCTTCTTTCTCAGGTGCATTAGCACCACGTTCACGGCCAGCCGATGAAGCCAGGTCGAAAAGGCCGACTCACCACGGAAAGTCGATATCTTGCGGAAAAGCTGAAGGAAGGCTTCCTGTGTGAGATCTTCGGCTTCCGCAGTGTTTCCCGTCATGCGCAGACAGAGGGAATAGACCCGACGCTTGTGAGCCTCGAAGAGCGACGCAAAGGCCTCCTCGTCTCCCTTTTGAGCGCGCCTGACAAGCTGAGTCTCGGAAACGGCTTTTGCGGCCACCTTATTTTGTGGGCTCAACTGAACTCACGCAAGGCCGCACCTTGACTCGTTCGGTAAGATGCGGCACCGGAAATCAGAGTTGTACGTATCCCTTGGACGTCCGCGGCGTCTCAGGGTTACAGCCTCAGAAGCAGGCGTGGCGTGCAAGGCACTAACGCGCGGGCGACGGGGTGCCGGGAATCTGCACCACAGCCTTGCCCACTCCTCCGTTACCAGAGGTGTCAAACGCTCGTAACGCCACAATGTGCTCGCCGGGATCGAGCCTCGGGATCCTCACGGTGAAACTCTCACGTCGAGAGTCGACGATACCATCATCAGCCGAGGCATCCCGCCAGTCTTTTCCGTCCACGGAGAACTCGGCACTGCGCAGGGGCGACGTGCTATCCTCAGCCTGAAATCGGACTTCAACTCCCTCGTCCGCCACGGTCTGCCGCAACACCCTGACCGCCGGAGGAGTATTGTCAATCCAGAAGGGAGGGCTTTCCAGTTCCGCCCGTCGGGCCTTCGATGGAGGGTTGGCCTCCTCGTCAGAAGCCACAAGTTTGGCCTCATATTTGCCATCGGGGAGAATATTGGCCTCCAAGGTATAGTTCGTCTGGTGCAATTTGTCTTTCAAAAGGTGCCATTCCTGTTCGTCCGTGGCCTTAAGATACAGAGAATAAACCAGTTGGTCCCCGTTGGGGTCGTCCGCCTGCCAGGAGAACGTCACCGGGGTCTTGGCGGGAGGGCCGGAAGGAGTTGCCGAAGTCCCATAGCCTAGCGGCGAAGTTCCAACCGTAATGGTCGTCCCGGAGGGAATGCCGGAGCCTGTAGAACTCCCCGTGGGACTGGTCCGCTCCCCCGCCGTGCTTACGTTCAACGACCTGATCTGGGGCGGCAGGTTCTGATTGAGGTATGTCAAGGTGACATCATCGAGAACTGGCGTGGCGCTTCCGGTCGTCTTGAAAACGGCCTTCCACTGAATGTACCGGGCAGCCGGACTCAGGATGGGACTGCCGTTGGGATCCCGATAAGGTCCCGCCCACTCGCTCCAGGTCTTGTCCGGCTTATCAGAATTGCCCGAGCGCGTGAAGAAGTCCTGGGTGGTCCCGGGCGGAGTTTTTCCCCGCCAGGCAATCACGCCCCATTGCGAAATGAATTTCGTGTCCTTCACCGGCGACTCGTAAGTTCCCTCGCGTCCGGGACTCGACTCGATGCGGAACAACTTCGCAACGTTGCTCGTGGCTGCGTAAAGGTTGCCGCGCTCCAGCAACAATCGCGTGGCGAGCGTCTCACGGGTCTCGGTGAGGAGAGTCATTCTCTGGCCATCACGCGCCGGGTCCAATTCAAAAATGCGGCCGCCCGAATCTGTCGAGAACATCACGCGGTTGTTGCGCAGAGCCAATCCGAAGATGCTTTCGTTGTTGGAACTCCAGATCGTCTCCGTGGAGTTGTCGGGCAGAATCTCGACCAGCGACCCCTTGCCTTGCCCCATCTGGTATGGGGCGGGACTCAGGGTTGAGGGTGTGGTACGGTTGAAACTGGGCGCGGCTTGAACCTCGGCAGGGGGCACCTGTGGCTTCTGACTGGAAGAACTTGCTTCGTCCGAGGCCGTTACGGTTATGGTGGTTACCGTCGCGGGTCCGCCGGCCGGCGTGGTGGGTGCCATGAAAAGTTCATGCGTGCCCTTGCCTCCTGTCCCGCCGAGTGTCGCGGCATAAATGCGGCCTTCCGAGTCGGCGATGATATCGTGAATCTCGGGAAGGCTGGATTGATAGAGAACAAATGCCCTTCCCTGAGGGTTGATGCGGTAGATCAGACCGTTCGGAACGCTTCCGGCCAGCAGGTTTCCTTGCGGATCGAAAGTCAGGCACATAATGTGGGTCTGCTTGCTGTCGAAGAAGAGCTCTCCCTTGCCATCCGGATCGACTCTCAGGATTTGCCCCTTATCGCCGGTTCCCACGTACAGGCGGCCCTGGCTGTCAAACGCGAGCGCCCAGATGTATTTTACTCGGGGCTCGTAAAACACTCTTGTCTTGCCGTCCGGCGCTACCCGATACACCTTGCCCTCCGGCGAGCTTCCCACATAGATGGCGCCATCCGGCCCCACCGTGATCGCGAAGATATCGGGTTCCTGGGTCTTCAGGATCATGGACGATTTCAGGTTCTTGTCCAGGCGAAAGACTTTGCCTTGGTGGCCGGTCCCCAGATAGATATTCCCCTCGCGGTCCGCGGCGATCGACAAGGCCAGTGCCTCTTCAGGAGTGAAGACAGCGGTCGTTTCAGGGGCCAGCGTGAGCTCACCCTCTTTGCTCAACGAAACTCCCGTCAGGTCTCCCTGAAGGAACTCTTCAAAAGAAGCCACCTGCCAGAAGGCCGTCTCCACCGCCTGGAGCGAACCCGAAAGGCTCAGGAGTGCAATCAGAAGAACATTCCACGGTTTCATGCTACAGCCTTTCAATCCAGTCTCGACGAAGGCTCTCTCAAGCCGCTTCCGGTGCGATTCTCCACTATTATGAGCCCGAGCGCGTAACCTTGAGGAAGAGTGTCTTTTGGCCCCGGATCGCATAGGGAGTTGGGTCCGTCTCAACATCACCGATGACCGAAGTCCCGCTGAAGGTCACGCTGGAGGAAACCGCCGGGTCGGCCAGGAAAGTTTGCAACAGAGAAGGTGGCGGAGAAGGATATTCATCGCCCTGAAGGACGAAGGAGCGTTGAGGCGCCATCAGAAGGGCATAAACACGGTTGTTGTGTCGCATCTTGTTCAGGGCCTTGACCAGTTGATGCAGGTCGCGGGGATTGGTTCCCACCGGGATCAAACGAAACTGTAGCGCGTTGATGGCGGACCCGCCTCCAACGACCACCGAAAGCATCTTGTCCGTGACGCTCTCGGGAATCTCCAGCGGCAGCTTCTGAATCAAGGTTTCCCCCGTGGGTTTGCGAAGCAGCGCCGTCACCTCAAAATGGTCCCCCGGGCGGACTTCCGACTTGCTGCTCCAGGCCTGCTCCAAGGTCGCGGAACGCCGCTCATTGAGAGACACAAAAGAGAGGTCAATCCCTTCGACACGCAAATCGGGGAAGTTGTTCGCCAGGATGATGCTGAGCGGATTTGCCGCGGCGGCTCCCGCGGCTCCCGCGGTGTTCACATCGGAGGAAAGTACATCATCCAGATCGACGTCCTCTCCTCCTGAAAGCCGAATCTTGCCTTTGAGGTCGATCGTGGAAGCGCCCAACTGGCGTTCCGTCACGCCCAGAGCCGACGTCACCGCCAGGTTCAGCAGCAGGGGTGAAAGAAATGACTCCTGCACCATCTCAAACTTGTAATCTTCCTTTTTGTTCAGCGACGACTCCACGTGCACGCGCACCGGAATCCCCTGGGCTTTGTCTCCGACCGTCCCGTAGATGGCGCTGAAGCGATCCTGGTGGATGACGCCCGCCAGGG
>Ga0070741_10016177_pt1 | contig 12498 bp, 10 predicted proteins | sample Coa_R1_4_FD_66440 | JGI IMG/M metagenome (GOLD analysis project Ga0070741, IMG submission 66440) | Surface soil microbial communities from Centralia Pennsylvania, which are recovering from an underground coalmine fire - Coalmine... | ecosystem: Environmental > Terrestrial > Soil > Unclassified ...
CCGGCATCTATTCTAGAAAAGCCAGGTCCACTGAATGAAGAAGAGTGGAAGATTATGCGCCTGCACCCGGAGATCGGGCAGCGTATTCTGCTGGCGGCGGGCAGTATTTTCAGCGATCTAGCGCCGATTGTGTTGGCCCACCATGAGCGTTGGGATGGATTGGGCTATCCTAACGGTTTGGCAGGAGAAGATATTCCTCTGCTGGCACGCATCCTTGCCGTAGTTGATTCCTACGATGCAATGGTGTCTGAGCGTGCTTATAGCGCGCCAAAGTCCATTGCAGAGGCTCGCGCAGAGCTAGAGCGTTGCGCAGGTAGCCAGTACGATCCGCGCGTCGTCGCAGCATTTCTCGCTGTACTTGACGAGCAGAACGTACAGGTAGCTACCTGCACTTCTGCTTTATCACTCTTTACCTTCACCGCTCAGGATTTGTTCCAGCATGTGGTTAATCCACTCTGTGAAGTGCTCCCTGCTCCTTCCTCAACGAAAAAGCTCGTCAATGATGATCTCAGGCAAAATCCCGTAGGAGATGTACCTGAACTGGTTGACGAAGTGTTCGCAACGCCTTCACTTCAATCTGCCTGATGCGCTCCCGCGTCAATTTAAAATGGGCACTAAGTTCTTCCAGCGTATGACAGTAACCATCGTGAAGCCCGTAACGTAGTTCGATGACCTGGCGTTCTCTCAGGCTTAAAGTCTCCAGTGCACGTGAAATCTGGTCGCGTAAGACCTGGTGCGTTACCACATCGGCGGGTGCAGCTGCATGCGTATCTTCGATGGTATCGGCCAGATGATACTGTTCATCGTCGATAAGCGGAGCATCGAGTGAAATAGGAGTTTCGGCCATGCTCTGTAACTCGACGATGCGCTCTTTGGTCAGATTAAGGGCGTGAGCGATTTCCTCCGGGAAGGGATCGCGCCCTAGTTCCTGGTAAAGCTGACGGGTGATGCGCTTCATTTTATAAATTAGTTCCACGACATGCACAGGAATATGGATGGTACGCGTATGTTCCGCTACTGCACGGCTGATGGCCTGACGAATCCACCATGTAGCGTAAGTGCTGAAGCGGAATCCGCGCACTGGATCGAACTTTTGTGCGGCGCGTATCAAGCCCAGGTTCCCTTCCTGGATAAGATCGAGCAAAGAGACCCCATGATTGTTGTAACGCTTCGCAATGCTCACGACGAGGCGTAGGTTCGCTTCAACCAGGCGTTGTTGTGCCTCCATATCTCCCTCGATAATGCGCCGTGCCAATTGCATCTCCTGTTCTGCAGTCAGTAGAGGGTAACGTCCGATTTCGGCCAGGTATTGCCGGATAGCATTCTCAACTTCACTTTCTCCCTCTTCCTCTTCTCCCTCCTCCTCGTCAATATATTCTTCTTCATAATGAAACTCAGAGTGGGTCTTGTTGCTTTTGCCTCGCTGTGGGGCATCTGTTAGACCCTCTGCGTCAAAGTTGAACTGTCTTTCGTTATCATCCAGATATGATGACCTCTCTCGTATGCCTTCTGTTTTCGTCTTACTTGTTCTTTGCCCTTTTCGACCTGAAGCAACTGTGCGATGAGCCGTATTTGTGCTCTGTGTTGACTGGATCGGTTGTGTTTCGTCGAACGCAGAAGACGAGTGTTGTTGCGTGGTCGAGCACGCATTCCTTGCTGTTTTAGCTCGTTTTATGACGGCTACCATATACCTACTCCTTATACCTCAAATCCCATTCCACAACTTGGTAACCGGAGATTGGGGTTGCCGGGCTGCTCTGTGATAGTAGTTAGAGTGTTCCCTGCAACACGATGTCCGAAAAAATTTCTCGGGCCCATTTCCCCTACAGTATTTTCCTGCAATATATGTGCCAATATAGAGGTGTAGGGATGTAGGGGCGTGAATTTGCTTTTCAGGCGCTTCTGGGGCCATTTTTTTGCCCGTTATATAGTTAGTGTCTGCCTGTGAAATATTGGGCTTACCTGTAAATTTTTTCCAGTTGCTATGGATATTTCCACAGTTAAGACAGAAGAGAGGGTCTCCTTCATCATTTTATGCTCCGCATAAAATGATGAAGGAGACCCTCTCTTCTGTCTTAACTGTGTTATTCGCCTCGCAGCTTGCTGTATAAAACCATGTCGTGCCAGTTTCCGCCGCGCCATTGAGCACGGCGAAGCACACCTTCGCGTGTGAAGCTTGCTTTTTCTAACGAGCGTTGTTCCGCGATATTTTCAATGTCGGTGGTTGCTTCGACGCGCATAACAGGGTAGGTTGAGAAGAGATATTCCGCGAGAAGTTGTTGTGCCTCTGTACCGTAGCCTTTGCCGCGATGCTCGGCTGAAATGGCGATGCCGATGTTGTAGGCGAGGCTACCCTCGTTTGGTCCGTAACTTTGCTGATGGTAGCTGACATCGCCGATAATCTGCCCATCGAGGGCGGTGATGACCAGGCTACCATGATGTTTACTGAGCAGGCCATTCTCGGCGAGCGCGTTGCCCATACGACCTGGACTGCGTAGACCGAAGTTGTTGAATTCGCCGTGAAATGAGAAATCGTTGATTCGCTCATCAAAAAATGGAATGTCTGCCTGTGTGAAGGGGCGTAGCAGGATGGTTTTTCCGCGTATCATTTGCTGAATCGACTCCTTTTCGTATAGACCTTTCTTTCCTTGATACGAAGAGATACGAAAATAGTCACCAAGAGAAGTTTATTTGCAATGAAGAGTTCTCTTCACTTGTGTTTCTTGTTCTTGCTCTTGAGCAATGAGCATATATGGGAGCGATGATATGATCAGACCTGGCCGCACAGAAAAGGACCATTCGGGTGCATTGGGAAGCTGCAGTGCGCAAGGAGTACAGAAGAGCCCACAGCATATCAGACTACCATCTACCCCGATTCCCCCACGCGCCTCTGCCGCTTCTGCCAATACGGGGAGCATGCGTCTCAGACATCCCCAGGCCCAGAGAGCGATATTGCCAGAGAGCGATATTTCAAGTTTTCCTACATTACCTCACCCGGCAATGCAACAGCAGAAGACATCGGGTCCTCTCTTGCAACATAGCGCCGCATTCTTCCCCACTTCCGGTGTTTTTCCAATGTCGCCATCCTCTCCTGACATTGCGGACCTGGATACGCAAGAGTCACGTGTGCCGCTCAAGAGAGCTATGATAGATGATGCTGTTGCAGACATTGATACGATGCATAATGCTCCTACGGTTGCCACCATTAGTTCTGGTGCGCAATCTTCCACTAGAAAGCGTGCCTGGGCTCCACGTAGTGCGGGTGAGATACATGCCGCATATGCACGACCGATTGCGCATCGTGGTGAATGGGACTTTTCTAATCAACCATTTCGCCTTAATCCATTAGACGAGATTCGCTGGTGGCTGGTTCGTCCTGGTCGTATCGAATTTTTGCTCGGGCTGACGGGGAGCCTGCTCTTGATCGGTGTTACTGCTATGCTCACATTTAGTATCGCTGTGAATATCGCCAGCCCAACTGTGAAGCAAGCGGCGAGTTTGCACGTGCTGCCAGCGGGAAACGCCGTGAGCTCAACGCAATGCTCTCCAGGAGGCATTGGAGGTAGTGTGGCCTGTACGCCCGTTATTGCCTCATCGTCAAGCAATCTCAAGGTTGCGATGCTCGATGGTGAGCGCGTGAAGATCGGATCGACCATGCATCTGCAAGGTCAGGGCTTCAGCCCCTTGGGAGAGGTTGATCTTACGCATGATGCGCACCTGCCGTGTCAACCCGGCAGTATGCTGGCAGACGCGCAAGGAAAGTTTTACGTTGCTATTCCGCTGCGAAATAGTCTCGATTGGGAACCGGGGAGCCATCAGATAATGGTTGTTGATGTAGTAAGTCGGCATTCCATCGTTCTCAACGTACAATTACTGCCAGGGACAACTAACGCGACAATTACGGCGACTCCCAGCCCCTCTCCAGTAACCACGTCTGCGAGAGATCAACCGGAAAGCGGTTCAGGCTCTGGATCTGCGGATCAGGCGTCATCGGCGGCATCGCCGACGCCTGTATCCTTTAGACCCGTTCATGTGCCAACGCACACGCCTGTAAGACCAACGCCTGTACCAACCGTCAGTACTCCAACGCCAATGCCAACGCCAACTCCTGATATTACTCCAACGCCAACCCCGGATATCACGCCGACCCCAACGAGTCAGGACGTGACACCAACTGCAAGCCCGGACAGTAGCGTAACCCCAACGCCGCAAGACGCACTGTCGGGCGCACAAATTCCTGCATCTTTACTCATACTCTTCAACAAGATACTGGCACAAGGTGCTGATCTCAGACCTCTGGCAGAATGTCTGCTATGGGTGAGTTATTGCCTTTCAATGCTGTTGTTGGGGCTCGTAGGGCTGTTGCACCGACGTAGAGGCGCGTAAAACGAACAAGAATGATACTCAAGACCAATCAGAAGATTCTTAAAATAAAAGGGTATGGGAAGGTGCTTCCTATACCCCTTTGCACTAACTACTACTTAGATCATGTTAAGCTGTAACCCTAAGTTACATACATAACCATTGTTCGGAGCTATGCTTTGCAAGTTGAGATACAGATTTTTCACTTTCTCTACTTCATTGCGCGTCTGCATCACGCTTGCTATTTTGTACGCTTCGTGTCCTGCCTGGGCGCTTCCTTCAATGTCACGTTCCAACAAGTTTAACTGTGCTTCCGTAATGTGTAGGTTGACACGCCAGATGGTGAGATCAGGGGTAAGTGTCTTCCATGCAGTATTCAGTTCACTACGAGCTTCCTTGAGTGCGCCTTTACGGCTTGCAAATTTCATCAAGGTTTTAGCTCGTTCATGATGTACGGCGGTAATATTCATCATGAGGAATGTCCCATCGTCCTCATACTGGCCCTTTTCCCGATACACCATGTTTGCAACTTTTTTCTGCCATGTATCACACTGATCTTGTAATCGTCTGTTGTCCTGGGCATAAAGCGAGTTGACTTCGGCGGCAATAAGGTAAATGTTGCTCTTTAAGGGATTGCGCACGTGCTCTACATACTCTAACGCTTTGTTGACATCAAAACGAGCAAGATCAAGGTATTGCATTGCTTGCTGGCTTCGTTCGCCTTCCGGTAGCTTCTTCACAAACTCGTACAAGTCCATGTATACACGTATCCGGCGAAAGTGGGAGGCGGCTATCAGTTCAACGTCTTTCAGCGTGTTTGCAAGGTCAATAGCTTTCTGTGAGTGGCTGAGAGCTACACTTGTATCTATTCGATCTCTCGCAAATCGCGTCGAAAGCTGATAATACCGACAAAGTAATGATAGCCAGGCTTCGCGCTCGGTGCTTGGGGTCCGTTCTGCAAGCTTTTCGAGTTTGTGGAGCCTCTTCGTTATCCTTGTAGCGGTCTGAGGTGAGCCACCTTTATACGTACTCTCCCAACCTACTGCAAGTAAATCATCATAAAATTCATATGTGTCTTCTTCTATGAGGCCAACCATGTCAGCGAACGGGCTTTCTTGATCTACTGTGTTATTCTTATAGACCATGAAGCGCCAATCTAAGGCAAGCAGACAGGGTGGGATCTGCAAGAGCCTGGCTAATACCATTCTTCTTTCGATTGAATCAGGCGCGTCCAAATTCATGCTCCCTTCTAGCTCTTGGATCGTTCTTTCTGAATACCCTAGAGCTATTGCGAGGGCTTTTTGCGTCTGAAAGCCGCGTCTTATGCGGTACTCGGTAATGACCTGTCCCATATGGGGATAAATACCGACTCCTGGCGCAAAATTCCCAAAACGTGACCACCAATAAGCAACGATCTCACTCATATTTTACCCTTTCCCTAACCATGATATCTACCTTACAGTTAGCCTCACGTATTTACCTAAACGTTACAGCGTACCTTCTACATAGAACGTGATCTTGCTCATTTTGTATCATCAACCTCACTGTAATTTTACTCATTTTTATTGCTTGATGTATACGCAATATTACTGCGTTTCTGCATGGTTCTTTCGTTTTCGATACCTCAACTTTCCTGTAACATAACATATGGTGCTGCATTCCGTGACCACCATGCTACGAGTGCTAATCGTAGCCCTTCAAGAATGCTGCACCTTTACAAGCATGTAGAGAGGGAAAGGTAAGGTCGTTCAACAAATTTTAATGATAATACATAAGGAAAGGATTCTTTGTCGTCATGGCTGAAAGTGAGGTAGCTCAATTCAGGCAAGAGCAAGTTTTGCAAGAACAAGCAGCACAACAAGGGCTCCATGGGCTAGCAGTTGTTGCTAACCATGAAAGTATTACCGCTCGTATGGAACAGGGAGCGGAACATCTCCTGAAACTTCTTGAAGAGGGGAAATACAGAGAGGTTGCAATCCTCATGGAAACACCAGCTTGGGGGTTGGAAGGGAACGTCTCACCGTGTCACACTACAATATCAGCTTGATATAACCAGAACAAAAAAAGAGGGAGAGGATGACATGAGTAGTAAGCGTATTTTCGTGATAGATCGGTCAAGGACCATACAAATCATACTTCGCACTCACTTCTGTAATGCTGGTCATCAGGTAATCATGTGTAGCAATCCTCAAGAGGCATTAGGGATGCTTCCTGACCTGCCCGATGCTCCTGATATGATCTTCCTGGCTATCGATGATCAGAAAGAGGCGTGCAGGGTGATAGACTTCGTGAAAAAGCAGGGAGCAGATACCCATATTGTTGCAATGGTGATAAAGGAAGAACAGGAAGACATACAGCGAGTGCTAAAGGCAACAGACGTAAGCTATCTTGTCAAACCGTTTCCTATACAAGATGCGCTCACGCTCGTCTCTGCGCTTGTTCCTGAGGGTGTTTCCACTATAGCAAGGGAGGAGAATGCATGACACCCCAACCGCCACACGCAAATAACGAAGTCTTGTATGTTGAACCTGATGAGCTTTCTGCTATGCTTATAGCAGTAGACATCTATATCAGAGTTCTGCAAGGAGCAGGTCTGCCAGCTGTCTCCCGTGATATCGTACTTCCTCCCTTGCAGTCACTCAAGCAGCATTGCCAGGCTCTTATCAGCCAGATTGCACAGGGAAAAGAGCACCGGCGACTGCTTCCGGTGTTGTGCTCTGCACAAGAACTGATTGTTTTTGGGAACTCCGTTGAGATGTACATGCATCTGGAAAAGGCTGGTATGATAGCTTACCTGTCCGTAGATGGGTCTATGAACATCAAGGAGGAAATAGATATTATTGGGCGACTGCTCGCTGTCCAGCAACGCTATTTACTTTCTACCTCTCTTACTCTCCTATCTTCGGAAGAGTAAATATGCACTTTATAAGACAACAAGTCAGGCTATCAAAAAAACGCTTGATAGCCTGACTTGTTGTCTCTTCACCAGGATCATAGTAGCTCTCCTCTGGTCCTTTTCTTGAGCTTTGCTGCATGACATTATATGCTGCCCCAAGGGGAAAAATATTCGCCGCTTATCCTCCACATACTTGCTATTTGTATAATAGGAGAAGTCTCTTGAGCACGCAGGCGCGTAATGCCGGAGTTCTGGGTGCGTGACTGCCCTTTCCATAGGTGATAAAATGGCAACGGAGGAAGCATAAACGTGGTAATCGATGCCTATAGGTCTGCACGGCTGGCAGACTTTTTCTATTGTATGGGAAAATCCAGCTCTGAAATAAGGGCTGAATCAATAAAGTATTGGAGAATGGCAAATGGCAGATGTTCAACCTTTACGAGGATTGCGTTTTAATCGCAAAAAAGTGGGTGATCTGGCACAGGTGATTACACCACCGTTTGATGTGATTAGTAGAGAGGCACAGGAACGCTACTATGAGCGCAATCCGTATAACGTTATCCGCCTCGAATTGAACCGGGCGGAACCGACAGATAATAGCCTCAATAATGTCTATACACGCGCGGCTGCGACGCTGGCAGAATGGCGTCTGCAAGGTATTTTGTACGAGGAGACTGACCCTTATTATTATCTCTACCAGCAGCGCTTTACCCATGCCGACCAGAGTTATACGCGCACCAGCCTGATGGCGCGTGTACGCCTGGAGCCGTGGGAGGCTCGCGTTGTCTTGCCTCATGAACATACACGCACAAAGGATAAAGAGGATCGCTTAAATTTGCTGCGTGCTTGCTCGACCAACTTTAGCCCGATTATGTGCCTCTACGATGATCCACAGGCTCGGATACGCCGCTTGCTTAATGAATATGCGGCTCAAGCGGAGGTGCAAATTGTCGATGAAGTAGGTGAGGAGCATCGCTTGCAGCCAATTACGGATAGGCAACAGGTTGAACTTATCCGGGATTTCTTTGCTGAGCGTCAACTCTATATTGCCGATGGACATCACCGCTACACGACAGCGCTGAACTATCGTGAGGAGATACGCGCACAACAGCGAGAATTGCACCCGATGGACGGAGTGAACTTCGTATTAATGGCATTGATCGACCTGGATGATCCTGGTATGCTCGTGCTACCTACACACCGCCTCCTGTCCGGTCTGAGTCAGGAAGCTCTCAGCACCCTTTCGCCTCAGGGGCTGGCACGTTATTTTACAGTTGTGAGCCTGAACCCTGCAACTTCCAGTGAGGCTGTGCTGATGCAATTGGCCGAGGTAGGTGAGCACATTCCATCGCTGGTGGTCAAGACCGCGCAACAAACGCTGCTGTTAAGCCTGAACGAGCAGGGCCAACGACGAATGGAGGAGAGCAAACACTCCGTTGCCTGGAATCAACTGGACGTTGCCATCGCGCAAATGCTGCTACTGGAAGACACGCTGGGCATCACAGCGGAGGATGTGGCAGCAGGACGCTATGTACGCTATTCGCACGATACACAGCAGACGCTCCAGCAGCTCCAGAACGGGGAGGCGCAGGCGGTGATCTTGCTGAACACAACGCCATTGCGGCAGGTATGCGATGTTGCCCAGGCCGATGATCGCATGCCCCAAAAGTCTACGTATATTTACCCTAAGCTAGCGACCGGATTGGTCATGAATCCCTTATGGTGAGGAGCGAATTGCTATGATTCTCATTGTCGGAGCGGGATTAGCGGGATTGACATGCGCGAAAGTGCTGGTGGAAGCGAAGCAAGACGTACTCGTTCTGGAGGCGTCTGGTCAGGTCGGTGGGCGTTTGCGCACCGATTATCATGAAGATGGCTACCGGCTGGATCGCGGCTTTCAAGTGCTGTTTACAGCCTACGCAGCGGCATCACGTCACCTCGATTACCAGGTGCTCAAGCAACGCAAGCTTGAGCCGGGGGCTATCCTGGTCAAGAACGGGAAATTATATGAGATTGCCGATCCATTGCGCGAGCCTGCACGCACGTTTTCAAGCTTGCTCAATCCGCTTTTGCCTGCTGCCGACAAGATGCGTGTATTGCGTCTACGCATGCAATTGGCACGCTTGTCCACCAGCGATATCTTCGTGGGCAAGAAACAGCCGGAGGGCCACGACGAAACCAGCGAAGCATATTTGCGGCGGGAGGGTTTCAGCGATACATTCATTGATAACTTTGTACGCCCTTTCTACGGTGGGATCTTCCTCGACCGCTCGCTGCAAACGAGCGCGCGTATGTTTCAATTCGTCTTCAAAATGCTGGCGACCGGTGATGTGATCATTCCGGCGGAAGGCATCCAGCGCATTCCTGAACAAATTGCCGCCAGTTTGCCGAAGGGAGTTGTTCGTACTAATGCCCGCGTGAGCTCTGTCGAGGTGAGTGGAGGACGTGTGCAGGGAGTGCGGCTGGCGAATGGGCAGCAGATCAAGGCTGATCGGGTGGTGATAGCAACCTCAAGCCCGGTTGCAGAGAAGCTTATTGATAAGCCCTTGCCGTCAACGCCCGTGGGTGCGGTCTGCCTGTATTTTGCCGGCGACGAGCGCCTGTACCCGCAGCGCAAGATCTTGTTAAATACCGATCCCAATGCTTACGTCAATAATGCTGTGTTACTGAGCAATATCGCGCCAACCTATGCTCCGCCCAAAAAACATTTGTTGTCTGTGACGGTACTGGGCAATCCAGAGGAAGACGATGAGGTAATCGCGGAACGCTGCCGGAAAGAGATTGCAAGCTGGTTTCCCGACTATGGCTTGCAATACTGGCAATTATTGGCCGTATATCGTATTCCTTTCGCTCAGTTCGCTCAGCCGCCTGGAATCTTTGATACGTTGCCGGATAATCGTACTGACATCGAGGGTCTGTATCTGGCGGGCGAGTATACAAAGTCAAGCAGCATTCAGGGGGCAATGCATAGCGGCGAGTATGCGGCAAAAGCTCTTTTGCAAGCACCAGTAGAAGTGTTAAGTTAAAAATTGCCCATCATGCGCAATGCGCGTGATGGGTAACTTTTAACTTAATACTTCTACTGATGTTGTTAATCCTGACTGAAAAAATTGACGGGGAATGCGTCGGGGTCGTTTGCTTCGATAGCCTCGACCATCATGCGTAAGGGTCCCTGTTCAATGGAGAGGTTGAGCATAGCACGAGGGAAGGCTTGCTCACGTACCGGAATGCCGGATTTGGGGTGAAGAACTGCGGCAACTGCGCCGATCAGTGCTACATCCTGCTCACGCCCTGCGTACTGAAACAGTATGGCTTGACGGCGCAGGCGCGCTTCATAGAGGGTGCGCCATGCGTCATCTGTCAGTTCATCGAGCGCCTCGTTGACCAGCTCATCCAGAAACGTCTGCTGCTCTTGTGCCTTCTCCTTCTGTTTCCTTTTGTGGCCGCCGCGTCCGCGTGTAGTATGATCAAGGAGGTTGTAAGCAGCCCAGTAACGCGTCATATAGGGCTCGACTCGCTCGATTGGCTCATACATCCACGAGACAAATTCGGGCAATTGGTAGAGTTCTGCGCCGCGCTGCGCCAGTTCCTGGGTTTGGGTATCGAGGGCAAGTGGTGGCAGCATTGTTGAGTGGTTACGCGCATTTTTCTTCTCGGCGACTCCGAACTCGATAAGAGGTCGCCAGATTGCATAGGCGATGGGTAATTTGCGGCGCGTGCGTTTGTTGATGGCTCGCGCTTCGGCAATCAGGGCGCGTCCATACTCGATGGGGACATGAAAACTGGTGAAGCCCTGTTCTTCTAGATCGCCGACAAGATCATTCCAGCGCTCGATATCCATTTCATCGACCCCATAACAATCCTTGATGCCTGCCTGATCCTGATAGAGAATATTGATTCCCTTGATCAGGCCATCGGGACGCAACCAGGAAAGCATAATCAATTGCGTACCGGAGCCATCGACGAAACTGACCCGGGCTTCGTGGACAGGAAGTTGTTGCTTGCGTGCTTCCATCGCGGCGGCCTCTTCCGCACCAACCGCAGCCTGCATGGTCAGGCGACCCAGAAGAGTACGCGCGCTCTGCTTCAATTGACGATTGGAACTCGCTGCAATGATATAGTTCAGGGCTGGAATCGTTTGCTGGAGCGCGATAGGCCCAAGTTGTTCAATGGCCTCAAGGGCAGCAAATGCAACTTTGCCCGTCTGACTCTCCAGCAGTGGGACCAGGAGATTGGCGGCACGCGGGTCATTGCTATTACCTAGCCAGTTAATAAAGGCCAGTCGCCGCTCTACTGGCATAGAAATAACATCGTCCAGAATAGTCTCTACGCCCATTTCGCTCTGGTCTACCAGTTCAAGGAGACGTAACTGCATCTGTCGGATAGCACCAGCTGGATCGTTGAGATACTCGATGATGCCATCGTCAGCCATTTCTGAGCCTAATTCTTTGAGAATTGGGGAAAGAGAGAGCTTCGCGAGATCGCCCACCGTAGGATCGGCGACAAAATCTTCTAGCTCCTCAAGATCAAAATCGGTGGCAAGTTCGGCGAGGATGCGTATAGCGCCAGCCTGGGCCAGCGTATCGTTGCTACGCAGCAGGTGCAATACCTTTTCGCGTGCTCCATCGGCCCATTCTTCGTCCAGGCGATCTAAATAGTGCGACATTGTATCGAGATCTATATCTTCGCGGCGACTAATCGCCAGCAGGATGCTATCGATACTCTCCTGTGGAGTCCCTTTGCGACCTCGTGGCATAGAAATTCTCCTTATGCAATTAGGAGTGTAAAAGCGTACGTACTGTACATTTAGCTCTCATGAGCAAATACTAATGCAAGGCATTGTACCACGTTGATCGACAAGAGTCGAGAAGGTTGTATATCGGAAACTGTTCAGACTTGACCCAAGGAAGATTTCTGGGTCAGGAGCGCAAGACATTGGGAGAAGGGATTGAGCTTCTGGGCCATCCAGGTGCCAAAGAGAGAGGCAAGTCCCATACGAGTCTGGGACCCCTTGGGACTACGAGTGCCACCACTGATCTTGCGAGCAACAACGAGAGGACGAACAGAGCGCTCAGCCAGATTGTTGTGAGCAGGAACGCCAGGGATCGCTACGAAGACAAAGAGTTCGGGCAAAAAACGTTCCACCCGTTCACATAACGTATGCTGAGGGGCCGTCGTGTGCGCGTAGGGCTGGCAGATCGCCCACAACTGCTGCTCGAAGGCATGGTGCTGTGCCGCAC
>Ga0070741_10016178_pt1 | contig 12498 bp, 10 predicted proteins | sample Coa_R1_4_FD_66440 | JGI IMG/M metagenome (GOLD analysis project Ga0070741, IMG submission 66440) | Surface soil microbial communities from Centralia Pennsylvania, which are recovering from an underground coalmine fire - Coalmine... | ecosystem: Environmental > Terrestrial > Soil > Unclassified ...
GCGCCCACTGCTCCTGCTGGTCGCCGCCGGGCGTGCCGTACGCGAGCCACGGCTCGCCGCCCCGGAGCACGAGCCCGGGCGACAGCGTCGTCCGCGGACGCACGCCGGGCGCAAGCGACGACGGCAGCCCCTCCTCGAGCCAGAGCATCTGGGCGCGCGTGCCGAGCGACCAGCCGAGGGCGGGGATCGTCGGCGAGCTCTGCAGCCAGCCGCCGCTCGGCGTCGCCGAGACGAGGTTGCCGAACCGGTCGGCGACGTCGAGGTGCACGGTGTCGCCGCGTGTGGGCTCCCCGGCGCCGACGGTCGCGGCCGCGACTGCGGACGCCGGCAGGCGGCCGCCCTCGCCGGGGCGGAGCTCGGCCGACGCCGTGTCCTCGACCAGCCGGCGCCGCTCGTCCGCGTACTCGCGCGACAACAGGCGCCCGAGCGGGACGTCGGCGTCGCCGTAGAAGGCGTCGCGGTCGGCGAACGCGAGCTTCGCGCACTCGACGACGACGTGCACGTACTCGGCGTCCGGCAGGGCCTCGAGCTCGAAGCCGTCGAGCAGCGCGAGCTGCTGGAGGAACACCGGCCCCTGGCCCCACGCTGCCGTCTTGCACACCGTCAGCCCGCGGAAGTCGAACGTCGCCGGCGGCTCGAGCGTCGGCTCCCAGGCGGCGACGTCGGCGCCGGTCAGCAGGCCGCCGTGCTCCGCGCAGAAGCGGTCGATCTCCTCCGCGACGAACCCCTCGTAGAAGAGACCGCGGGCGCGGGCGATCTCCTGCTCGCGCGACCCGCCGCGCGACTCGTCGACGATCCGGCGGTAGGTGGCGGCGAGCGCGCGGTTGCGGAAGAGCGACCCGGGCGCCGGGGCGGGGAGGTAGAGCTCGGCCGACCCCGGCCAGGTGCGCAGAAGCTCCTCGGTCCGCTCGATGATCATCGTGATGCCCGGCACCACCGGGTAGCCCTCGTCGGCGTAGCCGATTGCGAAGGCGAGGACGTCCTCGAGCCGCCAGGTGCCGAACTCGCCGAGCAGTCGCAGCCAGCCCCCGAAGGCGCCGGGGACGCACGCGGCGAGCAGCCCGGTGCCCGGGACGAGCGTGTGCCCGAGCTCCCGGAACCGCTCGATCGTCGCCGCCGCGGGCGCCACGCCCTGCGCGCAGAGGACGAGCGGCTCGCCGCGCTCCGCCGGCCAGAACACGACCGGGAGGTCGCCGCCGGGGCCGTTCAGGTGCGGCTCGACCACCTGGAGCGTGAACCCCGTCGCCACCGCCGCGTCGAAGGCGTTGCCGCCGGCCTCGAGCACCGCCATCCCGGCCGCCGTCGCCAGCCAGTGCGTCGAGGCGACCATGCCGAAGGTGCCCTTCAGCTCGGGGCGGGTCGTGAACGTCACGCCGGCTCCGCCGCACGGTCGAGCAGCCCGGCCGGGTCGCGCCCGCGGGAGGCGAGGTGGCAGGCGACGCGGTGCCCGGTCGCGACCGCCTCGAGCATGGGCTCCTCCTCGATCGACCGCGGCGCCGACTCCTCCGCGAGCGGGCAGCGCGTGCGGAACCGGCACCCGGACGGCGGTGCGAGCGGGCTCGGCACGTCGCCCTCGAGCACGATGCGCGTCCTGGCCCGCTGCTCCGCGGGGTCGGCGACGACCGCGGCCGAGAGCAGCGCCTGCGTGTACGGGTGCAGGGGGGCCGAGAACAGCACCTCGGTCGGAGCCTCCTCGACGATCTTGCCGAGGTACATCACCGCCACACGGTCGCAGAGGAACTCGACCGTCGCCAGGTCGTGGGTGATGAACAGGCACGAGAAGCCGAGGTCGCGCTGGAGGTCGCGGAGCAGGTTGAGGATCGCCGCCTGCACCGAGACGTCGAGGGCGGAGACGGGCTCGTCGGCGATCAGGAGCGAGGGACTCACCGCGAGCGCGCGCGCGAGTCCGACGCGCTGGCGCTGCCCGCCGGAGAGCTCGTGCGGGTAGCGATGGCGCAGCTCCGGCCGCAGCCCGACCCGGTCGAACAGCTCGATCACGCGCGTCTCGAGGCTCCGCCGCGGGGCGAGGCCGTGGAGCCGCAGCGGCTCGCCGACGATCGCGCCGGTCGTCATCCGCGGGTTCAGCGAGGAGTACGGATCCTGGAAGACCATGTGCACCTCGCGCCGCAGCGGCCGCATCTCGCGGCGGGACAGGTGGGTGACGTCCGTGCCCAGGATCCGGATCGTCCCCGCCGTCGGCTCGACGAGCCGGGCGATGCAGTTGCCGACCGTGGACTTGCCGCTCCCCGACTCGCCGACCAGGCCCACGAGCTCGCCCGGGCCGACCGAGAGCGAGACGCCGTCGACGGCGTGCACGATCCCGCCGCCTCCCAGGAGCTGCGGGCCGACGTGGAAGTGCTTGACGAGGCCTTCGACCTCGAGGACCGGCGGCTCGGTCATTCGCTGCCCGGATGGAAGCACGCGACGAAGTGCGCCGGCCGGACCTCCTCGAGCGGCGGGACCTCGGAACGGGACCGGCTGTCGGCGCGGGGGCAGCGCTCGGCGAACGCGCAGTACGGGAGCGGCTCGCTCAGCCGCGGTACGAGGCCCGGGATCTCGCGCAGGCGCTCGACGCCGCGGCGCGGGATCGCGCCGAGCAGGCCGATCGTGTACGGGTGCTGCGGGTGGTCGTAGAGCTCGTGGACCGGCGCCTCCTCGGCCTTGCGTCCGGCGTACATGACGACGACGCGGTCGGCGATGTCGGCGACGACGCCCAGGTTGTGGGTGATCAGCACGATCGCGGTGCCGAGCCGGTCGCGGATGTCCCGCATCAGGTCGAGGATTCCGGCCTGGATCGTCACGTCGAGGGCGGTCGTCGGCTCGTCGGCGATCAGGATCTTCGGGTCGCAGGCGAGCGCCATGGCGATCATCACGCGCTGCCGCATGCCGCCCGACAGCTGGTGCGGGTACTCGTCGACCCTCGAGGCCGGCGCCGGGATCCGCACGAGGTCGAGCAGGTCGACCGCCCGCGCCCGGGCGTCGCGCCGCGACAGCCCCAGGTGGCGCCGCAGCACCTCGCCGATCTGGCGCCCGACCGTGAATGACGGGTTGAGCGAGGTCATCGGTTCCTGGAAGACGAACGAGATCTCGCGGCCGCGGATCCGGCGCAGCCGGGCGGGGGAGGCGGCGAGCAGGTCCGTGCCGCCGAACAGGGCGCTGCCGGTCACGACCGCGGTCGCAGGCAGGAGCCGCAGGAGCGACAGCATGGTCACGGACTTGCCGCAGCCCGACTCGCCGACGATGCCCAGCACCTCGCGCTCGCCGAGCGAGAACGAGAAGCCGTCCACCGCCTGCGCCGTCCCGTCGTCGGTCTCGAAGCGCACGGAGAGGTCGCGGACCTCGAGCACCGGACCGGCCATCAGCGGGTCGTACGCGGGTCGAGGATGTCCCGGAGGCCGTCGCCGAGCAGGTTGAACGACAGCGAGCAGAGGAAGATCGCGAGCCCGGGATAGACGGCGAGCCGCGGCGCCTGCGACAGGTAGCTCTGCGCGTCGGCGAGCATCACCCCCCACGACGGGGTCGGGGGCTGCACGCCGAGGCCGAGGAACGAGAGCACCGCCTCGCCGATGATCGCCGTGGGGATCGTCACCGTCGCCTGGACGAGCAGGGTCGAGGCCATGTTCGGGACGATGTGGCGGAAGAGGATCGTCAGGTCGCCGGCGCCGTTCGCGACCGCGGCCCGGACGTAGTCCTCCTCCCGCAGCGCCAGGGCCTCGCCGCGCGCGACGCGCACCAGGATCGGCGCTGCGCCGACGCCGAGGGCGATGGTCGCGTTCAGCAGCGACGGGCCGAGGATCGCCGCTAGCCCGACCGCGAGGATCAGGAACGGGAAGGCGAGGACGACGTCGGTGAGCCGCGAGATCACGGGGTCGATCCAGCCGCGGTAGTAGCCGGCGACCAGGCCGATCGGGACGCCCACGGCCATCGCGAGCCCGGTCGCGAGGACACCGGCCTGGATCGACGCCCGGGCGCCCCAGATGACGCGGGAGAAGATGTCGCGGCCGAGCTCGTCGGTCCCGAGCAGGTGGTGCCAGGACGGCTTCGCCAGCAGCGCGTCGAAGTCGGTCGTGGAGGCGGAGTACGGCGCGATCACCGGGGCGAGGATCGCGGCGAGGACGAACGCCGCGGCGACGCCCAGGCCGATCAGCGCGAGCGGCCGCCGTGCCAGCCGGCGCCGCAGCAGCCGCCGCCGGCGGGCGCGGGGCGAGAGCAGGTCGGGCGCGCTCTCGACGACGGTCACGCCGGCCTCGCGACGATCCGGATGCGCGGGTTGAGCAGCGAGTAGACGACGTCGACGAGCAGGTTCACGACGACGTACCCGACCGCCGAGACGAGCACCACCCCCTGGATGAGGGCGTAGTCGCGCTGGTTGACCGCGTCGATCGTCAGCCGGCCGAAGCCGGCGATCCCGAAGATCTGCTCCGTGATCACCGCGCCGGAGATCAGCACGCCGAGCTGGAGGCCGATGATCGTGGTCACCGTGATCAGGCTGTTCCGGAGCGCGTGGACGCCGACGACCGAGCGCTCGGACAGGCCCTTTGCGCGTGCGGTCCGGACGTAGTCGGCGCCGAGCGAGTCGAGCATCGCCGAGCGCATCTGGCGCATCACCACCGCCGAAAGCCCGGTGCCGAGCACGATCGCCGGCATCACCATGTGCTCGAGGTTCTGGATCGGGCTGTGGCCGAAGGAGACGTACCCGCCGGCCGGCAGCCAGTGCAGGTCGACGGCGAACGCGACGATCATCAGCAGGCCGAGCCAGAAGTGGGGAACGGAGAGGCCGACGAGCGCGAGCGTCGTCGCGGCGTAGTCCTCGGGCTTGCCGCGTCGCACCGCGGCGATCACGCCGGCGAGGATCCCCAGCACCGACCCGAAGACGATCGCCAGGCCGGCGAGCTCGAGCGTGATCGGCAGCCGCGTCACGATCGTGTGGGCGACCGAGAGCTTGCGCTGGTCGGTGCCGAGGTCGCCCTGCAGCACGTGCCCGAGCCAGCGCGCGTACTGGACGGGCAGGGGCCGGTCGAGGCCGTAGTCGTGGCGGATCTGCGCCAGGACGGCCGGGTCGCGCTGCTCGCCGCCGAGCGCCAGCGCCGGGTCCCCGGGCAGCGCCCGCACCCCGAGGAACACGAGGATGCTGGCGAGCAGCAGGACGATCAGGGCGGCTCCGACCCTGCGCAGGAGGAAGCCGCCCATGACCGTCAGTCTCCTGGACTAGCTGTAGGCCGCGTTGTAGGCGCGGATCAGGCCGTCGCCGAACACCTTCACGCCTTCGACCTTCTTCGACACCCCGTAGTAGTTGACCGGGTGGTAGAGGTAGATCAACGGCCGCTGCCGGTGGATGATCTTCATCGCCGCGGCGTAGAGCGTGGTCCGCGACTTGTCGGTCACCGAGCGGCGGGCGTTGTTCAGGATGTAGTCGAGCTTCTGGTCCGAGTAGCCCGAGTCGTTCAGGGTGCCGGGCGTCGAGACGAACCCGAAGATGTTCCCGTCCGGGTCGACGCGGCCCGACCAGCCGACCGCGAACGCGTCGAACTTGCCCGCGTCGGCGCGGTTCAGGGAGGTGACGAACTCGGTCGGCGCCAGCGAGACGTCGATGCCGACCGCCTTCTCCATCGACTGGATCACCTGTCCGAGCCGGGCCGCGACCGGGTCGGTCGCGATCGTCAGGGTCACCTTCGGGTCGGCGATGCCCGACGCCTTCACGAGCTTCTGCGCGGTCGCGACGTTCGCGTGCAGGTTGCACTCCAGGCCCTTGGTCGTGACGTACCACGGGCTGACCGGCGAGATCGGGTAGCAGTCCGGGAGGTTCAGGCCTCCGAACACGACCCGGTTGATCGTCGTCCGGTCGAGCGCGAGGTCGAAGGCCGTCCGCAGGTACTGCGACCTGGCGAGCGGGGAGCCGACGTTCGCGTACGGCTTGAGCAGCCCGTTCTTGTTCCCGATGTTGATCGTGATCCCCTGGTAGCCGATCGTCGGGGTCTTGATCACCGCGGTCGTGCTCGACTTCTGGAGCGTGGGGACGTCGGTCGACTGGACCCGGTCCTCGACCTGGATGTCGCCGGCGCGGATGTTCTGCGTCCGGGCGCTCGGGTCGGTGAGGATCTTGAAGACGATCGACGCCAGGTGGACGTTGGCCTTGCCGTAGTAGAACGTCGACTTGGTCAACGTGATGTGGTCGCCCGCGACCCGGTCCTTGAACGAGAACGGGCCAACGCAGACCGGCTGCGTGGCGAACTTGTCGCCGAGCGCCGCGAGCTGCTTGGGCGACATGATCATCCCGGCCCGGTCGGCGAGCTGCGCGGTGAGCGGCGAGTACGGCGTCTTCAGGTGGAGGATCACCGTGTTCGCGCCCTGCGTGTCGACCGATGCCACCGGCGAGATCTCGCTCGCCCGGGTCGAGCCCTTGAGCGTCAGGTGGCGCTCGAGCGACGTCTTCACCGCATCGGCGTTGAACGCCGTGCCGTCGTTGAACTTGATGCCGGTCCTGAGCTTGATCGTGTACGTCAGCTTGTCCTGCGACACCTGCGGCAGGGCCGCCGCGAGCTGCGGGACGATGTGCAGCTTCGCGTCGAGGTCGTACAGCTTCTCGCACATGTGCAGGAACACGATGCGGCCGACGAACGTGCGCGCCAGGGTCGGGTCGAGCGCGTCCGGTTCCTCGGCGAGCCCGATCACGAGGGTGCCCCTGTTCTTCACGTGACCGGCCTTGCCCCCGGCGCCTGCGCCGAGCGCGACGACGAGCGCGACTGCGACGACGACGCCCGAGGCGATCGCCGTCCGAAGTGCGCGAGTGCTTCTCATTCCGTGCCCCCTGTCCTTGAGATGCGCCCTGACACCGTCTACAGCGAAAGCCGAACCTTAGATTGGATCCACGATCGAGTCAACTGGATCCAAAACCGTGGTATCGTCGATCCGTGGCCGATGCCGCCGCCACAGCCTCCTCCACTCGACATCGCCTCAGGGCGCTCCTTTCGATCCACCCACGCCTCGTCGCGATCGGGGTGGCCGGCGGCTTGCTCTCCGGGCTGCTCGGCGTCGGCGGCGGCGTGGTGATGGTGCCGTTGCTCGTCCTCTGGGCGGGCTACGACCAGCGGACGGCGCACGCCACCTCGCTGGGCGCGATCGTGCCGATCAGCATCGCGGGCGTGCTGACGTTCGGTCTCGCGGGGCGCGTCCACTGGATCGACGCCGCGGCGCTCGCGGTCGGGGCCGTCGTCGGCGCCCGGCTGGGCGCCGGCTGGCTCGCCCGGATCGACCAGCGGGTCCTGCGCATGGTCTTCGGCTGCTTCCTGGTCGTGGTCGCGGCGACGATGGGGATCCGCGCGTGACCGTGCTGGTGCTGGCCGGGGTCGCGCTGTTCGGCCTCGCCACCGGCGCCGCCGCCGGGCTTCTCGGCGTCGGCGGCGGGATCGTGATCGTGCCGTTCCTGACCCTCGCCCTCGGCCTGTCCCAGCACGCCGCCGAGGCGACCTCGCTCGTCGTCGTCCTGCCGACGGCGGTGGTCGCGAGCCTCGAGCTCCGCCGCCGCGGGATCGGCGACCTCGGCCAGGCGCTCCGCTTCGGGACGGTCGGCGCCCTGGCCGCGAGCGGCGGCGCGCTCGCCGCGCTCCTCCTCCCGGCGTCGACGCTGAAGATCGTGTTCGCGGCGTTCCTCGGACTGGTCGGCGTCCGGCTCGTGCGCGACGGTCTGCGGGAATGACGCAGAGCGACTCCGCACTGGTCGACGAGCTCGCCGCCGAGATCCAGTCGCGTGTCCTCAACGGCGCCATCCCCACCGGCGCGCGCCTGCGGCAGGAGTCGCTGGCCGCGGAGTTCGGCGTCAGCAGGACCCCCGTGCGGGAGGCCCTGCGCAAGCTCCAGGCGAACGGGCTGGTCGAGGTGCAGCCGCGGCGCGGGGCGCTGGTCCGCGGGCCGAGCGCCCGCGACGTCCGCGAGGCGTACGAGGTGCGGGCCGAGCTGGAGGGGCTCGCGGCCGGCCTCGCCGCCACCTGCATCAGCGACGACGAGCTCCGTCGCCTCCAAACCGCCCAGGAGCTCTTCGGCCGGTCGGTCGCCTCGGTCCTCGCCTGGCGCCGCAGCCGCCGGGGCGAGTCGTCCCCGCCGCCCACCGACGCACACGCGGAGTGGATGGAGGGCAACGACCTGTTCCACAGCGTGATCCAGGAGGCCTCCGGCAACCGCTGCCTGCAGGCGACGATCGCCAACCTCCACCGCAGCTTCCCGCGCGACCTGACGTGGTTCGTACTCGGCCAGAACGCGGGGCTGCTGAAGGACAACGTCGCCCAGCACGAGGCGATCCTCGAGGCGATCGAGCGGCACGATCCCGCCGCCGCCCGCGAGCGGATGGTCGACCACGTCACGCGCGCCGGTGAGCTGGTGACGCGCCGGTTCGAGGAGCGCTAGCCGCGCCAGCGGTTCGTGATCGGCGTCCGCCGGTCGCGGCCGAACGCCTTCGGGCGGAGCTTGACGCCGGGCGGCGCCTGACGGCGCTTGTACTCGGCCCGGTCGATCATCGCGAGCGCCCGGTCGACGGTCCCGGCGTCGAACCCGTCGGCGAGCAGCTCCTCGCGCGAGCGGTCGAGCTCGACGTAAGCCTCCAGCACCTGGTCGAGCTCGGCGTAGGGCGGGAGCGAGTCCTGGTCGAGCTGGCCCTCGCGCAGCTCGGCGCTCGGCGGGCGGTCGACGATCGTCTGCGGGATCAGCTCGCGGCCGGCGCGCGCGTTCAGGTGCTCGGCGAGCCGGAAGACGTCGGTCTTGAACACGTCCTTCAGCAGCGCGAACCCACCCGCCATGTCTCCGTACAGCGTCGCGTAGCCGACCGAGAGCTCCGACTTGTTGCCCGTGGCGACCACGAGCCAGCCGAACTTGTTCGAGAGCGCCATCAGCAGCGTCCCGCGCACCCTCGCCTGCAGGTTCTCCTCGGTCAGGTCGCGGTCGCGCCCGCCGAAGCTCGGCGCGAGCGTGCGCTCGAAGACCTCGACGATCGTCTCGATCGGCACCTCGCGGAAGTCGATCCCGAGGCTCTCCGCGAGCCGGCGCGCGTCGCCGCGCGTGCCCTCGGACGAGAAGCGGGACGGCATCGAGACCCCGTGCACGCGCGCCGCGTCGAGCGCCTCGGCCGCCAGCGCCGCGGTGAGCGCCGAGTCGATCCCGCCCGACAGCCCGAGGACGACCTCGCGGAACCCGTTCTTGTCGACGTAGTCGCGGAGCCCGAGCCCGAGCGCGAGCCGCATCTGCTCGAGGTCGTCCGCGAGGGGCGAGACCGGCGCTTGTAACACTGTGTTACTTGTGCTCGACGCCGTCGTGGCGGCCGGATCGGAGCCTTGTAACACTGTGTTACTTGGCACGTCGACGGTCTCGAGTGCCGGCGCGGCCTCGCGTTCGCGGGCCAGGGCGCGCCGCCTCGTCTCGCTCAGCCGCCGGCCCATCGCCGCGGCCGGGTCGACGTCGACGACCAGGAGCGCCTCCTCGAACCCGGGCGCGCGCGCGAGCACCTCGCCCTCGTCGTCGAGCACCACCGAGTGGCCGTCGAAGATCAGCTCGTCCTGGCCGCCGACCGCGTTGACGAACGCGACGAAGCTGGACGTGTCGCGGGCGCGCTGCTGGAACATGTCCTCGCGCTCGCGGTCCTTGCCGACGTGGAACGGGGACGCGGACACGTTCACGAGCAGCTGCGCCCCCGCCAGCGCGAGGTCGGTGGCAGGCGGGCCGGGCTGCCACATGTCCTCGCAGATCGTCACGCCGACCAGCGCCTCGCCCAGCCGGAGCATCACGAGCTCCCGCCCCGAGGCGAAGTAGCGCTCCTCGTCGAAGACGCCGTAGTTCGGCAGGAAGCGCTTCCGGTAGACGGCCCGGACCTCGCCCTCGGCGCAGACGGCGCACGCGTTGTAGAGGTCGCCGTCGAAGTTGGGAAACCCGACGAGCGCGGTCGGGCCGCTCGTCGCGGCGGCGATCTCGTCGAGCGACGCGCGGGCGGCGCGGACGAAGGCAGGCCGCAGCAGTAGGTCCTCGGGCGGGTAGCCCGTGACGGCCAGCTCGGGGAAGAGCACGAGGTCGGCACCCGCCGCGCGCGCCTCGTCGAGGCGGGCGAGGATCAGCGACCGGTTCCCCTCCAGGTCGCCGACGACGGCGTTGATCTGAGCGAGCGCGAGCCTCATGGTTTTCGACCCTCAGTCGAAAACCATATCAGCCGAGCGCGGCCGAGATCGCGTCCAGCGCCTCGGGGTTCTCGACGGACGAGAGGTCGCCGGGGTCGCTTCCGAGGGCGGTCGCCCGCACGGCCCGGCGCACGATCTTCGCCGAGCGCGTCTTGGGGAGCGCGGGGACGAAGAGGACCCGGTCCGGCGCGAACGCCTTTCCCAGCTCGGCCGCCACGAGCTGCGCGACCTGGTCGGCCGTGGCCGTGGCGCCCGGTGCGAGCACGCAGAAGACCCACGCCACCTCGCCCTTGACGTCGTGGGGGACGCCCACCGCCGCCGCTTCGGTCACGGCCGGGTGCGCGACCGCCGCCGACTCGATCTCGGCCGGACCGATGCGCTTGCCGGCGATGTTCAGCGTGTCGTCGGAGCGGCCGTGGAGGAACCAGTAGCCGTCGGCGTCGACCGAGGCCCAGTCCCCGTGCGTCCAGATTCCGGGGTACCGGCGCCAGTACGCGTCGAGGTACCGCTCGGGGTCGTCCCAGAACCCGCGCGTCATGCCCGGGAACGGCTTGCGGCAGACGAGCTCGCCGACCTCGCCCGTCCCGACCAGCGAGCGGCCGTCCGGATCGAGGACGTCCATCGCCATCCCGAGCGCGGGGCCGCCGACCGAGCACGCCTTGATCGGCTCGGCGATCGACGAGCCGAGGAAGACCGCCCCGACCTCGGTGCCGCCGGTGATGTTGACGATCGGCACCCGCGACCCGCCGACCTCCTCGAACAGCCAGCGGTACGGCTCGGGGTTCCAGGGCTCGCCCGTGGTCACGACGACGCGGAGCGACGACAGGTCCGCCGCGGGCAGCCCGTGCGGGATCAGCGCGCGGACGAGCGTCGGCGAGCAGCCGAGGATCGTCACCCGCTCCTCGTCGACCAGCCGCCAGAGCCGGTCCGCGGGCCAGTCGGGTGCACCCTCCGCGAACACCAGCGTCGCCCCCATCGCGCCGCAGCCGGCCACGGTCCACGGGCCCATGATCCAGCCCATGTCCGTGGAGAAGTGGACGACGTCTTCCGGGTGCGCGTCGGCCTGGTAGCACGCCTCGCGCGCGATCGAGATCAGGAAGCCGCCCTGGACGTGGAGGACGCCCTTCGGCTTGCCCGTCGTCCCCGAGGTGTACGTGAGCAGGTAGGGGTGCTCGGCGTCGACCGCGAGCGGCTCCAGCGTGCCCGGGCAGCCGGCGACCTCCCCGTCCCACGGCGCGACGACGACGTGCTCGAGTGCGGGCGCCGCCCGGCGCGCCTCCTCGAGGATCGCCAGCATCGGGATGGCCTTGCCCCGGCGGAGCGAGGTCTCGGCGGTGATCGCCACCTTCGCGCCCGAGGCGGTGAGCCGCTGCGCCACCGCCGGCGCCGCGAACCCGGAGAAGACGGGCACCTGGACGGCGCCGACGTGCGCGCACGCGTGCGAGGCGATCGCGACCTCGGGCGACATCGGCAGGTAGATCGCGACGCGGTCGCCCGGCTCGACGCCGAGCCCGACCAGGCGCTCGGCCAGCCGCGTGACCGCGTCCGAGAGCTCGGCGAAGCTCAGCACCCGGCGCGCGCCGTCCTCGCTGCGGAAGACCGCGGCGGCCCGGTCGCCCCGCCACCGGTGCACGCAGTTCCACGCGACGTTCAGCTTCGCGCCGGTGAACCAGGTCGCCCACTCGGGCCCGCGCGAGAGATCGACGACGTCGGTGAACGGCTCGAAGAGCTCGAGGCCCATGTCGTCGATCGCCGCCGGCCAGAACCAGGCGGGGTCGTCGATCGAGCGCGCGACCAGCTCGCGGTAGGTCGCGAACCCGTGCCGGCGCATCAGCCGGGTGACGTTCGCGTGCTCGAGCACCGCGTCCGTCGGCGTCCACACGACGTCGGTCACGCCGCCCACCCTATCGCTGTTAGCCTTCACTAACAGTGCGCGCGAAGATCGTGGCCAGCTTCCTCGACGAGGAGCACCGCAAGTGGTGGACGCTCGTCGCCGTCGCCTTCGGGCTCTTCATGATCATGCTCGACAACACGGTCGTGAACGTCGCCCTGAAGTCGATCCAGGACGACCTGCACGTCAGCATCGCGTCGCTCGAGTGGGTGGTGAACGCCTACTTCCTGACCTTCGCGGTGCTGCTGCTCTCGGGAGGCAAGCTCGCCGACCGCTTCGGCCGCCGCCGGGTCTTCGTCATCGGCCTGGCGATCTTCACCGCGTCCTCGCTCGCCTGCGGGCTGGCGACGAACGGCTCGTCGCTGATCGCGTTCCGCGCGGTCCAGGGGATCGGGGCGGCGCTGCTCAACCCGGCCACCCTCTCGATCATCACCGCGCCGTTCCCGCCGAGGC
>Ga0070741_10016179_pt1 | contig 12494 bp, 13 predicted proteins | sample Coa_R1_4_FD_66440 | JGI IMG/M metagenome (GOLD analysis project Ga0070741, IMG submission 66440) | Surface soil microbial communities from Centralia Pennsylvania, which are recovering from an underground coalmine fire - Coalmine... | ecosystem: Environmental > Terrestrial > Soil > Unclassified ...
CTATGCCGGCGCAGAGCTCAGCTTCGAGGTCGCGGACGGCGGCGTGAACGCCTACAAGTGGGATGGGACCGATTTCACGTGGTCGGGCCCGGAGCCGTCCTCGCTCATCTATTCCTACACGGGGGGAGTCGTCACCATCCGGGTGAAGGCAAGTGACGTGAGCCTCGGAACATTCGATTTCTGGGTGCTCACCGACACGGACTACTCCGATCCCCACTCGCACGTCGACCTGGCACCGGATGCCGGCCGCGCGTCGTACCCGTTCGAGGTCAAGATCGCGCCGCCGGCACCTGCGCCGAAGCCGGTGCCGCACAAGACCATTCCGAAGTGCAAGAAAGGCCATCACAGCACGAAGGCCCACCCCTGCCACAAGTAGTTCGACCGTACGAGCGCCGCGCGAGGGATCGCGCGGCGCTCGTCAGCGCTTCTTCTTGATCGTCCCGTCGCCGGCCACGGTGACGTGCTGCTGCTCGAGCAGCTCGCGGACGAGGAACTGGAAGGTCGACCACGCACCGCGCTTCGCGTCGAGCAAGCGGTAGACCTGCCACTCGGTGAGAAGGGAGTCGTCCGCCTTCCGCGCTTCCGCCCAGTCGGCGAACTTCGGCAGGCGGCCGAGCCGTCGGGCGAGCGCGGCGCCCTGCTCGACCGCACGCTCGAGCCGCTCCTCCCCCACCGGCACGTCGAAGCCGGCCTCGCGCAGCGCCGTCGTCAACGATCCGAACGTGTGCCAGTACAGGGACTTCGAGGGAAGCTTCCCCTTGTGCTCGTCGATGTCGCGCGCGGTCGGCGGCCGTCCGAGCTCGTCGCCGAGCTCGCGCAGCAGGCCGAGGAGCTCCTCCCGGGTTGCGAACCGCCTCGGGACGAGACCGGCGGCCCGCTTGGCCGCGTTCCAGGACCCGAAGTGCTCGATCACGGTCTGGGGGTGGACCGTCGTCTCCGCGTCGGCCGCGAACTCCCGCATCGTCGGCGAGCGACCCAGCCGCTCGGCGCACGCCTGCAGCTCGCCGACGATCTGGTCGTCCGTGTACCGCTTGCGGATGCCCGCCTGGAACTCGGCGAGCTTGCGCGGATCGATCTGCGCCACCGCGCGAAAGCTGGGCCTCTTAGCGGGCATCGCAGGCGACGCCTGGAGGCTTCTGGGGCATGACAACAATGGTAGATCAGGTTAGAGAATCCGCAAGTGAATCCGCGCAGCGATAGATTCGCGGGTATGGCCGTCCCGCTCGCCGTCGAGGTCGCCGCCGCCCGCGCGGTCGCCGCGCTCTCGCGCCTCGTCGGCGCCGGCGGGGGCACGACGGTGCCGGGCAAGCTCCTCTCGATCCTCGACCCGGGCGCGGTCGACCGCCTCGCCGCGCGGCTTTCCGCGGGGACCGCGACCATCTCCGCCACGAACGGAAAGACGACGACCGCCGCGATGACGGCGGAGATCCTCCGCCCGCGGATCCGCCTCGCCCACAACCGCTCGGGCGCCAATCTCCTCTCGGGTGTCGCCTCCACCCTCCTCGCCGCCGGGGACGCCGAGCTCGGGCTCCTCGAGGTGGACGAAGCCGCCCTGCCGGAGGTGATGCGCCGCGTCCGGCCCCGCGCCGTCTGCCTCGGCAACCTCTTCCGCGACCAGCTCGACCGCTACGGGGAGCTCGAGCTCGTCGCCGAGCGTTGGCGGGACGCGGTCGCCACCCTGCCGCCCCGGACGACGCTGGTGGTCAACGGCGACGACCCGCTCGTCGGCGATCTCGCGACCGCGCACGCCCCGTCGCTCGTCTTCGGGCTCGACGATCCGCGCGTTGCGCGTCCGGCCCTCCAGCACGCCGCCGACTCGAAATACTGCCTGCGCTGCGGCGCGCCGCTCGACTACGCGGCGGCGTACGTCGGACACCTCGGTGACTACCGCTGCCCGAACGGGCACGTCGCGCGTCCGGCCCTGGACGTCGTCGCGAGCAGCATCGAGCTCCGCGCCCTCGACGGCGTCGCCTTCGACCTGCAGTTGCCGGGCGAGACGCGCCGCGTGCAGCTCGCCCTGCCGGGCCTCTACAACGTCTACAACGCCGTCGCCGCGGCCGCGCTCGCACACGCACTCGGAGCGAGCGCCGACGAGATCGTCGCCGGCCTCGGACGCTTCAGCGCCGCGTTCGGCCGGTTCGAGCGGATCGCCGTCGGCAACAAGACGCTCCTGCTTCTCCTGATCAAGAACCCCGCCGGCGCGAACGAGGCGATCCGGACGCTCGTCGACGGCGGGCCGCCGACGCTCGCGGTCGTAGCGCTGAACGACGCGATCGCCGACGGGCGGGACGTCTCCTGGATCTGGGACGTCGACTTCGAGCCGCTGCTCGGAGGCCTCGACCGGCTGGTCGCGAGCGGCGAACGCGCCGCCGAGCTCGCGCTGCGGTTCAAGTACGGCGGCCTCGCCGAGAGGTCGATCGAGGTGGAGCCCAGCCTCGAGCGGGCGCTCGACCGCGGCCTCGAGTTGACGCCGGAAGGCGGCGAGCTCGTCGTCCTCCCCACGTACACGGCGATGCTCGGCTTGCAGCGGATCGCCGCCGCGCGCGGGCTCACGCGTCCCTATTGGGAGCGCGCCGCATGAACATCCGAGTGGCACATCTGTACCCCGACTACCTGAACATCTACGCCGACCGCGGCAACATCGCCGTGCTTACCGCGCGGGCGTCCTGGCGTGGGCACGAGCTCGACGTCACGGAAGTCGGGATGCAGGACGCAATCGTTCCGGGCGCGCACGACCTGTACTACCTCGGAGGCGGACAGGATCGCGAGCAGCTCCTCGTCGCCGCCGACCTCGCCGCGAAGGCGGAGCCGCTGAAGGAGGCTGCGGCGGCCGGAGCTGCCTTCCTCGCGGTGTGCGGCGGTTATCAGCTGCTCGGGCGCGGCTACCGCGGCTTCCACGGCGAGGACATGCCAGGCGTCGGACTCCTTCCGCTCGAGACCGTCGCCGGCGACACCCGGATGATCGGAAACGTGCTCCTCGAGTGCGAGCTGGAGCCCGGTATGCGACGTACGCTCGCCGGCTTCGAGAACCACGCGGGCCGGACGAAGCTCGATGCAGGCGCCGAGCCGCTCGGGCGTGTCGTCTCGGGCTTCGGCAACGACGGCGAGAGCGGCTACGAGGGCTGCCGCGTCGGCCGCGCCGTCGGCACGTACCTGCATGGTCCTCTCCTGCCGCGCAACCCGTGGCTCGCCGATTGGATCCTCGCGCAGGCGCTCGCACATCGCACCGGCGGCGAACCGCCGGACCTCGCGCCGCTCGACGACGAGCTCGAAGAGCAGGCGCACGCCGTATCTGCGGCGCGCGCGCGACGCTAGCTCCGCGCGGCGCGCACGACCTTGTCCACCGCCTGCTTCAGAGGTTCCGGAACATCGCCGTTGTTGCCGGTGTAGCGGCGATATGCGCGATGCGGCTTGCGGCTCCGGCCGCGCGTGTTCACGCCGGAGACCGCCTCGAAGTCGGGGACGAGCACGACCGTCCGCCGCCTTCCCGCCACTTCCTGGATCTGGCGATTGACGATGCGCTCTGAATCCAGGGGCCGGCTTCCCGCAGGCGCGTCGCGATCGTGGACGACGACGTACGGGATGCCGCACGCGTTGCAGATGCGCGCGAAGAGCGGCATGTTGCCCTTGCCGCCGCACTCGAGGACGATGATCCCCTCCTTGTCGGCCTCGACATCGAGCGCTTCGAAGACGAGCGGGAACGTCAGCTTCTCCGTGCGACCCTCGACGAGCAGGGCGGCGCGCGCGAGGAAGAGCTCGGCGCGATCGCTGTCGAACTCGGAGAGCGCGCGGAACGACTCCGCCTCCGGCAGCGGGTCGGGCTGAAACAGCGTCGTGCCGACGTCGGAGGTATGTCGGACGAGCGCCAGCTCCTCGAGGCGGTCGACGCTGAGGAACACCGGCGCGTGCGTCGAGTACAGGATCTGATTGCCGCTCTGGGCGAGGTCGCGCAGCACGCGATAGAGGTGCCGTTGCGCATGCGGGCTGAGGTACAGCTCGGGCTCTTCGATCAGGAGGACGAAGCGGCGGAGCCCCGCGGCGAGCACGCGCTCCATGCCGTTCACGAGCAGCAGGCCGCCGTCGGCCGCGGACCAGTGGTGATCGGGGAGCGGCGGCCGAAGGAGCTCGGCGACGTCGGCGGCTCCCAGGCCCGTGGCCGGCGCGACGAGCGTGCGCGAGCGGAGATTCGCCGGTAGGAAGAGCACGGGCGGCGCGCCGGCGCGGTTCAGGTTGAGCGTGTCGGGCGGGCGTGCGTCGAGGAAGATCGACCGGCCGCGCTCGAGCGTCGCTTCGAGGTGGATGCGGCCACCGGCCGCGCCGCGTGAGACATCGTCGATCGTCGGCGGAGGCGCCGCCGCCTCGAGCAACGTCCAGATCGCCGTGAGGACGGTCGACTTGCCGCTCGACGCCTCGCCGACGAGCGCGCAGACGGCCCCGGGCGCGAACTCGAGCTCGCGCGCGGCGCGATATCCCTGGATCGAGATACGCGCTAGGGGGCCCACAGTGCGCCGAGGTATGCCGCCGGGTCGCCGGGCTGCCAGCGTCGCAGGAAGCGCTGGATCGGCGGATGAAGGACGACGCCGTCGAGGTCGGCGGTGTCGAACAGCCGATGCCCTCTCACCGCCGCGTCCTGCGACGTGACCGCCTCGAGCGATCGCCCCGAGAGATCGGCGGCGAAGATGATGTGCACCACGTGCTTTGCACCGAAGCCGCGCTGCGGCGAGATCGAGTCGACGATCGCGACGGGCCCCTCGACCGGCAGCTGATCGGGGATACCGACTTCCTCGAACAGCTCGCGATGGAGCGCCGTGACGAGGCTCTCGCCCGCGTTCACGCCGCCGCCGGGAAGGAGCCAGTACTCGCCGCGCCCGGTCTTCTCGTGCCGGCAGAGGAGGATGCGGTCCTCCCACCGCAGAACCGCGGAGACGCGAATGCGCGGTTCTTGCATCAGGTCGAAGAGGACCCGAAGCCGCGCACGCCGCGCTCGGTCTCGGGCAATTCCTCCAGCTCGACGGGCTCGACGCTCGGCACCGGAAGGACGACGAGCTGCGCGATGCGCATGCCCGGCTCGACGACGAACTCCTCGCGCGCGTCCGTGTTCAGCAAGATGATGCGCAGCTCGCCGCGGTAGCCGGAGTCGACGAGGCCGGGTGTGTTCACGATCGTGATCCCGTGTCGCATCGCGAGCCCCGACCGCGGCTGCACGAAGCCTGCGTGCCCCTCGGGGATCGCGACGGCGAGCCCCGTGCCGACGGTCGCGCGCTCACCCGGTCCGAGCACGGCGCGCTCGCACGCGGTCAGGTCGAGCCCCGCGTCGCCCTCGTAGGCGCGGGCGGGAACGACCGCGTCGTCGCGGAGCTTGCGGAAGGGGATCTCCATTACGCACCGACGAGGTAGCGGGCGAAGCGATTGATCTCGCGCCGCGGCAGCCGGGCGACGACGAGGACTCCTTCGCTCGTGTCCTCGCGCTGCTCGATCGGCGCTCCCAACGCATAGAGCTCGTTCAGCTTGCCGCCGTCCTGGTACGGAAGCAGCAGTCGCACGGGCTCGAAGAGATCCGCAAACCGATCGGCGATGCGCGCGCGCAGCTCGTCCATTCCCTCTCCGGTGAGCGCCGAGACCTGCAACGCCTCGGGATAGCGATTCGAGAGCGCACGGCGGCGCGTGTCGTCGGCCGCGTCGACCTTGTTGAGCACGAGCTCGATCGGCAGCTCGTCGGCGCCGATGTCGTGCAGCACGCCGGTCACGGCGGCGATCATCTCCATGAGACGTTCCTCCGGGGCCGACGCGTCGACGACGTGGAGCACGAGATCCGCCACGAGCGTCTCTTCGAGCGTCGCCGCAAAGCCCTCGACGAGCTGATGCGGGAGCCGGCGGACGAATCCGACGGTGTCGGTCACGAGGTACTTGCGCCCGTCGTGCTCGAAGCCGCGCGTCGTCGGATCGAGCGTCTCGAACAGGCGATTGCGCACCGAGACGTCCGCCTGGGTGAGCGCGTTCAGGAGCGTCGACTTGCCGACGTTCGTGTAGCCGGCGAGCGCGACGGTCGGCGTCTGCGTGCGGCGCCGTTCCTTCCGCCGCACGTCGCGCTGCTTCGACAGCTCGTCGAGGCGCTCTTTGAGGAGCGTCACGCGCCGGCGAGCCTGCCGGCGGTCGGACTCGAGCTGAGACTCACCGGGCCCTCTCGTGCCGACGCCGCCGCCGAGGCGTTCGAGGTGCTTCCACATGCCGCGCATGCGCGGCAGGTTGTACTCGAGCTGTGCGAGCTCGACCTGGAGCTTGCCCTCGGCGCTCGTCGCATGCTGCGCGAAGATGTCGAGGATCAGCTGCGTCCGGTCGACGACTCGCGCCTCCAGCGTGTTCTCCAGGAGCCGCTGCTGCGACGGCGAGAGCTCGTCGTCGACGAGGAGGACTTCGGCCTTCACGCCGCCGTACTCCTGCTTGAGCTCGTCGAGCTTTCCCTTGCCGACGTAGCTGCGCGGGTCCGGCTGCGAACGGTGCTGGAGCACGCGGGCCACGGGCCGTACGCCGGCCGTCCGGGCGAGCTCCTCGAACTCCCCGATCTCGTCGTCGGCGTCGACGCCCTGTCCGAGCACGGCAAGGACGAGCCCGCGCTCGGGCTCGAGGCCCGGCGTGGGATCGGGCTGCCTGACTGCCACCAGGAGTCATTATGACCGTTGCCGTGCCGCCCCCCGATCTCGCTGCCCGCACGCTGCAGCTCGTCGACATGCCCTCCGAGAGCCGCTCGGAGTCGGCGGCGGTCGCGCTCGTACGCGAGCTCATGCCGGGCGCCCCGGTCTATGACGACGGCGAAGCCCTGCTGTACGGCGAGGGGCCGGTCGTCCTCGCCGGCCATCTCGACACGATCCCCGCGCAGGGGAACATCCCGGGCCGGATCGAGGACGGCGCCGTCCACGGTCTCGGCGCGAGCGACATGAAGGGCGGCGTCGCCGTCATGCTCGAGCTCGCGCGTGCTGGCATCCCCGGGCGCTACCTCTTCTTCACGCGCGAAGAAGTCCCGGTGGCGGAGAGCCCGCTGCCCGCGCTCTTCGAGACCGGCCTCCTGCACGACGCCGAGCTGGCGGTCGTGCTCGAGCCGACCGACTGCGAGCTGCACGCGGGGTGCGTCGGCAACCTGCAGGCACGCATCACGTTTCACGGGGAGAGCGCGCACTCGGCGCGGCCGTGGACGGGCGTGAACGCGATCCACGAGCTCGTGCGCGGGCTGCAGCCCCTCGTCGGCCTCGAACCGGTCGACGTCGAGCTGGACGGGCTCGTGTATCGCGAGGTGGTGAGCGCCGTCCGCGTCGAGGGCGGCATCGCGTCGAACGTCGTCCCCGCGACCGCGTCCGCGGAGCTGAACGTGCGGTTCATGCGAGCCGGCGCCGAGGACCGGCTGCGCGAGCTCCTTCCCGGGGTCGAGGTCGAGGTGCTGAGCAACTCGCCGTCCGCACCTCCCGCGCTGGACAACCCACGCACCGCCCGACTGCGCGAGCTCGTGCCGGCGCTGAAGCCGAAGCAGGCGTGGACGCCGGTCGCGCAGTTCGCGGAGCACGGCATCGACGCGATCAACTACGGGCCGGGCGCGACCGCGTACGCTCACCGCGTCGACGAGCAGGTGCCGGTCGCCAACCTCGAGCGCTGCTTCGAGACGCTGCGGAGCTTCCTACTCGAGTGAGCCCTTGACGCGCTCGATGTCGTAGAGCGCCATGCCGAACCGAAATGCGAAGTGCTGCTTGTCCTCGTCGATGTCGGCCGGCTGGAGCTCGCGCGGCAGGTGGTCGAGCCCAGCGATCGATTCCCAGCCCGACAGCGTCGCGGCGGCGCGGTACATCCGTTGTGGTTCCGTCGCCACTGTCTTCCTAGCCGTGTGCCACGCGTCGTGCGCGTAGCCGAGAAACCGCGGAGGTGGGGCGCCCTCGACGGCGCGCCAGCACCACCCCGCGAAAGCGAGCTTCCAGACTGCGATGGCATCGGCGCCCTTCCCCGGATGGCCCACCGCCCCCGGGACCCCTTCGATCACGCGCCCGCGTTCCGGCCCGAGCGTGCAGTGCACGTCGTTGAAGAGGGCGAGCCATCTACGTCTCATGGCCGAGGCGGAGTCTTCGCGCAACGACTGGAGGATGTTCGCGCCGTCGCTCCGGAACCCGGCGAGCCGGAAGGGCGCGAGCGAGGCGAGTGCGAAGCCGACGCCCACGATGCCCGCGTCGCCGATCTGTGCGTGATGCGTCGCGACGCCGATCGGAATGAGGAGCGTCGAGACCGCCGCTTGTGCGAGCGGCCCCGCCAGGCCACACGCGACTGTCGACGACTTGTCGAGCCGGACCCGAGCGACCATGCCGACGGGCTTCCGATAGCTCCAGAAGTTGAGCCCGAGGGTGAGGTCGAGACGGCCCAAGGCAACACGCCACCCTCCCGGAGGTCTTCCCAACACGACGGACACACGGTCGTCGCTCCGGACAAGGCTGACTGCTGCGTGACCGAGCTCGTGCGCGGCGACGAAGACGGGCAGCAGGAGGACGTACACGACCGACGACGCCCAGTACGTCATGAAACCCCCTCCCACGCCTTGGTTCATCGGCTCGTGCGGCGACCGACTGTAGGCTCATTTGCCGTGATCAATCCGACGCTCACGGAGATGGCGACGTACCCGTTCGTCCGCCTCGAGGAGGCGCGGCGGCGGCTCGTCGCGGACGGCGTCGAGGTGATCGACTTCGGCAAGGGCGACCCGAACGAGCCGACCGATCCGATGATCCGGCAGGCGCTCATCGATGCGCTCCCGGAGCGCTCGCCGTATCCGCTCGCGCAGGGACTACCAGAGCTGAGGGAAGCCGCAGCCCGATGGTGCGGGACACGCTTCGGCGTCGACCTCGACCCCGACACGGAGATCGTCCCCACGTACGGCTCGAAGGAGGCGATCTTCTCGCTCGCGCAGGTGCTCGACACCGCCGGCCGCACGGTCGTCTTCGGCGAGCCGGCCTATCCGGTGTACGAGCGCGGCGCGCTCTTCGCGGGCGCGGAGGTGCAGACACTCCCGCTCCTGCGCGAGAACGGCTTTCTCCCCGACCTCGACGCGATTCCGGACGACACGGCGCTCCTGTGGGTCAACTACCCGCACAACCCCACGGGCGCGGTCGCGCCGCTCGACTTCTACGAGCGCCTCACCAGGCTCGCAGCCGAGCGCGGCTTCTACGTCGGCTCCGACGAGGCGTACACAGAGCTGTGGTTCGACGCGCCGCCGCCGTCCGCGCTCCAGGCCGCGGACCGCTCGCGCATGATCGTCTTCCAGACACTGAGCAAGCGCTCGTCCATGACGGGCTACCGCTCGGGCTTCGTCGCCGCACCGCCGGAGGTGATCGCCGCGCTGAAGGCGTACCGCCCGACCGTCGGCACCGCGCCGCAGGAGTTCGTCCAGCGCGCGTCCGTCGTCGCGTGGAACGACGAGCGCCACGTCGAGGAGACGCGCACCCGGTATCGCGCAAAGCGCGACGTCATGATCCCGGCGATCGAGTCGAAGGGCTGGGAGATCGTCGCCAGCGACGCAACGATGTACCTCTGGGTGGTCGGCCCGGACGCGAACGAGCTCCTGGAACGCGGAATCGTCGTCGCCCCAGGAGAGTTCTTCGGCCCGAGCGGCACCGGCTACGTCCGCTTCGCGCTCGTCCCTACGCTGGAGGAATGCAAACGGGCGGCGGAGCGACTGTGAGCACCGAAGAGACGATCGCGGCCCTCGACCGCGGAGAGATTCGGGTCGCCGAGAAGGTGGACGGCCAGTGGCGCGTGAACGAGGAGGCGAAGGCCGCAATCCTCGACTACTTCCGCGAACGCAAGGTCGAGCCGATCGAAGTGGGGCCGTATCACTACCTCGACAAGATCCCCCTCAAGCGCAACTACGTCGAGCTCGGCGTGCGAGTCGTCCCACCCGCGACCGCGCGATACGGGTCGTTCCTCTCGCGCGGCGTCGTGATGATGCCGAGCTACGTCAACATCGGCGCCTGGGTCGGCCCGAACACGATGGTCGACACCTGGGCGACCGTCGGCTCGTGTGCGCAGATCGGGGCCGACGTGCACCTCGCCGGCGGCGTCGGCATCGGCGGCGTGCTCGAGCCGATCCAGGCGCGCCCCGTGATCGTCGAGGACGGCGCGTTCATCGGCTCGCGCTGCATCCTCGTCGAAGGCGTCGTCGTGGGTGAGCGCGCGGTGCTCGCGCCGAACGTCTCGCTGACGGGCTCCGTACCGGTCATCGACGTGACCGGCGACGAGCCGGTCGAGCATCGGGGCTACGTCCCCCCGAACGCAGTCGTCGTCCCGGGAACGCGGCCGAAGGAGTTCCCTGCCGGAACGTACAACCTCAGCTGTGCGCTCATCATCGGTTGGCGCAGCGCGCAGACAGATCTCAAGACGTCGCTGAACGACGTCTTGCGCGAATACGAGATAGCGAGCTAGAGCTTCTCGGCCGGGCCGGTGAGCGTCGCCTGGCCGTCCTCGAGGCGGACGCGCAGGTCCCCGCCCGGGAAGTGCACGACAACGTCGCCCTCGCCGTGCGTCGCCGCCGCGACCGCAACGGCGCTCGAGCCGGACGCCGTCGTCTCCCCCACGCCGCGCTCCCACACGCGCGCCGTCACCTCCCCCGGCCCGTCGACGCGCGCGACCTGGACGTTCGTGCGATTGGGGAAGCGCGGATGCGTCTCGAGCAAGGGGCCGATGAGCGCGATGTCGTCCGGCTCGCCGACGACGACCGCGTGTGGATTACCGACGTCGACGACGGCGACCTCGAGACCGGCGATCCGCTCACGCGCGACGACCGTCGCGGCGCCGAGCTCGGACTCGTAGAGCCCGTCGCGCGTGCGGCGCACGTCGACGACACGCGGCCCCACCCGCACACGGGCGGTGTCGTTACCCGTGCGCTCCATCAGCCAGGCGCCGGCGATGCGCGTCCCGTTGCCGGACATCTCCGCGTGAGATCCATCCGGATTCACGATCCTGATGTCCATGGCGTCCCCATCGACCGACAGAACGTCGACCGCTCCGTCGAGCCCGTCCTCATGCACGTACGGCTCACCCTCGAGTACGAGGTACACGTTCCCGTGTGCGTGCCAGCGCGACGATGTCATCGGCGATCTCGCCCGGCGGGCGATCCGCGTCGACGATAGCGATGCCCGGGATGCGTCGCATCCACTTGCGCTGATACGCGGCGTAGCGGCGCGTGCGCACGACAAGCGCCGCGATCGCCTCGTCTCGGGGAAGCGTCCCAACCTCCTCGAGGCCGAGTGCCTGGCGCGCCGTCAGCGAGACCGTCCCGGCGAGCGCGCGGCTCACCTCCTCCTGCACGCCTTCGTCGAACATCGCGCGCGTGCGCTCCTCGATCCTCCGCTCGAGCACGTTCTTGGGGACGTCGAGCCCGACGACGAGGGTGGGATGCCGCGTCTCCGCCGCCCACAACCGGTCCTCCCCCGGCGCGAGCGATGCACCTGCGTCAGCGAGCTCGAGGGCGCGCACGACACGACGCCGGTCATTCGCGTGCACGGCCGCAGCCGCCGCCGCGTCGAGCTCCTCGAGGCGAGCGTGCGCACCCGCCGCGCCTCGCTCGTCGTAGAACTGCTCCCACCGCTGCCGCGCGCCCGCGGCGGGCGCGGGCGGCAGCGCCAGCTCGGCGAGGGCTGCCCGGAGATAGAGGCCCGTCCCGCCGACGACAATGGGCGTCCGGCCTGCGGCGAGAATCTCGTCCACCGCCGCGTGGGCGAGCGGGGCGTACTCGCCCACCGAGGCCTCCCGGTCGAGAGGCCAGATCCCGACCATCCGAGTCGGCTCGCTAGGCTGGTTCGTGAGGATCGGGAGACCTCGATAGACCTGCAGCGCATCCGCAGAGACCAGCTCGGCGGGAATCCGGCCGGCGACCTCCGCAGCGACCCTCGATTTGCCGCTCGCGGTTGGGCCGAAGATGCCGATAACCGTCACCGGAGGATTCTCCCTTGCGTTACCTGAATATCGAGAACAAGAGCGACTTCCACCGCACGCGGACGGAATCCTTCGTCTTCCTCGTCGCGGCCTCCGCCCTCGCCCTCGCCACGCTTTTCGCCCTCAGCGAGGTTGCCGGGTTCGACAACGTGTGGGATCGCATGCAGCGCGTCAATTACATCTGGTTCCTCGTCGCCTTCGGTGCCGAGATCGTCGCGTACCTCGGCTACGTCATCGGTTACCGGGAGATCTCCCGCGTCGACGAGGGACCTCAGATGGATCACGGGCGGGCCGCAGCCGCGGTCGCCGCCGGCTTCGGGCCGTTCGTCACCGGCGGCGGCTTCGCGCTCGACCTGCATGCGTTCAAGCTCACGGGAATATCCGACCGCGAGGCGCGAGTGCGGGTGCTCGGCCTCGGCGCCCTCGAGTACGCGACACTCGCGCCGGCCGCCTGCATCGCCTCGATTCTTCTGCTGACCGCAGGCGGTCACACGCCGACGATGGGCCTCACGCTCCCGTGGGCGGTCGCCGTCCCG
>Ga0070741_10016180_pt1 | contig 12493 bp, 11 predicted proteins | sample Coa_R1_4_FD_66440 | JGI IMG/M metagenome (GOLD analysis project Ga0070741, IMG submission 66440) | Surface soil microbial communities from Centralia Pennsylvania, which are recovering from an underground coalmine fire - Coalmine... | ecosystem: Environmental > Terrestrial > Soil > Unclassified ...
GTGATCCACAAGATCCGCGGCCGCCAACACATTCAGATTCCCCGCCCCCGCCCCGATCAACCCCGCTTCCGCCATGAACGTCGCCGTCACCTGCAGCGCCGCCTTCACCTCCCACGGCCGCAGCCCCGCCCGCTCGTCCAGGAGCAGCGCCGCGGACCCGCTCACCACCGCCGCCGCCATGCTCGTGCCCGACAGCTGGAAGTACGCCGTCGCGCCCTGACCCGTCACGTGGCGCGCCGGATACGTCGCCGGCAGATAGGCGTTCGACGCTTCGGCCGACACGATGTGATGCCCCGGCGCCGCGAGGTCGGGCTTGATCAGCAGGTCGTACGGCGTCGGACCGCGCGAGCTGTACGACTCGAGCGTGTCGTCGGAGCGATCGGCGGTCCCGTGCGTGTCCAGCGCGCCAACCGCAATCGCGTGCGCGCTGTTGGCCGGCGTCGTGATCGAGCCGAGCACGGTCTTCCCGTCGGCCGTGCGCCCGTAGTTGCCGGCCGAGGCCACGACCAGGATGCCGGCGCGCGTCGCCCGCTCCACCGCTTCGCACATCGGATCGTCGGCCGACGGCTGCAGCACCGGCGCGCCGAGCGACAGGTTGATGATCCGGATCCGGTACTGCTCGCGATGCGCGATCGCCCAGTCGATCGCGTCGACGACGTCGGCCACCGTCCCGGCGCCGTTGGCGTCGAGCACGCGCAGGTTGACGAGCTGCGCGCCGAACGCGATGCCGCGATAGTCGATGCCGTCGGGCGTCGACACCTTCGCGCCCGCAATGATCCCCGCGACGTGCGTCCCGTGGCCGAACCGGTCCACGCCATCGCCGCCGGTGAAGTCCTTCGTCGCCAGGATGCGGCCCTTCAGCGCCGCGTGCGTCGGATCCATGCCCGAGTCGACGACCGCAACGGTGACGTGCGCCCCGCTCAGCGCCGGCAGATCCCGCGAACCGGTCCACACCTGATCGGCGCCGGTGGACTCCGCCGTCACCAGATCGCTGACGCGAATCGGCGTGTTGCCCGACAGGTGGTCCAGCGCATCGTCCTGCTGCAGCGCCGCGAGCTGACCGGCGGTGACGCGCAGCACCCCGCCGCTCGCCAGGTACTTGGCGACGACGAGGTTGTAGCGCGCGGCGACGGCGTCCACCGTGGCGCGGTCGCCGTGGACGATGACCTCGATCGCCTGCGAACCGGCGTTGAGGTGGTCCTGCAGATCGGCGCTCATCCGCGCGCGGTGCGATCCGGCGGCAAACGCCGCGGGAGATCCGGCGAGCAGGAACGCGAGCACGAGAGTGAAACGGGTACGCATTGGGGAGTCTCCGTGTTACGGAGGCGTGTTGTCCGGCTACGCCTATGGCCGCCGAATGTCGTTCACCGAGTCGAGCAGTACTCGCTGCGAGCCGCCGATCGTTCGAATCGTCTGCAGCCGTCCTTCGCGAATCCGGTTGTAGATCGTGCGCCGCGACACTCCGAGCAGCTCGGCGGCATGGTCCAGCGAGACGCTTCGGCCGATACGAGGTTCGAAGCCGGCAGTGTCGTGATCGGTCACGACCGTGGGTTCGATCGGGTCCATCCTTCGTGTGCCCTCCGCCCGTGGAGAGGGCACGGCGGGTACCAGCGGAGCTTGGGCGGCGAACGCTGCGGCGACGTCGCGGTAACTCATTGCGCCTTCGAGAGTTGCTGTACTAGGATGGGAACGGACGGGCCGGCCGCAGACGCGGTGGCCCGGCCAAAATCCTGACCGTTTCGGCGCGGCGCGCCGGCAAGCACGATGATTTTGCACGCAAAATCGATTTTCACGGTCAGTCTGCATGCAATTTTCGTCGGCCAATTTTCTGGCCGGCAGGCCAGCTTTTGACCGGACACGCACGCATCGTTCGGCGCTCGATCGCCGGGCTCCTCCTCGCCGGCGCGACCGTCGTGTCCGCGGCGTGCGGATCGCCGAATCGCGCCGGCTCTGGATCGACGCCGCCGGCGGGTCAAAAGTCGGCCCCCACCCGCGGCGGATCCATCGTCGGCTCGGTCCGCGCCGATCCCGCGTCCTTCAACCGCCTGGTCGCCGCGGACCGCACCAGCGAGCTGGTGTCGGTGCTCACGCAGGCCAAGCTCGTCCGGGTCAACAAGACCACGCAGCAGGTCGAACCGTGGCTGGCCGAATCGTGGACCGCCGATCGCGACGGCCGCCGCTACACGTTGACGCTGCGTCGCGGCGTCACCTTTTCCGACGGCGTGCCGTTCACCTCCGACGACGTGGTGTTTACATTCGCGGCGGTGTACGACGCGAAGGTCGACAGCGTCCTCGCCGACGCGATGACGGTTGCCGGCCGGCCGATGGAAGTCGTCGCGCTGGATCCGCAGACGGTCTCGATCGCATTCGCCGCCCCCTTCGGGCCGGGTGTGCGCATCCTCGACAACCTGCCGATCCTGCCGAAGCACAAGCTCGAGCCGGCGCTGCAGGCGGGCACGTTCGCGAAGGCGTGGACGACGAGCACGCCGCCCGCGGATCTGGCCGGCCTCGGCCCGTTCGTGCTCCACGAATACATGCCGGGTCAGCGGATGGTGTTCGACCGTAATCCTCACTACTGGCGCACGACGACGGACGGCGCCGCGCTGCCGTACCTGGATCGCCTGACGGTCGAGCTGATCCCCGACCAGAACGCCGAGATGCTGCGGCTCGACGCCGGGCAGCTCGATGTGATGAACGAAGACCTGACGCCCGACGCGTACGGACAGATGAAGCAGGCGGCGCGCGACGGCCGCATCCAGCTCGTCGACATCGGGACTGCGATCCAGGCCGACAGCTTCTGGTTCAATCTGAAGCCGGGCGCCTTCGACGGCGATCCGCGCGCCGGGTGGCTGCAGCGCGACGAACTCCGCCACGCGATCTCGATGGCGGTGGATCGCAAGGCGTTCATCGACGCGGTGTTCCTCGGCGCCGCCGAAGCGGTCTACGGGCCGACCTCGCCTTCCAACAAGGACTGGTACTGGACGGGCACGCCGACGGTGCCGTACGACCCGGCGCGCGCGAAGGCGCTGCTCGCGTCGATTGGCGTGCCGCCCGGCGCGCGCTTTTCGGTCCTCGTGCAGCGCGGTCGCCCCCGCTTCGAGCGCGGCGCGGCATTCATCCGCGACGAGCTGAAGAAGGTCGGGCTCACCGTCGACGTCGTGGCGCTCGAAGGCAACGCGGTCGTGCAGCGGCTGCTCAAGGCGCGGTACGACGCCGCGTATTTCGCCCCGACCATCACCGACACCGACCCGGTCAACCAGCAGGACTTCTTCATGAGCGCGGGCCCGTTCCATCTGTGGAACATGGCGCAGGCGAAGCCGGCTACCGACTGGGAGCGGCACATCGACGAGCTGATGCAGCGCCAGAGCGCGTCGACCGACGCCGCCGAGCGCAAGCGGCTGTTCGACGAGGTGCAGCGCACGTTCGTGGAGCACGAGCCGGTGATTTACTTCGCGGCGCGTCACCTGTACGTCGCCGTCTCGTCGCGAATCGCCGCCATGAAGCCGGCCGACGATCTGTTTCCCGTGCTGTGGGCGCCCGACGAAATCGCCGTCCGCCGGTGACATGCGCGGTTACATCCTGCGGCGGCTCGCGTTCGCGCTCTTCCTCGTCGTCGCCGTGTCGTCCGCGTCGCTGATCCTGACGGAGCTCGCGCCGGGCGACTACGCGAGCGGCGCGCTCGGGATGCGCGCGCGGCCCGAGGCGATCGAGCGCGCGCGCGAACGCTACGGCTTGAACCGATCGCTCGGCGAGCAGTACCGCGACTGGGTGGCGCACGCGGTGCGGTTCGACTTCGGCACCTCGCTCCTGTACGACCGGCCCGTCCGCGAGCTGATTCCGGAGCGCGCGGCGAACACGGCGGTCCTCGCGCTGACGGCGCTGGCCATCGCGACGCTCGTCGGGCTGCCGCTCGGCGTCGTGTCCGGCAGCCGGAGCGGCGGTGCCGTGCCGCACGTGATCCGCGCGGCATCGGTCGTGCTCCTTTCTATGCCGCCGCTGCTGACGTCGTTGTTCCTCGTCTTCGTCGCCGCGCGCACCGGGTGGGTGCCGATCGCCGGCATGCGATCGGCCGCCGTCCCCGAGGGCGGCGCCTTCGTCGATCTGCTCAAGCACCTCGTCGTGCCCGCGGCGGCAATCGCGTTGCCGCTCGCGGCGATGTTCGAGCGGCTGCAGGCGCAGGCGATGCGCGATGCCATCGTGCAGCCGTTTGTCGTCGCGACGCTCGCGCGCGGCGTCTCGCGGCGGCGCGTCGTGTGGCGTGACGCGCTCAAGGTGGCGCTGCGACCCGTCGCCGCGGTCTACGGTCTCGTCGTCGGCACGCTGCTCAGCGGCTCCTTCGCGGTGGAAGTGATCACCGCGTGGCCGGGGCTCGGCCGGCTGATGCTCGACGCGCTGGGCGCGCGCGACGTCTATCTCGTCGCCGGCTGCGCCGGGACGGGCGCCGTGTTCCTCGCGTGCGCGACGCTCGCGTCCGACGTCGCCCTCGCATTCGTCGACCCGCGGGTGCGCGAGTGATCCGCCGGGTCGGCATCGCGCTCGTGGCGCTGTGGGCGGCGGCCGCGATGGCTGCGCCGGTGCTCGCGCCGCACGCCGTCGACGCGCAGTTCGTGGACCTCCAGAACGCGCCGCCGTCCCGCCTGACGATGGCCGGCGCGCGGATCGCCATCCATCCGTGGAGGCTCGTCAATCGCCTCGAGCAGCAGTACGCCGTCGACGACGCGATCGCCGTGCCGCTGCGGTGGTTCAGCGGCGGCCACCTGGTCGGCTCGAGCGACGAGGCGCGCGCGCCGCTGCTGCTGCTCGGCACCGATGCGTACCGGCGCGACGTGTTCACGCGGCTCGTGTTCGGCGCGCGGACGTCGTTGGCGCTCGCCGCGGTGTCGGCGCTCGGCGCGATGGTGCTCGGCGCCGCCGCGGGCGGCGTCGCGGGCTACGCCGGCGGCGGCGTGGACGACGTGCTGATGCGGACGGCGGATTTCGTGATGGTGCTCCCGGCGATGTACGTCGCGCTGGCGCTGCGCGCCGCGATGCCGCTCGTGCTCGCGCCGGCGACGGTGTTCGCGCTGCTCGCGTCGATCTTTGCGATCGTCGGCGCGCCGTTCGTCGCGCGTGGAGTGCGCGCGATCGTCCGCTCCGAGCGGCGGATGGACTACGCCGTCGCGGCAGAGGCGCTCGGCGCCGGTGCCGGACGGCTGCTGCTGCGCCATCTGCTGCCCGCGGCGCGCGGCTACATCGCCGTTCAGTTGACGCTGCTCGTTCCCGCGTTCATCGTGGCCGAAGCGACGCTGTCGTACGTGGGCCTCGGCTTTCCCGACCCGGTGGCGAGCTGGGGCACGATGCTGCACGACGCGTCCGCCAACGTGCGGGTGTTCGCCGACTTTCCGTGGCTGCTGAGCCCCGCGGCGGCGATGTTCCTCGTCGTCCTCGGCTTGAACCTCGCGCTCGAGGGGAGCCCCGGAGGGCTGCGCTACGACACGCCGCGGTAGGCGGCCGCGCGCGGTGGCGCGGGCCTTCGGGCCTGCCATAGAATCTCTTCGATGAAGCTGTCCGGTGTGTTCGCTCCGATCCCGACGCCGATCGACGACCACGATCGCGTCGACACGCATCGCCTGCGCGCCGCGCTCGACAAGTGGATCAAGCGGCCGCTCGCGGGCTTCGTCGTGCTCGGCTCCAACGGCGAAGCGGCGCTGCTCGACGAGGTGGAGGCGGACCGCGTGATCGTCGCCGCGCGCGAAGCGATTCCACGCGAGCAGACGATGATCGTCGGTACCGGACGCGAATCGACGCAGGCCACCATCCACGCGACGAAGCGCGCCGCCGAGCTCGGCGCCGATTACGTGCTCGTCCGCACGCCGGGCTTCTTCAAGTCGCAGATGACGACCGACGTGTTCGTCCGGCACTACACGGCCGTGGCGGACGCGTCGCCGGTGCCGGTGCTGCTCTACAACTTCACCGCGGTCACCGGCGTCAACCTGCTGCCGGCCGCGGTCGCCCGGCTTGGCACCCACGCGAACATCGTCGGCATGAAGGAGTCGGGCGGCGACATCGCGCAGATCACCGAGGTGATCGCCGGCACGCCCGCCGATTTCCAGATGATCGCCGGCAGCCTCGCCACCTTCTACGCCGCGCTGTGCGTCGGCTGCGTCGGCGGCATCCTCGCGCCCGCCTGCGTCGTCGCCGAAGCGTGCGTGCAGCTCTACGAGTTGACGCGCGCCGCGCGGCACGACGAGGCGCAGCGGCTGCAGCAGGAGCTGCTGCCGATCGCCAGGCTGCTCGGCGGCGGCGGCTACGGCGTCGCCGGTCTGAAGGCGGCGCTGTCCGTGATCGGGTACGACGTCGGGATGCCGCGTCCGCCGCTCGTGGCCGCACCCGACGCGGCGTACGCGGCCGTGCGCGACGCGTTGTCGCAACTCTCACACTTCAACTCTCAGCTGTCCATCCACTATGAGCCTGCTGCCCGATAACGATCGCATCCTGCTCGGCCCGGGGCCGAGCCTGACCTCGCCGCGCGTGATGCGCGCGATGGCGACGCCGACCATCAGCCACCTCGATCCGCTGATGCTGAAGCTGATGGACGAAATCCGCGCGCAGCTCGGGCGCACGTTCGGAGCTGCCGACGGGTCGTTCTCGCTGCTGATCTCGGGGACGGGCACCTCCGGCATGGAGACGTGCGTCGCGAATCTCGTGAAAGACGGCACCCGCGCGACCGTCGTCGTCACCGGGTACTTCGGCGATCGGCTCGCGCAGATGTGCGAGCGGTACGGGGCCACGGTCAGCCGGCTGAACGTCGAGTGGGGACGCGCCGCCGACCCCGAGGCGCTGCGGCGGCAGCTCGCGCAATCGGGCGCGGACGTCGTCGCGATGGTGCATGCGGAGACGTCGACCGGCGTGCTGAATCCGGTGCAGCAGCTCGCGGCCGTGGCGCGCGAGCAGGGCGCGCTGACGATCGTCGACGCGGTCACCTCGTTCGGCGGTCATCCGCTGAAGGTGGGCGAGTGGGGCCTCGACGCGGTTTACAGCTGCACGCAGAAGTGCCTCGGCGGCCCCGCGGGGATGGCGCCGGTCGTCTTCGGTCCGCGCGCGCTCGAGCAGCGCGTCGCGTGCCGCAGCTTCTATCTCGACCTGTCGCTGCTGCAGGACTACTGGGTCAACCGCAAGTATCACCACACGATGTCGTCGGCGCTCGTCTACGCGTCGTACGAGTCGCTGGCGATCGTCGAAGAGGAGGGGCTGCAGGCGCGGTGGGCGCGGCACGAACGGAACCACCTCGCGTTCCTCGATGCCCTCAAGCCGATGGGGCTCGGCGTCCTGCCGCCGGCCGGCGAGCGGCTGTGGACGTTGAACGCCGTGCGCGTCCCCGACGGGATCGACGAGGCGGCCGTGCGCAAACATCTCCTCGACGAGTACAACATCGAAATCGGCGCCGGCCTCGGACCGCTCGCCGGCAAGGTGTGGCGCATCGGGCTGATGGGCGCCAGCTCTTCGCCGCGTTTGATCGTCTTACTGCGTGGAGCTCTGGAGCGTGCGCTCGCCAGGCAGGATCGTCGCGCTCACGCGTAGGCCAGTCGGCATCGGCTGCGCGGTCGCGCTACTGTTCGCCGCGGGGTGCGCGACGAATCCCGTCACCGGCCAGCGCGAGTTCTCGCTGATGAGCGAGGACAAAGAAATCCAGATCGGCCAGGAACAGGACGCCCAGGTCCGCAAGGAGATGGGCCTGTACGGCGACCAGGCGCTCCAGCAATACGTCAACGACGTCGGCCTGCGGCTCGCCAGCGTCTCCGAACGTCCCGGCCTGCCGTGGCACTTCGCGATCGTCGACGTGCCGGCCATCAACGCGTTCGCGCTGCCCGGCGGATACATCTACATCACGCGCGGCATCCTGCCGTTCCTGCAGGACGAGGCCCAGCTCGCCGGCGTGCTCGGCCACGAAATCGGCCACGTCAACGCGCGCCACTCGGCGCGGCAGTACTCGCGCTCCACGGCCTCGAGCATCGGGCTGATCGTCGGATCGATCCTCGTGCCGCAGTCGCGTCCGTTCGCGGAGCTCGGCGAAACGGGGCTCGGCCTGCTGATGCTGAAGAACGGCCGCGACGACGAGCTCGAAGCCGACTCGCTCGGCGCGAAATACGCCGCCCGCGCCGGATGGGATCCCGACGGCATCCCGCAGATGCTCACCACGCTCGCGCGCATCGAGGAGGCGAGCGACACCAAGGGCATTCCGAACTGGATGCAGACGCACCCGGTCGCCGAGGATCGCGCACAGCGGGTGCAGGCCGCGGTTCGCGATGCCGAGCAGGGAGCGACGAAGTTCACGACCGATCACGACGGCTACCTCAAACGGATGGACGGACTCACCTACGGCGACAATCCCGCGCAGGGGATCGTCCGCGGCGCGACGTTTCTGCACGGCGGGCTGCGGTTTGCCGTCGATTTTCCCGAAGGCTGGGAGGTGGCGAACGGCACGTCGCAGGTGGTCGCGCGGCTGCCGGGCGGCAAGCCGCTGATGGTGCTCGAACCGGTTCAGCGCCCGGTCGGCCGGACGATCGATGCGGTCGCCGTCTACGGCATGCAGCGCGCCGGCTTCACGGAAATCAGCGGCGGGCGCACGTCAATCCACGGACTGGACGCGTTCGTCGGCAGCTACGCCGGACCGATGCAGAACCTCGGACGCGTTCGCATCCGCGCGGCGCACATCGTGTACGACCGGGCAATCTACCTGCTCGCCGGCATCGCGCCGCTCGACACGTACGACGCGAGCGAACCGGCGTTCTCGAACGCGATCGATTCCTTCCGTCCCCTCACCCGCGCCGACGCGGAACGGCTGCAGCCGAACCGGATCGATCTCTACACCGCGCGCCCGGGGGACACCTGGCAGGCGATCGCCGCCCGCGCCGGAAACGGCGTCGTCAAGCCGTCCACGCTCGCGATCATGAACGGCCATCCGGTCGACGATCAGCCGCGGGCGGGTGAACGGCTGAAGATTGTTGTGAACGGGTGAGCGGTTCTGCAACCTCGTACGCCGGCGTCCGTCCGATAAGACGATACGCGTGAAGAGAGCCCTGCAGGTGATTGCGGCGCTCGTCGCGGGCGGCTTCGCCGTCGTCGCGTACGCGTACCTGACGCTGCCCGACGTGCGCCCGCTGCGGACCACGAATCCGACGACGACCGCCTTCATCGAACTGCGCGCGCGCGACGCCCGCGCGCGGGGCGAGCCGGTTCGAAAAGTGATGCGATGGCAGAGCTATTCGCGCATCGCCCGCGATTTGAAGCGCGCCGTGCTCGTCGCCGAAGACGATGCGTTCTGGCAGCACGAAGGCGTGGACTTCGGGCAGCTCCAGGATTCGCTGCAGACCGACTGGCAGCGCGGGCGTTTCAGCCGCGGGGCGAGCACGATTACGCAGCAGCTCGCCAAGAATCTCTACCTGTCGCCTTCGCGCAACCCGTTGCGCAAGTTCCGCGAGTGGATCATCGCGCGGCGCCTCGAGGCGGAGCTCCCGAAGGCGCGCATCCTCGAGCTCTACCTCAACGTGATCGAGTGGGGCGACGGCATCTACGGCGTCGACGCCGCCGCGCGCACCTATTTCCACGAATCGTCGTCGGAGCTGACGCCCGAGCAGGCGGCGCTGCTCGCGGCCGCGATCATCAACCCGCGCGTCTACAGCCCGGCGCACCCCAACGCCCGGCTGCTCCGGCGCCAGCAGCTGATCCTGCGCCGGATGCACGTCGTCGTCGAACCGGAGCTCAGCGCTCAAGTTGTGCAATAACAAGCAATTAGCAGCCGCTCAGCTTGACGCTGCCGGGGGCGAGCGCCTACAATCTCTTCGCTCGAAATCGACAAACAGGGACCGCGTTCCGTCCACTCGAGGGCCCCATCCCCCGTGGCGGCGTGTGCGCACGGCTCGGTCGTAGGTAGTGGTGTCTCGGGATGATCAACTACACCGAACGTCTCACGCTGCTGATGCAAGACATCATCTCCCGCGTTCCAACCCTGTCGTTCATCGACATGGCCGACGTGCTGGTGTTCGCGCGCAGCGGACGCTCCGACGCGGAAGGCGCATTCGCCACCTGCCATTGTCTGACGCTGCCGCCGAGCGAGCCGGGCTACTACTTCTGGCGCGATCGGCTGACGAAGCGGATCACGCGGCGCTCGGAGTGGTTCGTCACGAAATCGCCGACGGTGATGCTCGGCACGCGGCCGGTGAAGTACATGCTGTCGTTCGCGCTGCCGCGCTTCTGCGATCAGTCGCTCGATCACTCGCGCAAGGAGCGCTTCTATCCGGGCGCCGCGTCGTGGATCGCGAAGCTCGACACCGTCGTGCACGAGCTCTATCACATCGATCCCGATCTGAACGGAATCCGCCGCATCGAGAAAGAGGACGGCACCTACTCCGCGAACTGCCACGGTCAGCACTTCTTCGAGCAGGTGGCCGAGATGGTGCACACGTATCTCGACAGCCGCCCCTCGTCCGACGCCTACGAGTTCCTCACGAGAGACTTCGACGCGCTCGAATGCACCTACGGCGGCGTCGTCGGCACCACGTTCCGAACGTTTCCCTCCTTCCCGCAGCGCTACATCGAGCGGCTGCCCGAGCAGCTGCCCTGCGAAGCGGACGCCGACGACGTGAAGGTGGAGCTGCTGCGCACGAACGGCCCGGTCGTGAAGTACACGCAGGACGACCTGCACGTGCGCCAGTTCATGACGAAGACGTCGAAGCGCTTGATCCGGAAGGGCGCGTTCCGCGCCGCGTGACGATGCGCGGCGCAGCGTTGGCGCCGCTCGCGGTGTGCCTCAGTTGACGCGTCGCGCCCCGAGGAATCGCGGCGCCCAGTAGCTCGATCCCAGCCGCTCGACGCGCACGACGCCGGTGGAGCTCGGCGCGTGCACGAACTCGTCGCCCCCCACCGCGATGCCCACATGGGACGGCCCCGGCTCGGTCGTGGAGAAGAAGATCAAATCGCCCGGCTCGACGTCGTGGGGCGGGACCGACGCGCCCTGCTTGAACTGCTCGCGCACTTCGCGAGCCAGCGCGATGCCGTATTGCGCGAAAACGTACTGCGTGAAGCCGCTGCAGTCGAATCCGCCTGGATCGCTGCCGCCGTTGCGGTACGGCACGCCGCGGAACGACAGCGCCGTGCCCACCAGTGCGTAGCCGTCGAATCGGCCGTTGGCGGGCGCGCGCGGCGCCGCGACGGGCGCCGGGGCTGACGACGCGGGTCCGGGCAGCGGAAACGGTTTCGGCACCGCGCCGGTCGAGGCGCACGCGGAGGCGAGGGCGGCGATGGCGAGGACGAGGATCCGCTGCACGTTCGCTCTATCGGTTCGAGCGAGAGCGTACCATACCCGCCGGTAAACACCACGAAACAAGGCGCTTCTGGCACGCGCCGCCTTGACACCTCGGCAGCGGTCGGGCAAAATTTCATGCGATGGAGCAGACCCTTCTGCTCAACGCGTCGTACGAGCCGCTGAAGATCGTCCACTGGCAGAAAGCGATTACGCTGCTCTGCCAGGGGAAGGTCGAGGTCGTGCGCGAATACGACCGCGAGATCCACGCGGTCTCCATCACGTTCAGGCTGCCGTCGGTCATCCGGTTGCTCCGCTACATCAAGATCAAGCGCCGCTTCGACTACGTGCCGTTCTCGCGCGCCAACATCTACGCGCGCGACGAGCACACGTGCCAGTACTGCGGCGATCTCTTTCCGACCGGCGAGCTGACCTTCGACCACGTCGTGCCGGTCGCGCAGGGCGGACGCAAGGACTGGGAGAACATCGTCACGTGCTGCGTCACGTGCAATCGCAAGAAAGGTGGGCGCACGCCGGCTGAAGCCGGCATGACACTCTTGCGGATGCCGAAGCGTCCCGAATCGGCGCCCGCCATCCGCATCACGGTCGGCCTGCGCAACGCGCCCGAGAGCTGGCGTGATTACCTCTACTGGAACGTCGAGCTGGACGATACATAATCAGTCGACCGGCTGATGACTGCCATTACCGCCGCTCGTCCGACGAAGGCGATCGAAGGCGGCCGCGTTTCCATCCTCGGCGAACACTTCCCGATCGACCAGCCCAGGCTTCCGAGCGTGCGCGTCGGCGATGCGCCCGCACGCGTCGTCTTCGCCTCGTCCGCGCGGATCGACGTCCTCGTGCCGCCGGGCCTGCGCGCCGGTCCGGCGCCCGTGCGCATCGACGACGTGCCGGGCCAGACCGTCGTCGTCGACATCGCCGCGCCGTTTGCGTCGGGTGTCCACCAGGTCGACAACCCGGCGTTCGATCGCAGCGGAAACCTGTACGTGACGTTCAGCGGGACGCGCGGCCAGCAGGTGCCGGTGTCGGTCTTCCGAGTGACGCCGTCCGGCACGCGCGAGACGTTTTCTTCCGGCATCGTCAACCCGACATCGACGGCGCTCGGGCCCGACGGCCGCCTGTACGTGTCCAGCCGCTTCGAGGGGACCGTCTACCGCGTGTCGCCGGAAGGGTACGCCGAGCCGTTCGCCACCG
>Ga0070741_10016181_pt1 | contig 12493 bp, 6 predicted proteins | sample Coa_R1_4_FD_66440 | JGI IMG/M metagenome (GOLD analysis project Ga0070741, IMG submission 66440) | Surface soil microbial communities from Centralia Pennsylvania, which are recovering from an underground coalmine fire - Coalmine... | ecosystem: Environmental > Terrestrial > Soil > Unclassified ...
ACGAGACTGCGGCGCAAATTGTCGAAAATTTTCCAGCGTTCGATCAGCGGCAGGTCGTTGGGGGCGCGCTTGCCCGATTTGGTCGGGACGCTCGGCAAGAGCCATTCGGCGATTTGCCAATCGCCGCGCGTCCAGCGATTTTGGCGTTGTGTATATGCATCCAAGCCGGTCGGATAATCTTCCAAGAGGACAATGTCGCTGGCGAGTCCGACGCGGGCGTAGGCGCCTTCGAGCAGGTCGTGGCTCAAGAGTAAATTTTCGGGGAAACGACCGACGAGCGCGTTGCGGACGACTTCGACATCGTAAATCGCTTTGCCGATATAGGCGCTGGTGCGGAATAAATCTTGATACACGTCGGAGACGGTGCTGGAGTAAGGGTCGAGTCCGCTGTCGCCTGTGAGAATGCGCGCAAAACGCGTGTGGGCGGCGGCGGAGGCGGTGACTTCGACGCGCGGTTGAATGATGCCGTAGCCTTCGACGACGCGGCGGGTCTGCGGGTCAAGGACTGCGTGATTCAAGGGATGGGCAATTGCGCCGACGAGATGCCGCGCGGTGTCCCAAGGGAGTTCGGTATCGGCGTCGAGCGTGATGACATATTTGATGGTGGGCAGGATGCTGGTGTCGCCGATGAGGGTGGTGTAGCTGGTATCGGTTTGACCTTGCAAGAGACGATTGAGTTCGAGCAATTTGCCGCGCTTGCGTTCCCAGCCCATCCAGACCTTGGCAACGGGATTCCAACGGCGCTCGCGGTGAAGTAGGAAAAAGCGATTGGGGAGGGAATCTTTATATTTTTCGTTCAAGGCAGTGATGCCTTGAATGGCGGCGTCGAGGAGCGCGGCATCTTCGGGACGCGTTTCGGTGGGCGCATCGCCGAAATCGGAAAGTAATGCGAAATAGAGATTTTCGTCGCGGTTGGCGAGATAACGCTGTTCGAGATGTTCAAGTAGATAAGCGACACCGCTAACACTGCTCAAGAGCGAGGGCACAGCGACAAGCGTTCTGAATTCTTCGGGAATCCCTTGTTTCAATTCGAGCTGGGGCGGCGCATAGGGCGGGACTTCGACGGTGATCGTCCAATTGACGATGCCGAGCGCGACGACGCTGGCGGGCAGGATCGTGAGGAGCGCGATGAGAATGGATTGGGCGAGAGTTGGATGAAATGAAGATGCGTACAAGAGCGCGGCGAAGACAAAGGCGATGGTGAGAATTGTGGTCAAGCCCAAATAAAAGAGCGTGGCGTGTTCAAAAATCCAGGCGCTGCTCCATTCGTAGAGAGTCGGTTGAAAGCCGATTGCTTTTTGCAGCTCGCGGACGCCGCGCTCAATGAGATAATAGCCGACGTGGGCGCGGCGCGTAGTTTCAACGTCGGGTCGCGCGGCGAGGGTGATGGCTTGCTCGGCGACCTCGAACTCGGTGTGATGCGACCGCTTGCTCAAATGCTCGACGACGTGGCGATAGCGGTCACGTGTGGCAAAGTCCATGTGGGTAAAGACGCCGGCGGGGTCGCGTTCGAGAATGTGTTGAACGCCGCTGTGCTCTTCAATAAATTTTTTCCAATCGGTTTGCGAGATGCGGCGGAGGCTGGTAATGGCGTTGCCGACGGAGACGCGGGTGATGGCGCGGCGCTGATTCAATTCGCGCAGGTATTGTTCCAAACTGGTGTTGCGCCGCGCCATCGTGTCTTCGAGCCATTGCAGCGCGGGCGCGACAAAGGGTTCTTGGTCGCGGAGGCGCTGCATGAGTTCGACTGCAAATTCAGGTTCGAGCGTGACGCTGCGCTCGAGCGAACGCAAGGTGCGTTCTAGTTCGTTCGGCGAGCCTTTGGACGCGTTTAGCAGGCGTTCCGCCCAATCGGCGGCGTGCTGGCGGGCGGCCAAGCGCGCAACGGATTGATTCACGGCGCGCGCGAGATTTTCAATCAGCCCCAGCCGCAGCATGATGGGAATTGCCCAGAGCTCGCCGATGGTCAAAGGGACGACGGATTGATAGGCCTGCACGACGCGCGATAGGAGTTCGACATCAAAGCGGTTATCGGTGTGGTCAATGATTTCGTGGGCGAGGCTATAGACGCGCGGGAAACCGTAATAGCGCCCGACCGCCAGCTTGGGGAGTTCGGCGTAAAAGCCGCCGGTCAGGTCCTGACGGATTTCGAGAATTTGTTCGCGGACGACGGTAAAGTTATCGAGCAGCCATTCGGCAGACGGCGGTACGGGCACGCGGCGCTGCGCCTGTGCGGTAAAGACGCGGTGGGCGATTTCTAACTCGCGTTCACTGCTACGCAAGCGGGACGAGAGCCGCCGCGCGTGGACGCGGGGGCTGACTTGATCGCTTTGCGCGAGACGGCGGGCATGTTCCTCCAGATGTTCCGCGCTATACATCGAGTCGCGCAGGGATTCGAGCGTGGCTGGCTCTGACTCGGCGATGGGCGGAGAGCGACGGAAGAGGGGAGGAAGGGTGATGGTTCGGGACATGGTTGGTACGGGAACTGCGAATTGCGACGGAATACGTTGCGATGGAATACATCGCGACGAATCTACGCGAATTAATAGATAGGTTTACCGCAGAGAGCGCGGTCGCAGGTCATCACCCTCTCTGCTCGATTTACGTTGAGGGTGATGACCTGCGAGAGGACGCCGAGGAAAATATGGTTAGACTTGTTCACAGGTTTTGCTGTGTACGGCCAAATATCTTGATAGTCAAGGGTTTAGATTTCGGCGACGAACTCCGTCGCAGCAATCTCTCGACTGCGCTCCGCTCGAGACGGCTCGAAATGACAATTGGAATGAAGATTGTACAAGCGAAAGGGATGGCAGACGCCATCCCTTTATGCTCGCGCCGTTTTGCGGCGCACAAACCGATACAAATACAACTTGTGGTCAGACTAGACTCGGTTTAATGAATGGCGCGCCCGACCTTTACTACGATGAGATCAGGTGGTGGGATTGATTGCGGGTTTGGATGTTTTGATCTTTTTGGGCAACGGCGTGGGGCGCGGGGTCACTTTGGGCGTACTGCGTTTCTGGGACTGGTGAGTGTTTTGATGGGCGCGTAGCTCTTTCAGGTCGGCATAAATGGAACCGCAGGTGCCGCAGCGGTGCCAGATGTGGGAGAAATTGGTATCCATATTTTTCCTTGTCTAGTAATAATTGGGATGGAATGAACGGAGGTTGCGCATTTACTTGTAACAGAATGATACGTTGGAAACAATCAGCAGTTATCTCACGCATGTGTCAGAGTCTGTCCTACAGACAAGTAGGGCAAAGTGTGTAAGGATATGATGGGAGGAGAAGGGGAAAGACCCGAAGGAGTTTAAGGAATCGGAAACGATTCTAAAAACCCCTTCGGGTCTTGATTAATATGGTATGAATGAGTTATTTCGTAAGATTGCAACCAAGACTTCTCATGCGATTGGGTCGCCAATTGCGTTTATTCTCGCGGTGTTGGTGATTGTGGTATGGGCGATTACGGGGCCACTCTTTGGGTTTTCGGATACGTGGCAGCTGGTGATTAATACGGGCACGACCATTGTGACGTTTCTGGTCGTGTTTATGATTCAGAACACGCAGAACCGTGATTCGAAAGCGATTCAATTGAAACTGGATGAGCTGGTGCGGGCTATCGAAGGGGCGCGCAACAATATGGTGGACTTGGAAGACCTGACGGATGAAGAGCTGGATAAATTAGAGAAAGAATTCAGGGCATTCCGCGAGCGTGAGGCAAAAGAGGCGCGTAGTCCAAACGCTGACAAGACGCGCCAAAGCAATCCTACACTAGAATCGGAAGGACACTGATATGTGCGGCTCTAGGAAGAACGTATAGTGCTTTTGTAATTTTGACAAGGAGCCACTCAATGATCCGTGTGTTAATCGTTACTCCTGTCCGTCTGATTGGTGATTTACTGCAAGTGGTGTGTTCCAGTCAGGCGGATTTGTCTGTGGTAGGGTGTGTCAGCGATAAAGCGCAAGCACTGGCCAATAAGGCTCGTTGTGATGTGATGTTGGTCAGTCACAGTCTGGAAAATAATGGGGCGTTGTCGCTCCTGCAAGCTGCCGGTAGACCCACTACGCCGTTCCCCGCCATCGTAATCATTGGTTTGCCGAACGTCGAGCCGTTGATTCTGCGCTATCTGGAAGCGGGCGCGACGGGCTGTGTGCGGGAACAGGATTCTTCGGACGATTTGGTACGGGCGATTCGTTTGGCAGCGGCGCGGCATGTGGCGCTGACCGCCGATTTATTCCCGGTGGTGCTTAAACGGGTTTCCTCGCTGGCGATGCAGCAGCGGGAAGCGGCGTTGGATGGTCTGCATCTGAACGATAAGAATTTGACTACGCGTGAGCGCGAAATTTTGCAGCTGATTGCGCGTGGCTATGGCAACCGTGAGATTGCACAGCAGCTCACCATCGCGCTTGGCACGGCCAAGAATCATGTTCACAACATTCTCGACAAGCTTAGCGTAAAGACGCGGCGGGATGCGGCGATCTATTACACGCTAAGTCTTGTCTAATCTCTTACATCGGAACCAATCATGCAAACAACCACAATGCAACTTACTAGCGAGCTCCGCGAAAGTTCTCACTCGGACGCACAATTGATGAAGTTTGTGCACCAGAAGAAAGCATGGGCACTGGAAATTTTGCTGAATCGGTATATGCGACGGGGCATCCGCCAAGCGCAAAACATGGGCTTGGATTACCAGACGGGCGAAGATATTGTGCTCGACGCCTTTATGAAAATCTGGAATCAATCGGACAAGTTTCAGGCAGTGCGCGGGAGTTTTTGCGGATGGTTTTATACCATCGTTCACAATTTGGCGATTGACGAGATTCGGCGGTTGCAATCGCGCAGTGCGGCGCAGGTGAAATCGTATATGCAGAATACCGCCGGGGGAACGGAGGAGAATCAATTTTCGCACGAGTTGGAGCGGATTCAGGTGCGGACGGCGTTGAAGCAGTTGCCCGAGCAGCAGCGCCAGTTGATTCAATTGGCATACGTGGAAGGATTGAGTCGGCGGGAAATTGCGAAACGCCTCGCGCTGCCAGTGGGAACAGTGCATACGCGGGTGAGATCGGGGAAGGAAAAGTTGAAGCGGCTGTTGTAGGGATAGGTAGCAAGTAGTAGGTAGCTGCGACAAAAGGCGTCGCAGTAGCAGGGTGACATACAGTGTGATGATGCGAAGCGGATACGTTGATTTGTGATAGAGTCGGTGAGGTAGCGAACATGGAAACAGGAATTACATCCAGTGCAAGCACAGTGGCGTGTTTTGTGGGTGAGGTCCTTTTATTTGGATTGGTGGTATCGTTTTTCGCGTTGATGCAGCATTATCACGCGTGGAGTATGTCGCAGCGGAGGGCGCAGCGACCTAGGGTTGGACCGAAAGGCGTTTAGGATGAGGTCGGTTGGCGTTGGATGGGAAAGGTGTAGTTAGCAAAGTTAAAGACCCGAAGTGGTTTCTGCGATATGCAATGCGTTGCATTGCCGAACATCGCGAACGCTTCGGGTCTTTAACTTTAAAGCGGCAGGAGAAATTTCAGTTAGCACAGGGCGAGATTTCTGCGACAAACTAGGTCGCGTTCGAAATGACAGTTTCTGCGTAAGGTTAGTCGTGGCGTTCGAGGAGGTTGAAGAAGCGGGCAGCTTGGGTGCGACGGGAGACGTTGAGTTTTTTGAGGATGTTGTGGACGTGATTTTTGACGGTGCCGGGTTCGATCATTAATTCGGCGGCGATTTCTTGATTGGATGCGCCGCGTCGGATGAGGCGCAGGATTTCGCGCTCGCGGGCGGTGAGGGTGGCGAGGTCGCCATAGTCGTGAGTGAAGAATTCTTCGGTGTTCTGACGTTGGAGCGTTAGGAGTTCGTTCATGCGTTCGACAAGCGCGGTGCTGATGTTGGGCGCGAGCGGGGGTTTGCCTTCGTAGATGGATTTGAGGATGGAAACGAATTCGGTGTCCGACGCGCTGCGCGGGACATAGCCGACGGCTCCGGCTTCGAGCAAGGGCACGAGCGCGGATTCGCTTTCTTCGACATCAATGACGACGGCGCGGCGCTCGGCTTGGGCGCAGGCGTTGAGAAACGGCACGATGTCGGTTTTGGGCAGGCGCGCGCTGACGAGAATTAAATCGCAGGGCGAGGTCTCTTTGGGCGCGGCGGGGATGGTTTTGACGGAATGGACGATCCGCAGCTCGTGATGATTTTGTAGTGTGCGCGCGAGGCGCGGTTCGGGTTCGATGAGAAAGAGGTCTATCACTGATGTTATACATGTCATTTCGGGCGGAGCGAGAAATCTCTCTGGGCACAATTGAGATTTCTCGCAACAACGGCTCGAAATGACAGCTCCGGTCTTGTCATTTTTGCGACAGTTGAAGCGGAATTTGGACGGTGATGGTGGTGCCTTGGCCGAGCTCGCTTTGGACGTGAAACGTGCCTTCCACACTTTCGGCGCGTTCTTGCATTCCTAATAGCCCCAGCGAACGTTTCCCGCGTATTTGCTCCAGATCAAAACCTTGCCCGTTGTCGCTGATGCGTAGGGTGAGCAAATTGTCCTGCTCTTTCAAGCTCGCCTCGATGCGCGTGGCGTTGGCATGACGCGCGACGTTGGTGAGGGTTTCTTGAAAGATACGATAGAGTACGGTGGCGCGCGAAGTGTCCAGTTCCAAGTCCTCGGGCACGCCAATGACAGTGCATTCGATTCCGGTGCGGGTTTGAAATTCTTGGGCGTACCATTCGATGGAGGGCCCAAGACCTAAATCATCCAACATGCCGGGGCGCAATTGGCTGGACATACGGCGGACGGTCTTGATGGTCTGGTCAATCTGGGCGGTCATGCTTTCGGCGCGTTCGAGCAGCTGCTTACTGCGCTTGGGCAGACGGGAAATGAGCGCAGAGACATCCATTTTTAGGGCGGTGAGGGATTGCCCTAGCTCGTCGTGAAGCTCGCGGGCGATGTCGGCGCGTTCTTCTTCGCGGATGGTCTGCAAGCGGGCGGCGAGGGCGCGGAGCTGGGCATACGAACCTTTGAGTGCGACTTCGGCGCTGGAAATTCTCTCGTACGCTTGGGCGTTCTGGATGGCGACGGAGGCGATGGGCGAAATCGCCATGAGCAAATCTATGTCGGCTTGGGTAAAGGGTTCTCCATCATTTTTGTTCTGGGCGGCGAAAAAGCCGACGACTTGGGCCTGCGCGTCAAGAATCGGTGTGCAGAGCTCGGTTTTCACATCGCGCTTGAAGGGCAAGTTGTGTGCGACGAGTGGATCGTGGACGGCATCATTGGTGAGATAGGGCGCGCGATGTTCTAATACCCACCCCGGCACGCCATCGCCTTCGCGCCAGACATGGTGAAAGCGGTGGCTCTTGCCGTCTTTGAAATACATTTGCATCTCCATGCCGCGCGGCGTGCGTAAGCCTGCAAAGCCACTTTGGGCGTCCACCAGACGGAGGACTTCTTGCATCAAGAGCTCCAGCAGGGGTGCGACATCGAGCGTGGAATTTAATCGGCTGCTGATGCGTAAGAGGGCGCGCGTGGTTTCTTCGGCGCGGGTGCGCTCGACAATTTCTGCATGCAGGTCATCGTAGGCGTTGCTCAATTCGTAGGTGCGCTGTTGAACGCGGGCTTCGAGTTCGGCATTGAGGGTCTGGGTTTGGCGGTAGAGGCGCGCGTTTTCGATGGCGACGGCGGCGCGTTCTGCCAAGAGTTCGGCAAATTCGAGGTCGTCGTCGGTAAAGTGTCGGCGCGATTCCATGTTAATCAGGGTAATCGCGCCGAGCGTTTTGCCCTGTGTATTTAACGGTACAATCATCACCGAGCTCAAGCCGAGATTTTTTAGAATCTTGTACTGCATCTGGTTCTGGGTGACGCGCTGGAGAAACTCGTCGGGCAGGTCGTAATAGATTTCGGATTCGCCGGAACGCAAAACATGCGGTAAGCCTCGGGGGGAATTCCAATCGGGCGTAAAGTATTGGCGGATTTCTTGCCCATAATCTTGTGCCCATTTGACCTTTTGGGGGTCTTTGTGAGACAGGACAAGTAGTTCTGCCGTGCCGTCGTCTTTGGCAATGTGAATTTGACACCAGTCGGCGAGCTCGGGGACGATGAGTTGGGCAAGTTGTTTCAAAGTTTCTTCATACTCTAATGAACTGGCGAGGAGATGACTGGCTTTGGTGAGCCATTCACTACGCTGGGCGGCTTGCTCGGCGGCGGCCCGCGCATTTAATTCGCTTTCGTACAGGCGGGCGTGTTCGAGCGCCTGCGCGCATTGCTGGGCGAGGGCGAGGGCAAAGGCACGGTCGGTCGCACTAAAGGGGCGCGCCGTGGGAAAGCCGAGATGCAGCCCGCCGAGCGTGCGCCCTTCAATTTTTAAGGGGATGACCAACCATGCGCCATAGCCCGTGTTTCCAAGATTGGCAAGCGATGGATAAGCGGCGCGGATGGACTCGAGCGATTCATAGGCTAAAAGTTCCCCAGAACGGATGACGCGGGCGAGCGGTGTATCGGAATTGACGGAGAACGAGCGCCAGCGTTCAATCGTTTCGGACGGGTAGCCCATCGCGCTTAAGACGGTGATGGTTGTTCCATCGTCGGTCAATTGTCCCAAGACACCGCCCTGCGCGCCGAGCGCCTCCGATGCTTGTTCCAGTACAACGTGGGCAACTTGTTCTCTCGTCAAGGTTGCCGCAAAGGCCGCGGTGACGCGCTGGAGCGCGGCGACGCGCGCGGCGTTTCGTTCGGCTTCGCGCCGCGATTCTTGTTCCTGTTGAAAGAGGGCGGCGTTATCGAGCGCGGTCGCGGCGCGGCGGGCGAGTTCTTCGGCAATTAATAAATCTTGAAAGCCATAGCGCCGACCCGATTCGGAGAGGGAAAAGTTGATTGCGCCAAAGGTGCGACCCCGCGCGATGAGCGGCACGATGATGTAGGATTGGAGCTGCAAGCGGTTCACGAAATGGGCGCGGGCGGGGGCGCGCTCGGGGTCTATTTGCGCCCAGTCAGGCATTCGCTCGGTGACGACGGGGACCCATTCTGGTTTGCCGGTGCGAATCACGTGGGGCGAGCCAAAGGGCGCATGGGGGGAAAGGGGATGCTCCTCGGCCCACTCGCGGATGACCTCGACCATTTCGGGATGGGCATGGGCGAGCGCGGCGAGGCGAATGGCTCCGTTCTCTGACAGCAGGTTGATGGCACACCAATCGGCAAAGCGTGGGACGACGAGTTGGGCCAAGCGCTGCAAGCGGGTTTCGTAATCAATTGAGGTGAGGAGCTCGTTGCTGGCTTCGGCGAGCAATTTGGTACGTGTCTGCGCGGCTTGGGATTCTTGGTAGAGCAAGGCGTTGTCGGTCGCCAAGCTGGCGCGGGCCACCAATTCGCGTGCGAGCTCGAAATCGCGCGTGGAATAGCGTCGTCCGGAATCGGACATGACAAAGGTGACGACGCCGAGCGTGCGCCCGCGGGCCTGCAGCGGGAGGGCGATGTACGCGTTAAAGCCCATCGCGCGCAGGTGTTCCCGATGTTCCTCATCACGGGCGGCTTTTTCTAAAAAGTCGTCGGGCACGTCGTTGTAAAACTCGGCGGTGCCGGTGCGGAGGATATGCGGGACGAGATATTGGGCGTTTTCGTCGAGCGGATATTCCTGCGGGCGTGCCATTGCGCGCGCGGCCACGGCGGGGTCGTGGTGCGCGAGCACGAGACGGCGAATGGTGCCGGTTTCGGTGAGGATATGTACGGAGCACCAGTCGGCGAGAAATGGGATGGCGAGTTCGGCGATATTTTCTAGTGTGATTTCAAAATCGAGGGACGCGTTAAATACGTCGGCGGCGCGGACGAGAAAGGCTTGTTCCTGTTCGGTGCGCTTGCGGTCGGTAATGTCGGTGTTGACTTCCAAGATGACGAGCGGGTTGCCGCGTTCGTCGCGCTGGACGACCTGGCGACTGGCGACATACACAGTGCTGCCATCCCGCGTATGATGCGTGAGGTCGCCTTCCCAATGCCCTTGATTGAGGAGGGCGGCTTCTTGGGTAGCAAGCGATTCGGAGAATTCGGTACGGAACAGGGTATGCGAGATTTGGTCTAGTGCTTCTTCGCGCGTCCAGCCATAGAGCTGTTCTGCGCCCCGACTCCAGAAAAGAATTTTGCCTTGCAAGGTGCGGACGAGCACCGCCGCCGGGGTGAGGTCGAGCAGGGCGGCTTGGCGCGCGATGGACAATTCGGCTTCGCGTAACTCGGTGACATCGCGCGAGACGCCGATGACGCCAATGATGTTGCCTCCCCCATTGCGGTAGGGCGCTTTGACGGTATGGAAAATTCGTTTGCCGCGTGCGGAGGGAAGAATGCTTTCAAAGGTTTGCGCTTTGCCGGAGCGGATAACGAGTTCATCTTCGGCGCGCAGTTCCTGCCCGGTTTCCTCATCGAATATCTCGGCAGACGATTTGCCGATGATTTGTTGTGGCGCACGCGCGGCGAGCTCTATGCCCGCCCGGTTAATCATCAAGTAACGCTCATTGAGGTCTTTGACATAGATGACATCGGTTGTGCCTTCGACCACCGCGTTGAGAATATTGATAGCGTTGGTGCGCGATTGTTCGAGCTGGATGCGTTCAGTTTCATCGCGCGCAATGGTGGAGGCAGCGATAATGTTCCCGGCGTCGTCGCGGACGGGCGAGATGGTGACGGAGAGATTGACGCGTGTTCCGTCTTTGCGAATTCGTAGGGTGTTGTAATTCTGAATGCTTTCGCCGCGCTGGAGGCGGGTACGGATGGAATTGGATTCGCCCTCCAGTTCGGGCGGGAAAAGCACGGCGATGGATTTACCGACAATCTCGGCGCGCGAATAGCCATAGACCCGTTCGGCCGCGGGATTCCAGTCGAGAACGATGCCGTTCAGATCTTGCGAATAAATGGCGTCGTCGGAATCCTGGATGATGGCGGCAAAGCGCGAGAGGTCGCGCTGACGGGACTGGCTAAGGAGAAAGAACCCGATTTGTGTTCCCAACATGCGTAGCATGTCGAACCAATTGGGATCGGGTTCGAGCTGTTGGCGGGTAAAGGTTTCGAGCATTCCCACGAGTTGGCCGCCGGAGATGAGCGGAAAGCCAAACGCGCTGCGCAAGCCCGCCTGTGCGGCGGCGGCGGCGCGCGGAAAGTTGTCATCTTGCGTTACGTCTTCAATCCAATTCGCCTGACGGTCTGCCCAGACCCGCCCCGGTAAACCGACGCCGCGCGCAAACATAAAGCTGCACGTCACTTGAGCGAATTCTTCCAGGCGCGCATCGCCGGGGCGATGCCAGGTTGCCAACGGACGCATTCGCTGCACGGCTTCATCGAGCTGCCAAATCGCGCCCAGATCCCAGTTCAAGCCTTGTCCTAATGTTTGCAAAATGCGCGGTGCCGCCTCGGTGAAAGAGCTGGAATCGGCGAGCACCTTCGAGATTTGAAAGTGAATTTGCTTGCGGCGCTCTGCGTTCTCTGCATCGGTAATATCAACCAGGGAGATGATGCAGAGAATGTTTTGGTGCGGACCTTGATATGAGGTCGCGTCGAGATAGAGTTCGCGGCGAGAGGTGCGCCCTTGTAAAACGCCGATGCCGCGCTGCGGTTCGCCGCGCAGCGTCGGTTCGAGGGAAAAGGAGCGATCCCCCTCCCGATCCGGAAAGGGGGAAGAAGGGTTATTGAGCTGTTCCGCTTCCTGATGCGGGAACGGGGAATGGAACGATGAAGCGGGGGACCAGACGAGCGGAAAGGCTTTCGTGAAGGGTAAGCCAATGGGATCGCCCCCATAGAGTTTTTGCGCGGCGGGAGTGGCGAGCAGGATATTCGTTTGCGCGTCGCAGATGAGGACCGCCGCGTTCATTTGGTCAAGTAGCCAAGTGGATAATTCGGGTTCAGGTAGAAGAAAGGATTGGGTTGCCGTACGGCTAGAACTCATAAAGACCTCAAACTGGATTGACCGGAAATGTGGTGCCACATTGGTAGTGACGTATACGATGGGCGGCACATTTGGGTCTGGTTCATTATAACGTTGCTTTTGGAATTCGCTATCAGCAGGAGGATAGATACATTGTAGGACAAAATCGGACAAGCGCAGAATGATGTGCTTACAGGAAAATCGGACATTTGCCGATAGAGAACACGGGGGGAGTTCTGTATGCTGGATTTGGTCTGATTTTATCTTGAATCTCGCTTCGCTCACGCGCAATCGTGGAGAGTGCATTTGAACGAGCTTTGAATGCCTTTCCTCATTGGGGAAACTATCGGTATGAAGGCTGTAAGACGAGTCTTGATTGCCTTGACTGCGCTGGTCATCGTGGTGGGGTTAGACGCCGGTGCTGCCCTCGCCGCGGGCAAGGACCCTGCGTCGGCGACCTTTGTGGACAATCAACCGCATTCTATTGCTGGGAGCAGCACAGAGTACTATCGCTTTGAGTATAACGGGAACAATTCGCTGATTACCATCCGACTGCTGAACGGTGCGAACGGCAGCGTGGCGTTCAATGTCTATACGCCGGAGCA
>Ga0070741_10016182_pt1 | contig 12492 bp, 12 predicted proteins | sample Coa_R1_4_FD_66440 | JGI IMG/M metagenome (GOLD analysis project Ga0070741, IMG submission 66440) | Surface soil microbial communities from Centralia Pennsylvania, which are recovering from an underground coalmine fire - Coalmine... | ecosystem: Environmental > Terrestrial > Soil > Unclassified ...
CCGCTGCACTCCGCGCGCAGGCGGGTTGGGCGCGCCTCCGCGAAATCGCCCGTTACCGATTTCGCTCCGGCGCGCCCAACCCGCCCGCACGCTCCGTTCCGCTGCCGCGGCGCCATCTCGTAAAAGCGCTCCGTTCGGCTATTCGAGGTGTTTTACATTGGCCGAGTCTTGGTGGCCGAGTGGAGCGCGCGCGCTGCGGCAATTTGCCGCCACGCGGAGCGTAGCGCCGTCGTGCGAGCAAAACGGATCAGTGCGGCTGATCGTCGCCGGTGTCCGCCTGGTGGCGGGCGGCTTCGTCGCTGTGGGTGGGGCGGAGATCGGGGCGCCAGCGAAACTTTTGCAGCAGGGGGTTGGCGCGGTGCTCGACGGCGTCGGCGGTGAGGGGGCCGAGCGCGGGGGCGAATTTGTAGGCGTGGCCGCTGCCGCCGGTGGCGAGGACGAGGCCTTCGCGCGCGGGATCGGGGGCGATCCAGAAGTGGCCGTCCCAGGTGTCGCAGTAGAGGCAGACGCGCGTGTAGACGATCGGGGCCGAGGCCAGCGACGGGAACGTGGCGGCGAGGAAGGCGCGCAGCGCGGCGGTCTCGTCGGCGGTGACGGCGCGCTCGGGTGAGTGCGGGTGCATGACGCGGCCGACGCCGTGGTTGGCGATCTTGACGACGCCCGACTCCGGGTGCAGCGGAAAGCCGTAATAGCCGGTGGTCGAGATGTCCGCCCCGAAGACGGGAAAGCGCTCGGCGGCGAACGGCGACGGATCGTCGGGGCGCAGGTGAAACACCGGCATGCCGCTCGAGCGAAACCAATCGGCGGTGAACGGCAGGAGGTGCGGCGTCCAAGAGCCCGCGGCCATCACCACGCGCTCGGCGGCGCACGCTTCGCCGTCGGTGGTGATCACGCCGCCGACGCGCGAGCCGCGCTCGAGGAAGCGCGCGAAGGTGCGCCCCTCGTCGAGGGCGACGCCGCGCGCGCGCGCCTCGGCGGCGAGCCGCGCGAGCACGCGGCCGCTCTCGACCCAGCCGCCCTCGCGGTTGAACGTGCCGTCGGGATAGCGCTCGGCGCGCCACGCGGGAAAGCGCGCGCGCACGGCGTCGCTGGTCATGCGCTCGACGGCGTGGCCGCGCGCGCGCAGTAGCGCGAGGCTGTCGTGCTCGAAGCCGCCGGGCGCGAGCGCCGACTGGCGCAAGAACAGGACGCCGGTCTCGTGATAGAGCGGCGCCAGCTCGCGGTTCCAGCGGCGCCAACCGTCGAGCGACTGCTCGGCGAGCGCGGTGTACTCGGCATCGGCGCCGTATTCCAGCCGCACCGCTTTGGAGAGATCGGTCGACGCCGCGAGCGGATGCGGCACCGGCCCGGGATCGATCACGCGCACGCGATGGCCGCGCGCCTGCAATTCGAGCGCGGCGGTGACGCCGAAGATCCCGGCGCCGACGATGAGCACGTCCACGCGGCGAGTATCGGGTAGATTTCTCGGATGGTCGAGCTGCTCGTCAACATCGACGTCGACGATCTGGACGCGTCGGTGCGCTTCTACACGCGCGCGTTCGAGCTCACCGCCGGGCGCCGCCTCGGGCCGTACGCGGTGGAGCTCGACGGCGCGGGCGCGAAGCTGTACCTGCTGGCGAAGGACGCCGGCACGAAACCGTTTGGCGGCGCCGCGTCGGCGCGCGACTACCGACGCCACTGGACGCCGGTGCACCTCGACTTCGTCGTCGAGCGGCTCGAGCCGGCGCTGGCGCGCGCGCTCGAGGCCGGCGCGATCCAGGAGAGCGCCATCGACGAGCACGCGTGGGGACGCATCGTGGCGTGCGCCGATCCGTGGGGCCACGGCTTCTGCCTGCTCGAGTTCGTCGGGCGCGGCTACGACGAGCTCGCCGGCGGTTGATCAGGGCGAGCTGAACGCGACCGGGTTGTACGCCGAGCTGACGGTGGCGCCGCTCGCCGCGTCGGGGAACAGGATGTCGAACCCGCCCGTCGAGCCGCTCACGCGCGCGTCGAGGTAGATCGGATCGGTCGACGACACGAGATCGAACCCGTCGACGCTCGCGCCGGGAAACGAGTCGAAGTCGATGCGGTTCGGCGCGACGAGCGTGTAATTCGCGCTGCCGCTCAAGCTCGCGAGCTGGCCCGAGTCGAACTCGCCGTCGGTCCACACCGTGCCGGAGAACTCGACGGCGGTGCCGAGCGTGTCGGTGTACGCCACGCGATAACCGCCCTGGCCGTTGGCGGTCACCGTGTAGCCGAGATCACCCGCGGGGATCTCCGCCGTGCCGCCGGCGAGCACGTGATAGAGGTTCGAGCCGGGCGCGACCGGCGGATCGGGATTGTAGGGATGGTGCTCGACGAAGCAGCCGCCGAGCGAGAGCGAGCAGGCGAGCAACAAGCCAATCGAGGTGCGCATCGGGCCTCCCTTTCGCCGGTTTGACGAAATGGCGCGAGGCCCATTCAGTGCGCGCGGCTACTCGCGCATGAGAGCGGCGCCCCAGTGGAATCCCGCGCCGAGGCCGACGAAGCACACCAGGTCGCCCGACTTGATGCGCCCCGAGCGGCGGCACTCGTCGTACGCGATCGGGATCGTCGCCGCGGTGGTGTTGGCGTAGCGCTGAATGTTGTTGTAGACGCGCGCGTCGGGCAGCCCGAGCGCCTTCTGCACCGCCTCGCAGATGCGCAGGTTCGCCTGGTGCGCGATCAGCAGCGAGACGTCGTCGATGGTGTAGCCGTGCTCCTTCAAGAGATCGTTCACCACCTCGGGCATCTTGGTGACCGCCATGCGGAACACCTGGCGTCCGTCCATCTCCGGAATGTGGCGGCCCTCTTTCACCATCGCCTCGGTCACGTACGGGCGCCACGCGAAGCCCGACGGCACGTACAGCTTCTCGGCGAAGCTGCCGTCGGAGCGCAGCTTGACCGCGAGCAGGCCGCGCTCGGGATCGCCGTCGGACTCGAGCACCACCGCGCCGCCCGCGTCGCCGAACAGCACGGTGCGATCGCGGTACTTGGTGCAGAAGGCGAACTCCTCTTCGGTCAATTTGCCGTCGGAGGTGCCGAAGACGATGCCGTGATCCTTCCACGGCATGTACCCCGAGTGGACCTCGGCGCCGACGAGCAGAAGCCGCTTGGCCTGGCCCGCGCGCAGGAGCGCGTCGGCGACCTGGAGCCCGTAGATGAAGCCGGTGCACTGCTGGCGGATGTCGAGCGTCGGGATGTTGCCGAGCCCGAGCTTGTGCTGCATCAGCACGCCGCAGCCGGGGAACTGATAGTCGGGCGTCATGGTGGCGAAGACCACGTAGTCGATGTCGGCGGGGCCGACGCCGGCCTGCTCCATGGCGACGCGGGCCGCGCGCGCGCCCAGCTCCGACGTGCTGGTGCCGTCGGCGACGTAGTAGCGCTGCTCGATGCCCGAGCGCTCGCGAATCCATTGATCGGAGGTCTCGCACACGCGCGCGAGCTGCTCGTTCTTGACGAGGTGCTCGCCGACGACGAAACCGGATCCTTTGACGACCGTGCCCATGCAGCCCTCCTTTGGGACGGGCTTGGACTATCAGGTTCTCCGACGGAGATCCACCACGCGGCGCGTCGCGAATTGGTCGGGCCGCGAGCGAAAACGCGCGCGCGTCAGGGCGCGCCTTCGACGACGATCGAAGGTGACTCGACGGTGCCGATCCAGACGCCGACGTTGTCGGGGCGCTGGATCATCAGCGCCTGTTTTTCGTCGACGGCGTAGACGGCGCGCACCTCGTGGCGCGCGGGATCGATCAGCACGCGGCGCGACTCGGTGCGCGTGCCGCCCGGCAGCAGCTCGGCGGCGGCCGGCCGCACCGGCCCGTCGCAGACGCGATCGTCGGGCGACGAATGCGCCGCGCCGTCGACCAGCACCTCCGCCTGCGGTTGCGGGCACGCGCCCTCCCAGCCGGTGAAGAAGCGCATCGTTCGATCGCCGTGCCACGTGTAGCGCAGCTCGACCGTCATCGCGCGCGTCGCCGCCGTCGGCCGCTCGAGCACGCGCAGCGAGAGCTCGAGCAGCGACGCGCGCAGCGTGACCGCGGGCGCCTCCACGTCGCCGCGCCAGAGATCGTGCTCGAGGCGCGACACGTGGTAGCGCACCGACACGCGGTGCGGCCGATCGTCCGGGAGCAGCTCGGTCATGCTGACGACGCGCGTCTCGCCGCCGGCCGCGAGCCACTCGTAGCGATCCTCGCCGGCGCACGCCACCGGCAGGTCGAACGCGCGCGTCGCGCCGTCGACGATCGCGGCGAACGGGTGCGGGCCGCTGCACGTCTCGCCCAGCCACAGCTTCACGCGCCGCGGGCCGCCGTTGACGACGCGCACCGCCACGCGCCGGCCTTCGGCGGAGACCTCGAGCCGCAGCCCCGTCGGAGGCGCGGCGCCCGAGCGCGGGCGCGCAGGCGCGGTCACGTCGAGCGGCAGGAGCGCGAGCACGATCAGCCACATGATCATCGAACGCCCGCGGCGCGGCGGCGATCTTCATGAGACATCCGATCGCCCGCGGCGTAAAGTGCGCGCATGAAGAAGCCGCTCGTCGTCGTGCTGCTCGCGATCGCCGGTTGCAACTCGAACGCCGCCGCGCCCGCCGACGGTGGCGCGGTCGATTCGGCGCCGCCCGGCGATCTCGCGCCGCTGCCGCCGCTCACCGCGACGCTCGCGTGCACCGATCAGCTCGCCGACGTCTACGTCGCCAACTCGGCGCTGCCGGCATACACGACGGCCGATCGCGGCAAGATCGTGCGCTGCGCGCTCGACGGCACGTTGACCGCGGCGGCGGTGCAGCAGCGCGCGGCGGCCGCCGGCTACACCGGGCCGACGCTTCCGTCGGGCGCGCAGGCGTTGCGCGTCGCGTATCGCACCGAGCGGCTGGCCGGACAGGGCGGCGTCGCCACCGCCGAGATCTACCTGCCGACCGCGCCGCGCGTCGCGCCCGCCGAGGCGGTGGCCGCGGTGCACGGCACCATCGGGCTCGCCGATTTGTGCGCCCCGACGAAGCTCAACGGCCTCGGCGCCGACGCGATGGCCATGCCGCTCGTCGGTGAAGGCATGGCGGTGATCGCGCCCGACTACGCCGGGCTCGGCAACGGCCACGGCGAGACGTACCAGGGTTGGGATCTCGCCGAGGACGAAGCGCACTCGGTGCTGGACGCGATCCGCGCGCTGCGCTCGTCGGTGGCGGCCGGCGCGCTCACGGCGCAGACGGCGATCGTCGGCCACTCGCAAGGCGGCGGCTCGGTGTTCGCCGCGCAGGCGCTGCGCCCGACGTACGCGCCCGAGGTGCAGCTCGCGGCGGTCGTGGCGTTCGCGCCCGGCTGGTACGATCGGCGCTCGTGGGGCCTCCTGCTCTCGGCCGCCAATCGCGGCACGCCGACGGGCGGCAACGCGCAGTTCATCACCGCGTTCGCGGTCATGTACTACTTCGGGCACGGCGCGATCTACGACGGCGTCGGCCACGCGATCGATCCGTTCGCGTCGGGCGTGCGCGCGCAGGTGCAGAGCGCGGTCGATTCGCAGTGCGTGAACACGCTCGGCTCGCAGGTGGCCGGGTTCGCGCCCACCGTCGGAGATTTGTTCGATCAGACGTTCTCGGCGAGCGTCGAGGCGTGCACGAGCGGCGGCGCGTGCGCCTCGCCGGGCAAGGATTGGCTGGCGCGCATGGACGCGGATCGGCCGGCGCTCGACGCGGCGGGCGCGCCGGTCTTGATCATCCAGGGCCTGAACGACACCACGGTTCCGCCCGCGTCCACCGCGTGCACCTACGCGCGGCTCATGAACCAGCACATCGGCGTGCAGGCGTGCACCGACATGAGCGCGGACCACTTGACCGTCGTCGGCGCGAACGCCGGGCTGGCGGCGCAGTTCATCGAGGCGCGGCTCGCCGGCGCGAGCGGGGCGCTCATGTGCACCAACGGATTGCCGACGACGTGCGCCAACCCGTGATCAAAACCAGTCGGGTTTGATCGCGACGTACGAGTCCTCGGCGTCGCGGCAGAGCGCGGCCAGGTGGGCGACGCGCGGCAGCTCGGTGGCGAGGAAGTATTGCGCCGCGGAGAGCTTGCCGCGGTAGAAGTCGCCGTCCGGCGCGCCGCGTTCGAGCGCCGCGCGCGCCACGGCCGCCATGCGCAGCCACAGCCAGCCGACGATCACCAGCGACGTAAGCTCGAGATAATCGGCGCTGTGCGACATCATTTTCTCGACGGCGCCGGCGATTCCCATTTGAGCCAGACTTTGAGTTAGCGATTCGAGCGTTTCAATCGCCGCCGAGAGGCGCGCGCACCAGGCGGGGTCGATGCCGGCGGCCGCGGCGCGCGCGATCGCGGCGTCGATCTCTTCGCGCAAGAGCGCGAGCGGCGCGCCGCCCTCGGCGATCACCTTGCGGCCGAGCAGATCGAGCCCCTGAATCGTGGTCGTGCCTTCGTGGATGCTGTTGAGCTTCTGATCGCGCAGCCACGCCTCGGGCAAGAACTCGCTCGAGTAGCCGTAGCCGCCGTGCACCTGCACCGCGAGCGCGTTCGACTCGAAGCCCTTCTCGGCGGGGAAGCTCTTGGCGATCGGCGTCAGCAGATCGAGCAGCAGCGCGGCGCGCCGGCGCTCGGCCGCGTGCGAGCCGTGCGCGGCCAGATCGGCGAAGCGCGCGGTCACCGCGATCAGCGCCAGGCCGCCCTCGACGATCGCCTTCTGGCGGAGCAGCATGCGGCGCACATCTGCGTGCTCGATGATCGGCACCTGCGGCGCCGCCGGATTCTTGGCGCCGAGCGGCCGGCCCTGCGGGCGCACGCGCGCGTACTCGAGCGCCTCGTGATACGCCGCCGACGCGGTGGCCACGCCGTTGCAACCGACCATGATGCGCGCCTCGTTCATCATCTGGAACATGTGCGCGATCCCGCGGTGCGGCTCACCGACGAGCCAGCCGCGGCAGTCGTCGCGCTCGCCGAACTCCATCGCCAGGCTGGGCAGGCCGCGCCAGCCGATCTTGTGGATCATCCCGGCGACGTGGACGTCGTTGTCGATGAGCGCCCCGCCTTCGCGCCGCCGCTTCGGCACCGCGAACAGCGAGACCCCCTTGATGCCCGCCGGCGCGCCGTCGATGCGCGCCAGCGTCAGGTGCACCACGTTCTCGGTGAGGTCGTGGTCGCCGCCCGAGATGAAGATCTTCGAGCCCTTGATCAGAAAATGTGCGCCCGCGGGCGTGGCGCGCGTCTTGACGTCGGCGAGGCTCGAGCCGGCCTGCGGCTCGGTGAGCGCCATCGTGCCGGTCCAGTCGCCGCGATAGAGCGGCGCCATGAAGTCGCGCTTGAGCTCGTCGGAGCCGAACGCCTCGATCAGGTGCGCCGCGCCGGTCGACAAGCCGACGTAGCCGTAGGCGCTCAAGTTGGCCGCCATCAGGTAGGCGTGCGCCAGCGCAGCGACGATGAGCGGCAGCTGCTGGCCGCCGACCTCGCGCGGCCGCGTCGCCGCGCCGATCTCGAGGGCGATCATCTGCGGGTAGATCGACTTCATCAGCGGATGAGCTTTGATCGCCCCGTCGGCGAAGCGCGGCGGCTCGGCGTCCATGGCGCGATACGCCGGATACAGCACCTCGCGCGCCAGGCGCCGCGTGCCTTGCAGATACAGGTCGAACGTCTCGCGCGAGTGCTCGGCGAACGCGTCGAGGGCGCACAATTTCGGCGCGTCGAGCAGCTCGTAGAGCAGGAAGTCGACGTCGCGATCGCGGATGAGCGGGTTCGCCATCAGGGATGATCCAGGCAGCAGCGGAATCCCGCCTCGTAGGTGCGGAACCCGCTCGGGTGCGCGGGATTGACGAACGTGCAGCTCGGCGGCGAGCCGCCGTAGCAGCCGGCCCAGTAGCAGCCCTTCATCACGTGCGGGTAGTCGTTGGCGTGCTCGAACGAGCGGCGCACCCACTCGGCGACGTTGCCGGTGAGGTCGTAGACGCCCTCGGCGGAGACGCAGCCGGTGCGCGCGCCCGAGGGATCGGCCTGGTAGAGGCGGGTGGCTTCGGCGACGCCGGCGTCGGCGGGCCAGGTGGCGAGCAGGTTCCAGTCGGGCGCGATCCAGGTCTTGTCGTCGTCGCAGGTGCCGCGGTGATACGTGTCGCCGTAGGGGTAGGGCGACATATCGGGGCCTTCGCACGCGCGCAGCCACTCGGCCTCGGTGCACAGGCGCTTGCCGCGGGCCGCGCACCACGCCTCGCCCGAGAGCGCGTTCTGCATCGCCAGCGGCGGCGCGCCCGCTTGGTTGGGCGCCTCGTAGCGATCCATGCACACCGCGCCGATCGCCACCGTTCCGTCGGGGCAGCCGGGCGGCCCGTCGTCGCGCGCCGGCGCGGCGTCGGCGATCGCCCCGCCGTCGATGAGCGCCCCGGCGTCGTTCGCCCGCTGCGCGTCGCCCGCACAACCCGCGGCCGCGATCACTACCGCGAACGCGAACGCGAACGCGAACGCGAACGCCAACGCCAACGCCGACGGCAACGGAATGTACGCCCCGAGCGAAAACCGCCGCATCCAAAGCGACCCTACCACGAGCCTCATTGATAGGAGGACGCCGCGACAGGCGCGCGGTCGCACCGGAGGACGCCGCGATACGCGCGCGGTCGCAGTGAACCGGAGGACGCCGCGACACGCCCGCGGTCGCGGTGAACCGGCGCCGCGTTTCGTATACTCGCGCCATGAAGGGCATCGCGGGGTTTGTCCGCTTCCTGGTGCGCGCGCCCAAGGCGCAGGCGCGGCTGATCGGGGCGATCATGCTCGGATCGGCGATCGGCGGCTATCTACTCGGCGGGCCGCTCGGCGTGCCGCCGCTCGCGTTCGCCGGGTTCGCGCTGATCGTCTCGCTGCTGCCGGCGTACGCGATCTTGAACCGCGCGGCCGGGCCGGGGAAGAGCTACAGCCTGTTCGTGCCGGCGACGGCGCCGCAAGCGGGCGGATATCGCTCGGCCGACGCGCTCACCGTCGCGCCGCTGGTCGAGCGGCTGGCGAAGCTCGGCTATCGGCTCGAGGTGGCGCTGGTGGACTCGAGCGGCCGGCCGGCGGCGGCGGCGCCCGAGTCGACGCCGCTGCTCGGCCCCGCGCTCGAGCTGCGCCAGGCGGGCGCGCGCCGCGGCACCGGACACGTCGCGCTGCGACTGCCGGAGCGCGGCGGGATGGGCTCGGTCGACGTCGTCGATACGCCGCACGGGCCGCACGGCGAGCTGGCGCTGTATCTCATCCTCGCCGTCGGTGAGCTGGTGCGGGGCGCACAATTCAAGGAGACGTTCTCGTCGCTGAGCCCGGAGTCGACCGAGTGGCTGCGGCCGCAGCTGCCGGACGCGCCGCGCGCGTTGCGTCGCTAGCGCGCGCTTCCGTCGCGGCGCTCAGCCCTTGATCTCGAGCGTCAGGCCCTCTTGCGCGACCAGGGCGCTCATCTTCGGGGCGTGCTCGGCGGCCCACTCGCGCGCGCCGGCGGCGATGACGTCGAGCGCGGCGTCGTCGCGCCAGGGATCGTGGTGGTGCAGCGCGACCGTGCGCGTCTCGGCGGACCGCGCCAGGTCGAGCACGTCGTCGACCACCGAGTGGCCCCAGCCGTGTTTTTGCGGCAAGTCCGATTTCAGATATTGCGCGTCGTGGATGAGCAGGCCGGTGTTGCGGGCGAAGCGCGCCAGCTCGGCGGGCGGCGTGGCCGGCGTACCGGGCGGCGATAGCTCGTTGTCGGTCAGGTAGCACATCGACGCGCCGTCGGCGTCGTCGATGCGGAACCCGTCGCAGCCGCCCGGATGGTTGAGCGCGATCGACGTCACCGTCGCCGAGCCGATGCGCAGCGTGCGCGCGTGCGGCGGCCGCTCGACGCGCGCCGGCAGGTCGTGCGCGCGCACCGGAAAATGTTCGCCATCGAACAGCACCATCTTGGCCGCGCTCGCCTCGCCGCGCGCCGACACCGTGTGCAGGATGACGTGCGCGTCGGAGCGGTACAGCGGCCCGAAGAACGGCGCGCCCATGATGTGGTCCCAGTGGCCGTGCGTCACCAGGAGGTGCATCGGGCTCGGCAGGTGGGGCGCGGCCAGCAGCTCGTCGCCGAGCACGCGCACGCCGGTGCCGGCGTCGAGGATGATCAGCGTGTCGTCGGCCGTGCGCACGCCGACGCAGACCGTGTTGCCGCCGTAGCGCACCGTCTGCGGACCGGGCGTCGCGATCGATCCGCGCACTCCATAGAACGTCACGCGCACGGATCAGAGCCCGTCGGGCGACGGCCGGCGGCGCGACACCAGGAACCCGCACGACGGGCACTTGTGGCCCTCGATGCCGAGCGCGCCGTTGTAGGCCGACAGCGTCTTGCCGTCGGTGCGGAACGGCGCCTTGCAGCTGGGGCACACAATCTCGGCGGGCACCACCTGCGTGCGCGCGGCCTCCAGTTGCTCGTCCTCACGGGTGGTGAACAGGCCCATGGGGGCATCTTATCGCGGGCGGGAGATGAGCGCCCCGCGATTCGTACCACGTCGCATGGAGCTCACGGCCGGGGTGTTCTTCTCGGTGCGCGAAGATGATCGCCCCCTGACGGTGCGGGCGCGGCGCTCGCTCGGCGAGGAGCCGCGCGCGGCGGTGCTGCTCGGCACGGCGCCCGACGGGCTGCCGCTGGTGCTGGCGGTCGATCGGCGCGCCTCCGTCGAGCGGGCGGTGCTGTCGGCCCTCGGCCTCTGGGATCGCGCGCGGCTTCCGCCCGAGCTGCTGGAGGCGCTCGATCGGCTGGAGGCGCGGGTGGCGGAGCGGGCGCGCGGGCTCGGCCTCGACGTGCTCGACGGGCGGCCGGTGTACGCCAGCGAGCGTCCGGTGGGCGCGCTGCTCGGCGAGCCGCTGCTGGCGCGGCTCGTGGGCGCACAAAGCCCGCTGATCCTCGACGAGGATCGCTTCCAGCCGTCGAGCGAGCCGGAGCGCGTGGCGAACACCGCCGCTTGCGCCGTGATGCGCGACGTCGCCGAGGTGATGAGCAAGATTGTGCGCCCCTTGAAGCTGGCGGTGCCGCTCGACGAGGGCGCGCCGTCGCTGGCGGAGCCGCGCGAGCGCGACGGCGAGATGTGGCTCGCGCCGGTGCGGCCGCTCCAGCTCGAGGATGTGCGCCACTGGAAGTCGGCGCGCTTCCACGTGCGGCGCGACGGCCGCTGGCGCGAAGGCGGCGCGGTCGACGACGAGGTGGTGTACCGCAAGGCGGTGCGCGAGGCGGACGCGCTCGGCTGGTCGGTCGAGCGGGCGGACATCGCGCGGGCGATCGTCGAGGTCGCGCGCGCGCTCGAGCCGCTGCACGTAGCCGGCCGCGTGCATGCGGACGTCAAGCCGGCCAACGCGCTCGTCACCGCGCGCGGCGCGATCCCGATCGACGCCGTCGACGTGCGCGCGGGCGACGTCTCGCCGGCGGCGACGCCGGGCTGGGCCGCGCCCGAGCAGCTCCTGGCGCGCCCGGTCTCGCCGTCGAGCGACGTGTTCGCCCTCGGCCTGATCGCGGCGTCGCTGGTCGGCGCGGCGATCCACGGCGAGGAGCGCAGCTACGTGATCCCGACCGGCGGCGCCGGCCGCCGCCGGGTGCGCGTGCTCGACCACCCCGAGGTGTTCATCGATCCGACGGCGATCCGCCTCGACGACGCGGCGCGCGCGGCGTGGCAGCGCACGATCGCGCGCGCGGTGGCGTTCGATCCGGCGCGCCGCCCGCCGACGGGCGCCGCCTTCGCCGCCGAGCTCGCCGAGGTCGCCGCCCGCCACCCGCCGCCCGATCGCCTCCCGCTGCCGGGCGGCCCGGGGGCGCTCACCCGCAACGTCGACGTCCTCGGCCGCATCGCCCCGTCGTGGGTGGTGAGCGAGTCGCGCACGAGTTGACGCGCTCCGGAGAACCGCGTCTGATCGAAGCATGGGTCGGACGTTCGCCTGCGCCGCGCTGGTGCTGCTCGCCGGCGCGCGCGCGGCCGAGGCGCGCCAGGTCCCGGTGGCCACCGCCGCCGATCTGACCGCCGCGATCGCCGGGGCGCTCCCCGGCGACGAGATCATCCTGCAGAGCGGCGAATACGATCTCACCGGCGCCGACTGCACCGCCAACGCCACCGCCGCTGCGCCCATCCTCGTGCGCGCCGACAAGCCGCTCGGGGCGGTCATCAAATTCAACGCCCTCGAAGGCTTCCGCGTCGCCGGCGCCAACTGGCAGTTCGAGTCGCTGAGCATCCGCGGTGTGTGCCCCAATGACGCCGACTGCGAGCACGCGTTCCACGTCTTCGGCGGCGCCGACGGCTTCGTCATGCGCAACAACTACGTCGTCGACTTCAACGCCCAGCTCAAGGTCAACGCCGCGCCGACGACCGCCGGCGGCCCCTACGTGATCCCCAACCAGGGCCTCGTCGAGGGAAACGAGATCACCGATCTGCACCCGCGCGCCACCACCACGCCGGTCACCAAGCTCGACATCGACACCGGCGACGGCTGGATCGTGCGCGCCAACTACATCCACGACTTCCACAAGACCAACACCGACCCGGTC
>Ga0070741_10016183_pt1 | contig 12491 bp, 7 predicted proteins | sample Coa_R1_4_FD_66440 | JGI IMG/M metagenome (GOLD analysis project Ga0070741, IMG submission 66440) | Surface soil microbial communities from Centralia Pennsylvania, which are recovering from an underground coalmine fire - Coalmine... | ecosystem: Environmental > Terrestrial > Soil > Unclassified ...
GAGCCAGACCAAGCTCAACGGCCCGGTGCTCGGGTCGGTGGCCACGCCGACCGGGAAGGGCTACTACATGGTCGCCTCCGATGGCGGGATCTTCGCCTTCGGTGACGCCACGTTCGCCGGTTCCATGGGCGGCAAGAAACTGAACGCCCCGGTCCAGTCCCTGGTGCCCGACGGCGACGGGCACGGATACTGGCTCGTCGCCTCCGACGGCGGGATCTTCGCCTTCGACGCGCCGTTCAAGGGCTCCATGGGCGCCACTAAACTCAACAAGCCGGTGGTGGGGATGGTCCGCTACGGCGACGGCTACCTCATGGTCGGCGCCGACGGCGGGATCTTCAACTTCTCCACCTCACCCTTCGCCGGATCACTCGGCGACAAGCCGCCGGCTTCGCCGGTCGTGGCCGTGGCGGCCTTCCCGGCGTGACCGGCACCGCTCGCACCCCGCGCCCACGGCGGTCCCGGACCCGCCGGGTGTCCACAATGCTGGCCCTGATCATCGGGTTGGCGTTGCTCGGAACAGTGGGCGCGCCCGATGCGCCAGCGGCGGTCACGACCGCCGGGTGGACGGCGATGGACCCGCCCGACCCGCTCGTGCCCAACGGCGGCCTGGGCGCCGTCTCGTGCGTGGGGACCATGTGCATGGCAGTCGGGACTTCCAACGCGCCGCTCGGTGTGGGGTCACCCCTAGCCGAGATCCGGGGAGCCGATGGCCGCTGGAGCGTGCTGGATGTACCGGCCCCGCCGGTCCGAGACGGCGCAAACCTCGGGGCGGTCTCCTGTGCCGCACCGGACGCGTGCGTCGCCGTCGGGACCGTCGTGGTCGAAGGGAGTACCTTCCCGCTCGCGGACCGGTGGGACGGGCAGCGGTGGGCGCTCACACCCTTCCCGACAGGCATCGTCGGCTCCTTGGCATCCGTCTCGTGTCCGACAACGGCCATGTGCATGGCCGTCGGCCAGCAGGGCGCCACGTCCATCACGGCCTTCGCGGCCCGATGGGACGGACAATCGTGGACGCCCAGTCTCGTGGCCGCTCCGGACCCGAAGACCTACAGCGCGTCGCTGACCGGCGTGTCGTGCGCATCGGCGACCTCGTGCCTGGCCACCGGGACGATGTCAACCGACACCCGCTCCGTGTTCGCCGAAGCGTGGGGCGGCCAGGATTGGACACTTACCGAGCTGCCTTGGGCCGTGATCCACATTGACGCCGTCTCATGCCCTGCTTCCGCGTCGTGCACCGCCATCGGCCAAGGCGGCCAGATCCCCTCGATCGGCCCGATGGGACTGCACTGGAACGGGTCAGCCTGGTCGGTCGAAACCATCGACGTCCCCGCCGACGTTCCGGCGATCTCGTTCAGCGGCCTGTCGTGCCCGTCCGCCACCACCTGCTGGGCGGTCGGCGCCACCCCTAAGCCGGCACCGTCGCTCGAGGTGCAGCTCATGATCGCAGCCTGGAACGGCCAGCACTGGACCGTCGATCGGCTCCCCACCCCAGCCAGCACGGTGACCGACCTGCGCGGGGTCAGCTGCACCGCGGGCGGGAACTGCACCACCGTCGGCTTCACCCGCCCCGACGATGCCAAGAGTCCTAACGGCGCCCTGGGTCAGACCTTCGTCGAACGGCGGGTCGGCGGGTCGTGGACCATCGAAGCGACACCCGACCCCCTCGGGCCGAACGGCAGCGTCCTCAGCGACGTGTCGTGCCCCCCGGCCGGTTCGTGCATGGCGGTCGGCCGCTCCATCGACGTCAACGGGTACGGCCGGCTGCAGTCCCAGACCTGGAACGGGGCGGCCTGGACGCCGGTGGACATCGTCACGCCCGACGGAACCGAACCCCACTTCAGCGGCGTGTCGTGCGCGACCACCGCCTCGTGCATCGCGGTCGGTATCGTCTACCGCAACGACCTGCCATTCCCCTTCGCCGAGCAGTGGGACGGACAGCGTTGGTCGCCCCAGGCCGTCCCGCTTCCCTTCGGGTTCGACAACGCCGAGCTCAACGGTGTGTCGTGTTCCACACCGGCCACCTGTCTGGCCGTCGGCGTGGCGGCCAAGGGCACATCCGTCGGTCGGGACTTCATCGCCCGCTGGAACGGGCTCACCTGGACGGCCGAGACGCTCACACCGCCGTACCGACAGGTGAGCGGTCTCACCTCGGTGTCGTGTCCGACCGTACGGACCTGCACCGCCCTCGGCGTCGCCGCCACGGACGCCGGGTGGTGGTTCACCTTCGCCGTCCGGTGGAACGCCGGGGACGTCTCCTTCGAGCAGGTCACCGCACCATCCACCAACAACCGCTCCCTCGACACCGTGCGCTGCGACAGCGACGAGGACTGCATGGCCATCGGGACTTACGGCCCCCCGCCCGTCCGGCGCACCGCGGACGGATGGCACGACACCGCACCGCTGTCCCAACCATTCCCCTACACGGCAGCCCAGCTCGCCGACGTGTCCTGTTTCGCCGGCGCCTGCGTGGCCGTCGGCTCGTACGAGCGACCCACCGCCCGGAACAACCATCCCATCGTCGAAACCTGGGACGGCAGCAGCTGGACCATCCAGCCCCTCGCCAACGAAGACCCGGCCCGGGGCCGCCTCCTTGGGGTGTCATGCACCGCCACCTGCGTCGCCGTCGGCGCCACGACCAACACGCTCGCCGCCACCGGCCCCACCCCGATCGTCCAAGGCGCCACCACCGGAAGGCCCGCTCTGCCGCCGACCCCGGACGTGCCCGGAACCGTCACGGCGGCGGGAACGGCCCGGGGCTACTGGGCCCTCGGCTCCGACGGGCACGCCTACAACTTCGGCGACGCCCCCGCCCTCGGCAAACGCCGCCAGCGGTGCCATCGATCTCGAGTCGACACCGTCAGGCAAGGGTTACTGGATCCTCAACCGCAGCGGCACCATCCAGGCCTTCGGGGACGCCCCGAAGATCGCCGACGTCCCGCCAGCCAGATTGGCCAGCGGTGAGGCGCCGGCCTCGTTGTCGGCCACACCGTCGGGTCGGGGTTACTGGGTCTTCACTAACCGGGGCCGGGCCGTCCCGTTCGGTGACGCGCCGTTCCTCGGCGACATGAGCCAGACCAAGCTCAACGGCCCGGTGCTCGGGTCGGTGGCCACGCCGACCGGGAAGGGCTACTACATGGTGGCGTCCGATGGCGGGATCTTCGCCTTCGGTGACGCCGCCTTCGCCGGTTCCATGGGCGGCAAGAAACTGAACGCCCCGGTCCAGTCTTTGGTGCCGGACGGCGACGGACACGGCTACTGGCTCGTCGCCTCTGATGGCGGGATCTTTGCCTTCGACGCGCCGTTCAAGGGCTCCATGGGCGCCACTAAACTCAACAAGCCGGTGGTGGGGATGGTCCGCTACGGCGACGGCTACCTCATGGTCGGCGTCGACGGCGGGATCTTCAACTTCTCCACCTCGCCCTTCGCCGGGTCGCTCGGTGACAAGCCGCCCGCCTCGCCGGTCGTCGCTGTCGCCGCGCTGCCTCTTCGATGACTTGGTGACCAACGCAGGATGCTGAGGTACCGGCCCAAATGAGAGAACTGCCCCAATCCGGTCCTTCCCTCCACCGGAGTCCGTATCAGGACAGGAGTCGCCCGGCAGATCGGCGAAGCCTTCGCTCGATGGCCCGCTTTCGCCGACTCGCCGCTGCAATCATCGCGATGGTCCTCACTGGTCTGTGCGCGAACATACTGGGCGGCTCCGCGACAGCGGCCACCGCCGGTGTTGCGGTCAAAGACTTCGAATTCTCACCAGCGCGGCTCAGTGTGCAGACCGGCGACACGATCATTTGGTTCAACCAGGGAACCGTCTCGCATTCGGTCACGCTCGACACTGCGCCTTTCGACAACACTGTGGACCCCGGCGCCTCGCTCAACATGCGCTTCACGCAGCCGGGAACGTACGCCTACCACTGCAAGTACCACCCCCAGATGGTGGGGACGATCACCGTCGTGGCTCCGGGGACGTCGACGAGCACCACCACGACCACGGCCAAGCCCCCGACCACGACGACGACCTCGATCCCGGCAACGACGACCACGTCGACCACGACGACGACATCGAGCACCACCACGACGACCGCTCCGTCGGCTCCGGCGGTGGCCCAGCCGGCAAACCCGCCTGCCGGTCTGGCTATTGGGCACTCGCCGCCGACGGCCACGTCTACAGCTTTGGAGACGCGAAAGCACTCGGAGACGGAGCTTTCGGCGCCGCCGATCTCGAATCCACCCCCACCGGCAGAGGCTACTGGGTCCTCAACCGTGATGGCATGGTCCGAGCCTTCGGCGACGCGAGCGAGATGGGCGGCGTGGATACTGCCAAGCTCGCCAAAGGCGAAGAACCGGCGAGTCTGTCCGCCACCCCATCCGGAAAGGGCTACTGGATCTTCACCGACCGAGGCCGTGTCTTCCCGTTCGGGGACGCACCGGCCCTCGGCGACATGAGCGGGACGCAACTCAACGGGCCGGTCCTCGGCTCGGTCGCGACGCCGTCGGGCAAGGGGTACTACATGGTTGCGTCCGATGGTGGCATCTTCGCCTTCGGCGACGCTACCTTCGCCGGCTCGATGGGCGGCAAGAAACTGAACGCCCCGGTCCAGTCCCTGGTGCCCGACGGCGACGGGCAGGGCTATTGGCTCGTCGCCTCCGACGGCGGGATCTTCGCCTTCGACGCACCATTTAAGGGCTCCATGGGCGCCACCAAGCTCAACAGGCGGTCGTGGGGATGGTCCGCTACGGCGACGGCTACCTCATGGTCGGCGCCGACGGCGGCATCTTCAACTTCTCCACCTCGCCATTCGCCGGATCACTCGGCGACAAGCCGCCCACCGCGCCGGTCGTCGCCGTGGCGGCGCTGCCCAGCCTGGGTCAGAAGTGATGCCCCGCTTTGCGGGCTGGTAGAGACCAGCACATTTCGGCCCGGGCGCGCAGTGCGCGCAGAGCGGCGGGATCCGGCCCGCGAGACGGCGAATCAGGTGGTGCTAGCCAGATCTTGCCCTCCCCTCGGAGCGCGACTGATGTGCCGCCGGGGACCCCTGCCCGCGCCGATCGCCTCCTCAGCCGTTGTTGGAAGGAATGTTCCGTGCTGTCTGTCGTGTCCCGCCCAAAGCGCCGTTTGAGGGCGCTCCTGTCGATGCTGCTCGTCGCCGGAGTCGTCGCCATCGGTGGGGACGCGGCCGGCGCCGACACGGCGGGGCTCGATCCGGCCTTCGGTGACCGCGGCACAGTCACCATCGATACGAGTTCACCGGTCCCCGTCTCGCTGGTGGCGACCAACCCCCTCTTCACCGCGGCGGCGGTCGGGGACCGCTTCGGGTTCACCGGCACCGGGCGATCGGGCATCAGCTTCGGCGGGCCGGCCCGGGCCCATGGGATCGCCGACGGCGGTCTCGTCGTCGGCGAAGCGCTCGGCGACTTCGGTCTGGCCAGGTTCGGGCAGGGGGGCGTCGCCGACTTCGGCTTCGGCAGCCTCGGCCACGAGACCATCGACTTCGGGGGTCCGTCCCAAGCATGGGCCGCGGTCCACACCGACGACAACTATGGATGGTTCGTGGCCGGTTCGGCGAAAGCCGGCAGCTCGAGCCGGGTCGCGCTGGCCAAGGTGTCCGAGTACGGCGCCTTGGACCCGACGTTCGGGAACGGCGGAACCGTCACTGCCGATGTCGGATCGGGCGACGACGAGGTCCGGGCGATGATCCCGACGGCCCGGGTCGGTCTCGTGGTCGCAGGCCGCTCGGGTGGGGCAGCCATGGTCGCCCGCTTCGACGTCAACGGCGTCCTCGACAAGACCTTCGGCGTGAACGGCGTCGCTCGCCTCGACCTCAGCGCCGGGGACGACATCGCCAACGGCGTCGCTCTCGACTCCAACTACGGCATCATGGTCACTGGCCGGGCCGGTTCCCGCGCCTTTGTGTCCCGCCTGACGTCCGATGGCCAGCTCGATCCGAAGTTCGGGACGGCGGGTACCGTCTTCATCGACTTCGGCGGCAAAACCTCGGAAGCCCGAGGGATCCGCACCATCGGCCGGTCAGCCATCGTTGTCGGCGTGACGGGTGACGCCGCCAATACCGACGGGGCCATCGCCCGGGTGACCGGGCCCGGCACGCTCGATCCGGCCTTCGGAGTGGGCGGCATCGTCGTCGCCGACTTCGGGAGCCCCACCGACGAGCTGAACGACCTCAACGCCGACCAGGGCACCAACACCATCACCGCGGTGGGCGGGACCGGCGCCGACGGGGTCGTCTGGCACCTCAACGTGGTAGGCCAACCCGACACGACCTTCAGCCCCACCGGGATCACATATAACGGATGGAGGTCGGTGGAGGACGCCAACGGCATCGCGGCCGTCGGTCCGGACGGGCGCATCGTCGTGGCGTCGACTTCAGACGGCACCCTCACCCTTAGCCGGCTCGAGCCCGACGGTTCCCCTGATCGGTCCTTCGGCATTGACGGCACCGAGATCTCCGGGTTCACGGCCAGCGCCCCGGTGGCCGTGGCCGTGGCACCGGACGGGGGCATCGTCGTCCGGGGAGTCCGGGGAGGGTACCTCTCGTCGTTCCTCGCCCGGTTCCTCCCCGACGGCCGCCTCGACACCACGTTCGCCGGAGGTGGAGCGGTCGAATTCCGGCAGGCAGGTGTGGCGAGCGGTTCACACTCGCTGCTGATCCAGCCCGACGGTCGCATCGTGACCGCCGGCGGGCCAGGGCTCATGGCCCGTTTCTTACCTGACGGAGGTCCCGACCTGACCTTCGGCGACCACGGCGTCCTCCAACCGCCGGGGAGCACCGGAACCGGCGTGGCGGTCAGCCTGCAGTCCGACGGCACCTACCTGGTCGCCGCCTCGGATCCCCAGTGGTCCAGGACCGATGTCTTCAAGGTCGGCGCCAACGGTCACGAGGCCACGATCGAGTTCCAGGGCGGCCCGGGGATGGTGGCCACGGACCTCGTGCCCGCCCTCGACGGCGGCGCCTGGGTAACCGGGACGATCCAGAACGTCAACATCAAGGGGGTCGCCGTGACCCGCCTCCGGTCGGACTTGCACCCCGACAGCGCCTTCGGCGACGGCGGGACGGTCGAGTGGAGCGGGCTCGACCCGTACCTCTACGCCCCGGCGCTGGCCGGCCTTCCCGACGGCCGGGTCGCCGTCAGCTTCGACGAGCTCGACCACAACACCACGGCCAGCGGCATCGTCACCGTGCTCGACGCCCGTGGAGACGTCGAGTCGTCGTTCGGGGATTCCGGCCGCATCGAACTTCCTGCCACCTTCGGGTCGATCAATCCCCTCGTCATAGCAGGTCCGGGGCGGCTCCTGGCGGTCACGGCCACCGAGGAAGGACGAGGCAGCGACGTCCTCGTTGCCGCGATCCCGACGGCGCCCGGAACAGGCAGCCGCAGTGGGCCGGCGGGCCCCGGAACCGGGACCAGCGGGGTTAGTTCCACCACCGGGTACTGGATGACCACCGCCGCCGGCCAGGTCTTCGCCTTCGGCAACGCCCGCGTCTTCGGCGATGCCGCCGGCAAGCTCGGCCGGGCCCGGGCCGTCGACCTCGAACCGGTCCCCGGCGGTGACGGGTACTGGATCCTCGACAACTCCGGCGCCGTGTATGCCTTCGGCGCCGCCGCCTTCCATGGCCGGGTGTCGACGGGCGCTCTCACCGCCGGCGAGGAGGCGACCAGCCTTTCGGCCACGCCCGACGGCGGCGGATACTGGATCTTCACCAACCGGGGAAGGGTCCTCGCCTTCGGCGACGCCCCCTTCCTCGGCGACATGTCGGCCGTGAAACTCAACGGTCCGGTCCTCGGGTCGGTGGCCACTCCCACCGGCGCCGGATACTTCATGGTCGCCAGCGACGGCGGCATCTTCGCCTTCGGCGACGCGGCGTTCGCCGGTTCGATGGGCGGCAAGCGGCTCAACGCCCCAGTGCAGAGCCTCGTCCCCGACGGCGACGGGCACGGCTACTGGCTCGTCGCCTCCGACGGCGGAATCTTCGCCTTCGACGCCCCCTTCCGGGGCTCCATGGGCGCAACCAAGCTCAACAAACCGATCTCCGGCATGGTGCGCTACGGCGACGGCTACCTCATGGTCGGCGCCGACGGCGGCATCTTCGACTTCTCCACCTCACCCTTCGCCGGCTCACTCGGCGACAAACCACCGGCCTCGCCAGTCGTCGCCGTGGCGGCCCTCACCGAGCCGTCCGCCTCCGGCGTGTCGGGCGCAGCATGAACCTCGGGCCCGGCATCGGCGCTTCGAGGCGGCCCCGGGGCAGATGGGTGGCCGCGCTCGTCACCGCTCTCGTGGCGTCACTCGGCATCGCGATCCCGGGCGGCGGACGGGCCCTGGCGGCCACCCGGCTGCCGGACAGCTTCGGGGCGCTGGTGGTCGACGACGCCCATCAGCACGTCTTCGTGTCGTCCCCGTCGGACAACTCGGTCACCGTGGTCGATTTCGGGGGCACCACCGTCACCACCATCGGCGACCTTCCCGGTGCGGGTTCGATGGTCATCGACGGTTCCACCCTGTACGTCGTGCTCACCACGGCAGGGGTGGTCGAGGCCTACGACACCCGGACCTATCAGCACCTGGACGAGTACGGCGCCGGCGTCCTGTCGCAACCGCGGCCATTGGCCATCGCCGGAGGCAAACTCTGGACCAGCACCGGCCAGTGCGGCGCGCTCGGCACCAAGCTGGCCTCCATCGACCTCGCTGCGCCCCACGCCGTCCATGTGTACGACCCTCCCGGGCGCCTCGTCTTCTGTATCGGTCTGGCCAGTGCTCCCAACAACCTGAACCAGTTGCTCGCCTGGGATGACGGTGAAGGTGGCAGCACCGCCTACCGGTTCGACGTCAGCACCGGGGTCCCCGTCCTGACGGCCCAGAGAAGCGGCCCGTTCGGGCTGGTTCAGCAGTTCGCCGTGACCCCCGACGGCACCCGGTTCGTCTCGGCTAGCGGCTCACCCTACGAGCTCGACGAGTTCACCCTGTCGGACCTTGACTACGACGCCATCGTGTATCCCACCGGAACCGGCACGAACGCGGTGGCCATGACCGGTGGACGCGGCGGCCTCGTCGCCGCCAGCCTCGGGAATGCGGTCCAGGTCTACCAATTGGGCAACCCCGACCTCCCTACGTTCAACTACTGCTTCTGCGACGGGTCCAACACGGTGCGGTCGCGGGGCGTGGCGTTGAGCGCCGACGGCCGGTTGCTCTTCGCCATCAGTGGAGGTATCTACACCGGTCCGCTGTTCTTCAACGTGTTCGACCTCACCGCCCCTCCGCCGGCGTCGACCACGAACACCGCGCCAGCCACACCGCCGACGCCCGGCACCCACTCGGACGGGCCGACGACCACGCCGGGCCATCAGGAACCAAGCAGCGTCGGATCGAATCACTCCGGCTACTGGGCCCTCGCCTCGGACGGCCACGTCTACAACTTCGGTGACGCCCCGGCACTGGGCAACGGTACGGTGGGGGCCGTCGATCTCGAGACGACCCCGACTGGCAAGGGCTACTGGATCCTCTACCGCAACGGCACTGTCCAGGCTGTCGGCGACGCGACGAACTTCGGCCACGTCGACATGACCAGGCTGGCCAAGGGTGAGGAGCCGGCGTCGCTGTCGGCCACCCCGTCGGGCAATGGCTACTGGGTGTTCAGCAACCGGGGCCGGGTCTTCGCCTACGGTGACGCCGCGTTCCTTGGCGACATGAGTCAGACCGAGCTGAATGGGCCAGTGCTCAGGTCAGTGGCCCCCCCGTCGGGCAATGGGTACTACATGGTCGCGTCCGACGGCGGGATCTTCGCCTTCGGCGACGCCACCTTCGCCGGCAGTATGGGCGGAAAGAAACTGAATGCCCCCGTCACCTCCCTCGTTCCCGACGGTGACAGACACGGCTACTGGCTCGTCGCCTCCGACGGTGGAATCTTCGCCTTCGACGCTCCGTTCCGGGGCTCCATGGGCGCTACGAAGCTCAACAAGCCGATCGTCGGGATGGTCCGCTACGGCGACGGCTACCTCATGGTCGGCGCCGACGGCGGCATCTTCAACTTCTCGTCCTTGCCGTTCTCGGGGTCACTGGGTGATCGCTCCCCGCCAGTGCCGGTTGTCGCCGTGGCCACCGTCTCGTGACGTCCCGTCGGATGAAGGGCTATCACCAGCGAGCGGTGACAGCGTTGTTCGACTCCAACGCCGGTAGTCCGTCTAGCTTCGGTATTCGCCCGGTTCGTCCCGTCTACGAGGATGGCCGAGCCTGTGTGGCGAAGTTCCCCTCTGTGTCTGTGCGAGCCATCTGGTCGAGGCGCGCCTGGGTCGGGGTGGTCGCTGCGGCGCTGACGGCGGCGACGATGATGGTCGCAGGGCCGCGGGCGGGCGCGGTCACGTCGATCGCGCCGGGATCGCCGCCGGCGACGGTTGGGCCGGTGGCGGTCACGAACCTCCGGGTCGGTGCCGGTCTGAGTGAGGCGACGGGTCTCGATGACGGGTGCCTGGCGATCCCGGTCAGCGAGGCCGACGAGGAGAAGGACCTCAACGGTGACGGTGACCAGACCGACACCGTGTTGGAGATTTGGAATCCCTCCACCGGCCGGATGACCAACGCTGGTCTCGCGGCGGGGATCGTCGTCCCGGCCGGGGGCGGGCGGGCAGCCTTCAGCGCCTACGAACCGTTCCAGGGCAACCAGGACCTCAACGGCGACGGCGACGCCGCCGACTCCGTGGCCTACATCTGGGACGACGCTACCGGGCGGGCCACCAACCTCGGCGTGGCGGTGTCGGGCCTCATGGTCCCGCTGGCCGGGGGTGAAGTCGCCATCCAGGTGTCGGAGGCGTGGTCGGGCAACCAGGACTTCGACGGCGACGGCGACGCCACGGGTTTCGTGCTGTTCGTGTGGGACCCCGGGAAGGGCCTCATCAACCTGCAACCGCTGCCGACCACATCCATGCCCTCGACGGCGGGGGCGTCACCTTCTACGCCGGCGGGCATCCCCGCGTCTGGACCCTGGCCGGCGGCCTGGTCGACCTCGGGGTGGCATCGGGCACCATCCTCACGCCCCTCCACGGTGGCGGGGTCGCCTTCCTCGGACTCGAGGCCAACCAGCACCGCGACCTCAACGGCGACGGTGACCAGAACGACAAGGTGGTCGAGGTCTGGACGGCCGGGTCGGGGATTACCAACCTCGGCCTGGCCGGGACGAGCGAGACGTTCGCGGCCTACGACGCCCTCCCCGACGGCGGCCTCGCCTTCGTGGTCCCTGAGGCCGATCAGGGTGGCCGGGACCTCAACGGCGACGGTGACAGCGCCGACTGGGTCATCCATCTGTGGCGACCCGGGGCGGGAGTGAAGAACCTGGGTCTGGCGGTCCATTTCCCCGGCGACTACATGGCCAGCTTCGCCGGCGACGGCCTCGCCGTCATGGTCCGGGAAGCCGACCAGGGTGGCCGGGACCTCAACGGCGACGGCGACACCAGCGACCGGGTCGTGGAGCTGTGGACGCCGTCCGGGGGAACCCGCAACGTCGGGATCGCAACGTCCGCCGGCGGGTTCGCCGTGATCGGCGGCGGTGGGGTCGCCTTTCGGGCCGTCGAAGCGGACCAGGGTCACACCGATCTCGACCACGACGGCGACACGGCCGGCGCCGTGCTGTTCGTGGCCCGACCCGACGGCACCATCCGCAACACCGGCGTGGACGTTGTCGGCTTCACACCGGCGGACGGCGGGCGGCTCGTCTACCTGGCCCAGGAAGGGCCCGGCCGTGACCTCAACGGCGACGGCGACACCATGGACCAGGTCGTCGGCGTCTATGACCCGGCCGTGGACGTGATCGTCAACAGCGGCCTGGCGGTCACGGACCAGCTTGGCGTGGACCTCGGCGGGGGCCGCTTCGCCGTCGTCGTCGCCGAACGCGACGACAACCCCGGCGGCGCCCCCGGCGCCGACCTCAACGGCGACGGGGACACGACCGACGGGGTCGTGGAACTCATCACCGCCTTCGGCCCGCCCCCAACGACTTCGAGTGAGGGAGGCGGTCTGACCGGCGGACCCGGCGCGCCGCAGCCGCCGACCGGACCGGCGGTCCCGGGCGGCGACTCCGGAGGAAGCGGTCCGGCGCCGCCAAGGTCCGCCCCCGGGTACTGGATGCTCGGCGCCGACGGGCGCGTCTACAGCTTCGGTGCCGCCCCCGCGCTGGGCAACACTGCGTCTGGGGCCGTCGATGTCGAGCCGACCCCGTCGGGCCGGGGTTACTGGGTGATGGCCCGCACGGGTGCGGTGAGCGCTTTCGGCGACGCCCCGGCGCTCGGCAACGTCGACACCGCCCGGCTGACCGCGGGGGAGGAGACGGCCAGCTTGTCGGCCACCCCGACCGGGAAGGGTTACTGGATCTTCACCAACCGGGGCCGGGCCGTCCCCTTCGGTGACGCGCCGTTCCTCGGCGACATGAGCCAGACCAAGCTCAACGGCCCGGTGCTCGGGTCGGTGGCCACGCCGACCGGGAAGGGCT
>Ga0070741_10016184_pt1 | contig 12489 bp, 11 predicted proteins | sample Coa_R1_4_FD_66440 | JGI IMG/M metagenome (GOLD analysis project Ga0070741, IMG submission 66440) | Surface soil microbial communities from Centralia Pennsylvania, which are recovering from an underground coalmine fire - Coalmine... | ecosystem: Environmental > Terrestrial > Soil > Unclassified ...
GGACTTAGCCATTGGCAGCGTCCGGCACTGAATCCCGGGAAAAATGCCGTGCCGCCGGCAGCGGTCGATGACTCCGCAGATGGCCTCAATCATTTTGGGGTGGTCGAACTGGCCCGGAACGCCCAGTGAAATGCTGAGATCAGCCGGCCCGATCATCACGATGTCCACGCCGGGTACGGCAAGCAAATCGTCGCACCGGTCCAAAGCCGTTTGCGTTTCGATCTGCAAAACCACGAGCACGTTTTCGTTCACATGGTCGATGATCTGCTGAAAGGCGAGATTTTCGTAATTCACCTGCCAGGGCCCCAGGCCGTAGCCGCGCACGCCCCGGCCGGGAAACTTGGTCCAACTGATTGCCCGGGCCAGTAGATCGGGAGACTCAACTCGGGGCAGCACAATGCCTTCGGCTCCCATATCGAGGGCCCTAGCGATCAGGGAATATTGCAGGTCGGCCACCCGCACCAGCGGGGTCAATGTGCTGAGCAGAGCGGTACGGACAAAATCCTGCACCGTTTCGACGTTGAAGCAGCCATGCTCGGTATCGATGTAGGTCCAGTCAAGCCCGGCGGCGGCCAAAAGCCTCGGGACTTCCGGGGAACGGAAATACGCCAGGCCGCAACCCAGCACGGTCTGACCCTGCTTGAGAAGTTGCTTGATCCGGTTTGGTCTCATTTTTACGAGGAAGACCTGAAGTTTAACATACTTGCATTTCTACACATGGCGGCATAACATGGCGATATCCAGCACCCCCAAACGAAATGGGAAGGAGGCCAGCAATGAGGAATTGGGTGCGCCTGCTATCACTAGGCGTTTTCGTATTAGGCTGGGCGCTCGCTCAAGAATCGCCGCGGATGAAGACCGTGGAGCCGGCCAACGGCAAGGCAGGCGACGAAATCACCGTAAGCGGGGAAAACCTCGACTCCAAATTCGTGAAAAAAGTTTACTTGACCGACGGAAAACAAGATATCGAGCTCGAGGTCACGCAGCAGACGGCCGAATCAATCAAAGTCAAAATTCCATCCAAGGCGAAGCCCGGCCGCTACAGCCTGATGGTGCTGACCGCTGATAAGGATCCGAAGCTGATCGAGCAGCCGGTCAAGTGCACGGTCGAGCAATAGCTTTACCGCTCCCGCGTGTAGGGCGAACTCAGATAGCGTCTGGACTCCTGCGCCGCGGCCGTTTGCGGCGCAAAGCGAATGGCTTTGCGGTAAGCTTGCACGGCTTCTTTTCGTCTGCCCATAAGGTCCAGCAATTGGCCTTGGCGCATCCACGCCAGAACCCCCGTGTGGAGGTCGAGGTCGGGGTACTCCGTCACCCGCGTCATCTTTGCTAAAGAAGCCTCCAGGTCGTTGTACCAAAACTCCACATCGCCTTCGGCGTAATAGACCTTTTCGATCGGGATGTTCGCATAGCCGGGGTTCCCGCCGGCAGCCAGTTTTTCGAGCTCCCGCAGTTCCGCAAGCGCCGCTTCTTTGTTGCCGAGATCGCTGTACATATGGGCTTTTTCCATGCGAAAGAGATAATTGCGGGGATAAGCTCGAATCAGTGGGTTTAACAGCGCAATGGCTTTCTCCGGCTGCCTTTCGCGCCGGTAGATCACCAGCAGCAGGACCTCAGCGTCGATGCGGTTCAGCTTTCCGCGTTCGGATACGAGCTGGATTGTCCGAATGCCGCGGTTTTTATCGCCGGAGCGCCCGACCAGATAACTGAACAGCCGGACATGCCAGGGCAAGCTGCCCATCGCGTAGTCGTAGACGCCCTGGATAAGCATCGCATCATAATTGCCGGGCGCAAGCTGGAGTACGCGGGCATGGTACTTCCGGGCAAGAGAAATATCATTAGCCGCCGCCCGCCAGGCCTTCTGGATCGAGAAATCATAGTTCGTCCGCAAGCCGTAGGAAGATCCCAGAGCGTACAGGGCGTCTGCGTCGTTGGGATTTGACGCCAGGCGCTCCTCCGCCAATCGCCGGCCTTTTTCGAGCGCCGCAAGGAAACGGGCGTTTTGCTGGGGATCCGGCTGGATCTTTTCGTTGCGAAGGAAGTAGTTATTGCCGGTAAGCAGCTCGCTCTCGAGCGCGCCCAGCCGGTAAAGCTCTTTGTAGAGAATGGCCTCGGCCAAGTAGTTGTAGTTTTCCGGCGCCGCCGGCGACGCCGCAATCACCCGCTCAAAAGCCGCAATCGCTTGGTCGTATTCCAGATTGTAAAAGTGATCCCAGCCTTGCTGGATCGGACTGGCGATAGCAAGCGGAACAACGAGCGCGAGAAGGGGCGCCATGAGCACGTGATAGGGAGCTGGTGCGCGGGGCCGGGCTTGCCAAACCGGCGCTGGCCCGCGCTAATTCCACTTTTTGAGTTCAGCCACCAGGTCCGCGTTGCTGCGCTGCGTCGGGATATCGTAAACCTGGACGTAGCGCACGACGCCGTGTTTGTCCACGATCACGGTAGCGCGGTTTGTAATGCCTTTGTCGGCCAAATAGAGCCCGAATTGAGACGCGACCGCGCCGCGAGGATGAAAATCGGCGAGCAGGGGGTATCGGATGCCCAGCTTTTCGGCAAAAGCCTTGTGGGACCAGACGCTGTCCACACTGATGCCTAAAACCTGGGCGTTCAAGTTTTCGAAATCTTTCAAATCGTTCGTGAAGCAGGCGTGCTCGTTGCTGCACACGGGACTCCAGTCGAGCGGATAAAACGCGAGCACGACGTTCTTGCCCTGAAAATCACTGAGTTTGACATCCTTCTGGTTCTGGTCTTTGAGCGTAAAGTCCGGGGCCTTCTGACCCACAGCAATCGGCATTCTTGCGTCTCCTGTTTTTTTTCGTGAAATGACGGCCAAACCAAACTAAAGTAACACAACCGCGGGAAATGAAGCCCTGGATGCGGCCGGCAAACAGAGCAGAAGCTTCAACTCCGACCGGATTCAAAGCCCGCCGATCTTCTGCAAAGCCCACAAGGCGTGCTCTCGAACGAGCTCGCCGCCGGATGCCGCCAGATTCTCCAGAGCCTCGCGATACCGGGGATTGCCGCTGTTTCCCATGGCGACAGCGACGTTGCGAAGAAATCCGGAATACCGGGCGCGCTGCACCGGGCTCGAGCGGAAAATCTGACGGAATTCTTCCTCTGTAATCGCCGCGAACTTGTCGAGCGGCGGGTTGTTCCAGCGCGGCGCAAAGGCCGGGTTTTCGGTGGCCGGCGCTCGGCGGTTCCAAGGGCATACGTCCTGGCAGATGTCGCAGCCGAATACATTATTTTTCACCTGGCCCCTGTGGCCGCCCGGCATAGGGCCCCGGTGCTCGATGGTCCAGTAGGAGATGCAGAGACGGGAATCCAGCGCGTAGGCTGGGCCTTCGAGTTTACCCGTAGGGACAATCGCGCCCGTAGGGCACGCTTCGATGCACTTCCGGCAGGACCCGCAGCGGAATGGGGCCGGCTCATCGGGCTCAAGCTCGAGCGAAACCAAAATTTCCCCGAGAAACACCCAAGAGCCGATCTTCTGGTTAATCAGACATGTGTTGTGCCCGATCCAGCCGAGACCCGCCCGCTGCGCGAGGGCGCGCTCGAGCACAGGCGATGTGTCTACGCAGATTTTAAATTCAAACGCCGCCAACTGTTGCATCCGGCTGGCAAGCTCTTCCATTCTCGCCCGGAGAAGATCGTGGTAGTCTTCTCCCCACGCATAGCGGGAAATCCAAGCCAAATCCGGCTCGCTCCATTGCGTCGAATAGGGAACCGGCGTGTTGTAGAGAATTCCCAGGCAAATGACCGAGCGAGCCGACGGCAGCAGCGTCCGAACATCGCCCCGCATTTCGGCGCGGCGCCCATATAGGTATTCCATTTCGGCGGCATACCCGCGGGCAAGCCATTCCGTATAGAAGCCCGCTTCGCGGAGGGGGCCGGCGGTTGTAATACCCGCCAAATCAAAGCCGCACTCCTGCGCGAGCGCCTTCACGGCTCCGGAATGCAGCGCTTTTGCGGCGCTCAAATCCAGCGCGGGCATGTAGGTCTCTTCGAAAGCAATGGCCGCCTTCGGCGGCTTGGGCTCTGTTGTTCAATCAACCGCCGAGCCGCGACTGCGGCTTCTTCGCGACCCAACCGCCGGACATGCCGGTAGGCACAAACGTTACAATTCTTAATCAAACAGCCCCGGTATAATCGTCCTGCCAATTGAAAAATCAGGAGGATCCTGCGATGAAACCCCCGGTGCGCAAGTGGACTTTTGCTTTTGCGGGACTCGCGGCTCTTATTCTGCTGGCGCCGGCGTTGGGCGCGGCCGATGCCACGCCTACCGGCAATGCCTATCTGCAACACAATCTCGTGGCCGATACGCCCGGGATCGCGGACCACACAGATCCGAATCTGATCGATGCCTGGGGCATCAGCGAGTCCGCCGCCAGTCCCTTCTGGGTGTCCGACCACGGCGCCGGCCTTTCCACTTTGTACAATAGCACCGGCGTGCCGCAAGCGCTCAAGGTCATCATACCGGCGGGAGCGGCCAGCGGGTCTGGCGCCGCCGGCAAACCCACCGGGCAAGTGCAAAACAGCGCCGCCGCGAGCGGAGCTTTTGCCGTAGCTACCGGGAGAACCGCCAACTTCATCTTCGCGACAGAGGACGGGACCATTTCCGGCTGGAACGCGAATGTCGACGCCACGCATGCCATCGTGAAAGTTGACAACTCCACATCCGGGGCGGTTTACAAAGGCTTGGCTCTGGGGACGCCGGCTTCTGGCGCGCGGCTGTATGCGGCTAACTTCAGCGCGGGAACCATCGACGTCTTCGATGCCAATTTCAATCCTGTCACCCCGGCCTCGGGGGCCTTCACCGATGCCCAAATCCCGGCAGGCTTCGCGCCGTTCAATATTCAGAATCTGGGCGGCAAACTGTACGTTACTTACGCGAAGCAGGATTCGGATAAAGTACACGACGTTGCCGGCCTGGGCAACGGCTACGTGGATGTGTTCGACCTCAATGGAACCTTGCTCCAGCGGCTGGCCGCCGGAGGCCCGCTTAACTCACCGTGGGGAGTGGCGATCGCGCCCGCCAACTTCGGCCCGTTCAGCAACGACGTGCTGGTGGGGAATTTCGGCGACGGCAAAATCAACGCATTTGATCCCGCCACCGGCGCCTTCCTGGGAGCACTGCAAGATCCGGCAGGCAATGTGATCTCGATTCCGGGACTTTGGGGCCTCCAGCCCGGCAACGGCGGCAACGGCGGCGACAAGAACGCTGTTTATTTCGCGGCCGGTCCCGGAGGAGAGAAGCACGGCCTGTTCGGCAGCCTTCAAGCCAGCCCGGTGATCACCGCGAGCGGGATCGTCAATTCGGGCAGCTCCTTGCCGGTGATTGCCCAGAACACCTGGATCACGATCTTCGGAGCCAATCTCGCTGCAACGAATCGGGCTTGGGCGAGCGCCGATTTTTCAGGCAACAAACTGCCCACGTCCCTTGACGGCGTCAGCGTCATGATCAACGGAAAGCCGGCTTACGTTGGTTTCATCAGCCCGAGCCAGCTCAACGTCCTCACGCCGCTCGATGCCACGCTCGGTCCTGTCCCGGTGCAGGTGACCAATAATGGCCTTACCAGCGCGGCGGCGTCAGTTTCCTTGCAGCCGACCGCGCCGGCGTTCTTCATGTACAAGAACAATTACATTGCGGCGGTCCATTCCGATAATGTTTCGATCGTTGGGCCCGCAGCGCTGTTCCCCAATGCGTCTACGCCGGCCAAGCCCGGCGAAACGATTGTGATGTACGGAACCGGGTTCGGGCCGACAAATCCCCCGATTCCAGGAGGAACGATCGTTAGCAGCGCCAATCCGCTGATCTCGACTCCGATCGTTATGTTTGCCGGGATCGGGGCGCAGGTGATCTTCGGGGGCCTCACCGGCGCGGGGTTGTACCAGTTCAATGTGGTTGTGCCGCCCTCGGCGCCGGACGGCGATCTCGAGGTACAAGCAGTCATCGGCGGAGTGGAGACGCCTCCTGGTACGTTCATCAACGTGAAACGCTGAAACGTTCCGTACCGAACGCCGGCAGGTAAGATTCAACCAGGATGCGCGCTGGGGCTATCCTTGAGATAACCCTTATGACCGCGCCCTCCCAAGGCCTAGCCGGCAGAACTCGGCCGGTCTTCACCGTTGGGCATTCTACGCTGCCTCTAGAATCGTTCACGGGCCGTCTCCAGGCGCATGGGGTGCAACGGGTGGTCGATGTCCGGACGATCCCTCGTTCGCGCCGCAATCCCCAGTTCAATTCCGGCGCTTTGGCCGCTTCCCTGGAAGCAGTGCACATCGGGTACACGCACATGCCCGAACTCGGAGGTTTGCGCCGGCCCCAAAAAGATTCGAGGAATACCGGTTGGCGCAATGCATCCTTCCGGGGGTACGCGGATTATATGCAGACCCCGGTTTTCGAAAAACACCTGCTGCGGCTGATCGAGTTGTCCGAAAAAGAGCAGATCGCTGTAATGTGCGCCGAGGCCGTCCCCTGGAGGTGCCACCGGACAATGATTGCGGATGCCCTGACCGCCCATCAAATTCCGGTGGAGCACATTCTGAGCGACACGGTTCGGCGGCCGCATACTCCGACTCCTTTTGCGCGGCTGGAAGGGGTTCGGGTGACATATCCGGCCGGGGAGCCGCAACAAGTCTCGCTGCTCGAGGGCCTCTGAGGATGGAAAAGAGCGGCCGGCTTCGGGCGGCTGCGAAGCCGGCCGTGGCGGCGAAAGAATCGGCCTGCGGGCCAGCTTTGGCGGCGGCCTGCAAGCTATAATGAGCGGCTTATGTACACGGTCCGCGTTCCTGCCTCCAGCGCTAACCTGGGGCCCGGATTTGACGCTTTGGCGATCGCTTTGGGCCTCTATTTGGAGTGCCGGTTCCGCCGATCCGACCGGCTGCGCATTCATGCCTCCGGCCGCGACGCGGGCTTGATTTCCGAAGACGAAACCAATTTGATTTGGCGGGTGGCGGTGGCGGCCGCCCGCCAAGCCGGCGCCGAGATGCCGCCGCTTGAGATCGAAATCCGCAATGAAATTCCGGTGGGCAAGGGGCTTGGATCGAGCGCGGCAGCCCTGATCGCTGCGCTGGCGGCGGCCGATTGCGTTTTGAAACTGGGCTGGACGCGCGAGCGGATTCTGGACGAGGCGGCGCGCCTCGAAGGCCATCCGGATAACGCGGCGGCTTGCGTGCTGGGATCTATGGTTGTGAGCGCGACTGGATCGGACGGTAAAACCCGCGCCGTGCGGCTGGCGATGGCCAACGGATTTCGCGTGGCGGCCGTCGTTCCCCAATTCGAATTGCCGACTGCGGAAATGCGCGCCGTACTGCCTACCTGCTATTCGAGCGCGGACGCTATTTTCAACCTCCAGCGGGCGGCTTTGCTGGTCGCCGCACTGTCCACAGGCGACCGGCGCGCGTTCCCGACGGCCCTCGAGGACCGGCTGCACCAGCCATACCGTTCCAACGTAGTGCCGGGCCTCGAGGAAATCCTGGCCCTCCGCGCCCCCGGACTCCTCGGGTGTACGCTCAGCGGAGCGGGACCTTCCGTACTCGTATTCTTCGAAAAAGGCGCGGAGCACGCCGCCGAACTGGCGCGGAACGTATTCGAGCGCCATGGGTTGGCTGCGGAAACTTTGTTGACCGAAGTGGAGCCCGAGGGCTACGTAGTTTCCTAGGCCTTGGCGATCAAGTCCCTATCATTCGCCGGGCTCACTGAAAAGAATCCTGCGGGTTTCCATCCGTTACAATTGTGCGCATGCCGATCGAGGGCCTGCTGCGGGAGACTCGGCGCCTCGCGGGCTGGACCTTGTTTGGCGCGATGGCTTTCGCCGGCTGCGCCCGCCAGCCGCGATGGGCCGAGACCCATGTTTTTTCCGACATCGCGGCAGAAGTCGGACGAATACGCGCCATCGATCACCATGCGCATCCCGTGTGCGTGACCGGGCCCGCCGAACGCGATCGCGAGTTCGATGCCCTTCCCGTAGACAACATGGAACCGGCCTCTGATCCGGTTTACCTGCGCCCCGGCGATCCGGGTGTGCTCGAAGCCTGGCGCAGCCTGTTCGGATACCACTACAACGACTTTCGGCCGGAGCACAAGCGTGATCTGGAAGCGATGAAACGGCGGCGTATGCAAGAGCAAGGCGACCACTACCCCACCTGGGTGCTCGACCAAGCGGGCGTCGAGGTCATGCTGGCGAACCGCGTTGCCATGGGACGCGGCATCGAGCCGCCTCGCTTTCGCTGGGCGCCTTACGCGGACGCTCTCTTGTTCCCCTTGAATAACTCCCGCCTGGCGGGCGTCAATTCCGACCGCAAAGCGTTTTTTGCGGATGAAGAAGCGCTGCTGCGGCGCTACTTGCAGGAAGCGGGGGCCAGCACAGCGCCAGGCACTCTCGCGGGTTATCTTTCGCAAATCGTCACGCCCACTTTGGAGCGCCACAAACGCGGCGGCGCCGTCGCCGAGAAATTCGAGGCGGCGTATCTGCGTTCCCTGGCATTCGACAAAGCGGAGAGAGCCGCGGCAGAGCGCGTATACGCCCGCCATTTGGGAAAAGCCCCGCCGCCCGACGCCGAGTACAAGGCGCTTCAGGATTTTCTTTTCCGCTACATCGCCTCGGAATGCGGCCGTCTTGGCATGGCGGTTCACCTGCACGCGGCGGCCGGAGCGGGCAGCTATTTCGATGTGGCCGGAGCGAATCCGCTGCTGCTGCAATCCGTTCTCAACGACCCCGCATTGAGGAAGACGAATTTCGTAATAGTGCACGGCGGCTGGCCATTTACCAGGGAAACCACAGCGCTGCTCCAGAAACCCAATACCTACCTGGACTACTCCGCCCAATCCCTGCTGCTGCCACCGGCGACGCTGGCTCCCACCATTCGGGAGTGGCTGGAATGGGCGCCCGAAAAGGTCCTCTTCGGCACAGACGCTTACCCCTATTCGGACGAATTGGGATGGGAGGAATCCGAGTGGCTGGCGGCAAAACGCGGGCGCGAGGCCCTGGCGATCGCCCTCACCGCCATGGTGCGGGACGGAGAGATTTCAAAAGACCGGGCTTTCGAGCTGGCCCGCATGGTGCTGCGCGAGAATGCCCGCAAACTGTACGGCCTATAGCAGCCGGGCGGCGCGAGCACTGATGGGAAAAAAGAAAATGACTAAGGAAAAACCGAATCAGTTAATCCCGACCAAATCAACCCGCCTCCGGCGCATATTCCGGCGCTCGCGGCCGGCCGCACGATCTGCGAGAAGGTCGGCGATTTTGGTCAGTAAGGCGGGGACTTCCTGGGGTTCGATCAACAGCCGGCCGGATTTGGGCGGCTTATTTTGCCCTCCCGAACTGGTCAAATACGCGGTGGCCGGCTTGTAATCCTGAGCGCGGGCGTGGCTGATCACACGGCGGCACTCGTCGCGGGCCCCATCGTGCAATCCGCACAGCACCAGCGCGTACTGCTCCCGCTCGAGTTTATCCATGGCCTCCGGCGCGGAGGCAGCCGAATCGACCGAGTATCCGCTTGCCTCCAGAATCGCCTGCAAGGCCAGGCGAACTGTCACATCGTCTTCCAGCAACAATACACGCGCTAGTTCGCGGACCGGCGCCTTTTCTCCGGCGCTGGCCCGATGCCTCAGGGCCATCCCAAAAAGCTCCTTATGGCAACAATTCTACTCCACTTTGTTCGGATTTTCGATAGAAAAACCTGAGCCGGCAAACTAAGACCCCGGGCCGAAGACGCGCTCGAAAATCCGGCCCACGTTCCGGAGCTGGCGATCCAGGGAAAATGTGTTATCTAAGTCTTTTATATTTAAATACTTAGATATATCCAAGTCCTGTTCCACCAGATGCCGGAAGCTCTCGCCGCTTTCCCAGGCCCGCATCGCATTGCGCTGGACCCATCGGTACGCTTCCTCGCGCAGCGCGCCGCGGGCGGCCAGATCGAGCAGCAATTGGCCCGAGAAAACCAGTCCCTGGGTCATCTCCAGGTTTTGGCGCATGCGCTCCGGATAGACGACTAAGGTGCTAATAATGTTTGTGGTACGGGCCAACAGATAATCCACCAAAATTGTCGAATCGGGAAGAATGACGCGTTCGACCGACGAGTGCGAAATATCCCTTTCGTGCCAAAGCGCGATATTTTCGCCGGCGGCGATGGCATTAGCCCGCACCACGCGCGCCAGCCCGCAGATCTGTTCGCACGTGATTGGGTTTCGTTTATGGGGCATGGCCGAACTGCCTTTCTGATCCTTCGAGAAAAACTCTTCGGCCTCCCGCACTTCCGTTCGCTGTAGATGCCGGATTTCGAGAGCGATTTTCTCCAAGGTAGCGGCAATCAGCGCCAGGGTCGAAACGTAATGCGCATGGCGGTCGCGCTGGATCACCTGAGTAGAAATCGGGTCGGGCTTGAGCCCCAGTTTGGCGCAGATCCGTTCTTCGGCTTCGGGCCCGATGTGCGCAAACGTGCCCACGGCTCCGGAAATTTTGCCCACCCGCATCTGCTCGCGGGCTTCCGCAAAGCGCGCGATCTGACGCGAGACTTCGGCGTACCAGTTGGCCAGCTTGAGTCCAAAGGTGGTAGGCTCCGCGTGCACTCCATGGGTCCGGCCGATACAGACCGTATCGCGGAATTCAAGAGCCCGGGCCTTCAGGACCTCGCTCAGGCGTTCCAGCCCGACGGCGATCAGGGCCGAAGCCTGCGAGATCTGAAGCGCTTGCGCCGTATCGACGACATCGTTGGAAGTCAGCCCGTAATGCAGCCAGCGGGATGCCTCGGCCTGGCCTGCGGCCGCCATCTTCTCGGAGACGGCGGTGGTGAAGGCGATGACATCATGTTTCACGTCGCGCTCAATTTCGAGGATCCGCGGGACGTCGAAAGCGGCGTGCCGGGCGAGCGCCGCAGCCGCTTCGTGCGGAATTTCACCCATCTCGGCCAAAGCCTCCGCGGCCGCCAGCTCTACCTTGAGCCAAGTGTCAAATTTGTTCTGATCGGTCCAGATGCGCCCCATTTCCGGGCGCGTGTAGCGGGGAATCATAGCGAAAGTTCAACCCTTATTGGCGCCGCCGAGCGCTTCGTTCTTACTTCGGGCGACAGCGGATGTGCAAAGCGGCCACGGCAAGCCGGCATCCGGGCATGAATTCAACCGCTGCGCCGGCGCGCGAGCAAACCATAGTATCAGCAAACCGCGCCGGGGCGGTTCCGCGAGGCGGATGCCAGAGCTTGCCTCAAAACTGAAACATTTCCGTGGGCCGCCACTGCTCGGCCAGGACAAGCCGGGTGGCTTCGGCGCCGGCGGCTTGCAGCGCCTGAATCGCAGTCAGGCGTGCAATTTCCGGGTGATTGTTTTGTTCGCTGAGGTGAGCCAGCACGAGCACCTGAGACGCGCGGTCGTAGTCGGCTGTCAGAAACTCGGAAACCGCGTGGTTGGAAAGATGCCCCACACGGCTCATCACCCGCTGCTTCACAAACCACGGGTATGGCCCGACTCTCAGCATATCGAGATCATGATTCGATTCGAGCACCAAAAAATCGCAGCCGCGGATCTGGTGCTTCACCGATTCCGGCATATAACCTAAGTCGGTGATCACGCCCAGCTTGAGCCCCTCGGCGCGGAAACAGAAGGCCACCGGATCAATAGCATCATGGGGAACGGTAAACGAATCGATCTCAAAATCGCCGATGGAAATCCTCTGGCCGGCCTGGAAAATTTCGACCGGCGGCCGCGCCTCGCCCCACTCCAGTCGGCTCTCCGTGAGCCGTGTCAGGAAAATCGGATTGGAAAGCTTCCGCGCCAGGACCGGCAGGCCGGCGACATGGTCGCTGTGCTCATGGGTGATCAAGACGGCGTCCAGACGCTCCGGATCCTCTCCGATCTTTCGCAGCCTGGTTTTGATCTCACGATAACTGAAGCCGGCGTCCACCAAAATCCGCGTCCGCTCGGTGGCTACAAAAGTGCAGTTGCCGCCGCTGCCGCTGCCCAGGACGCAGATCCGGACGCTCATGGTTGCACGCTTCTCATTGTTTGTATCAGCATTTCGAACCAATCACAATAGTTTTCGAGCGCCGGCCGGGGGACGAGCGGCAGACATTGGCCGCCGGTGCGCTCTGCCGGCGATGAACCACAGACAGGGCCCTCGAATGCAGAAATTCGAAAAGCTGGAAAATCCCGCTGGATCCGCTGGCCCTTGCGCTTTTCGGTTGGGAAAGGCAAAATAGGCACCGACAGATTTGTTCGCGGAGAGGACGCCGATGAAAAAGCTGGTCTTTTTCACGGTGGCGGTTCTCCTTGCGAATGCCATTTCGCCGGTTCTGCTGGGTGGCATCCCCAGCGACAAGGCTGTCTATCGCGGCGGCACCATCGCCGCGTTGCCGGAAAACACCGAAGGAGCCGTAACCACCACCAACGAGCAATACTTTCTGTTTACCTACAAGAAGGGACGCTTGTTGATCCCTTACGAGCGGGTAAACTTCCTCGAGTACGGCCAAAAGGCCGGACGCCGCATTGGACTG
>Ga0070741_10016185_pt1 | contig 12489 bp, 12 predicted proteins | sample Coa_R1_4_FD_66440 | JGI IMG/M metagenome (GOLD analysis project Ga0070741, IMG submission 66440) | Surface soil microbial communities from Centralia Pennsylvania, which are recovering from an underground coalmine fire - Coalmine... | ecosystem: Environmental > Terrestrial > Soil > Unclassified ...
TCTCTCTGCCCGAATGTGTACACGGACATCAAGGCAAGAACGCCGAAAAAGCACAGCAGGTTTCTTAGTGCTCTCATGCCTCTTCACTCCACTGAAAGGTTTGCGACAACTGGAAGCAGAACACTTGGTGCAACCTGCTCTCCAAATCTAGCCCATTATGGCTCTATGACTTACAACTAAATGCGTCGGTCGAAATACGTTTTTAAATAGTCCCCCGCCGGTTGTCTACGGTTTCTCATAGGGAAGGTCTTAACAGATCGCTAAACGATTGTTGCCATGGACACAATCGGATACTGCAATTGAAAACGGCCGCCGATTTTTCGTCTGCGAGGAACACCATTCCCACTCCCCATGAAAGTTTCACCGTTTCTAGCGTCCGTAACCCGGCCAAGTGCAGTGTCAACATCATCGTCCCCAAATTCCCGGCCGGAGTTTCTGTTCCAGGAGCCTTTGTTCCGCGCCCTGTATTTTTAATATAACTTGCATTTTGCAAGTAATATTTGCTAGTCTCCATTCGTGCCCGGGAAGTCCAAAGCCGATCATCGTTCCGGATGCCCGGTGAGTTGCACCCTGGAAATTTTTGGTGACCGCTGGTCGCTGCTGATCATCCGGGACTTAATGGTTCGAGGCTTCCACACGTTCAAGCAGTTCCAGGAATCGGGTGAAGGCATTGCCACCAATATCCTGGCCGGCCGCCTGGAAAAATTGCGGGCCTCCGGCATCATCGCCGTCGAACCTGATGAAATCGACGGCCGCAAGTTGAATTACCGCTTGACCGCTAAAGGCATTGATCTGGCGCCTGTGATGTTGGAGTTGCTGATCTGGGGCGCCCAGCACGAGGACACCGGCGCGCCGCCCGCGATCGTCGCTCAAATGGCGAAAAATCGCGACGCGGTGCTCACGGAAACACGCCGCCGCTGGGAAGAACGCGACCATACGCCGCTACTGCCCTGGCTGGGGAGCGGCAGCCTGGAACCGCCAGCCAAGCGTCGATAGAAGCGACCGGGCCCTATATATGAGCACTCACTCAGCACAGTGAGAACGTTGATTTCACCGATGGGAGAAAACTGATGAGGAAGATCTCGCTTTCAATCTCTGCGCTGTTCCTGCTGACCATCGCCGCTTTTGCCCAACAACTTAGCCAGGCCGATCGGGACCGTGGAGTCCAATACCTGGATCAAACCCGCGACGGCGGGGTCGCCGCCACCAAAGGACTCTCCGACGCCCAGATGAAGTTCAAACCCGCGCCCGATCGCTGGTCGGTTGCGGAAACTCTCGAACACATCGCGCTCGCCGAGGATTTTCTCCTGCAGAACACCTCGCAAAACGTCATGAAAGCACCCGCTGGCCCCGCCGACCGCGATACCGCGAAAATCGATGCCATGGTTCTGGCGATGATTCCCGACCGCAGTCACAAAGCCCAGGCCCCAAAGGAACTCGTGCCCACCGGTCGCTGGACGCCGGCTGAGACTCTCGATCACTTTCTGAATAGCCGCGCCAAGACGATCGCCTTCCTGCAATCGACCCCGGACCTGCGCCAGCACGTCGTTGACAGTCCGATTGGCCAGAAACTTGATGCTTACGAGTGGCTGCTCTTCATCTCTGCCCATAGCGAACGCCACACGAAACAGATACTCGAAGTGAAGTCGGATCCGAATTTTCCAAAGCACTAAATCGACACCTGTACGTCAAACTACTTTTTGGAGAATTCAATGGGAACTTACTCCCCCGGACTAGTCATGCAATCACCAACCGCAACGCCCATCTCGCGGAAGCGCCTCTGGACAGGACGCATCCTCAGCTTCTTACCGGCGCTGTTGATGCTCTTCGGCGGCATCTCCAAATTGCCCAAGCCAGCCTCCGTGCTTCAGGGCTTCGCGCAGTACGGCTTTCCCGAACGGCTCATCGTGCCCGTCGGCATTATTGAGCTCGCGTGCGCCGTCCTTTACCTGATTCCGCGAACCGCAGTATTAGGCGCGATTCTCATGACCGGCGTGCTCGGCGGCGCGATTGCCACCAACGTGCGCGTCGGTAATCCCGTGTTCGTCGTTCCTTTCGTTCTCGGAATCCTGTTTTGGCTCGGCTTGTACCTGCGGGATTCCGCGCTCCGTGATGTGTTTCAATCGTCGGCTGACATGATGCCAGTCTCGAAGCGATCGCTCTGGACCGGACGTATCATCTCGGTTCTGGTAATCCTGTTTATGCTGTTCGATGCCGCCCTCCACCTGATTAAACCGGCTCCCGTGGTATCCGCGTTTGCGCAGCTCGGTCTTCCCCTGCAACTCTCGATGACGCTTGGCATCATTGAACTGTCGTGCATTATCCTGTACGCCATGCCGCGCACTTCTCTGCTCGGCGCAATCTTGCTGACCGGCTACCTGGGCGGTGCGGTTGTCACTCAGTTGCGGGTCGGCAATCCGCTTTTCAGTGAGGCCCTGTTCCCGATTTATGTCGGGGTGCTGGCTTGGGGAGGCCTGTTCCTCCGCGACCAACGTCTCCGTGCGCTCATTCCTCTGCGGCAGAGTGAATAGGGCATAACTCAATCTTTAATCCAAGGAGATTACCGTGCGTGTCATCGTTTTTGTGAAGGCAACGAAGAACTCGGAAGCCGGCATCATGCCCAGCCGAGAGCTCATCACCGAGATGGGCAAATTCAATGAACAGCTGGTCAAGGCCGGCGTCATGCTCGCGGGCGAAGGATTGCAAGCCAGTTCGAAGGGCGCTCGGGTAAAATTCTCCGGCACGAAACGCAACCTGGTGAGCGGCCCCTTTCCCGAGACCAATGAACTCGTCGCCGGTTTCTGGATCTGGCAGGTGAAGTCACTGGAAGAAGCCATTGATTGGGCGAAGCGTTGTCCCAATCCCACCGGCGACGAAGGCGTGCTGGAAATTCGCCCCATCATGGAGATGGAAGACTTCGGCGATGCGCTCACACCCGAATTGAAGGAACAGGAAAGCAGGCTGCGCGCGCAGTCGGAACAGCAACTACGCAAAACCGGCACGCGTTAGTGCCCACACAACTCCGGGAACGCGTCTTTGGTGCGTTCGCGCATATTCACCAGCAGCACTCATACAGATAAGGAGCCATGCATGAGTTCAGTTCGAGTACTGGTAGGCACGCGCAAAGGCGCATTCATTCTTACTTCGGATGGCAAGCGTCAGAAGTGGGACGTTAGCGGCCCCCACTTTGCTGGCTGGGAGATCTACCATATGAAGGGATCGCCGGTTGATCCCAACCGCATTTTCGCCTCACAAACCAGCGGCTGGTTCGGCCAGGTTATTCAACGGTCCGATGACGGTGGTAAGAATTGGCATCAGCCAGGCACTGCCATGGAGATGCCTCCTCCGGGTGAGATGCCCAAGCCGGGCAGCAACAAGTTCGTGTACGATGCGGCAGCCGCTCCGCTCACCACACATCAGTGGTATGACGGCACGCAGCATCCCTGGGAGTTCAAGCGTGTCTGGCACCTGGAACCATCCTTGAAGGATCCCGACACGGTCTATGCTGGGATCGAAGATGCCGCTATTTTCAAAACCACCGATGGCGGCAACTCCTGGAAGGAAATCCCTGGATTACGCGGTCACGGCACCGGCCCCAAGTGGCAGCCGGGCGCCGGCGGCATGTGCCTGCACACCATCATTCTTGATCCCAAAGATCCCAACCGCATCTACATCGCGATCTCAGCCGCGGGCGCTTTTCGCACCGACGATGGCGGCAAGAGTTGGAAGCCCATCAATCGCGGTCTCCGCTCGCAATACATTCCCAATCCCACCGCCGAAATCGGCCATTGTGTTCATCACGTGGCCATGCACCCACAGCGGCCGGGCGTGCTCTTCATGCAAAAGCACTGGGACGTCATGCGCAGCGACGATGCCGGCGACAACTGGCGCGAAGTCAGCGGCAATCTGCCTACGGATTTCGGGTTCGTGATTGACGTTCATGCAAACGAACCCGAAACCATTTACGTCGTTCCTATCAAGAGCGACTCGGAGCACTATCCGCCCGATGGTAAGTTGCGTGTCTACCGCAGCCGCACTGGCGGAAACGAGTGGGAAGCGCTCACCAAGGGTCTGCCGCAAAAGGACTGCTACGTGAACGTCCTGCGTGATGCCATGGCTGTGGACCAGCTCGACGACTGTGGCATCTATTTCGGTACCACCGGCGGCCAGGTCTACGCCTCTCCCGATGCTGGCGAAACCTGGAATGCAATTGTTCACGATCTCCCCGCCGTATTGTCAGTCGAGGTGCAGACGCTCTCATGATCCGCGTCATCATTCCGCCACATCTGCGGACCCTCGCCAAGGTGGACGGCGAGGTCACTCTCCAGATCGAGGGCCGAGTCACGCAACGCTCGGTCCTCGATGCTCTCGAGGCGAAATATCCCATGCTGATGGGGACGATTCGCGATCACGACACCGGCAAGCGCCGCGCCTTCTTGCGATTCTTTGCTTGTGAAGAGGATTTGACCCACGAGTTGCCCGACGCTCCCTTACCCGATGCGGTCGCCTCGGGGAAAGAACCGTTCGTCGTCTTGGGCGCTATCGCTGGCGGCCTGTAGAAGATTCAGTACGTCAACACTGCGCATAGACGTTTCAGCGAATAAGCCAACCGGACAATCCAACTCCGGTTACATTGTGAAGCGCCGGTCATTCTGCGTCCCATGCTATTATTTTTGGTTCCCCAGGACGCAACTTGAGAATCAGTCGCGACAAGGTCAACAAGCTCGCTCACGCGGTCACCGACGCCCTCGCCGAAATCGACAACGTGGACTTTGTCGAAGATCGCAATACGATTCGTCTCGAAGTGCGCCGCCTCATCGAAGAATTCCTCAACCAGGAGGCCAGGATCGATGCCTCCGCCCGCCAGAAAATCGAATCCCAGAAGCGCACCATCCTCGAAGGCAGCCAGGAGTGGGACATCCTCTACCGTAAGTACTACAACGAGGAAGTCAAGAAACTGGGAATCTGAACACTTCAGGTGAGATCGAATCGGGCATGAGCAAGGGCACGACGATTGGTTGACCAAGTGGCGTGCAGCTGGCAATTCGAGCGACTACTTCAACCAGATAAATCCGCTTAAACCCGTTACCCGCTACAATCATGAGAAGAAGGAATTTACATACAAAAATGAGCTTCCCTCGATTCCGTACCGCAATGATCCTGTTTTTCCTGAGCACCATGATCGGCGCCCAAGCTATCGCGCAGGGCGCCACTAACCCGTCTCTGGCTGCAGCCGCCCAGTTCGGCCCCGCCAATCCGTTTTATGCCACCAGCAAACTGCCGTTCCAGGCTCCGCCTTTCGACAAGATCAAGGACGGGGACTACCAGCCCGCCATTGAGGCTGGCATGGCGCAGCAGCAGGCCGAAATCGAGGCCATCGCCAACAATCCCGACGCCCCGACGTTCGACAACACGATCGTCGCCATGGAAGAGAGCGGCCAGTTGCTGACTCGCGTGATGGCCGCCTTCGATGGAGTCACGGGCGCAAACACCGATCCCACGCTCGAAAAAGTCGAGACGCTGGAGGCCCCCAGGCTCGCTGCCCACTCGGACTTCATTCATCTCAACACTAAGCTCTTCGCCCGCGTAGCTGCGATCTACAAACAACGCGCAGCGCTCAAACTTGACCCGGAGTCTCTCCGCCTGGTTGAGCACTACTATGATGACTTCGTACACGCCGGGGCCAACCTCTCCGAAGCCGACAAAACTGAACTCAAGAAGCTCAACGAAGAGGCTTCTTCGCTTTCCAATGCTTTCACCAACAAACTCCGCGCCGCCACGAAAGCAGGCGCCTACGTCACCACCGACAAAGCCGCGCTCGCTGGCCTTTCCGAGGCTCGCATCGCGGCCGCCGCGCAGGCCGCGAAGAGCCGCAAGGTGAACGGCTTCGTTATTCCTCTTCAGAACACCACGCAGCAGCCCGACCTGGTTTCACTCAGCGATCGTGCTACCCGCCAGGCCATCTTTGAGCATTCCTGGAATCGCACCGAGCGTGGTGACGCAAACGACACCCGCGACACCATCGCCCGTCTCGCTCAACTTCGTACCCAAAAGGCCAAACTCCTCGGTTATTCAACCTACTCGGCGTGGAAGCTGGAAGATCAGATGGCCAAAACTCCCCAAGCCGCTTTGCAGTTCATGGACGCTATCGTCCCGGCCGCAACCGCAAAGGCTGCTCGCGAGGCCAAAGATATCCAGGCAGTCATCGACGCGCAACAGGGTGGCTTCCAGCTCCAGCCCTGGGACTGGAACTTCTATGCCGACCAGGTCCGTAAAGCTCGCTATCAGCTCGACGATGCACAGCTCAAGCCTTATTTCGAGCTTAATAATGTGCTGCAGAACGGCGTTTTCTACGCTGCCAATCAGATTTACGGCCTCACCTTCAAAGAGCGCCACGATCTGCCCGTTTATCATCCGGATGTACGCGTGTTCGAGGTGTTCGACGCCAACGGCAAGCACCTCGCCCTCTTTTACTGCGACTATTTCAAGCGTGATAACAAGAATGGCGGCGCATGGATGTCCGAGTTCGTCAGCCAGTCGCGCCTGCTCGGGAATGCACCAGTCATTTACAACGTTGCCAATCTTCCCAAACCCGCCGCGGGCCAACCCGCACTGATCACCTTCACCGACGTCACCACCATGTTCCATGAATTCGGACACGCCCTGCACGGCATGTTCTCCGACGCCACATATCCAACGCTGGCTGGTACGTCAGTCGCTCGCGACTTCGTCGAATTTCCCTCGCAGTTCAACGAGCACTGGGCTCTCTACCCCGCGATTTTCAGCAACTATGCGAAGCACTACAAGACCGGCGCTCCCATGCCGGCGGAACTCGCGGCACGGATCAGGGAATCCCGGACCTTCAACAAGGGCTACGATATGACGGAAGTGCTGGCCGCAGCCGAACTCGACATGCAGTGGCACTTGCTTCCTGCCGGCACTCCGCTCCAGAAACCCGATGAGTTCGAGCAGCAGGCGCTCGACAAGACTCACCTCAGTCTTAGCTACGTGCCGCCCCGCTATCGCTCGACTTACTTCAGCCACATCTGGAGTGGCGACGGTTACAGTGCTGGCTATTACGCCTATCTCTGGACCGAGATGCTCGCTGACGACGGTTACCAGTGGTTCATGGATCATGGTGGACTGACACGCGCGAACGGCGACCGCTTTCGCCAGATGGTGCTCTCCCGCGGCAACACCGAAGACCTTGCCGAGATGTACAAGTCCTGGCGTGGCGCTCCGCCGGATATCAAGCCTATGCTGAAGTATCGTGGCCTTGAGGAGACACCTCCGGCGAAATAGGGCGAGTTCTACTTTCCTGGCGAGGGTTCCTGGTAGAGACCGATTACGTTCCCGCCAGGATCACGGAATCGGGCGGTGATCTCAGGCGCATCGGCTCCCAGCGGCTGTACCACCTCGCCTCCATTCGCCACGACAGCGGCAAGCGTGGCAGCCACGCTGTCCACCATCACATAAAACAACAGCCCGGGATTTCCCGACGGCGGACGTCCTGTGACCCAGGCGCCGCTCACTTCCCCGGTGGTGTCATCGAACGCGGTGGCGCCGTCACCACGTTTCCGCACGTTCCAGCCGAACACTTTCTCGTAAAATTCCGAGGAGCGCGCGACATCCGTGGCCGGCATCTCGACATAGCAGATTTTTCCATTGGCAAGCGTGGGTGGCATGCGTTCTCCGAAGACGAATGATCTTATCGCCGCAACTCACCCACAATAACTTCTTAGGCAGCCCAACGCATCAGCAACAATGACGGTCAACTGACAGGTACTGCGCCGCAGAACTTGTGGATGAACTGTGGAAGAGCCGGCCTTTAGGCCGGCGTTTGCATGTATCAATGAGGTGGCCTTTATGCCCGGTGCCGTTTTCAAATTACAAAATTACCCGATTACGAAATTACCAATTACAAATTGCTCAATTACAAATTCTCCTCGATTTTCGGCAACACCGTCCTCAACAACGCCGCGAATTCTCCCCGTACCCGCTCTCCCGTTGCCAACACCTCTTCATGGCTGATCGGCTCACCCGTGATTCCCGCCGCCATGTTGGTCACGCACGAAATCCCCAGCACCCGCATGCCCATGTGCGCCGCCGCAATCACTTCACTGACTGTGGACATTCCCACTAGATCAGACCCGATGGTACGCAACAACCGGATCTCCGCCGGCGTTTCATAACTCGGCCCCAGCACCGCCCCATACACGCCTTCGAAAACCTGCAGTCCCAGTTTGCGCGCCTCCGTCAGCGCCATTTCCCGATACGCCTTCCAGTACGCGCGGGTCATGTCGGGAAAGCGCAGCCCAAAGCGTTCGTCGTTCTCCCCCACCAGCGGATTCTGTCCCTGCAGATTGATGTGGTCGCGAATGACGACCAGGCATCCCTGCTTGTAATCCGTGTTGATGCCACCCGCCGCGTTTGTCAGCACCACCACGCGCACGCCCATGCGTCCCAGCACGCGAATGGGAAACGCCACCTGCTGCGCCGTGTAGCCCTCGTAAAGGTGCACCCGGCCCTGCATGACCGCGAGCGGAAGGTCTCCGAGTTTGCCGATGACCAGACGCCCGGCATGCCCAATCGCCGTGGAACGTCGAAAATTAGGAATGTCTTTGTAGAAAATTCGTATGGCCTGCTTCAGTTCGTCAGCGAATCCGCCCAGCCCCGAGCCTAGTACGACGGCAATGCGAGGCCGCAATTTTGTTTTGCCGAGTACAAACCGCGCCGCCCGCTCCACCCGCGTGAACTCATTGCCGCCACCCTGCGACACGCGCTTCACAGCAGCATGCCCGCTATTGAAGCGGACATCAAGTTCGCCATGGTCCCGGCAAGCATCGCTCGCACGCCCAGCTTCGCCAACTCGCCCCGTTTGTTGGGCGCCAGTGAACTGATCCCGCCGATCTCGATGCCGATGTTCCCCAGGTTGGCGAATCCGCACAGCGCGTACGTCGCGATCGTGTAGGAGCGCGGATCAATCGCCGCCTTCTGCCCCGCCAGCAGCGAGAACGCGACAAATTCGTTCAAGATCATGCGCGTCCCCAGCAGGTTTCCAATGACCGGACAGTCTTTCCACGGGATTCCGATCACCCACGCCACCGGCGCGAACAGCACACCAAAAATTCGTTCAAAGCTCGCCGGAAACCATTCCACCCCGTGCCGCGCCAGCCCGTTGTGAATCCCTCCCAGAATGCCGTTGGCCAGTGCAATCAGCGCCAGAAACGAAATCAGCATGGCTGCTACGTTCAACGAAAGATACAGCCCATCGGTCGTTCCTTTGGCCACCGCGCCCAAAACATTTTCCGTCTTCTCCTGTCCCAGTTCTTCGTCGCTCATGCTGACCTGGCCGGCGGTCACGGGCTGCTCCGTCTCCGGCACCAGCATCTTTGCGATCAGAATCGTTCCCGGCGCGGTCATGATCACCGCTGTCAGCAGGTGCTTCGCGGGGATGCCAAACAGGATGTATGCCGCCATGACCGCTCCGCTGATGTGCGCCATGCCGCTGGTCATGATGGTCATCAGTTCGGAACGCGTCACTCGCGGCAGAAACGGCCGGATCGTCAACGGCGCCTCCGTGCATCCCAAAAAAATACTGGCTGCCACGTTCATCGACTCCGCCCCACTCGTCCCCATGAACTTCATCATCCCGCGCGCCATCTGCCGGATCACCCACTGCATCACGCCGTAGTGATAGAGAATCGCAAAAAACGCCGCGACAAAAATGATCGTGGGCAGAACCTGGAACGCGATGTAAAACGGAGGCCCCTTTTTCCCCAGGTCACCGAATACGAACGACGAGCCCGCGTACGCATACCCGAGAAATTGCGTTACAACGTCCCCCAGCCAGGCGAATACTGCTCGTCCCGCTTCCACTCGCAGCACGATGAACGCGAACACAATCTGCAGCGCGAGTCCCCATCCTACCGTGCGAATTTTGATGGCACGCCGGTTGGTGGAGAACGCGTACGCCAGCGCCACCATGCTCAACAACCCGAGTATGCCCGTGAATCGTCCCAATCATCTCCTACGTAGCGCCGGCGTCTCGCCGGCTGTCACGCGGGCGTCCCGCCCGCGCAATTTTGGCTACTCATCCTGAGCGAAGCGAAGGATCTGCTTTTCACCTGACTGCTGACTCCTGATTACTGCTCAGTACTTTCTTTCAAACCTCTCAAACTCCGCTTCTTCCCGCCATTGCAAGCGCGCCTTTTCGCTGCCTAGTAAAAAGCGGTTGCAGTCCTCCGTAACTGAGTTCGCCAGCGGATCGCCATCTTTACACGCGGCAACGCGGTTCGCTCCGTCCCACAAACTCGCACCGGGCAAAAAACTGTGCGCCAGGCTGGCCCGCGCCATCTGTTTCAGATCAATGTACGAAAGCCCCTGCTCGGTCACCGCGCGCATATACTCCTGCGTCATGTCCGATCGCGATACGCCTTCATCATCCGTCGCCAGCGCTACTGGAACGCCATACTTCCGATAGATCGCCAGCGGATGCCGCGCCCCCGACAACCCCAGGATCACGTCATTGCTGGTGAGGCAAATCTCCACCAGCACTCCCCGTTCTGCCAGTTCGTGCAGCAGTCCCAGCGGATCGCTTTCATACATGACACTCACCCCATGCCCGATCCGCTCCGCGTGCCCGCGTTCCACTGACTCACGTATATGGAAGCGCAGTCCCTCCGGCGGCACCAGTCCCATTGCGAGTTCCCCCGCGTGCAGGCTGATATGCACCGTGGGATAGACGCCGTGCAGATAATCCATCATCCGCATGTGCAGTTCGAAATCGTGCATGGGGACGTACCAGTCCTCCGGCATCACCAGGTTGATCCCAACGATGCGCGGATCCGCCTGCGCCATTTCGAACCCGGCCACCATCTGCGCAAAAACCTGCTCCGGTTTCAATCCGCGCAGCACCTGGTAGAGATACCGCACCGTAACCCTGCACCCCGCATCTCCCTGTGGCATCCCGCACCGCAACACCTCGCGCATCTTGGCTTCATCTTGATCAAGTGTCTGCCGTCCCGAGGCGACGATCTCTTTCATTCCGTTCGCCAGCAGCTTGTCTCGCACTTTTGCGAAATTGTCATCCCATCCGAGCTTCGACCCCAGCCCGACCGACTGATACCGATCCGTCCCGTGCATCAGTTCGAGATACGCCACGTGATCTTTGGCTGCGCGTGCGACCGCTTCCGCCAGCATCTCGCCCACGTGCCCCTGTGCCGCCGTATCGAATTTGTCGAATGCCGCAAAAAAATGATCGTGGCCCGACTCCAGGCGTGCCCCATTCCAGTTCCTCATCGAGAACGCATCCACCAGTTGGCTGTAGAGGCCCTGATCCTGCAGAGCCGTGCTTGCCTCAGATCGTCCCGCCGCTTCATCGCACGGCGGCTTGAGCAGCGTCGAAGTTTTTCGGTCGATGCACAAACCATCCCGGGCCGCATAAGAAATAAAACTCTCGGCGTAAATCGCCCCCCACAGATGATTGTGCAGGTCGCCGCCCTTGGGCATCTCACGCAGAAACGCCAGCAGCAGCGCGGGATTGCCGCGGATCGATTCGAAATATCGCTCCGTGTTTTGCTCCGCCGAAGTCTCATCTTTTTTCGACGGCCGCGCAGTCAGTTTTTCAGATTCACTCCCCTGCACTTCTGCTGCCTTTGTAGACGCAGCTTTCCGCGGGGTAGACGGCGCGCCCGCACTGAGTACGAGCGGGTGGGCTACAAAGAGGATCGCAAGGTGGAATAGCAGAACTTGGAAGAGCGGGGGACGGGTGAAGAGCGGCAGGCTACGAGACGATATCACGCGCTAACTTGCTCCTGAAAATCGCGCCATTGTACCTCGCTACATAAAATCAGAACGCGAAAGGGCAGCACATGCTCGCTCCTGCGTCGTGCGATGCCGCTTGTGGCGCGGTTTCCGTCAACATTTCCACAAAACAGGTGATGCCAGAGCCGCGTTGCGGGCGCGTGCAAGAAAGCGAAATCACGCGCAAGGCGCATTCCGGGCGGCTCCCACGCACATCCCTCGACAGGCAGGTGCACTCTTTTCGGGCAGGCCTTTGTGGACGCCTTGCACTCGATTGAAAACACAATCATTACAAAACGTGAGTTGTGATTGACTCTAAAAACGGAAAGCGTAAAAACACAATCGTTCTTTGACAGTTTCTTAGTTTTTCCGGTTGGTGCGGCGTCCGGGGCTCAAGCGAGATCACTGTAGAACCTGCAAGGGATCGACAGAGGGTCAGCAAGGGTCTATAGCAAAGCGCTGGTCGAGGAGAACGAGAGGCCCAGTCGAAGGCAGGATAGAATCCCGAGGCGTTGAACGAGTTTGTCCGGTTGGCGGTAAGCCCGGAGCCCAAGCAAGATCGCACGTTGCAACCCGCAAGGAAGCGACGAGAGCAGGTCGGTGAGGGTCTAAAGCGAGCTACTGGCCGAGAGGAATGAGTTCAACATCACCTCGGGATTCTTATTTTCAGCGAACGTTACTGGC
>Ga0070741_10016186_pt1 | contig 12489 bp, 10 predicted proteins | sample Coa_R1_4_FD_66440 | JGI IMG/M metagenome (GOLD analysis project Ga0070741, IMG submission 66440) | Surface soil microbial communities from Centralia Pennsylvania, which are recovering from an underground coalmine fire - Coalmine... | ecosystem: Environmental > Terrestrial > Soil > Unclassified ...
CTGCGGGCGTGCGGGTGTGCCTGGTAGTACAACTCGCGACGCCGTCTGTCGGTTACGTGGGTGTAGAGCTCGGTAGTCGAGAGATCGGCATGTCCCAGCATTTCCTGAACCGATCTCAGGTCCGCGCCTCCCTCGAGCAGGTGGGTGGCGAACGAGTGGCGGAGCAGGTGCGGATGGACGCGCGCCGGGTCGAGCCCGGCCCGCTCGGCGATGCGCCGCAGGATCAGGAACGCCCCGGCGCGCGTGAGCGGCCCGCCGCGCGCGTTCAGGAACACCTCGGGGCGGCGGCGCGCGTCGAGGTACGGCCGGCCGCGGGCCAGGTAGCGGCGCAGCGCCTCGGCGGCGGGGCGCCCCATCGGCACGGCCCGCTCGCGGTCCCCCTTGCCGACCACGCGGACGACCCGGTTCTCGAGGTCGACGCCGCTTCTGAGGAGCCCGACCGCCTCGGACACGCGCAGCCCGGCGCCGTACAGCAGCTCGACGAGCGCCTGGTCGCGCAGGGCGCGGGGGGTGGTGCCGGCCGCCGCCTCGATCAGGCGCTCCGCCTCGCCGGGCGAGAGCGTCTTCGGCAGCGGCCTCGGGCGGCGCGGCAGCGGCACGCCGGCCGCCGGGTTGTCGGCGCGGGCGCCGAGCAGCTGCAGGTGGCGGAAGAAGCTGCGGGCCGCCGCGTGGCGGCGGGCGATCGTCGCAGCGGAGAGGCCGTCCGCCCGGAGCTTCGCCCCGTAGCGCTCGAGGTCCTCGACCGTCGCCCGCGACACGGGCCCGCCGAGGAAGGCGCCGAGCGCCCGGAGGTCGCGGGCGTAGGCGTCGACCGTCCGCGGCGAGCGGCGCGCCGCGAGCAGCGCGAGGAAGCCGTCGAGCTCCGGGTCGCGTTCCACGAGCCCGGGTTCGCCGTGGGGCGCGCTAGTTCCTGGCCCGCTCGCGGCGCCGCCGCCTCGTCCGGCGCGCCGTCGGGCTGACCGGGCTGGAGGCGAGCATCGAGCGGACCGTCTCCTTGACCGACGAGGTCGAGGCGAGGACGGCGGTCGGCTCGTAGCCGCAGTGCGCCATGCAGTTCGCGCAGCGGTCGTCGCGGCCGCGGCCGTAGGCGGCCCAGTCGGTCGTCTCGATCAGCTCCCTGTAGGTCTGGGCGTAGCCGTCGCCCATCAGGTAGCAGGGGCGCTGCCAGCCGAAGATCGAGTAGCTCGGGATGCCCCACGGCGTGCACTGGAAGTCGACCTTCCCCTCCAGGAAGTCGAGGAAGAGCGGCGTGTGCTGGAGCCGCCAGCGCTTCCGGCCGCCGTCGGCGAACGCCTCGCTGAAGAGCGCGCGCGTCTTCGTCACGCCGGGGAAGTGCTCCTGGTCGGGCGCCTTCTCGTACGCGTAGGCGGGCGAGATCTGGATGCCGTCGACCTCGAGCTCGTCGTTCAGGAAGTCGAGCACCTCGCGCACCGTCTTCGGCGTGTCGGTCGAGAGGAACGTGGTGTTCGTGTTGACCCGGAACCCGCGCCGCTTGGCCTCCCTGATCGCGGCCACCGCCTTGTCGAAGATCCCGTCGCGCTCGACGAACTCGTCGTGGCGCTCGCGCAGGCCGTCGAGGTGCACCACCCAGGTGAAGTACGGCGACGGCTCGAAGCGGTCCATCCGCTTCTCCATCAGGATCGCGTTCGTGCAGAGGAAGACGAACTTCTTGCGCCGCACGAGCTCCTGGGCGATCACGTGCACCTCGGGATGCACGAGCGGCTCGCCGCCCGCGATCGAGACCATCGGCGCGCCGCACTCCTCGATCGCGGCGAGCGCCTTCTCGACGGGCATCCGCTGCCGGAGGATGTGGTCGGGGTACTGGATCTTCCCGCAGAACGAGCAGGCGAGGTTGCACTGGAAGAGCGGCTCGAGCTCGACGAGCAGCGGGAAGTGCTCGCGGCGCTTCACCTTCTGCGTCAGCAGGTACTTGCCGATCGTCGCGCTCTGGCGCAGCGGGATGCTCAACCCCTGACCTCCTGTGGCAGCTTGAACCTCAGAGACTCTGTAGCAGTTGTGGTCTGCTCCACGTCGGCGCCGCCGAGCGCCGCGAGCGAGGCGACCAGGCTGTGCACGAGCTCCTCGGGCGCCGAGGCGCCGGCGGAGACGCCGATCGTGCCGGCGTCCGCGATCCACGCGAGATCGACGTCGGTCTCGTCGTCGACGAGGTAGGCGCGGGCTCCCTCGCGTTCGGCCACCTCGACGAGCCGCAGCGAGTTCGACGAGGTCCGCGAGCCGACGACGAGCACGACGTCCGACTCGCGCGCGACCTCGCGCACCGCCTTCTGCCGGTTCGTCGTCGCGTAGCAGATGTCGTCCGAGCTCGGCCCGCGCAGCGCCGGGAAGCGCCCGCGCAGCGTGTCGATGATCTCCTCGGTCTCGTCGACCGCGAGCGTCGTCTGGGTCAGGAACGTCACCCGCTCCGGGTCGGGGGCGGCGACGCGGGCGGCGTCGGCGACGTTCTCGACGAGCACCGTGGCGTCGGGCGCCTCCCCGTAGGTGCCCTCGATCTCCTCGTGGCCGGAGTGGCCGATCAGGAAGACGGTGTTGCCGGCCGCCGCGAAGCGCCGCGCCTCCGCGTGCACCTTGCTGACGAGCGGGCACGTCGCGTCGATCACGTCGAGGCCGCGCTCTGCCGCCTCCGCCCGGACGGCGGGGGAGACGCCGTGCGCCGAGAACACCGTCGTCGCCCCGGCGGGGATCTCGTCGAGCTCGTCGACGAAGATCGCGCCGCGGCGCTCGAGGTCGGCGACCACGTGCTCGTTGTGGACGATCTGCTTGCGCACGTAGACGGGCGCGCCGCGCTGCTCGAGCGCCAGCTCGACGATCTCGATCGCGCGGTCGACGCCGGCGCAGAACGAGCGCGGCGCCGCCAGCATGATCCGGCGGCGGCGCAGCGCGCGGCGCCACTCGTCGAGCACGGGCGCCGCGCGGCGGAGCGCGGCCAGGCTGCGCGCGCCGGCGAGCGCCGTCCGCGGGTCGTAGAGCTCGCGCGTCGAGTGCTCGACGACGGTGCGGAGGACGACGAGCGGGCGGCCGTCGGCGCCGGCGGCCAGCCAGGCCGACTCCATGTCGACCGCGGTCGCGCCGCGGCCGGCGAGGTAGCGCCGCTCGGTGGGGCCGGCCAGGTCGGCGACCGACTCGATCGTCCCGACGTGCGCGCGCAGGCCGCGGCGGCGGAGCGCGGCGGCGAGCATCCGGCTGCCCGGGACGCGGACCGGGTCGGCGCCGGCCCGGCGAAGCTCGGAGCCGAGCACGACGTCGCCCGCCTGCAGGCCGGGGACGGCGGCGGCGCAGACGCCGACGACCGCCACGCCCGCCGCGTCGACGGCGAGCCCGCGGGCTGCGGCGACGCGCGCGCGGCCGGGGCCCATGCCGGTGCGGATCACGCGCGCATGCCGCCGCACCGTGCCGTCGAGGCAGGCCGCCTCGAGCCGAAGCGGCGCGTACACGAGCATCCGCGGTTCAGTCACGAATCCGCCCCCTTCCGAACGATTCGCCCCAGCGCCGACACAGGAAACACCAAACGATAGAGGTGGTAGTTGAGGTAGAAGTCGCCGGGGAAGCCGGTGCCGGTGAAGTACGGCTCGTCCCAGCCGCCGTCCGGCCGCTGCGTCTCGGCCAGGAACCGGACGGCGCCGTCGACGACGGGGCCGTCCTCGCCGGCCGCGTGCAGCGCAAGGAGCGCCCAGGCGGTCTGGGACGCGGTCGAGGCGCCGCGGCCGCGCCAGGCGGGGTCGCGGTAGGAGCGGAGGTCCTCGCCGAAGCCGCCGTCCTCGTTCTGCACCGACGCGAGCCAGTCGACGGCGCGCCCGACCGCCGGGTGGCCGCCGAGCCCGCAGGCGACGAGCGCCGGCACGGCGGCGCCGGTGCCGTACAGGTGGTTCGCGCCCCAGCGGCCGAACCAGGAGCCGTCCGCCTCCTGCTCCGCGAGGAGGTAGTCGAGGCCGCGCCGGACGGCCGGCTCGCCGGCGCGGCCTTCGTGGCCGAGCGCCTCGAGCACGTGCGCCGTCACGTCGGCGCTCGGCGGGTCGGTCACCTCGCCGAAGTCGCAGAACGGCAGCTTGTTCGGCAGCGTCGAGGTGTTGTCGACGTCGAACGCCGCCCAGCCGCCGTTCCTCGACTGCATCCCGAGCATCCAGGCGACCGCGCGGTCGGCTTCCGCGGAGCCGACCCCGGCGCGGCGCAGCGCCATCACGATCTCCGCGCTGTCGTCGATGTCCGGGTAGTTGTCGTTCGCGTACTCGAACGGGAACCCGCCCGGGGCGAGCCGCGGCCGCCGCACCGCCCAGTCGCCCTTGACGCGGACCTCGCGGGCGGCGAGCCACTCGGCGCCGCGCCGCACGGCCTCGTGCCCGGGCGGCAGGCCGGCGTCGAGGAGCGCGATCAGCGCCAGCGCGGTGTCCCAGACGGGCGACTGGCAGGCCTCGATCCGGCGGCCGGCCTCGTCCTCGATCGTGAACGTGTCGAGGCCCGCGAGCCCTCGCTCGAGCACCGGGTGGTCGAGCGGGAAGCCGTGCTCGTGCAGGGCGATCAGCGACCAGACCCACGGCGGCTGGATGCCGCCCCAGGAGCCGTCGACCTCCTGCCGGTCGATCACCCATTTCACGGCCCTGCGCAGCGCGAGCCGGCGCAGGGGGCGGATCGCGACGCGGGCGTACGCGTGCAGGACGCGGTCGAGCGGATGGGTGGGCGCGGGGCGCCCCGGCTCGAGCTCGTCGATGCGGAACGGCACCGGCCGCACCGGCTTGTGCGTCGTCGCGATCTGCAGCGCGACGATCGTCTGCCGCGCCCAGCAGCCGAACGAGTAGATCGAGAGCGGCGCGCGCGCCGGCAGGAGCATCTGCTCCGGCGGCAGCGGCGGGACGGCGTCCCAGCTCCAGAGGCCGAGCAGCGAGAGCCACATCCGCGTGAAGACGCGCGTCGCGTTGAGCCCGCCGAGCTCGGCGACCACGGCGCGCGCCCGCGCCATGTGCTCGGCGTCGACCGGGTCGCCGGCGAGACGCAGCGCGACGTACGCCTCGACGGTCGTGGAGAGGTCGGGCGGCCCGCCGAAGAAGGTGGGGAAGCTGCCGTCCTCGCGCTGGCGCGACCTGATCCAGCGCGCGGTCGCCTGCGCGGCGCGCTCGTCGAGCAGCCCGAGGTAGTGGCGCAGGAAGAGGTCCTCGGCGTCGATCGTCACGTTCGTCTCGAGCTCGCCCTTCCAGTGGCCGTCGGGCTGCTGCAGCGCGAGCAGCCGCCCGACCGCCCGCTCGAGCGTCCGCTGCGCGACGTCGCGGGCCGCCGAGGCCGTCATGCCGCCTCCGTGCGCCGGACGTGCCGCGACGGCTCGGCGAGCGCGGCCGCCGCCGCGGCGTGCCCGCTGCGCACCGCCCCCTCCATCGTCGCCGGCCAGCCGGTGTCGGTCCAGGCGCCGGCGAGGTAGATCCCCGGCAGCTCGGTGCGCGCGCCCGGGCGCAGGCGCTGCGTGCCGGGCACGCCGGCGAACGTCGCGCGCGGCTCCCGGGTGACGTCGGCGCCGAGCAGCGCCGCCCCGCGCACGCGGGGAAGCAGCTCGCCGAGCGCGGCGACGTGCTGCTCGACGAGCGCCTCCTGCGGCAGCTCGAGCTCGCGGGTCGCGTGCGAGATCGAGATCGAGAGCAGCTGCCCCTGCTCGACGCCCGCCGCGGCGCTGCGGTCGAAGACGTACTGCACCGGCGAGTCGACCGCGGCCGCGACGCGGTGCTCGAGGACGCGCCGGTCGAAATGCAGGTGGACGTTCACGATCGGGCTCGCGCCGAGGCCGGTTGCGACCTCGTCGCCGACGACGCCCGGCGGGAGCAGGGCGGGGGCGACCTGATGCGGCACGGCGACGATCACCCGGTCGAAGGCGCGCGGGCCGTCCGCGAGCTGTACTGACGGCCCCGGGACGACCGCGCGCACGCGGGTGCGGAGGTGGATCTCGGCGCCGAGGCGGCGCAGCTCGGCGCCGGCCGGGTCGCCGTGCAGCCGCTGCAGCGGCACCCGCGGCACCGCCAGGTCGCACGCGTCGGACTCGTCGAGGAGTCCGACCCGGAAGACCGTGACGGCGAGCAGGAGCGACGCCTCGGCGGCCGGGAGGTTGATCGTCGGCAGCGTGATCAGGTTCCAGAGCGCGTCGACCGCCCGCCGCGACTGGCCGTGCCGCTCGAGCCACGACGCGAACGTCTCGCCGTCGAGCGCGGGGTCGCCGGGGTCGAGCGCGCGCAGCGCCTCCACCGCCCGCACCGATCGCAGCCGGTCGAGCGGCGAGAGGTGCGAGTAGCGGAGCAGCGACGCGGCGAGGTGCAGCGGCGCTGGGAGGCCGTTGCGCGTCAGCGACGCCGGGCGGCCGCGCGGCGAGAGCACGGGCAGTGAGAGACGCGGCTGCAGCTCGAGCGACGACTCGACGGCGAGGCGCCGCAGGAGCCCCCGGTACTCGGTGCAGCAGCGCAGCGCGATGTGCTGGCCGTTGTCGAGCGTGCGGCCGTCGCGGACGATCGAGAAGGTGGCGCCGCCCAGGCGGGGCCGCGACTCGAAGAGCGCCACCGACGCGCCGGCGTCGGCGCAGTCGAGCGCGGCGGTCAGCCCCGCCAGGCCGCCGCCGACAACCGCCACCGACAGCCCCTTGCCGCTCATGCCACGGCTCCGACGAGCGCGCGCGCGACGAGCAGGCGCTTGCGCCAGGGCGCGAGCGACACGTGCGAGCCGAGCGCGAGCAAGGGCTCGGCGGCGATCGCCTCGATCACCGCCCGGTACGACGTCGTCATCGCGAGCACGCACGTCGCGCTGCGCCGGTCGAGCAGCGGCACCAGCTCGAGCCCGTGCTCGAGCCATTCGAGCGCCCGTTCCGCCGCGAAGGCCACGAGCAGCTCGGCGTCGCCGTCGATCGTGGAGCCGCGGACGGCGCAGCCGAAGCGCGCGTAGTCGTCGTCCGGCAGGTACGAGCGGCCGTGGCGAAGGTCGTCGCCGAGGTCGCGCAGGATGTTGCCGAGCTGCAGGGCGACGCCGAGGTCGTCGGCGAGCGGCTCGGCGCGCGCGCGGTCGGCGGTCCCGAACACCCCGAGCGCGAGCCGCCCGATCGAGCCGGCCACCCGGCGGCAGTAGCGCTCGAGGTCGGCGAAGGTCGCGTGGTGGACGCCGCGCACGTCCGCCTCGGCTCCGTCCAGCAGGTCGGAGAAGGCGGAGAGGGGGATCGGGAAGCGCTCGGCGGCGTCGGCCACCGCGACGAAGACGGGCTCCCGCGACTCGCGGATCGACACGAGCTCGAGGCGGAGCCGGGCGAGCGCGCCGAGCTTCTCCTCAGGGAGGAACGGGCCGTCGGCGACGTCGTCGATGCGGCGGGCGAGCGCGTAGACGGCGAACAGCGCGCGGCGCCGCTCCGGCGGCAGGAGCCGCATCCCGGCGTAGAAGCTCGAGCCGGACGCGCGCGCGACGCGCCGGCACTCCTCGTAGGCCTGCTCGACCGTCATCCCGCCCCCCGGAGCGCGAGCAGCGTCTGCCGCGCACGCGCGAGCTTCCCCGCCTTCGGGGCGCCCGGCAGGACGTCGTACCCGGCGCGCCGGATCGCGGCGAGGTTCGCGCGGCCGCCGCCGACGTAGCCGGCGACCGCGAGCCGCGCGCGCCCCGAGAGCGAGGCGACGAGCCGGGAGCCGGCGGCGAGCAGCTCGTCCGCCCGGTCGCACTCGAAGGCGAGCAGCCGCCGCAGCCGCTCCGAGGCGTGCGGCGCGACGAGCTGCTCGCGCTCGACGCCGAAGCGCTCGCGATCCTCGGCCGGCAGGTAAACGCGGCCGTTGCGCGCGTCCTCGGCGACGTCCTGCCAGTGCTCGACGAGCTGGAGGCCGGTGCAGACCGAGTCCGACAGCGCCACCCGTTCGGGCGTGGCGGCGCCGAACACGTGCAGGACGAGCTCGCCGACCGGGTTCGCCGACAGGGTGCAGTAGTCGAGGAGCTCCTCGTACGTGGCGAGCTCCGGGTGCAGCTGGTCGCGGCGGTTCGCGTCGATCAGGCGCACGAACGGGCCCCGCGGCAGCGAGCAGTCGGCGATCAGCGGCTCGAGCGCCCGGAAGACGGGCGCCGCCGCCTCGCCGGCGAACGCCCGGTCGAGCTCCGCCTCCGCGTCGTCCAGCAGCCGCAGCCGGTCGCCCTCGGCGCTGTCCCCGAGCTCGTCCACGAGCCGCGCGAAGTCGTAGATCGCGTGCAGGCGTGCGGCGGTGGCGCGGCCGAGCAGGAGCGGCGCGACGCTGAAGTTCTCGCCTGCGGCCCGCGCGCGGATCGCGTGCGCTGCCGTCGCCGTCATTCCCCGATGACCTGGATGAACACCTTGCGCTCGCGGGAACGGTCGAGCTCGCAGAAGAACACCCGCTGCCACGTGCCGAGCATCACGCGGCCGTCGACGATCGGGATCGTCTGCGAGGAGGACGAGAGCAGCCCCGCGCGGACGTGCGAGTGCCCGTTCGGGAAGTCGGCCGTGTCGTCCTCGATCCCCTGCGTGCGGATCGCGAGGTCGTCGTGCCGGTAGTAGCGGGAGTCCGCCGGGGCGAGCTCGTCCAGAAACTCCGCGAAGTCCTCCGCGAAGCCGTCCTCGAGCTCGTTGATGACGACGGCGCAGGTCGTGTGGGGCGAGTAGACGAGCACCATGCCGTTTTTCACCCCCGACCGCTCGACCACGTCGAGCACGTCGTCCGTCATGTCGATCAGCTGTGAAGCGCGGTCGGTGACCAGGTCGTGGTTCTCGAACCGATGCTTCATGCACTCCTCCCGTGAATTCGCCTGCTCCGCCCCGCGGAAGCCTAATGCGGCGAACCCGAACGGCGCTACGAGCGAGGGTGCGCCCGGTCGTACACCCGGCGCAGCCGGCGGCCGTCGACATGGCTGTAGCGCTCCGTCGTCGACAGCGACGAGTGGCCGAGGAGCTCCTGGATCGTGCGCAGGTCGGCGCCTCCCTCGAGCAGGTGGGTCGCGAAGGCGTGCCGGAGGCTGTGCGGGTGCGGCACGAGGCGCCGCAGCGTCGAGGTGTCGAGCCGGCGGCCCCTCGCGGAGAGGAAGAGGGCGTTCTCGGCGCCGCGGGCGAGCTGCGGGCGGGCCTCGTGCACGTAGCGGGCGACGAGCAGGGCCGCCTCCTCGCCGAGCGGCACGACCCGGTCCTTCGCGCCCTTGCCGCTGCGCACGTGCACGTGCTCCTGCTCGAAGTCGACGTCGCCGAGGTCGAGCGCGACCGCCTCGGCGCTCCGCAGGCCCGCCGAGTAGACGAGCTCGACGAGCGCCTGGTTGCGCAGCGCGAGCGGGCCGTCGCCGTGAAGCGCCGCGACGAGTCCCTCCACCTCGTGCGCCGTCGGCACGTCCGGGAGGCGGCGGACGCGGCGGGGCGCCAGCGAGGCGTCCGGGACGCGGTCGGGGCCGAGCGCGTGCCGCAGCAGGCTCCGGACCGCCGCGAGCTTGCGCGCGATCGTCGCCGGGGCGAGCCGGCCGCGCGAGCGGGCGCGGCCGAGCGACGCGACGAAGTCGGCCAGCACGCGCAGGTCGACGTCCTCGATCGGCGAGTCGGGCCCGACGAAGCGGGCGAACTCGCGCAGGTCGGCGGCGTAGGCGCGCCGCGTCGACTCGGCGACGCCGGCCGCGGCCAGGTACCGCTCGGCGGCGGCTTCCACGGTCATCGACCCCTCTACTTCGGCGTTGCGTCTACGATCGCCTGCCGTGAGCGACCGTCTCGAGCGCCTCGCGCGCCTCGCCGTGCACGGGGCAAACGTGCAGCCGGGGCAGACGGTGATGGTGACGGCCGAGCTGGGGCAGGAGGAGCTCGCGCGCGCGGTCGCCGCCCAGGCGTACGACGCCGGCGCCCGGTTCGTCGACGTCGACTACTTCGACCCGATGCTGAAGCGCGCCCGGATCGAGCACGCCGACCCGGACACGCTCGCCTTCGTCCCGCCCTGGTACGGCGAGCGCGTCCTGACGCACGCCGGCGAGCACGGCGCCCGCGTGTCGCTCGCCGGGGTCACCGTCGCGAACCCGTTCGAGGGGCTCGACCCGGCGCTCGCGGGCCGCGACATGCTGCCGCGCGTCAAGGAGCTCTCGACAGTCGTCGGCGAGCGCTCGACCAACTGGTGCATCGTCCCCTGCCCGCACCGGGCGTGGGCCGAGCTCGTCCACCCCGAGCTGCCGCCCGAGGAGGCGGAGGAGCGTCTGTGGCAGGAGCTCGAGCACGTCCTGCGGCTGGACGAGCCCGATCCCGTCGCCGCCTGGGACGAGCGGATGGCGGTGCTCGTCGCCGTCGCCGAGCGGCTGACGGCGCGCGGCTTCGACGCGATCGAGCTGCGCGGCGAGGGCACCGAGCTCCGCGTCGGGATGCTCCCGACGCACCGCTGGCAGGCGGCCGACTTCCGCACCGCCCAGGGCCTCCGCCACCTGCCGAACCTCCCGAGCGAGGAGGTCTTCACGACGCCCGACCCGGCCCGCACCGAGGGGCACGTCACCTCGACGAAGCCGCTCGTCCTGCGCGACGGCACGATCGTGCGCGGGCTGCGGGTGCGCTTCGAGGGCGGTGCCGCCGTCGAGGTGGAGGCGGACGAGAACGGCGGCGTCCTCCGCTCCCTGCTCGAGCTCGACGAGGGCGCGCGCCGGCTCGGCGAGCTTGCGCTCGTCGACCGCCACGGCCGCATCGGCCCGCTCGGGACGGTCTTCTACAACACGCTGCTCGACGAGAACGCCGCCAGCCATATCGCGCTCGGGAGCGGCTTTCCGTTCGCCGTCGACGAGTCGGCCGGCGACCGCGTCAACCGGAGCGGCACGCACATCGACTTCATGGTCGGCTCGCCGGAGCTCGAGGTGGACGGGATCGCCGCCGACGGCTCGCGCACGCCCGTGCTGCGGCAGGGCGACTGGCAGGTCTAATCTGAGGACAGATACGGGGTTGCGCGGATGTCACGCTCCCCGTCCACGACGACGATCTGTCGCCTACCGATCTCGAAGGAGCGAGCACCATGCCGGACATCCTCCATTTCGTGGACGAGCGGAGCGGCGCGAGCTTCGAGGCGCCGATCGAGCACGACGCGATCCATGCGACCGAGCTCAGGCAGGCGGGCCTCGTCAGCTACGACCCCGCGTTCCTGAACACCGCGTCGGTCAAGAGCGCGATCACCTACATCGACGGGGACCTCGGCATCCTCCGGTACCGCGGCTATCCGATCGAGCAGCTCGCGGAGCGCTCGTCGTACCTCGAGGTGGCCTACCTGCTGATCCACGGCGAGCTGCCGACCGAGGCCGAGCTCGCCGCGTGGGCGCACCGCATCACCTACCACACCTTCGTCCACGAGAACGTCAAGCGCCTGATGGAGGGCTTCCGCTACGACGCCCATCCGATGGGGATGTTCGTGAGCGTCGTCGCCGCGCTCTCGACCTTCTATCCCGAGTCGCGCGAGGTCGACGACGCGGAGGTGCGCATGGAGCAGGTCGTGCGGCTGATCGCGAAGACGCCGACGATCGCGGCCTGGTCGTACCGGCACTCGAAGGGGCTGCCGTACGTGTACCCGGACAACGACCTGGGCTTCGCCGCGAACTTCCTCTCGATGATGTTCCGGATCGCAGAGCCGCACTTCCAGGCGCACCCGTCGCTGGAGCGCGCCCTCGAGGTGCTGTTCATCCTGCACGCCGACCACGAGCAGAACTGCAGCGCGAACGTGATGCGCTCGATCGGCTCCTCGAAGGCCGACCCGTACGTCGCGCTCGCCGGCGCGGCGGCCGCGCTCTACGGGCCGCTGCACGGCGGCGCCAACGAAGAGGTGCTGAAGATGCTCGAGGCGATCGGCGAGAAGCGCAACGTGCCGGCGTTCGTCGAGCAGGTGAAGGCCGGGCACGGCCGGCTGATGGGCTTCGGCCACCGCGTGTACAAGAACTACGACCCGCGCGCGCGGATCATCAAGCAGGCGGCCGACGAGGTGTTCGAGGTGACGGGCCGCAACCCGCTGCTCGAGATCGCGCTCGAGCTCGAGAAGATCGCGCTGGAGGACGAGTACTTCGTGTCGCGGAAGCTCTATCCGAACGTCGACTTCTACTCCGGGCTGATCTACCAGGCGCTCGGCCTGCCGACCTCGATGTTCCCGGTGCTGTTCGCGATCCCGCGCACGGCCGGCTGGCTCGCGCAGTGGCTGGAGGGCATCCAGGATCCGGAGCAGAAGATCGCGCGCCCGCGCCAGCTGTACACGGGGCCGGGCGAGCGGAGCTTCGTGCCGCTCGAGGAGCGCGGACGCGTGCGGCCGGCCGCGGCCGTCTGACAGCGGCGAACGGTTCTCCCGCGCGCTTCGGATCCGAGGCGCTACCGTGCATCCTCGCATGACCGCGACCGAGCTACCGGGCGCCGTGGACCTCTCCAGGCACGGGATCGACCCGAGGGGCCCCGTCTACCGCAACCCGTCCACGTCGCTGCTCTACACGCACGCGCTGCGCCGCGGTGACGGCCGGCTCGCCGAGGGCGGGCCGCTCGCGGTCGACACCGGG
>Ga0070741_10016187_pt1 | contig 12489 bp, 9 predicted proteins | sample Coa_R1_4_FD_66440 | JGI IMG/M metagenome (GOLD analysis project Ga0070741, IMG submission 66440) | Surface soil microbial communities from Centralia Pennsylvania, which are recovering from an underground coalmine fire - Coalmine... | ecosystem: Environmental > Terrestrial > Soil > Unclassified ...
GGAAGGAAGTTATCCAAAGTCGAATCCGAGCGTTGGCAGCGGTGAATAGGCCGCCCACAGCCGCTAGGATAAGGAGTCATAAATGTTATCAGCTCGTCTGGCACTCGCGCTGATCGCCTGCGCCTCGGCGTCAATCGGCCCAGCTGTAGCGGAAAAGGGCTTCCCGGAGCCGAATTGGCAAGTGAAGTATCACTCTGGCCCACTCGGAATTAAGGCCGGCACCTGGCTCGAAGTTGCCTTCTTCGCGACAGATCACGAGCAATCCGTTGAAGCACAGCCGGTTCTCACGATACCGCTCGGTCAGATAAGCGTAGTTGACTTCGATCCAAAGGCGGAAAGAGACTCCGAGCTACTTCAGCGAATGCCGCGCTCGGGTTGCGCGTCTGCGCGGAGCAAGATGCCGACATCCACACAGCAAGTGGCCTCGGTGCTAATTGTCGTACAGACACCCCCCGGACGTGCCGCACGGCTCCTCGAAAAACTTAATCAGCGGCACTCTGTTGGGATTAGTTGGAGGAATGGAGCGGTCAGCTCACTTTTCGTCCGCGTGGATCACTGTGAGTACGCTTCTTTTATTGCCAATCTTCGGCAATCTCTCGGCCCACGGTGGCAGAAGGTAGTGGTCGAGCGGAAATAGCAAGCGTTTTTCTGACAGGGCAGCCATGTCTTATCGCAAAAAACTGGAGATTTACGTCGCCAATTTAGATTGCGAAGCGGAGGCGTCGGTAATTGAGCGTGGGTTAAAGGACACTCCAGGTGTCGTGGACCTGCACATTTATCCTAAATCCGCCAAAGTCGCCTTCGATTACGACCCCGCTACAGCCTCCGCCGACGGCCTGCGCGAGAGGCTCAGAATCTTGGGCTTTCCTCCGCAGCAGGGACGAACGCTGACTGCACCGCCGAAGCCGTGGCGCAATCCCAAGGTGCTTACATCCGCTGCTTCAGGTGTGCTGCTGTTGGTGGGCTGGCTCATCAGCCTGGCCGGCGCACCAGCAGGCCTCTCGTTCGCGCTCTACATCTCAGGAATTCTGATCGGCGGTTACTTCTTCGGCCGGGAGGCGCTGGAGGAGCTCATATTCGAGCGCAATATCGGCATCGAGCTGCTGATGAGCCTGGCCGCTGTTGTGGCGACAGCGATGGGCCAGGCCGCCGAAGGCGCAATGCTGGTCTTCCTCTATTCGATCTCCGAAGCGGCTGAGGGCTACACGGAAGAGAAAACCCGCTCCGCTATACGAGCGCTCATGGATCTCACTCCGAACACCGCAAGAGTCCGGCGCGGGGGTGGATTCACCGAGATACCAGCGGAGGAAATCGAGGTCGGGGATATCTTCCTGGTGCGTCCCGGCGAGTCGATGCCGACTGATGGTACCGTGGAAAGTGGTTCCTCTAGCGTGGACGAAGCGCCGATCACAGGTGAGAGCGTGCGGGTCGAGAAGACGCTCGGCGACGCGGTGTATGCAGGCACGATCAATGGCGAGGGGGCACTGCAAATCCGTGCCACGAAGACATTCGCGGACAACACCATATCGCGCATCATCCAGATGGTTCAGGAAGCGCAGGAGAAGAAAGGGAAGAGCCAGCGCTTCATTGAGCGCTTTGGACAACGCTACAGCCCGGCGGTTCTGGGGGTTGGCGTGCTCCTGGCGGTGGCCCCGCCGCTTTTCCTGGCGTCCGATTGGGTAACGTGGGTGACTCGTGCGACTGTGTTCATGGTGGCTGCTGCGCCGTGTGCCCTGGTGATCTCAATTCCCATAACGCTTGTCGCATCCCTGGGAACGGGGGCGCGCAACGGCGTGCTTATCAAGGGAGGTCTCTACGTCGAGGAGCTGGCGAAAATCAATGTGGTGGCTCTGGACAAGACAGGCACGATCACCCTCGGTGAGCCCGCTGTGACCGATGTAGTTCTACTTGAGAGTCCCAACGCGCCCAGAAGCGAGCAGCAATTCGTTTCAATCGCTGCCGGCATTGAGCAGAACAGCGAACATCCTCTGGCCCGGGCAATTGTGGATTATGCCGCTGCTCAGCAGATCGCGCCGGTTGGCGTGACCGATTTTCGGGCGCTTCTGGGAGCGGGAGCGTCCGCATCACTCGATGGTCAGGGGATCTTTGTGGGCAGTCCCGCCTTCTTCCACTCTCAGTTCGGTATGACCGATGGAGCCAGAGACCACATCGACCGGCTCCAAGCGGAAGGGAAGACTGTGGCCGTCGTGGGCGCAGAGGACGGCGCCTGGGGCCTGATCGCCATTCGCGACCGGGTGCGGCCCAATGCCAAGAAGGCAATTGCGGAACTGCGCGGGGCCGGTGTCCAAAAAGTCGTCATGCTTACTGGGGACAATCGCCGCACCGCCGAGGCGATTGCGCGCGAGGTTGGCATCAACGAAGCTTTTGCTGAACTTAAACCCGAGGACAAGGTTCGGAAGGTGCGCGAACTATCTGACCAATATAGCCACGTCGCAATGGTCGGCGATGGCGTGAACGATGCGCCTGCACTTGCCGCGGCGACTGTCGGCATCGCTATGGGTGCTGCTGGCACTGACGTAGCTCTGGAAACCGCCGATGTGGCGCTTATGGCTGATGACCTGGAGAAGCTTGTTTACGCACTTCGACTGGCCAAGCGCAACCAGCGCGTTGTCCGCCAGAATTTGGTTTTATCAGCCATCGTGATCGGCGGCTTAGTTGTGGGTGCGATAGCGGGATGGTTCACGCTGCCCATCGCGGTTCTTGGGCATGAGGTCAGCGAGTTCGTCGTCATCGGTAGTGGGTTGCGCATGTTGCGAGGTTGATCAGTCTGGAATAAGGATCAAGTTGATTCGTATCTCAGGCGGGCAGAGTGTCCATGTCCCCTGAAGGCTGATGAGAGGGAGGTGACGTGATTCACGGTAGTCGCTCACGCCAACCTTCGGTGTATCTGGGAATTAGCCCGATTGAATCGGCGGTTGCCGTGTTCCGACGTCAAGATGGCAGCCCAGCGGATAAGTTTGCAACTTTCTAGCGGTCTTTGCGTCTAAGGTCCCAAAGGGATAGACTCGATCCGTTGAAGCTCGCGGCCAAGATCGTTGTGATTGCGCTGGCGCTAATCTTGAGCGCGGTGCCGACGATGGCGTGTCTTTTGCCGACCGTGACGCTGACAGCCGCTGAGCACGAGTGCTGCAGGCGAATGGCAAGTCAGTGCGGTCAAGCCGGAATGCCCAGCAGTCATTCCTGTTGCCAACGGCTTACCGGACCTGAGGCCAGCACTTTCGTCAAAGCACCCACTGTTCAACTCGATCACATCACCAGCACGACTTACGCTTTGCCGGTCAGTGCACCTCTCCCCTTGAATACGATTTCGCCGGTTCACGCAACCTCGGAAGTTGGCGTCCACGGGCCGCCTGGCTCTCCACCCACCTCCATCTCTGTCCTGAGAATCTGATCATCTTTCCTCGCCCGCGATGATGCGGTAGCGCGTCGTAGTTGTGTGTCTGTTCATGCGCGGAGGAAAGATGAAATCTGGTATTTGTCACCGGCATTTGTCCGGACGTTTTCTCACGTTCCAAGTCGTTGCACTTGGGTCGTCGGCTGCCATTTTCACTTGTCTGTTGCTGCTGGTCTCGCGAGCGGCAGCGCAGGAGGCGATTCCAGCGCTGTCATTACGCTCACAAGTCGGAACGGCTCGCACGAGTGCACCGGCGAGTCCGCTTCCGGACTTGGTAAAAGAAGCTGAGCGAAATAACCCCGAAATTGCTGCGGCCCTTCACGGCTGGCAGGCGGCCACGCACGTTCCGAAACAGGCGGCTGCCTTCCCAGAGACGCAGGTCTCGGTTCAGCAGTTCAATGTGGGCAGCCCGCGGCCCTTTGCTGGCTTCAGCAACAGTGATTTCGCCTACATTGGCATCGGGGCTTCGCAAGATCTGCCTTGGCCAGGCAGGCGTGCCTTGCGCGGCAGGGTGGCCGAGCTGGAAGCAAGTTCGCTGCGCGAGGATTCCGAGGCAGTGCGCCGGCGCGTTATTGAGGCGATCAGGCTGGCTTACTTCCGGCTGGCCTACGCACAGCAGGCGCTGGGAATCCTGGAAAGAAACGATCAGCTCTTGAACCAGATCCAACAGATCGCTGAGGCACGATATCGCGTCGGTCAAGGCAACCAGCAGGATGTGCTCAGAGCGCAGCTCCAGCACACCAAGATCCTGGAAGCGATTGCAACGAACCGCCAAGAACAGGGACAGCTCCAGGCGCAACTCAAACAGATTCTAAATCGGCCGCAGACATCTCCGGACGTCGTTGCCGAACCTCTCACCCCGACCTTCTTGCTCTACACCGACGCGCAACTGCTGGAGCGTGTGCTGAACCAGAATCCTGATGTGCGCGCCCGGCAGCAGTTAGTCCAGCGGCAGGAAGCGCAGGTCGAGCTGGCGCATAAGGACTTTCGCCCGGATTTCATGGCGTCGTACATGTACCAGCACACAGCCAGCCAGTTTCGTGATTACTACATGGCGACCTTCGGCATCCGCCTTCCCAACCGCGGGCGACAGAAGGCCGAACTCGCTGAGGCAGTCGAGAATCGCGAACGAGCAAAGCGGGAGCTTGAAGCGGAGCTGCAGCAGACGCTTGCAGAAGTGCAGCGGCAGTATGTGCTCATCCGTCAATCCGAGGAACGGCTCAACATCTACAAGGGCGGTCTGATTCCCCAGGCGGAGGCAACTTTCCGTGCCGGTATGGCTGCCTATCAGGCGAACCGGCAGGACTTCGAAACCCTCCTGAGCAATTTTCTCGATGTCCTGAACCTTGATTTGGATTACCGGCGGGAGCTGGCGGAGCACGAGTCTGCCCTGGCGCGGCTGGAACGTCTCACGGGGGTGACACTGCCATGAACGACTACGATAAGGCCCTCGATCACGAGATCACTGCTCATGTCCAAATGCGAAGGTTTCGACGCGCTTTCTGGATCGCCCTCTCAGCAGCGCTTGTTCTTGCGGTCATCGCTACTGTGCTGTTGTGGCTGCTGAGCACGAAGCCACCGGTCCCAAATCAGCAATCAATGGCGGCAGCGGGTTCCGGTGGAGCGGGCGCTACGCCCTCCGCGATGCCGGGCATGAGCGGTGCAGAATCAACGTCTCCGGCGCCGAAAGCGCAGGCCCAACTAAGACCCATCCAGCTCTCCCCGCAGCGCCTGCAGAGCATCGGCGTGCAGATTGGCGAGGTTAAATCTAAGTCAGTCAACGACGAAATCCGCTTCTACGGCAACGTGCAGGCGAACGAGCGTCGTCTTGCGTACGTTCAGACACGATTCGCCGGCTGGATCCGCAAGGTGTACGCCGATGCGGTTGGCGACTTCGTGCGCAAGGGCCAGCCGCTGTTCACCATCTACAGCCCCGATCTGGTGACCACTGAGCAGGAATACCTGCTGGCGAAGCAAAGCGCGGGGGTTTTACAGCAAAGTACGGTGCAAGGCGTAGCGGCAGGAGCGTCGTCCTTACTGGAGTCTGCCCGAGATCGCCTTTTGCAATGGGAGATTCCGCCGAGCGAAATCGCGAAGCTCGACGCGACGGGTAAGGTGATCACGGATCTGACCATCAACTCTCCCGTTTCCGGCTACGTCACGGAGAGGAATGCGCTGCCCAATCTGTACGTCCAGCCCGAAACGCGCTTGTACACGATTGCAGATCTCACCGAACTCTGGGTCTATGCGCAGGTTTTCCAGAACGACGCCGGCAGAATCAAGCCGGGTGATCCGGCCGAGGTCGCCCTCGATGCTTATCCAGGCAAAGTTTTTCGAGGCCGGGTGGATTACCTGCTGCCGCAGGTGGACATGGCGACCCGAACCATGCCCGTGCGCCTGGTATTTCCCAACCCCGGTTTGAAGCTGCGCCCGGGCATGTTCGTGAACGTGAAGGTTGGCCTGCCGCTCGGGCGCCAATTGATCGTTCCCGCATCAGCTGCGTTTCACTCGGGCACTCGGAATATCCTTTTTCTCTATCACGGAGAAGGACAGATCGAGCCACGCGAGGTCGAGTTTGGGCCGCAGGTCGGCGACAACATCGTCGTCCTGAAGGGAGTCGAAGCAGGCGATCAGATCGTCACCTCGGCCAACTTCCTGATCGATTCCGAAGCGCAGTTGCAGGCTGCGGCCGGAGCCTTCATGCCGCCCCCTCCCGGAGCCGGACAGGCTGCCGCCATGAATGCACCGGCTGCGGCGCAGGCGAACGTAGAGCTGACGACCGATCCCACGCCGCCACACAAGGGCAGCAACACCGTACGCGTGAAACTGGCCGGGCAAGACGGCAAGCTCATCACTGGCGCTCAAGTGACGGTCACCTTCTTCATGCCGGCAATGCCCGCCATGGGCATGGCGGCGATGAAGACAGTCATTAACGCGGGCGACATGGGCAATGGAGTTTACGAAGGCAAGGGGGAGCTCGACTCTGGTGGCACGTGGCAAGTCACCATTACCGCCACGCAAAACGGACAGACGATCACCAGCAAACAGCTCACGCTCAATGCGACGGGAGGAATGTAAGCATGATCGCCCGCGTGATTGACTGGTGCGCACGCAATCGGTTCCTGGTGTTCACAGGAACGTTCCTGCTCGTTGTCGCCGGGATCTGGGCGATCGGGCGCATTCCGCTGGATGCGCTGCCTGATATTTCCGACGTCCAGGTGATCATTCACACTAATTGGGAGGGCGAGCCGCCCAACATTATCGAAGACCAGGTCACCTATCCCATCGTGACCGCCCTGCTGGCCGCGCCAAGAGTAAAGGCGGTACGCGCGCAGACGATGTTCAACGACTCCTATGTGTACGTCATTTTTGAAGACGGCACCGACATGTACTGGGCGCGCTCTCGGGTTCTTGAGTACATGCAGACGATTGCCGACCGTCTGCCCGAGGGCGTCCATCCGGTAATCGGCCCAGACGCAACCGGTGCGGGTTGGGTCTATGAGTATGTGCTGGTGGATCACACGGGCAAATACAGCCTTGCCGACTTGCGCAGCCTGCAGGACTGGCACCTGCGGTATCAGTTAGAAACTGTTCCCGGTGTCGCTGAGGTCGCGAGCATCGGCGGCTTCGTGCGCCAGTATCAGGTGCAACTCGACCCCAACAAGCTTCTCGCGTACGGCATCCCGCTCTCCACCGTGATCGATCGCGTCAAGTCCAGCACCAACGAAGTTGGCGGCCGGGTACTGGAGCTGAGCGGAACGCGCTACTACATTCGCGGGCTAGGGTACCTAAAATCCTTATCAGACCTGGAGAACGTTCCGGTGACGGCAAAGAACGGTACGCCGGTCCTGATCAAGGATCTGGGCAGGGTGACCTTCGGACCCGACATTCGCGAGGGCGTCGCGGAATGGAACGGACAAGGCGAGACCGTGGGCGGCATCGTGGTGATGCGCTATGGCCTGAACGCACTTAACGTCATCAATGGCGTCAAGAAGAAACTTGCCGAGATCAAAAGCTCGCTGCCGCCCGGTGTCGAAGTGGTCGCCGGCTACGACCGCGCCGGGTTGATCGGTGCGTCCATCAAGACGCTGCAGCGCGACTTGCTGGCAGAGGCGGTGATCGTAAGCCTCGTGATCATCGTGTTTCTCTTCCATTTCCGCTCCGCGCTGATTCCGATCATCACGCTGCCCATCGCAGTCATTGCGTCGTTCGTGCCGATGCACTACTTGCACGTCAGCTCCAACATCATGTCGCTTGGAGGCCTGGCGCTCGCCATCGGTGTGCTGGTGGATGCCGCCATCGTCATGGTGGAAAACGGCTACCGGCACTTGTCGGAGAAGCAGGCACGCGGTCCAGAACTAGCGGAAAATAGTCCATCGCCTTCGCCGAACCCGAACTCCGACCCGCCCGTGGCCCCGGTCACTGCGCCGCCTGCTCCGCCGCAGCTTCTACCAGAGCGAGAACGCCGGCGAATCCTCATTGACGCTGCCAAGCAGGTCGGACCTGCCCTTTTCTTTTCCCTGGTGATCATTGTGGTGTCCTTCCTGCCTGTATTTCTGCTGGAAGCCCAGGAAGGCCGCATGTTCCACCCGCTGGCCTGGACCAAGACGCTGGCCGTTGGATTTTCGTCCTTACTTGCCATCACGCTGGTTCCGGTCCTGATGATCATCTTCATCCGGGGCAGGTTGCGGCCGGAGTCCGAGAACCCGGTGTCGCGCATCACGCAGGCGTTGTACCTACCGGTCATCCGTCTCTGCCTCAAGTACCGGAAGACCACCTTGCTGTTGAACCTGTTGTTCCTGGTTGTCACCTTCCCGCTGATGTTCCGCCTGGGCAGCCAGTTCATGCCTCCTCTGTACGAAGGCTCATCGCTCTATATGCCCACATCGCTGCCAGGAATCTCCATTACCCAGGCTTCCCAGCTCTTGCAGGAGCAGGACCGGATCATCCGCTCGTTCCCGGAGGTCGAGAGCGTCTTTGGCACGGTTGGCCGTTCCGACAGCGCCACCGACAATGCGCCGCTCGACATGTACGACACGACCATCATGCTCAAGCCGCGCAAGCAGTGGCGTGCCGGTATGACCTACGAAAAGCTCATCCAGGAGATGGACCAGAAGCTGCAGTTCCCGGGACTGTCGAACACTTGGACGATGCCGGTGGCGAACCGACTCGACATGGCGCTCACCGGAATCAAGACGCCCGTCGGCATGAAGATTCAGGGGCCTTCGCTCGATGGCATACAGGACGCAGGAGCGAGAATCCAGCAGATTCTTTCCGGCATGCCGCAGGTCCGCTCTGTGTTTGCCGAGCGGGTGGCGCAGGGCTTCTACATCAACGTAGAAGTGGACCGGGCCGAGGCTGCCAAATACGGGCTGACGATTGCTGACGTGCAGCAGGCGGTTGCCTCGGGCATGGGAGGGATGAACGTCGCCCAGAATGTCGAAGGGCGCGAGCGCTACCCAATGAACGTGCGCTACGAGCGCGACTTTCGCGACAACCCCGACCTGCTGGGGAGGGTGCTGATCGCCACACCCTCGGGCGCGCAGATCCCGATCGAGCAAGTGGCCAAGATTTCGTTTTCGCGCGGGCCGGCGATGATCCGCGACGAAGACGGTCAACTCACCGGTTACGTTTACATCGACCTGAACAGTAAGGACTATGGCGGGTTTGTCAAGCAAGCCTTGAATGAACTGCGCCAGAAACTGCGCTTGCCTGCTGGATACACCTACCGGTGGTCGGGCGAGTACGAGTTCGAGCTACGTGCTAAGGAGCGGCTGAAGATCATCCTGCCGGTCGTATTCTTTGTGATCTTTGTGCTGCTTTACATGATCTTCCACTCGGTCACGGAAGCCATGGTGCTGATCTTCCCCACGTTCTACGCCATGACCGGCGGCCTCGTTCTGCAATGGTTGCTGGGCTACAACTTCAGCGTGGCGGTGTGGGTCGGCTACATCGCGCTCTTCGGAATCGCCGTCGAGACCGGCGTCGTAATGGTGGTCTATCTTCACGAAGCTCTGGACCGGCGGCTAGACATCGGACGACCGCTGACAGACGCAGATATCGAGGAGGCGGCAATCGAAGGCGCGGTGCAGCGCCTCCGACCGAAGTTGATGACCGTATGCGCGGTCTTGGCCAGCCTGATTCCGATCTTGTGGGAAAGCGGAATCGGTTCCGATGTCATGAAGCCAATAGCCGCGCCGATTGTGGGCGGAATGATCACATCGACAATTCACGTGCTGATTCTGGTACCGGTCTTCTTCGTGCTGATGAAACGGCGGGCCCTGCGGCGCGGGACCCTCAAAGTTGAGGAGCGCCAGGAGGAAACATAAGAGGCATCGACATGCGGGAAAAGAAGCAAGTCAACGAATCGAGAATTGGCCAACATAAGGTGCTCATTGGCTTAGGAGTCGCTGTGATTCTGATCTACGGAGCCGCAGGCTACAAGATGTTACATACCCCAGCTACGCACGTTGGATCGGAATCAAAACCAATTCCTGTCTATTACCAGCACGCGGACGACGCCATGCCATTTAATGCGACGCTTGATCCAGCCGTGTTCAAGCGCGCGGATATACGCGAGGCGTACGAAGTGGCGAAGGAGATTCCTGACGTCTTGGCGCAGCAGCCTTGCTACTGCTATTGCCAGCGGCAGGGTCATCGCGGGCTGCTCGACTGCTTTCGCACCGAGCACGCAGCAAGCTGCAACATCTGCATCAGGGAGGCGCTACTCGCAGGCAACATGCACCGGGGGGGCAAATCAGTCGAGGAGATCCGGCCCGCGATCATTCACGGCGATTGGGCAAACGTCGTCGCATCAACAGAGGGCGCAAGCCCTCAATCCAACAGGTGACAGTAAAGGAGAAAAACAACAATGCAATTGAAACCGTCAATTCAGACCGTCACAGCGGTGGCGCTATGCAGTGTCGCACTGTTCGCAACTCAGGCTGTAGCACAGGGTCCGGCGGAAAAGCAGCCCACAGGATCACAGAAAACTCTGACCGGCGTCGTCAGCGACACGATGTGCGGCGCAACTCACATGGACAAGAGCAAGAGCGCGGCCGAATGCACTCGGATGTGCGTCCAGCAGGGACAGAAGTATGCCATTGTGGTTGGGGGTAAGGTCTACGCCCTGAACGGTCACGAACAGGACCTGGACAAACTTGCCGGGCAAAGAGTGAAGGTGACGGGAAAACTCTCCGGTGACACGGTGTCCGTTTCCTCGGTCACGGTAGTGAAGAAAAAGGCCGCGAGTTAGCTTCGCTCAGGAGAAGGTCGCAGTCGCTATTGACAGAATGGGCTGCATTCCAAACCGGAGCGAAATGGTGGTCGGAAGCGGGCGTCCTGGTCATCGTCAATGTGGTCTGCTCCTCATGATGATGTTCATGATGAGTGGCATGGGTGGAAAGCCGCGCAACAATGAAACCCACTCTACAACCGGATAACAATGAAAAGAACGGACCAAAGAACTCTTGAACTGAAAGGAGCAAAACATGAAATCGCTTAAGAATTCACTGATCGCAATCTTCATGGCAACCACGCTGGCGATTGCTGTCTCAGCTCAGCAGTCGAGCACAAGTCCTCACCAGCAGGACCAAGGCATGCAGGGGATGCAAGGCATGCAGGGGGCGCAGATGCAGAAAGGACAAAACCAGCACGGGAACATGAGCCAGATGATGCAGAACTGCCGGCAAACCATGCAGCCGATGATGCAGACGAATGCTCAGGCCAAGAAAGATATCGAGGCTGCCAAGGCATCGAACGATCCGGTGAAGATGCGGGCGGCGCTCGATGAGGCGGAGAAGGCAATCGACGGCATGAACACGCACATGAGCACATGCATGAGCATGATGAACATGATGCAAAACATGCACGGCATGATGGGCGGGCAGCAGAGCAACCCGCAGAACCCGCCGAAGCAGTAGACGCGGCGACAGAGGCGAACTCCATATTGGCGAAGGAGATGAGATGAATGTCTCTAGCTCCGGCGCGCGGTAGGCTCCGGGAGGGAACTTCCGGAGTAGACAGGTCACAGGCTGCATCGTTTGTTGGGGCATTTGGACGCCGCAAAGGAGATTGGTCAGACCTGTGGCTGGACGCTGTACGTGCTGTTAATCGTCATGGTCGCCGGAGCATCCGCCAAGGCTGCGATACTCTAACCTGTCCCTGCGAGCCGGGGCTGCCCGCCCTGCCCGTTTTGCAAGTAGCTGCCGTTGCCGAGGAGGGCTGCCAAGGCAGCCCTCTACTACTGTGTGATCCAGCTCGCAACCAGCTTGTAATTGCCCGCATCGTTGAACAGCAATCCGCGGACCTGCACTTGGCTTCCATTGCCAATCGAAGACAGCTTCCAAAACTGCGTTCCGTTCTGCTTGTACACCGTTATTGCTGTGCTGCCGGTAAGAGTAGCGAAGGCCGAATCGGGAGCGAGATTGAGGGTGAAGCTAGCCTGTGAGCCGTTGACGGCGTAGTTGGAGACCGTTCCTCTCAAGCCTTGCTGCTCCAGTCGGATCTGGCTGGCGTTGATGGTGGCTCCACCACCCATCATGCCCCCGCCCATCATGCCGCCACCGCTGACCGCCTCGATTCTTTGCCCCTTGGCAACAGTGGAGCTGTCAAACTTTGGCGTAAACGGCAGGTTCGTCAGATCCACATGATCGGAGTCAAAAGTGTAGGGGGTGCTGCTGGAAACGTTGACGGTGATAGTCCCGGAGATCCAAGACATCATCATTCCGCCGCCGCTTGGCGATTCGCGAAGTGGAGAGGTTAGTGTCTGAATCCAGAAACGGGCGTGGCCTTTTGGTGGTCGGCGGCAGCGCGGCGCTTCTCGCCTGGACGTGCTGCCTTGGTCCGCTTGCGCTCGTGGCACTCGGTTTTAGCGGGGCGTGGATCGGCAACCTCACGAGGCTGGAGCCGTATCGGCCGATTTTTATCGGTGCGGCGCTGGTCGCGCTCTTTTTCGCGTACCGCAGCATCTTCCGCTCAACCCGAGTCTGCAATTCGGGGGAGGTGTGTGCTGTGCAGCGAGTCACGGCGGCGTACAAGATAACCTTCTGGATCGTGGCCGCGCTAGTGGGAAT
>Ga0070741_10016188_pt1 | contig 12488 bp, 8 predicted proteins | sample Coa_R1_4_FD_66440 | JGI IMG/M metagenome (GOLD analysis project Ga0070741, IMG submission 66440) | Surface soil microbial communities from Centralia Pennsylvania, which are recovering from an underground coalmine fire - Coalmine... | ecosystem: Environmental > Terrestrial > Soil > Unclassified ...
GCGCACTGCTGACTCGCTTCGATCGCGCGACCGGCGCGATGCGGGATGTGCAGGTTTATCCGCTTTTCTTTTCGGGACAATCGGCCGCAACGTTGAAAGAGCGGTGGCAGTGGACATTTCCGATTGTGTTTTCCCCAGTCAACCCCAAGATTCTGTACACGTCTTCACAGCATCTTTGGAAAAGCGAAAACGAAGGGCAAAGCTGGGAAACGATCAGCCCCGATCTCACACGCGCCGATCCGAAGACTCTCGGCGATTCCGGCGGACCTATTACTAAAGATCAGAACGGCCCGGAAATCTACGGCACCATTTTCACCATTGCGCCTTCATTGCAGGATGTGAATACGATTTGGACGGGCTCAGACGATGGCGTTGCGTACATCACTCGCGATGGCGGTAAGCATTGGGACAATGTCACGCCGAAAGATCTACCCGAATTCAGCCGCATCAGCATGATTGATGCTTCGCCGCGCGAACCGGGCACTGCCTACCTTGCCGCCAAGCGGTACCAGCTTGATGACCGGAAGCCGTACATCTACAAAACCCACGATTTCGGTAAGACCTGGACAAAAATCGTCAACGGCATTCCCGATGGCGATTTTGTTCACGTTGCGCGTGAAGATCCCAAACGCGCCGGTTTGCTGTACGCGGGAACAGAACACGGCATCTATGTTTCCTTCGACGACGGCGCGAACTGGCAATCTCTTCGTCTCAATCTGCCGGACACACAAGTTGCCGATTTGACTATTCAAGGCGATGATCTGGTTGTTGCCACGCACGGGCGTTCGTTCTGGGTTCTAGATGATCTAGATATTTTGAGACAACTTCAGCCCGATCTGAGTGCTTCGGCGCTCCATCTTTTCACGCCCGACGGAGCCGTTCGCTCGCTGCATCCTGCGGCAATCGACTATTACCTACAAAAGCAAGCCGACAAGGTCACGGTGGACATTCTCGATTCCGCCGGCAAACTTGTTCGCTCTTTCACCGGTTCGGCGGACGAGGACAAGCGCCGCAATCGCGCTAACGCCGAAAACGAAGATTCGGAATTTGGTCCGCCGCGCGCACAGCCACCGGGACGCAAGGCAGGCACCAATCGTTTTACTTGGGATCTTCGCTATCCGGGGGCGACAGTGTTTGAAGGCGAGATTATGTGGGGCGCGCGCGCCGAACAAGGGCCATTGGCCGTTCCCGGAAAGTACCAAGTACGTGTCACCGCCGACGGCCATTCGCAAACGGAACCGTTCACTGTTGTGCTCGATTCACGTGAGCACGTGACGCAGGCGCAGCTTGAGGCACAGTTCAAACTTGCTTCGCAGGTTCGTGACGAAGTCAGCAAGGCCGACGAGATGGTGATTCAGATCCGCAAGATCAATAAGGACGCGAAAGAGCGAGCCGATCAAGCGAAGGACGAAACGATCTCCGCCGCCGGCGCTTCCTTGCGCGACCGTTTCTCGACACTTGAAGAAGAGATTTACCAGGTTCGCAATCGCGCGAATGAAGATCCACTGAACTTTCCGATTAAGCTGAACAACATCATTGCGGCGCTTGCGCGCAGCATCGAAACGGGAGATAATCCTCCGACCGATCAAGACTATGAAGTCTTTCGCATTCTAACGGGGCGCTTGAATGAGGTAGAAGCGAAGTTCAACAACCTGATACAGAAGGACCTGGCTCACTTCAACCAGTTGCTGGCCGCGCACAAACTACCTGAAATTCAGAGCTCGGCGAACTACGATCATCAATAATAGTCAACGGAAGATGTTCAAGAAAACAAACCTTGTCCTTTGCGGCTTTCTTCTGTCCGCGCTTCTGAATGCGCAGGACATGAGTGTTCTGAAGAACTTGAAGTGGCGTCAGGTTGGACCTTTTCGCGGCGGCCGTAGTGCGGCTGTGACGGGAGTTGATTCTCAACCCGATGTGTACTACTTCGGCGGTGCTGCCGGCGGCGTTTGGAAGACCACCGATGGAGGCGCCAGTTGGATTCCGGTATCCGATGGGCAGCCCTTCGGCAGTTCTTCAATCGGCGCGATTGCCGTGGCGGATTCAGACCCTAACGTTGTCTATGCCGGCACGGGCGAATACGATATACGCGGCAATGTCGCCGAAGGCGATGGCGTGTATAAATCCACGGATGCCGGCCAGACGTGGAAGCACATCGGCCTTGAAAATACGCGGCAGATTGCCCGCATCATTGTAAATCCCAAAAACGCCGATCTTGTTTATGTCGCCGCTCTCGGCCATGTTTGGGGACCGAACGAAGACCGGGGTGTTTATCGTTCCAAAGATGGCGGCAAGACTTGGGAAAAGATTCTGTATAAGGGACCTAAAGCTGGAGCTATTGAACTTGTTTTCGACCCGACCAATGCCAACATTCTTTACGCGGGCTTCTGGGAGGTTTATCGCAAGCCTTGGGACCTGGAAAGCGGCGGCCCCGGTAGCGGCATCTTCAAATCGACCGATGGCGGCGATACATGGACTGAACTGACACACAATCCTGGCCTGCCCAAGGGCGTGATGGGCAATATCGGGCTCACCGTCTCGGCAGCCAATCCGCAGCGCGTCTACGCTTTGATTGAGGCCGAAGACGGCGGCGTTTTTCGTTCCGATAATGCAGGCAAAACGTGGGCCAAGATGAACGATGAGCGCAAATTGCGCCAGCGCGCCTGGTATTACGGACGAATCTTTGCCGATCCGAAGGATCCGGAAAAAGTGTATGCGACGAACGTAGAATTCTTCCGTTCGGACGATGGCGGCAAAAGTTGGAATGATATCCGGCCGCCGCATGGCGATAACCATGACCTATGGATCGCCCCGAGTAATCCGCAGCGAATGATTGAAGCAAACGATGGCGGCGCCACGATCAGTACGGACGGCGGCAAAAACTGGTCAACCGAAAACAATCAGCCGACGGCGCAGTTTTATCGGGTGGCTCTTGACGATGATTTTCCGTATCACGCCTATGGCGCGCAGCAGGACAACACGACGGTGAAAATTGCGACTCGCGGTTCCGGCGGCGGCATTACCGAACGGGAATGGTATCCGGTGGGCGGCGGGGAAAGCGGCTGGATCGCTCCCTGGCCTAAGGACACCAATATCGTATTTGCCGGCTCATATGACGGACTGATTACCCGCTATGACCATCACGACGGTCAAACTCGCAATATCGACGTGTGGCCGGATAACGCGATGGGCTGGGCTCCGGCGGACTTGAAATATCGTTTTCAATGGAATTTCCCGCTGCTTTTTTCGCCGCACGATCCTAACCTGATGTACGCAGGCGGCAACGCCCTTTTTGCTTCGACAGATCAGGGCCAAACCTGGAAGCCGATCAGCCCGGACCTTACGCGTAACGACAAATCGAAGCAGATTTCTTCCGGCGGTCCAATCACCAAGGACAACACGAGCGTCGAGTATTACGACACGATATTCACCGTGGCCGAATCGCCTGTGACGAAGGGACTCATCTGGGTAGGAGCGGACGACGGCATGGTGCATGTTACTCGCAATGGCGGGCAACATTGGGAAGACGTCACGCCGAAGAATATGCCGGAGTGGATGCAGATTAATTCGATTGAAGCATCGCCGTTCGACCCTGGCACAGCTTATTTTGCCGGGACGCTCTACAAATTCGACGACAACCGGCCATTCTTGTACAAGACAACGGACTACGGAAAGACTTGGCGGCAGATCAACGATGGCATTCCGGCGGGTTCGTTTACGCGTTGCATCCGCGAAGATCCCAACAGGAAAGATTTGCTTTATGCAGGAACCGAGTACGGGATTTATATTTCGTTCAACGGCGGCGCACATTGGCAGTCGCTCCAATTGAATCTGCCGCTCACCCCCATTGCAGATCTGGCGATTCAGAAGCGCGAACACGAACTGGTGGCCGCCACGCACGGCCGTTCATTCTGGATTCTGGACGATACGCAGCTTCTCGCTCAACTTACGGATGACATCGGCAAGGAAGATGTTCATCTCTTCGCGCCAAAGCACGCTTATCGCGGAGCATTCGGGCGCGGCTTCGGTCCCGGCTTATCCGGTCCCGCGAATATCGGCTCCAATCCCCCGAATGGAGCGACGATTTATTACTGGCTGAAAAACAAACCGCAGGGCGAAGTTACTCTGGAGTTCCTGGATGGGCAGGGCAAACTAGTTAAGAAGTTTTCAAGTAAGCTAGCGCCGCGTCCGCGGACGGAGGGGGAAGACTCCACTAACGGCGATGTTGCACGACAGGAAGCGCCGAATCCACGCCGCGGAGGCGGAGTGCAACTCGTGCCTGTCAATCAGGGCCTCAACCGCTTCGATTGGGACCTGCGTTATCCCGATGCCACCAGCTTTCCGGGCATGATTCTGTGGGCTGGCGGCGTGCGCGGTCCCATGGTGGTTCCCGGTACCTACACGGTGCGTTTAACTGTAGACGGAAAAACGCAAACGCAAAAAGTGGAGGTGCTGAAGGACCCCCGTTTAGATACGACGCAGCAGGAATTTGTGGCGCAATTGGAAACAGCAATGCAGATGCGTGACAAACTCAGCCAGACGAATCAAGCCGTAATCGACATTCGCGCGGTTCGCAAACAGATCGACGAACTGACGGCGCGCCTGCATGAAGAAGGCGATTCGGCAAAGGCGAAAACTGTGCTGGATCGCGCCCACGCGCTTTCGAAGGAACTGACCGATATCGAAGAGGCGCTTTACCAGACGAAGAGCAAAGCCAGCGAAGACCCGCTGAATTTTCCGGTGAAGTTGAACAATAAGCTGGCGGCGCTGCTGAGTGCGGTGGAGGAAGCGGATACTCAGCCCACGGCTTCACAACAGCAGGTGTATGAAGACCTCGCAACCAGCGTCAACGCTCAGATCAACAAGCTTAAACAAGTCATGAATACGAGCGTTCCGGCATTTAATCGGTTTGTGAAGGAGCAAGACGTTCCTGCGATTGCGGTGAAGACGTCGGGATCGCTCAACTGATCACGCCGCGTCTTACCGCATAGAGAATCAACTCGGGAATGCTGTGCACATTTAGCTTTTGCATCAAATTCCCGCGGTGCTTATCCACTGTGTGAGCACTTACTCCCAGCAAGTCTGCGATTTCACGCGTGGGTTTCACTTCGGCAATGAGTTGAAGCAGCTCCCGTTCGCGGGCGGTCAGCAGATCATACGGGTCTTCGACACCCTGGTGCCGGATCTGGCGCAGGTAGTCGTCGGCAAGCACTTTGCTGACGACAGGACTGAAGAACGCTTTTCCGGCACCCACCGCTCGCACGGCTTGAATGAGATCTGTTTCGGCGGAGTCTTTCAACAGATATCCGCGAGCACCGGCTTTTAAGGCTCGCAAAATATAGCCTTCATCGGAATGCACGCTGAGAATGATTACGGCTGTCGTCGGAAGCGCGGCGCATATTCTCATGGTTGCCTCGATGCCATTCAGGATGGGCATCCCGATGTCCATAATCGCCACGTCGGGCTTGATTCGTTCGGCGGTCTCCAATGCCTCGCGCCCGTTGCTTGCTTCGCCGACAACTTCAAAATCGCGCTCGCGTTCCAGCAACAGCCGGAGGCCCTTGCGCAAAATTGTGTGATCGTCAGCCAGCAGAATTCGCATCCTTGCTGCTCCTATGCTGCCGCAACCGGCAATTCCACTCTCACGGTTGTGCCAATTCCGGGGCCTGAGTCCACATGAAAAAACCCGTTTAACCGCCTGACACGTTCCTGCATTCCCAGCAAGCCGACGCCTTTTTCTCGGTCCGGCGAGAATCCCTGCCCGTTGTCGTGGATTGTAAGCTGCAAAAGCCCATCGTTCTGTATCAGATGGATCTCAACCTTCTTTGCGCGAGCATGCCGCGTCACGTTGCGAAGCGCTTCCTGCACGACGCGGTAGATGCAAGTCTTCTGCTCGTCGGGAAGTTCTTCGGTTATCGAGTCGGCCCGCACAGTTACGCGGATGTCATCAGTTCGCGAGAGTTCGCGCGCCTGCCATTCGAGCGCCGGAATCAATCCTAAATCGTCAAGCATCGATGGCCGCAGCAGCAACGACATGTCACGCACGGTTGCGACGGTTCTCTCGGCCAATTGCCTTATGGCGCGTAGCTGCTCTTTCGAATCTTCGATGCTACTCGGCGAAATCCGCGCGGCTACATTGCCTACTGCCAGCGACAGAGCCGAAACGGCCTGACCGACTTCATCGTGCAGTTCGCGCGAAATTGCGCGACGCTCGGTCTCCTGCACTTCAACCAAGCGATCTGATAATGTGCGCAGTTCGGTTCGCGCCTGAACAACCTCGTCGAATCGCTGGGCGGATAGTTTCTCCAATCGCAGAATGCGGTAAATGCTGCCCCCGGCTAGTGCAAGCCCGATTGCGAGCGCCACCCCAAGCGTCACCTGCAGCCCGCGTCGAAAGCTGGAGAACAACTCTGAGACTTGCCGATTTCCGGTCTCAAGTTGCTGCTGATTCAGTTCGCTAATCTGATCTGCCAATCGAACGATTACCATGCGGCGCGGCAGCAGAAAATCACGCATAAACGTGTAGCTGGACTGCTTGCGCTGATTCGCATCCCATTGCAGCACGGGCTCAAGCATGTTGAAGAACGAAGCGACTTCGGCGGTGAATTGCTGAAACCGTTGGCGTTCGTCGGGCCGCAGAATTGCGTCATAGGCCGCGATCATTGTTTGCACGCGCGCCCGGGCCGACTCCAACTCCTTACGATGAATGTCGGCGCGGGCGGGATCCGGCTCCAGCAGCAAGTCTCTGGCATACGTTCCCGACAGGTAAACGTCGGCGCGGAGTTGTTCCAACACACGTTCGCGATGGACGTAATCCTCGCGGATCTTTTCGTTGCGTGTCTGTATGGTTTTCAGAACGGACAGGGCGTTTAACCCGGTGAGTGCGAGTAAAATGAGCAGCCCACCGAAACCGAGTAGAAGAAGCTGTCGAGTCTGCTTCCCGCTGCTTGCGATAGACGTCGCCACTTCCTATTGCAGGATACTTCGGCCACGGCGGCTATTCGATGCGAAGCGCGTCGACGGGATTGACGGATGCAGCGCGTTCCGCTGGGATAAAGCTCGCTAAGATCGCGCCCATGCCGAGTAAGAGCGCGACTGCGCCCAATGTCGGCAAATCCCACGAGCTAACGCCAAATAGTAGTTTACGGATCAAGATTGCTGCAACGATCGAGCAGGAAAGACCGATCGATAAGCCACGAATTGTCAGGCGTCCAGCCTCTCCCAGAATGAGGCCGCGGACGTTTCGGCGTTGCGCCCCGAGCGCCATGCGAATGCCGATTTCCCGCGTTCTCTGGTTCACTGAATAGGCGATCACGCCATACAGGCCCACTACGCTCAGCAACAATGCAAGACCCGCGAAGCCCCCGACCAGCCACGCCGCGGAACGATGCAGGTAAGCCGATGGCGAATCGTGGATTCTGTCAATCATGCTTGCCTGATCAAGCGTGCCAATCTCCGGATCTATTCGAGCGATGGCGGTGCTTATTACGGGCAGCATCAATCGTTCGTCAGGCCCGGTGCGTGCGATAACGGAGAAAAAATTATCGGCGCTTTGCTTAAAGGGCAGATACTCAGCCGGCCAGATTTCCGAATCCAGAGTCCCTTCACGTATATCCGCCACGATCCCTACTATTTGCCGGATCGATTTCGGACTGAGGCGAGTGTCACCGAAGCGTTTACCTATTGGATCGTCATTGGGAAAGAACTTCCTGGCAAATGCTTGATTTACAATCGCGACGTTCGCATGCTTCGGATCGTCGGCAGCCGTGAAGTAACGCCCGCGCAGCAATTGGGCACCGAGAGTTTTGAAATAATCAACACTCACATCTCGTTCATTGACCTCGTTGTGTTCACCGTTATACGGTCGTCCGACGAGGCGAATCCAATCCGTGTTGCCGTTATAAGTCAGGGGCAGCAAGCTGGTTGTTCCTACCGACTGAACGCCGGGCAAACGCGCAACTCGATTCTCCACCTCTTCTTCAAAATTGAGTAAGCGCTCGTCGTTTTTGTACCGTGGCGCGGCAACGCTGAGGGTGGCGAGATGATCCGGACGAAAGCTTAATTCGACGTGCAGCAGGCGATTCAGGCTTTTGGTAAACAAACCGGCCCCGACGAGCAGCACGGCAGCGATGGCCAATTCAATTACAACGAGATGGCCGCCGAGACGTTGCCAACCGCGTCCAGCGGAGCCGCGGCTACCTTCTGCCAATCCAGCGCCTGTATCCGAGAACTTCAAATGCAAGCTGGGAATCAAGGAAAAAAGGAAAGCAGCAATCAGCGCCGCGATTGCCGCAAACCATAACAGATGACCGTTCAAGCCTAAGCCTTGCAAATAGGGCATGCCGGCGAGCATGTTGGTTGGAATCAGGCCAGTGAAAGCCTTGATAAGCCAGACCGATAAAACAAGACCCGCAATTGCAGCCGAGACGATCAGCACGGAAGCCTCGGTCCCAAACTGAACAAATAAACGGACGGTCGACGCGCCCAACGAAGTTCGGATTGCTACTTCGCGCCGGCGGACTTCAGAACGTGACAAAACGAGGTTGGCCACATTCACAAGGGAGATCAAGAGCAACAGGAGCCCGCCGCCCATGAGAGTGAGCAAGATGGGACGAACTCTTCCGACGATGCTCTCCGAAAGAGGGAGCATGGTTGCCCACTGGCCCCGATTTGAATCGGGATACTCGGCTTCCAATCGAGCCGCTATGGCTTGCATGTTCACTAAAGCAGTTTGAATGGTTACTCCGTCATTCAGGCGGCCAATCGCTGCGAGGTTGTGGCAACTTCTTCTCGATTCGCACGGCCCGGACGGATCGAGCGGCGTCCAGACCAGGGCATTTCCTCTTAAAGCGAATTGAAAGCCTTGCGGCAAAATTCCGACGATGAGATAGGGGACATAGCTTAAACGAATCGTTTGGCCGAGAGCATCTTTTCTTCCGCCGAAAAGCTGCTGCCAGCCTGCATAGCTCAAGATGACGACATGCGGGGCGCCGGCCAAATCTTCGCCCGGACGAAAATCGCGGCCCAGCAGGGGCTTCACACCTAACGTGCGAAAGAATCCCGCAGTCACATGCGCACCGCGAATCGAGATAGAACCGATGCCGGATTGCAAAAGATAGCCAGACGAATTGATTGCGTCAAGCGACTGAAAAACCGTGTTCTGTTGCTTCCAATCGACGTAATCGAGATAAGACAGGTTCGCATCAGGGATGGTCGCGTTTTTTTCTGTCACATACACCAGCCGTTCGGAACGTGGATAGGGCAGCGGGCGTATGAGAGCAGCATCGACGAAAGCGAATAGAGAGACTGCGGCGCATAAGCCGAGAGAAAGCATTAACACAGCAGTGATTGCAAATATAGGGCTTCTGCGTAGTTGACGCGCGGCGAACCGGACATCTTGCGAAATGCTCTCAATAAGCGGGAACGTGCTGCGATCACGGTAGCGTTCCTTTGTCCGTTCCGCGCCGCCGAGTTTCAAGAGCGCATCGCGCCGCGCTTCCTCAGCGGACATTCCGGAGCGTAGGTTGTCGTCAATGTGCATTTGCAGATGGCTATCGATTTCGTCCGCCAGTTCTCGATCACGCCGGTTTTTGCGAAATGAACCCAAAAGCCTTGAACTCCAGACGCGTATTCGTTTCATGCGCGCTCCTTCGCCGGATTCAGAAATCGCGCCACGATTGCGGTGGTCCGTTCCCACTCCCGCGTTTCTTTTTCGATTTGCCTGCGTCCGGTGCGGGTCAGTTTATAAAATTTGGCTTTGCGGCCGTTGCCAGAAACTCCCCATTCCGATTCGACTGCGCCTTCCTGTTCCAACCTGAGCAAGGCGGGGTACAGCGTGCCGTAATTCAACGCCAAAACGTTGCCGCTGGTCTGCTCAATTCTGCGAGCGATCCCGTAGCCATGAAGCGGGCCCATTGCCTCGAGGGTTTTTAGAACCATTAAGGCCAGGGTTCCTTGCCAAACATCCGCTTTGTCGTCCATCGGTTCTCCTATTGGCTACCCATATGATGGCACGGCTCATATGGCGAAGCAATAGGAGCGGCGTACGGGAAACCGAGCCATATCAGTCCGCCTCATGAGCTAGTTTCGAGTTGGCGTTCGAGTCCAGTATTTCTCGACCTGAGTTAGATCCGGGGTGCTAAGTATGAGGGATGCCATCTCTCACAACGGCCCAGATTGCTGCTCTTTGCGGAGGCGATCTGGACGGCGATGAGCAGAAGTTGATTTGCGGGGCGAACACGTTAGACCGTGCGTCAGGTGACGACATCGCATTTGTGGCCAATCACAAGGCCGCCAGCGCGGCATCGCACTCTCGGGCGGGATGCCTGCTGGTTCCGAAGGATTTCAATCGTACAGGCCCCTGGTCGATCATTCGTGTGGCCGAGCCTCGTTCCGCATTCAGTAAGGTTTTGAATGCGCTGTACAAAAAGGCGGAACTGTCGCCATCAATACATCCCACGGCGATTGTGGCCGCAAGCGCTCAGGTTAACGAGGAATGCGTAATCGGAGCTTATGTAACAGTCGGTGAGCGCACGGTTATCGAACGCCACTGCCGCATCGGAAACGGATGCATTCTCGGTGACGACGTGCATGTCGCCGAGGCCACGATCCTGCACGCGAACGTGACTATTTACGATCAGGTTCGCGTCGGTGCGCGAGTCATTCTGCATGCCGGATGCGTTCTCGGCGCTGACGGATTTGGTTTCACACTCATTGAGGGCCGTTACGAAAAATTTCCACAGGTCGGAACCATCGTTATTGAAGATGACGTAGAGATCGGGGCTAACTGTTGTGTGGATCGCGCTGCGCTTGGTGTAACGAGAATCGGTCGTGGAACGAAATTGGACAACTTAGTGCACGTGGCCCACAATTGTGACATCGGAAATCATGTCGTAGTGGCTGCGCAAACCGGTTTTTCCGGAAGCGTGTCAGTGGGCGACTATGCAGTTATTGGGGGACAGGCCGGCATCGGCGAAAAAGCGAAAATCGAATCGAAGGCAATCGTCGGAGGCAAAGCCGGCATTCTCACAGGGCAAACGGTGCATGCAGGCGAGCCGGTTTGGGGAATACCGGCTCGCCCGCTGCGCCAGCACTTGAAGGGTCTGGCGAATGTCGGCAAAATTCAACAAATACGCGAAGACCTGACAGCAATTAAAAAGAAACTGAACGAATCGGGAAGAAAAAACGAATGCTAACTAAGCGGCGCTAACCGCGGCTGCCGCCCGCACCAGCGAAGAACGGTCTAAAATTCCGTGTGCACGTGAAACCATCGACTGTATCCGCTGCAAATGCATGCGAATTGTCTCATCGGACGATGTAATTTCCAGGAAGTAAGCCAAAGAGTCGATTGTGCTTAAAGGCTGGCGCAGCTCATGGATTAGATCTTCGAGGGCTGCGGGATTAGCACCTGCAAATTGATTGCCCTTCGTGGTTCCCCGAGCAAGAGTGACATCCTGCCGAGACATGGCGATTTCTGAAACGACTTCATTCATTGCGGAAAGTTCGTGATCCGGCAACCAGGCCCAGATCAATCTGAAGAACTCAACCGTTCGATTGTGACGTTGTTTGAGTATTGTGTCAATAGAATCTCTCACGAAAAAAACGGCTGTAAAAACCGAAAGTACCTTTTCGCCGAATGGAAAAGTACGCGTCCTAGTACGTGGCTGTCTATGATATTCTCAGGACGTGATTTCCGGTTAGGGCCTGTGGCGCAGTTGGGAGCGCGCTTCCATGGCATGGAAGAGGTCGAGAGTTCGAATCTCTCCAGGTCCACCAAAAACTCAATCTTCAACAAACGCCTTCAGGCGGCCCAGCGCTTCATCCCACTGTTCGGAGACGAGATCGAGATACTTCCTAAGTTCGTCGATCGGCTGCGGATCGAATTCAAACAGGCTCTCACGACCCGTCCGTACGCCGCGGACGATTCCTACGCTTTCGAGCGCGTGAAGATGCTTGGTAACCGCCTGGCGCGTCATTCTCGATCCTTTGGTCAACTGAGAAATTGAACGCGGCTGGCCGTTCGCGAGCTTCGCCACCAACGCCAGTCGCGTTTCGTCACCTAAGGCGGCGAAGACGGGCGCCTGCGAGCGCCGTTTAGGAGGTTCGCGATTAGGGCTTTTGCGCAACATGGTTCTCAATGTTCTTCATTTGCTCCGTCCAACCACCATCATTCCCGCGGAATGCTTCCAGCCGCCGGCCGCTTGGAAGTTTGTCAAATCCCGATTCGGTCAACAGTAAAAGCGTTCCTTTCGCCGTCTTTTCCAGTCTGAATTCGACAAGCGTCGGCGTCTCTTTCGAATAATCCGTTTTGGGATCTACCGCGTAGGGATGCCAGGTAAAGGAAAAAAGATGCTCGGGCTCCATTGCCTGCACAGTTGCTTCCCACTTGAGATGTTCATAGCCAGGATAGGTAATATGACCGTGTGAGACTTGGCCGGGCACAAACGGGCCATCGATTTTTACGCGAAACCATTCGCCGAACTCGCGAT
>Ga0070741_10016189_pt1 | contig 12487 bp, 6 predicted proteins | sample Coa_R1_4_FD_66440 | JGI IMG/M metagenome (GOLD analysis project Ga0070741, IMG submission 66440) | Surface soil microbial communities from Centralia Pennsylvania, which are recovering from an underground coalmine fire - Coalmine... | ecosystem: Environmental > Terrestrial > Soil > Unclassified ...
AACCCATGAGCGCCGCGCAATTCCGCCACGGGCCCATCGAGATTGTCAACCCTGCGCATCGTTACGTTGTCTTCGCCCGCCAAGGAAAGACCGGTAAACTCCTGTTGAATCTGGTTCGGGATATCCGAACGCATGGGGGTCGCGTGCTGCTGCTCACGGATATGCCCTTTGAAAGCCTCACGAATGTACGCCTGGCGAAAATGGAATCTTCTCAGCTCGGGCTTGGTACTTTGACTGATACCCTGTACATCCAGCTCCTGGCGCGGGATCTGGCCCTGCGCGCCGGGCTCGAACCCGGAAGGTTCCGCATTGCGTCGAGCGTTACGCGCGAAGAATGACCGGCCGTGAAGTTTTCGAGGTAAGCCACGCCAGAGGCAGAGGGCGTGGAAGAGGCCTGGAAGCGCGCCAGGTTAGCCCAACCGGTTTTGCAGATCTCAGGCACCGCATGGTATCCTACGCTGTGTGCGACCGTCTGCTGCATCGAGCCACAGCTCGGGCTGCGTTATGCCTGCTTCTCGCCTGGCTCGGCTGCGGCGTCTCATTAGCCCAGATTGCTAAGCTAAGTTTGGAGGATCTCTTCCGCCAGGGAAGGGATGCCGAGAAGCGCGAGGATTATACGGCCGCGGAAAAGCTCTATCAGCAGGCCGCGGCCGACTATCCCCGGCAGCCCGAGGTGTTCAAGCGCCTGGGGCTAATCTATCAGACCGAGCTCAAATTCCCGGAATCCATCGAGAGTTTCGAGAAGGCGCTACAGCTTGCCCCCCAATACCCCGAAGTTAATTTCTACCTGGGACTGTCTTATTTTGGGCTGAATCAATTCCAGAAAGCGCTCGAGGCCTTCGATAAGGAACTGGCGGCCAATCCCGGATACCGACGGGTTCATTACTACAAGGCCCTCGCCTACCGGTCGTTGGGGCAGAATTCGAACGCTCTGCGCGAATACGAAATCCTGGTCCGAGAAGATCCCACCAACCAGCGGGTCCTTTATCAACTGATTCGCCTTCTGAAGGACGAGACCATCCAGGCTATTAAGCAACTGGGGAGTATTGATCCGGATTCAGAATACATGCTGGTCCTGAAAGCTGAAAGCTACGCGGAAGAGCAGAAATATCCAATCGCAATCTATAATTACAAAGAGCTGCTGAAAAAAGAACCGAACTTCCCTGGAGTCCATTTCGCGCTCGGGGAGCTTTACATCAAGAAAGGTGATTTCACCACGGCTGAAATGGAACTAAGACTTGCTTTGAAGGAAGACCCGAAACATGCGAGGGCCAATTACGACCTGGCGGAAATCCTGCTCAAGAGCAAAAGGGTGGCCGAAGCCATCCCCCATCTGAAGACAGCCTTGGCCAGCGACCCCCAGTTCGCAATGGCATACCTTCAACTAGGCAAGTGCTATGCCGCGCAAGGTAAGCTCCAGGATGCGCTCAAGCCTTTACTCAAAGCCGCCGAACTGGAACCCAAGGATATGATGACGCACTTTGAGCTTGCGCAGGTTTACACGCGCCTCAAGCAAACCGATAAAGCACGGAGCGAGATGGCGATCTACCAGAAGATAAACGCCGAGGAAAGTCAGAAGAAAGCTGGAGAAGCGGAGAAATCAGCCGAATCAGGGAGTGTGCACAAGACGCAGTGACGGCCGGTTGTGCCCTCCGCCCTTCGAGACGCCTTTAACCCATGATTTTCTGCTGTATCGCTCGCAGGCAGACGCCGACCCACCCATTGCTGCGGAGTCTCCTCCACAGCCAGGCGTGGATTGTGGTCGGCGCATGCCTGGCTTGTGCCCAGACCGCATCCGAAGTTCCGGACCGCCTGTTTTCGCAGGCGGCCGAACTGGAAAAAGTCAAGGATTATCAGGGGGCAGAGAAGATTTACCGCCGGTTGCTCCTCACACTCCCAGAGGACCCGGAAGTGCTCAAAAAGCTGGGAGCAGTATGCCAGGCCGAAGGCAAGTATGAGGAATCCGTCGCAGTGTTCCAGAAGATTCTGAAGCGCGCTCCTCTGTATCCGGGTGTGAACTCCCTGCTGGGCGTCTCTTATTACGCCTTGAACAGGTTCGATAAGGCGGCGGAGGCCGCGCAAAAAGAGCTGACGGCCAATCCCAAGGACCGCCAGGGTCGCTATTACCTTGCGCTGGCCCTCACGGCATCGGGCCGGCTCTTCGAAGCCATTCAGCAACTCGAAACTCTGCGGGCCGACGATCCTCAGAACGCGGCGATCCTGTATCAGTTAGTTGTGGATTACAAAGCGGCGACTCAGCAGGCCGGTCAGCGGCTGGCCAGGCTCTACCCTGATTCCGAGTACACCCATGCAATGAACGCCGAAGCCTTCGCAGACAGTGACCGATTTGACGAAGCGATCCTCGAGTTCAAACAGGTGCTGCGACAGAACCCCAATTTTCCGGGAATTCATTTTGCTCTGGGGCAAGTCTATTGGAGGAAGAAGGACTCGGAGAATGCCCTGGAACAGCTTAAGCTGGCGTTGCAGGAAGACCCTAACCAGCCTCTTGCGAACTATTACCTTGCGGACCTCCTCACCAATCAAAGCCAGTACCACCAAGCCATCCCGCACTTGCAGATTGCTATTTCGGTCTACCCTGAACTCACCAAGGCCTACTTCCTGCTCGGGAAGTGCTACGCCGGCGTGGGAGAACCTAACAGGGCCCTCGACGCGTTCAACAAAGCTCTGAAGCTGGAGCCCAACTACTTGGAGGTCCATCATCAGCTCTACACGCTCTACGCCCGCCTGGGCGACAAAGAAAAGAGCCAGGCGCACCTCCGGATCTTCGAGAAACTGACCAAAGAGGGCCAGGAAAAGGACAAACAGCTACTCCAGAAGTCCTACCAGAAACAGGTGGAATCCAGAAACGCTAATTGAGACTTTCTTGGATCGAATCCCCGGCGGCCCAATTCAGGCCCAGCGGGTTGTCCCATGTAACCCGAAGTTTTTCGAACCAGGCAAAGGCGACTACTTGATAGCGTTGTATAACCTTTACGGGCCTGGGATACCCGGGTGCGGTCGTCGGAAGGAAGGAGAAAAAAGGACGAGGACCAGAGTTACCAATCCTCGTCCTTTCTGGAGGAACCATCAGAAGATAAGCTTCAAGCCAAACTGGATTTCGCGTGGGTAGTTCCCTTGGCTCGTCAATTTGCCAAAGGAGCCCTGACCCCAATCAATGTTATTGCCCTGGAGGGAAGAGTCATACTGGTCGCCCCCTTGGTCAGGGCCGAGAACCGTGCGGTTGAACATGTTGAGAAAGTCAGCACGGAACTCAACCACGACGCGTTCGGTGATGGTTGTCCGCTTGATAATCGAAATGTCTTCGTTCAAGTACTTGGGCATGCGGACACCGCCGTCGGTGCGAGGTGCGTTGCCAAGGGTGAAAGGAGCAGGGTCAGCCCAGGCACTCCAATTAAGCCATGCATCCCGGTTCGGATCGAATTTTCCTGACGAAGCTGCCGCAGTCTTCTTGGGCACGCCCGGAACAACATTCGGTCGAGTCAGGAAGCTATTCGGCCCCACGTAAGGCGCGTAAGGATTGGCCCCTGTGAAGACCGAATTGGGGCGTCCGCTCTGATATTGCTGAATGCCTGCAATGCTCCAGCCCCCGATCACTTTACCCACCGGGCCGCCGACGTTGGCGAATTTCTTGCCCGGACCGAATGGCAACTGGTATTCGTAAGAAATCACCAGGTTGTGCGGATAGTCATTGAGGCTCAAGGCTTTCTCCGCCCGCCGGTTGTAAGCGTCCTGAGTAAAGCCTGAGAATTCGTTGAAGATGCTTTCCGCGTCTGTAAGAGTCTTGGACCAAGTGTAAGAGACGAGGAATGTAAGGCCCCGAGAGAAATGCTTCCTGGCCTGCACTTGGAGGGAATGGTAGGTTGATACGCCAACCCCTTCCATCAGGTCCCGCATCTGAAAGTTGGGTTGTTGAGTGTATTGCGGAAATGGTCGTAACGCCTGGCCAAGGGTATAGTTGATGCCCTGGACGTTTGTGAAACCCGGGAAAGGAACGTGGATATTGCCATCAATGGCAGAGAGGGGCATGGATTGGACGACGGGAAGCGCCTGCACATCAGGATCTCTGATGTCCGCAAATATCAGGCCCTTGTATAGCGAAAGGTACTGCGTCGGCATCTGATTGGTTGGCATCAGCCTGCTCACCAGATGGGTTCCTCCCGTCCCTACATAAGCGACATCGAGAAGAATGTCTCCAGGCAGTTGCCGCTGGATCCCGAAATTCCAGTTTTGGATCATGGGCGGTCGTCCAGCTCCTGGAAATACAGGATTGGGCGCACCACCAAGGGCATAGGAGGGATCGATGAACGGGGGTGCCGGGAACCTTGAAGACGGGAAGCCATTCACGAGATTCGTGCCCAGAGCGGCATTGTAAAGCGGAGCATTCTGGAATCCCCAGGAAGGCAGCAGCCCTGTATATCCTGTGCTGCCGTCCTCTCCAACGTTATTGTCGGAGTTCCACCCTTGCACGTAACAGCAACCTCGCGAAGAGCGCGAGGCGCCACCCAGCGTGTAGAGTATGCCGTAGCCAGTTCGCAATACGGTCTTGTCGTTAATACTATAGGCAAGCCCGATGCGCGGGCCGAATGCCCTCGGATAGGTTGCCGCAGGGGAGCGCTTCCCGGCACTGGCAAATACCATCGCGCCCCTGGCATTTCCGAGGGCAGGGTTGGTTGCCGTTGGGTCCATCCATGACATCTGGTTGTGCGCGGACACAGTGGGGAGAATCAGGTCATAACGGAGCCCGAGGTTGAAAGTCAAGCGAGAGGTTACCTTGAAGTCGTCCTGGACATACCCCGCATACTGTCCCATCCGGTCTGCGTTCCCAGCAGCGTATACGATCGCCCGGGCAGAGCTACCTAGGCCCAGCAGGAAGCCGGCTGCTCCCATTCCAGTGCACTGACCACCTGGACTGCACGCATCGTTGTACCAGGGGCCAGCCAGACCGGTCAGGCCGCCGTTGAAGTTCAAGTAGCCCGATTGAAGCCCGTAGCCGAAGTCATTTTGCTGCATTTTGACGTAGCTGAAGCCCGTCTTGATGGTGTGACGACCTTTGGTCCATGTCAGGCTTTCATCGAAGGTGAACGCATTGCTTGCGTCGCGGCCTTGTCCGCCGTTCCCGTACGTGTTCCCAAGACCTCCAATGTTCAAGGCTGGGAAGACCGATCCCGGTCCCGTCTGCGGCACACCAGCAAAGCCGAGTGTTGCTGGCCATCCAAGTCCTGCTCTGGAAACATATCCGGATGACCAGCGGTTGAATCCAACCGTCCAATGATTGACCAGGTTCGGCTGCAAGATCCAGTCGTGGCTGAAGCGAGCAACATCCTGATTCGTATTGCTGAAACTGCCGTCGCCGATGGGCATCGGCCAGCGACCAGTTGTGGGGTTGGAATTCTGCAGCCACATGAACTCACCCATGATTCGGTTGTTGTCGGTGAGAGTGTGATCGATTTTTGTCCCCCATTGGTTTGTAGTGTTCTGCGAGTAGTTGGGAATGACCCAATTGTTAATGTAACCGAATCGCTGGCCTGGAAGACTTGGATTCGGAAAATAGGAGAATATCTTCGCCGACGTCGGATCAATCCGGTTCGACGGAATCACATTGGCCGACCCCGGAATCGGAGCTCCCGTCCGCCGGTCGAATCCAAAAGCATCGCGGAGAATCCAGGGAGTGGTCATGGGCTGGCCGTTCGCCGGGTTAATAGTTGATGTCGTGATTCCGGTAACGGGGTCCACAGCTCCCGGAGCCACGATGCGCTGGGTAGCCGGGTCGTAAATCTCACCCTGGTACACCGGACGCCCGAGGGCGTCGACGCACGCTTGATTGCCACCCGCGCCGCAGATGGTAATCTGAGGTCCGAGGGTATTGCTCAAATCCCCTGCCCTCATGGCAGCGGTGGGAAGCGTATCAAGGCTGCTGCTCGACTCTTTCCGCAGGCGGAAGCCCTGGTACCAGCCGAAAAAGAAGGTTTTGTCTTTACGAATGGGCCCACCGATGGTCCCACCAAACTCGTTCTGCTTGTTGATGGGAGCCTTGGCGGCGAAGAAGCCTCGGGAGTCCAAACAGAACTTGCTGCTTCCCAACCCAGGATCTGACCCCGTACAGTTGCGCACTAACTCGTAGGCCGAACCGTGAAACTGGTTGGTCCCGCTCTTGATCGTAAAACTGGTGATTCCTTGTCCCGTCCGCCCGTACTCCGCGGGAGGGTTGAGCGTCATGACTTTGTATTCACCCACTGCATCCTGGGGGAATGGAATGTTGCGGAAGTCGCCCGCCCATTCACTGGCCGTCGCGATCGTAGCGCCGTCCACTGCGAATTCGTTGCTAGCACTTTGGCTACCGTTCACCGTGGTGTTCAACATGCGTGGTGAACCAGAGTAAGAGACTCCCCGGCCGGTCACTCCGGGTGCGAGGATCATGAAGTAACCGGGATTTCGTTGCTCACCCACACCGACAATGGGTAATTCCAGCACGTCCCTCCCCGTTACAACCGTTCCGCGATCAGAGGTGTCCTTTTGGATCTGGACGGCTTGGGCAGTAACCTCAACGGTCTGAGTAGTTTGCCCGACTTGCAGCGAGGCATCCACGCGTAGAGTTTGACCTACCTCAAGGATTAGTCCGGTCTGGACGAATTTCTTGAAGCCTGTCTGTTCCACAGTAACTTCGTATGTTCCCGCCTTCAGGAGGGGAATCGTATAGTTCCCCGTCGAACTGGTCGTGGTTTTGGTGCTGACCCCCGTGGCAGTATTCGTGGCCGTCACGTTGGCACCCACAATGACCGCCCCGCTTGGGTCAGTTACAATTCCAGTTATCGTCCCGCGATCGACCTGGGCGAAGAGCGGCCCAGCACTTATTAGCAAGAGCCAGGCAAATAAAGGCGTACAGCACTTCTGGCAACGTGACATTGGCCCCTCCGTTTCTCCCGACACCGACGCCTATACCCCAGTTTTGGTTCGAAGATTGTGACTACCTCCCAGGCGTGTGCCGCCTATGGTGGTTCCTTTCTATTATGCCCACGAGAAGCTGTCAAGTGTCTTTTTCGGTACTGTCAATGTAGGGGCGGCGGCGATGTGAGTTAAGTCTGCTGGAAGGGTTTCCGACCTCACGAAGCGTGACACGGAAACGATTCTTGCCGCTCGGGAGTTGCAAGCGTCAGGAGGGGCTTCCTTATAAATCTTCGGCGGCAGGACTCAGGGCGCCCCGGGAGGGCAAGGCTTGCCGTTTGATTCGAGCCAATCCAGGAGGGAGCGAATGCTGCCGGTGGCCAGAGCGACACAAGTATCGGCCCCTCCATAGTACAGATTCACCGTCTCGCCATCGGACCCGATTGTACAACCGCAGGGAAACACTACATTGCCAACGTCGCCATAGCGCTCGTATGGCTGCTCCGGGCCAAAGACCCACGTGTCCCCGCGAAGCAGGCATATTTCCGGATTGTCGAGCGCGAGCAGTGCCAACCCCAGCCGGTAAAGGCAACCAGCGGCTGTCTGCCTTACCCCGTGGTAAATCACGAGCCATCCCTTTGGGGTCTCGATAGGGGGCGGGGAGAGCCCGATCTTGTTGGCGTCCCACCACCCTCCCTGGCGGGCCCGCAGGATCAGACGGTGATTTCCCCAATAACGCAGGTCGTTTGAATAAGAGATCCACATGTGCGCGCCCAGCAAGGTGGTCACCGGACGGTGAATCAGCGCCCAACGCCCGCCAATCCGTCGCGGCAGCAGCGCGGCGTCCTTATCCTCGGGAGGCATGATGACGCCAACTCGCTCAAATTTGCGGAAGTCCTCCGTCAAGGCCAGCGAAACACCGGGCCCTCCTCTGGAATAGGAAGTGTAGGTAACCACATATTTGTTGAGTTCAGGAACGAAGGTAATCCGGGGGTCCTCGATTCCCCACAGCTCCTCCGGATGGTGAGCAAGGTCTGGCTCGAGTGTCGGCGCTCGGTCAATCTTCCAATCGTCAATCCCGTTTTTCGAACGCGCCGCGCAGAGGTGGGAATGACCGCGCCGATCCTCGACGCGGCACAACAGGAGTGTCGTGCCGTCCGCAAGAAGCGTCGCTCCGGGGTTGAAGACCGAATTGATCGGGTAGGGCCAGTCAGCGGCGCTCAGGATGGGGTTCCGAGAGTGACGATGGAATAGTTCCACATAACCCTTGTTGCTTTTCTCCATAGATTTCATGCGACTTGATGGTGTTCTTCCTGTGTGCAAAGGATTTTCTGCCGTGTTTCTTTCCCCGACAGGAGCTTGTTCATGGATTGGCGCATTTCCACGAGCGAGAGCAGAAAGGAGACCGTAGACTCCGCGCCCTGATTCTGGTTCACCCGGTCGGAATGAAGTCCATCGCGGCAGCCTCCGGTGGACGCATCGTAAAGCGTCTGACCCAAGTCATTCCGCCCTAAGAACCACTCAAAGGCGCATTGTGCTTCCTTCTCCCAGCAGGACTCTGCTGTCAGACGCGCAGCCTCAAGGCAAGCTGAAACCGTCGCCTGGGCCTCCACCGGCTGCTGATCAAATCGCGCTCGCTTCCCGCTCCTGGGATAGAATCCGTTCGACCCGATGGGCAAGAAGTGTCCCTCTTCTGAGCGTTGGACGGCAACAAGCCAACGCAGCGAGGCCAGACCTTTCTCGGCCAGCGACCCGTCGTGCAACACCTCGCTCGCCGCGAGAAGTGCGTGCGGCAGAACTGCGTTGCAATAGGTGAGCGTGTCTTCAAACCAAACCCATTCAGGCGAGGAATGAGCACAGAAGAGGTCAACGAGCTTTCGAGTCAGCACCTCGGCTGCATTCTGAGCTGCACGGTCGCCCGCGAAGGGCCGCAAGTACTCCCGAAGGCCAAGCAGAGAAAAAGCCCAGGCACGAGGGCTTGTGCTGTTCAGAATTCCAGGCATGGCCAAATCGAAGAGTCGGGCGGCCAGTCCCCGGAAGCCTGCGTCCTGCGACCTCGACAAGACCGTTCCGAGCGCCCAAAGGGCTCGTCCGTGCGAGTCGTCCGATCCCACCTCCTCACTCCAATGCCGCTCGTATGATAGGAAATTGCGGAATCGCCCTTCGGCCGGGTTGAAAGCATGCCAGAGAAAGGCAAGGTAGCGCACAGCGCCGGGCAAGGATTCGCCGGAAACTTCCATTAATGCAGCCAGGAGCGTCGCGCGGGCGTTATCATCCGTTGTGTACCCGGCGGAGTAGTTGGGAACATTAAAGACGGCGTGCTGCAAAAGGCCCGTAGAATCGCTGAGGTTCTGAAGATAGTCGAGTTTGAGGTCCGGGAGCCCGAGCGGGCGCTGCTCAAGCGTCGCGGTGGAAAAGGCTGGGCAAGTGAGCCGTTGCCGCTCTATGCGTGCCTTCTGAAAGCTTTCGAGGTAAAGGGCAGCAACCTCCGGCCAGATCATCTGCCGGCCCAGCAGATAGGCCCGTTTTCGCATGGCATGGCGCTCCGCGTCATGCTCGAGGAGGAAAAGTATTTCCCGCGCCAGGGCGGCCGGGTCGCGGAAGGGAACCAGGCGGCCTCTTCCCTCCGCCAGCAATTCCTCGGCATACCAGTACGGAGTGGAAATCACCGCCTTCCCTGCTCCCACGGCATAGGCAAGGGTTCCGGAAACGATTTGAGCGCGGTGCAGATAGGGTGTGATGTAGATATCCGCAATGCCAATGAATTGGACCAGTTCTTCCGGGCTCACAAAGCGGTCGTAGAAAATCACATTACCGTCAATCCGGTTTCTCCGGGCGAGCCTCTCCAGCGACAGGCGGTACGATTCCCCATCGTGCATTCGCACGTGGGGATGCGTTGCGCCCAGAACAATGTAGACCACTTGGGGGAAGCGGGCCAGCACCTCCGGAAGGGCCTCGATCACGGATTCAATGCCTTTGTTTGGTGAAAGCAAGCCAAAAGTCAAGAGCACCAGCTTACCCTGTACCCCGAATTGGTCCTTGTAGAAGTTAGGGTCGACAAACGGGACGTCGGGAATGCCGTGCGGAATAACGTCAATCTTCTCCTCCGGAACACCATAGAGGTCTCGGAGGAATTCTGCCCCGCGCCGGCTCATAACCACCATCCGGTCCGAGAGTTGAGCCAGCTCGAGCAGCACCTGGCGCTGCGCAGGTTCAGGATGTTCCAGAATGGTGTGCAATGTCGTGACCACCGGCATGCGCAGTTCGCCCACAAGGCTCAAAATGTGGCTTCCCGCCGGGCCGCCAAAAATCCCGTATTCATGCTGGAGGCACACCAAGTCAACGTTATTGATATTCAGGAAGTCAGCCGCCCGCCGATAGGAGGAGAGATCATTCTGCAGGATTTCGAAGCGCACGCGCTGAGGATACGCATAACCTTCCGGCTGGTCATTGACGGGCAGGGCAAAGCAATAAATCTCAGGGTACCGGGCCGCAATCGTTTCGCACAGGTCCGTGGTAAATGTGGCAATGCCACACTCACGCGGCAGATAATTGCCAATGACAGCGATGCGGCCTCTTGTGAACCGTTCTGGCATAGCCGTGTCCTCATCATAAGGGTTATCAAAACACCCTATCCCTTAAAAAATTCAGGCTACAACGAGAAGGGGCGGGGTTGCAACTCTCTCGAACGCCGCGCCCCTTGAGCAGGTTCGCCCGATTGACTCCCGAGGGCGGCCTCAAATAAACTCGCTGGCGCAAAAAGCTGGTCAGACCTCTGGGCGCTTGAAGGCGCGGCGACGGAGTGCCGAAGTCGCGACAACTTGTGCGACGAACCTCAGATTTGGAGAGATAAACTTTATGCAGAAGGGACGGTCTCAGCCGGTTCATGCCGCATCCATGATTCTTGCGGTCATCTTTTCCGTCTGCCACCTGGGCGCGACGGACCAAGCAATCTTCAACGTCAAAAACTACGGAGCGACGGGAAAGAAAGGCGAAAGCGCTACCGCTTCGATTCAAAGGGCTATTGACACATGCGCCGCGGCGGGCGGAGGCAGAGTCTACCTGCCGCCGGGTGAATATACGTCTGGGACGCTTCATCTCCGCAGCCACGTCAGATTTTACATTGATGCGGGCGCTACTCTGTTCGCCTCTCCGGAGGAGTCTGACTTCGACAAACCTGCTCTCCTGTACGGAGAAGACCTGCAGAACATCACGATCGAAGGCCGGGGAACGGTGGACGGACAGGCGGAATATATCTGGAAGTTGAACGATCTCGACGACGCTTTCATCCGGCCCAACATGCTCCTGGCGAAGTCATTGGGCGTACCGCTCATGCGCTCCTTTCCGAAAGGTTATCCCACCCGGAAGACCTACCCCCACATGATTCAACTGTTACGCTCCAAGGATGTCAAGATTCTGGGCCTGTCGTTTCTTCATTCGCCAAGCTGGACCATCAACCCCTACGGCTGCGAGCGCCTGATTATCGATGGCGTCTACATCTACACCGACCAGAAGTACGGCGTTTGGGCGGATGGAATTGATCCGGACGGGTGTAAAGACGTAAGGATATCGAACAGCACGATCGAAACCGGCGATGACGCCATCGTTTTCTATTCCATGAACTGGTACGGGCCGGCGTTGCCCTGCGAAAACATCACCATCACCAACTGCCGGCTCTCCTCGTCCTCGAGCGCCCTCAAGTTCTGCGACGGCAACATGAACTCAGTGCGCAACGTAACCGTGGATAACTGCGTGATCACGGGCTCCAATCGCGGCATCGCCTTCATGGTATTTGATGGAGGCTACGTTGACAACGTGGTGCTCTCGAACCTGGTCATAAACTGCATTCGCTATGACTGGTACTGGTGGGGCGATGGCGATCCCATCCATTTCAACATTAAACGTCGCAGCGAAATCAGCCAGCCGGTCCAAGGCAAGGAGCCGCCTGCCGGCTCGATTCGAAATGTCCTGATCAAGAACGTCATTGCACACGGCAAAGGCTCTTGCATGATCAATGGCCACCCGGATAGCTGGCTTGACCATGTGAACATTGAAAACCTCAGACTGCACCTCTCGACCGACCCCAAGGCGCAGTATGATAAGAGCGTTCATGCTATGCAGTTCCGCTGGGCCAAGAACCTGAAGCTCAAGGATGTTGCGGTCGCCTGGGACAAGCCGGAGCTCGAAAAATGGCAGAGCGCGCTCTACTTCCAGGACATCAAAGACCTGGATCTCAATGATTTCACCGGTCGGCAGGCGCGGGTCGATAGAGACCAGCCAGCGGTGGTGTTAGATCAGGTGGACGGAGCCCTCATCCGTAACTCAGTCGCGCCCGAAGGTACGGCAATCTTTGTCCAAGTCCAGGGTGACAAAAGTAAGGCGGTTCGCCTTTTCGACAATGACCTCCGGCGAGCTAAGGTTCCTTACCGCGTCACGAGCGGAGCACGGAGCTCGGAGATTCAGCAGGTAGGCAACATCACCAAGCAAAAGTAGCGGAGACGGCGCGTTCGTCTGATAAAGTGGACATCGTATGCGTCGCCTTCTTGGTGGTTCCCTCGTAGCTCTGTGTGCCTTGGTCGCGTAC
>Ga0070741_10016190_pt1 | contig 12487 bp, 11 predicted proteins | sample Coa_R1_4_FD_66440 | JGI IMG/M metagenome (GOLD analysis project Ga0070741, IMG submission 66440) | Surface soil microbial communities from Centralia Pennsylvania, which are recovering from an underground coalmine fire - Coalmine... | ecosystem: Environmental > Terrestrial > Soil > Unclassified ...
GCCGAGTACGGCTTCTGGCTCGGCGACGCCTTCGCCTCGGGCGGTTCGTCGGGCTACGACCACAAGAAGATGGGCATCACCGCCAAGGGCGCCTGGGAATCGGTGAAGCGCCACTTCCGCGACTTCGGCGTCGACGCCGACACCGCGCCGATCACGGTGGTGGGAATCGGCGACATGTCCGGTGACGTGTTCGGCAACGGGATGCTCTGCTCGGAGAACCTGCGGCTGGTGGCGGCCTTCGACCACCGCCACGTCTTCGTCGACCCGAACCCCGACCCCGAACGCAGCGCCGCCGAACGGCGGCGCCTGTTCCATCTTCCGCGTTCGTCGTGGGCCGACTATGACCCGGCGGCCATCTCGGCCGGCGGCGGCGTGTTCCCCCGCACGGCCAAGGCGATCCCGCTCTCCCCCGAGGCCCGGGCGGCGCTGGGCACCGACGCCGACGTCCTCCGCCCGGCCGAGCTGATCAAGGCGGTACTGCGGGCGCCGGTCGACCTCCTGTGGAACGGCGGCATCGGGACCTACGTGAAGGCGTCGAGCGAGACCCACGCCGACGCCGGCGACAAGGCCAACGACGCCGTCCGCATCGACGCCGGCGAGCTGCGGGCCCGGGTGGTGGGCGAAGGCGGCAACCTCGGCTTCACCCAGCGGGCCCGCATCGAATACGCCCTGGCCGGCGGGAGGATCAACACCGACGCCATCGACAACTCGGCCGGCGTCGACTGCTCCGACCACGAGGTCAACATCAAGATCCTGCTCGACACCGTGGTGGCCGACGGCGAGATGACCGTGCGCCAGCGCGACCGTCTCCTGGCGGAGATGACCGACGAGGTGGCGGCCATGGTGCTGCGCGACAACTACGACCAGACCGGGGCGCTGGCCGTGGCCCGGGCCCAGGCGGCGGCGATGGTCGACGTGCACGCCCGGTACCTCCGCAAGCTGGAGAGCGAGGGATCGCTCGACCGGGCGATCGAGTTCCTGCCCAGTGACGACGTCCTCGCCCAGCGGCGCTCGGCCGGTACCGGCCTCACCACGCCCGAGTTCGCCGTCCTGCTGGCCTACACCAAGCTCGACGTGTCGCACCGGCTGCTGGCCTCCGACGCCTGCGAGGACCCGTGGTTCGAGCGGGAGATGGCCGCCTACTTCCCGGCGCCGCTGCGGGGGGCGGGCTTCTCCCCGGCCATGGCCCGCCACCCGCTCCGGCGGGAGATCGTCGCCACCCGGGTCACCAACGTGCTCGTCGACCGGGCCGGCACCAGCTTCGTCCACCGCCTGACCGAGGAGACCGGCGCGTCGGTGCCGGAGCTGGCCCGGGCCCACGCCGCCGTCTGGGAGATCTTCGGGCTGGAGGAACTGTGGAGCGGCGTCGAGGGACTCGACAACCTCGTCCCCGTCGCCACGCAGACCGACATGGTGCTGTCGATCCGCCGTCTGGCGGAACGGGCCAGCCGGTGGCTGGTGCGCCACGGCGCGAGGCCGCTCGACGTCGCCGCCACCGTCGCCTCCTTCGGGGCGGGGGCGGCCCGTCTGGCCGGATCGCTGCCGGGGCTGCTGTCGCCCGCCGACCGGGAGGCGGCCGACGCCCGGGCCGCCGGCTGGGTCGAGGCCGGCGCCGGGAAGGATCTCGCCGCCCGGGTCGCCGTCCTCGATGCCCTGGCCCCGGCGCTCGACCTCGTCGAGGTGGCGGACGAAACCGGCGACCTCGAGGCGGTCGCCGCGGTCTACTTCGCCCTCGGCACGGCCCTGGAGCTCGACTGGCTGCGGGACCGGATCGCCGCCCTGCCTCGCGACGACCGCTGGCAGGCTCTCGCCCGTTCGGCGCTCGGCGACGACTACGCCCGGGAGCGGGCGGCCCTGACCGCCGAGGTGTTCCGGGGCGGCGGGCTGGAAGCCTGGACGGCCGGGCACCGCCCGGCCATCGACCGGTTCCTGGCCGTGATCGACGACATCCGGTCCGGGGCACCGCCCGACCTCGCCACCCTGTCCGTGGCCATGCGGGAGGCCCGGGCCCTCAGCACGCCGCGGAATTAGGCTTTTCGCCGTGCCCGGCGAGTTGCAGGTCGACATCGAGGGACTGCGTGATCTGGGGCGGGCGCTGACGGGCATCCAGCAGGATCTCGGCGACCTGGGTGTCGTGTTCGGGATGTACGACTCGGTTCTCGGCGCCCACGCCGTCAAGCAGCGGCTGTCGGAGGTAGCGGGGAACTGGAACGAGTCGCGCCAGCGGATCAACGGCGAACTCGAGGCGCTGGCCAAGATGGCCGAGGAGGCGGCGGCGCAGTACACGGCGACTGAGGCGGACATCTCCCGGGCGTTCTCCTCCGGTGATCCAGGGTCGGTGGGCGGCTCCGGTGGCTGACTGGACGCCGCTCGCCGAGGGCGATCCGATGCCGGGCGACCCCGAAGGGATCGCCGACCTCGTGCGGCGATTGCGCGGCGAGGCGCAGCGCATCACCGCAGCCGTCGGGCGGCTCCGGGCGGTCAACGCCGGTGAGTTCTGGACCGGCGAGGCGGCCAACGAGTTTGCCGCCCGGCTGGGCCGGGCCGCTCCCGATCTCGACCTGGCCGCCGGCCGGATCGACACCACGGCGAACGCGTTGAACCGGTACCTGCAGGCGATGGGCGACTGCCAGGGCCGGGGCCGGACCGCCGTGATCCGGGCTCGGAAGGCCGACGACGACATCGCCCTCGCCCTCGCCAACATCCAGGCGGCGGCCGACCAGGCGGCGAAGGATTTGGCGGCCGCCGGCATCCGTGGCCAGCTGGGAGTTTCGGCTCCCGCCCCGCCCACCGCGGCCTGGGGCCCGAACTGGAACTCGGTCCTCCAGGAAGCCGAGCAGGACCGGGCCGACGCAGCCCGCCTGTTCAACGCCGCGGTGGAGGACTATGACCAGGCCGTGCGCCGCTGCGTCGCCGACCTCGGCCCCGCCGTCCACGACGCCCTGACCGACCCCCACCACGGCCTCTTCAACCGAATCGTCCACACCGCCGAGTCCGGCCTGGACGCCGTCGCCCACGTCGGCGACAACATGGCCGGCTGGGTTGACCACCACCTCCTCACGCTCGACGGCTGGTCCGACACCCTGGGAATCGCCGCCGCCGTCGCCGCCTTCGTCCCGGGGGCCGAGGGCGTTGCCCTCGCCCTCTCCGCCACCAAGACGGCCCTCGACTACGGGCTTTATCTCTCCGGCGACAAGGAGTGGAAGGACGTCCGGGACGACCTGATCGGGGCCGCCCTCTTCGGCGCCGGTCGCATAGCGACAGGCATCTCTCGGGCTCGGACGGCGGCGACTGCGGGCGCTGAGGGTGTGAAGGCGACGCAACAAGCCGCCCACTGGGGCCTCGAGATTGAAGAAGCGGAACAGGCCGGACGAGCCGTTGAATCCGGGTTGCGCATCAAGCGAGCGACTGCTGTAGCGGACATCCGTCGATTCGACGATATCGTCCACGGCCTCGGCGAAGGCACGAGCCGATCGTGGTGGAGCGAGAGCGCCCATGCCTTTCGCCATTTGGAACTGAAGGTGCCGGACGAGAAGGCCCTGAAGATCGATCGGTTCGCCCGCTACGCGGCCAGGAGCTCGCAGCTGAGTGAGGGTTACTCCAAGGCGAAAGATACCGCCGAGCTGGTGAAGAGCGGCGCGGAGGCGTTCACCGGAAAGAACCCGGAAGGGAAGAAGATTGGAGACTACGAGATCCTCTGATCCAACTTGGGCGGCAACACTCTAGGAGGGTTTCAATGGTAGATGAGACGCCGATGGTTGTCCGCCCGAGGAGCGGGAGCCGAAGCCTCCGGACGAATGCCAGTATCCGTTTGGAGGACGGGGCCATCGTGGCGACCGACCGGCGGAGACGGAGCCGCAGGTTTCCCATCGACGGGGCGGATGACTCGCCAACCGGCTTCCAATACACCAGGGACTTGGACGACGGCGGCTTGTACCTCGAGGACCGGCGGGGCCGATCGCTGGTGCGGCTCGTCGCCATGAACTGGTCGGCCCAGGAGCTCAGCTCTTTGGAAGAGGCCGCCGGAATCAGCGTGGTCACCGATCCGGGATCGGGCCATAGCAGTCCTGGGATGATGAAGATCGAGGACCCGCCTTACTTCGCTTGGGCCAGCACCAGTGCCGCCATCGGCATCGCCGCAATCTCGTTGTACTGGGTCCACATCGCTCCCGAATCGGTCATGCTGGTCGTCGCCCTTGCCGCTCTCATCGTTTTCGCTTGGTTCATCACGCTCACGAAGCTCGCCATGCCCAAACGTGGGGATGTCGAAGAGGACGCCAGGCTTCTGCATGAGGCACGCCTCCGTCTCGACGCCGGCACCGCCAACACGGCAGAGGCGACAGTTGCGGGAAGTGAAGCCGAACCCGATCGGCCCCATGAAGTCTGAGGAGGACGCGATCGTAATTCCACTCTCGAGCGGCAGCCGGCGTCTGCAGGGGGAGGCCAGCATTCGAGGACCCCGCAATCATGGCAACCGCCCGCTATGGACGGAGCGGCAGTTCCCGATAGACGGAACATCCCCCAACTGGTATGTATCGAGACGCCAACCGAGCCCAGACCGACAAGCGGTGACTGCGGGGGCGCCAGTGTGACCGCGCTTCAGCCCTCGTCGATGACGGTACGCCCGACCAGCGGGAGCCGGCGCTTTCGGAGGATCGCCAGACTCCGTTGGAGGGCGCCGCAATGGCCACCGACCGCCGGGGACCGAGCCGAGCTTTTCCAATCGACGGCACTGATGACGCTCCCTGTGGCTTCCGGTCCACAATGCGACTCGACAACGAGAGGGCCGTCGAAGCGCTGGCCGAGACGGACGAGATCCTGAAGCGGTTACCCGGTCGAGACGGCAGAGCCCGAGGCGGACAAGCCTCATGACGGGTGACGATGGGAGGCGGTTCGTTGTCCGGCCGTCGAGCGGCAGTCGGCGACTGCGGAAGAACGCCAGCATCCGGCTCGAAAATGGCGCAATCGTCGCCACCGACCGTCGGGGACGGAGCCGCAGCTTCCCCATCGACGGAACCGATGAGGCGCCCCGCGGGTTCCGGTCGACAGGAAAACTGGGTGGCGGCTACTACCTCGAGGATCGTCAAGGAAGGTCATTCGTACGCCTCGACCTCATGAACTGGGACCCAGAGAGGTTGGGCGATCTGGAGCAGGCGGCAGGGTTCAAAGTCGTGACTGACCAGGGGGTGCCGACGGACCGTCCAGGGATGATGAAGATCGAGGACCCTCCGTACTTTGCCTGTGCGAGCATGAGTGCGGGCCTCGGCATTGCGGCTGTCTCGCTGTACTGGGTCCACATCGCCCCTGAGGCGGTCATGATGCTCGTGGCGCTCCCGGCGTTGATTCTCTTCGTGTGGTTCATCACGCTCACGAAGCTTTCCATGCCGAGCAACAAAGAAATTGTTGCGATGCAAGAACGCGCTCACGAACTGTCGGTCAAAGCGGATGCGCAGGCGGAGGAGATCCTGAAGCGGTACGGCATGGGGACGGATCCCGAGGCCGGGACGCAGAAGCCGTGACCGTGGAAGCGCCGGAGGCCGGGACGCCGGCGGTCGAGATGCTCGTGCCGGCCACCTGGCTTCCGCTCGACCTCCACCCGGCGACCCGGGTCCGCAACATCGCCGGGCTGCTCGACCCGGCAGCGCCGCCGGAGGCGCGCCGGCGGGCGCAGGTGCTGCTGGAGGCGACGACGTACCACGCCGCCAAGGCGGGGGCCGCGCTGGCCTATCTCTTCGCCCGGGTGACCGAGGGCGGGCTCGCCTCCGCCTCGCTGCTCGTGTCGGTGGTCGGGGCCACCGCAGGAGCGGAGGAGACCAACCCCGTGCCCGCCGCGATCGCGGGGGCACTGGCGGAGCGCTACGGAGGCGAAGCCGCCGAGTTGCCCGCCGGGCCGGCGGCCAGGGTGCGGCGGCGCCAGCGCGTCGAGCCCGAGGGTGGGCTCCCCGGCGGTGAGGCGGAGCTCGTCTACTGGTACGTGCCCCACGAGACGGGCCAGTGCGTCGCCATCCTCGCCTTCTCGACACCCAACGTCGAGCTCGGCGACGAGTTCGGTGAGGCCTTCGACGCCATCGCGGGGACGTTGCGCTGGAGCCTATGAGCGTCGAGCTCCGCCTCGCTCTGCCGCCGGAGTGGTACCGGTGGGACCCGGAGAACGAGGTGGAGTCGAGCGCCCGGGGAATCGATGCCTTCCTGGCCGACCACCCGGAGTTCGCAGCCGCCCGGCAGGCGCTGCTACGTCTCCTCCTCGACGCCTGGGCCGACGCCGCCGAGCAGGACGCCATCGCCGCCGCCGTGCTCTGGCAGCCAGCCCCGGGGGCGGCACTCGCCGCCCGACTCGTCGTTCTGGTCGCCGAGCGGAAGGTCCCCGGAGACGAGCCGGCCGAGATTGCCGCCCTCCTGGACGCCCTCAGCACCCCGAGCACCAACGACCTGGGACCCCGGGAGTGCGAGCCGGTCGAACTGTCCGCCGGGCGGGCTGTACGGCTGCGCCGGCTGACCCGGACGGGTGACGCGGACCCGGGGGGGCCCGAAATGGCGGTGGACACGGTCCAGCACTGGATCCCCGTCCCCGGTGGCACCGAGACGGTGGTCCTTGCCGCCGAGACACCGTGCGTGGCCGTCGCCAGCGACCTGGCCGAGGTCTTCGATGCCATCGCCGCATCGCTGGAGTTGCTAGGAGCCGGTCAATCGGATGTTAAGCCGGGCCCCGAAGGGGACGATCGGGCCGCAATGTGACCGGGGGACTAGCCCGTTCGGCTCAACCCGGGCGCTCAGCCTGCCGTCAGTTTCTCCATGGCGAGCAGGCGGTGGATCCGGTCACGGCTGTGGGTCGCCACGGCGCTCGTGGCCGCCGCAACCGTGCCCGTCGTCTCCGGGCCCGCCCCGGCCTTGGGGGAGGCGGGGTCAGGTGGGGCGATGCGGTCGGCGGCGGCCACGAGCGCCGGCGGGTACTGGCTCTACGCCGCCGACGGCGGCGTCTTCTCCTTCGGCACGGCCGGCTACGCCGGCCCGGTCCACAACCAGGGCAACGACATCATCGGCATGGCCGCCACGCCGTCCGGCCACGGCTACTGGATGGCCGACGACGACGGCGACGTGTTCGCCGCCGGTGACGCCACGGTCTTCGGCACCCGGGCGTCCGACGCCGACGACGTCGCCGCCTTCACCGCCCGGCCGCAGGGCGACGGCTACTGGCTGGCCACCCGGACCGGCGGCGTGGAGAGCTACGGGGCGGCGCCGGCCTTCCCCGGCGTCACCGTCAAGCTCTCGCACCGGATCACCGCCGCCGCCGCGACGGCCGGCGGTGCGGGACTGTGGCTGGCGGGCATCGACGGCGGCGTCTTCGCCTTCGGCGACGCCGGCTTCTTCGGTTCGATGGGCGGCAAGCGGCTCAACCAGCCGATCGTCGGCATGGCCCCTTCGCCTTCGGGCCACGGCTACTGGCTGGTGGCGGCGGACGGGGGGATCTTCTCCTTCGGCGACGCCCGCTTCTTCGGTTCGATGGGCGCCACCCGCCTCAACCAGCCCATCGTCGGGATGGCGGCCACGCCGAGCGGCGCCGGCTACTGGCTCGTGGCCGCCGACGGCGGGATCTTCTCCTTCGGCGACGCCGGGTTCTTCGGGTCGACGGGCGGTGTCCGGCTCAACGCACCGGTGCGGGGGATGCTGGCTCCGCCCGGTTCCCCCGAGCCCGTTATCGGCCCGGCCGACAACGCCCCTCCGGGGTCGCCGGCTCCCCCCGGCACTCCGGTGACCACCGGCCCGCCCCCCGGGCCGGTCGCCACCCTCGTCGGGGCGGGCGACATCGCCGCCTGCAACGGCAACCCGGCGACCTCGAAAGCGGAGGCGACGGCCAAGCTGCTCGATGCCGTTCCGAGGGACCCGTTGACGGTCGTGTTCACCGCCGGCGACAACGCCTACAACAGTGGCAGCGCCAACGAGTTCGCCGGCTGCTACGGGCCGACGTGGGGCCGGCACCCGGCAACCACGAGTACAACACCGCCAACGCCGCCGGGTACTTCAGCTACTTCGGTCCGGTGGCCGGGACGCCGGGGCAGGGGTGGTACAGCTACAACCTCGGCTCCTGGCACGTGATCGTCCTCAACAGCAACTGCTCGTCGGTCGGTGGCTGCCAGGCGGGCAGCCCCCAGGAGCGCTGGCTGCGGGCCGATCTCGCTGCCAGCTCGGCCCGGTGCACCGTGGCCATCTGGCACCATCCCCGGTTCAACTCCGGGACCAGCCACGGCGACGACCTCGAGGTCGGTCCGCTGTGGAACGCCCTCTACGACAACGGCGCCGAACTCGTCCTCGACGGCCACGAGCACGTCTACGAGCGCTTCGCGCCGCAGCGCCCCGACGGCACCGCCGACCCGGCCTTCGGTATCCGGGAGATCACCGTCGGGACGGGGGGTGCCGGCTCCTACACCTTCGGCACTCCGAAGCCCAACAGCGAGGTCCGGGCGGCCCCCAACGGCGTGCTGAGGCTCACGCTCCGTCCCGGGGGCTACGACTGGAACTTCATCCCCGTGGCCGGCCAGACGTTCACCGATTCCGGCTCCGGGGCCTGCCACGACAAACCCTGACCTCCCACCTACCATGGAGTAACCGTTTGGTTCTAGGGGAGGGGGAACCATGCGCCGGTTGCTCTACGTCGCGCTCTGCATGGTCACCACAGCCGCCGCCTTCGTGGTGCCGGGCCGGGCTCCGGCCGCCACCCGGGGGGTGGGGCTCATCAAGCAGCGGGTCGAGTTCACGGTCACCAACTCGGCCGAGAACGGTGCCAGCCACCAGATCGTCGGCTACCGCTACGACACGTTCTGCACGTCGCCGACGGCGATCCTGCTCATGCACGGCCTGTCCTACACCAAGGAGGCCTGGGACGTCCCCGGCTACTCGGTGGCCCAGAAGCTGGCCGGCGCCGGTTACGCCGTCTTCGCCATCGACCGCCTCGGGTACGGCGAATCCAAGCTGCAGAACGGCTACAGCGTGACCCACGAGGCCTACGCCGACATGGCCCACCAGATCGTCGGCCAGCTGCACAAGCAAGGCTTCGCCCACGTCGTCCTCGCCGGGCACTCGGCGGGGGCGGGCACGACCGAGCTCGAGGCCGGGTTGTACGGCGATCCTGACGCCATCATCGCCATGGGCTGGCACCACCGGCCGTCGGACCAGCTCATCCAGGACTTCTTCACCGGCGACTACGTCCGGGCGGCGCAGGGCAGCTACGAGTACTTCCTCGGCACCCCCAACCACCGGGCCGAGATGTTCTACAACGCCGACGCCGACCCCGACGTGGTGGAGGCCGACACCCGGACCGCCGTCGACACTCCGAGCGGGGAGATCTTCTCCATCGGCAACCAGCCGTCGCGCTTCGTCGTCGGCAACATCAAGGTGCCGGTGTTCCTGCAGTTCGGCGAGAACGACCGGCTCTTCGAGGTGCAGTACGCCAAGCAGCACGCCGCCGAGTTCCGCTCCTCCCCGTCGGTGACCGTCGACATCGTGCCCGACGCCGGCCACACCTTCATGCTGACGAAGAACGGCCCCGCCGGGATCGACCACATGGTCAACTGGCTCAAATCGCGCCCCGAGACGCCTTCCTGCCGCTGAGTCTGCTTTCGGTTGCGGAACGGCACGGCTCTCGGCGTAGACTGAGGGCCGTGTTCCGCACCGGCCTCATTCTCGTAGTTCCGTAGCGCACCGAGCCGCCCGACGGCTCGCTGCGCTCTTCCGACCCTCCGCCCACAGCGGGGGGTTTTGCTTTTCCGGGGGACACCCCCGTACCCCCCGGGTTCATTGCCCGTACACGAACCGGCCCAACGAAGGGATCAGGACCATGCAGATGACCGGCGCCCAGGCGCTCATCAGGAGCCTGGAGATGGAAGGGACGGAGGTCATGTTCGGCCTCCCCGGCGGGGCCATCCTGCCCGTCTACGACCCGCTCCTCGAGTCGAGCATCCGCCACATCCTGGTCCGCCACGAGCAGGGCGCCGGCCACATGGCCGAGGGCTACGCCCACGCCACCGGCCGCCCGGGGGTGGCCATGGTGACGAGCGGCCCGGCCGCCACCAACATCGTCACCCCGCTCTGCGACGCCATGCTCGACTCGATCCCGCTCGTCGTCGTCACCGGCCAGGTGCCGCTGTCGGCCATCGGCACCGACGCCTTCCAGGAGTGCGACACCACCGGCATCACGATGCCGGTGACCAAGCACAACTGGCTGATCCAGAACGCCTCCGACATCCCGATGGTGGTGCGGGAGGCGTTCCACGTCGCCACCACCGGCCGGCCCGGGCCCGTCCTCGTCGACGTCCCCAAGGACATCGCCAACCAGACGATGGAGTGGTACTGGCCCGACGCCGTCGACCTCCCCGGCTTCCGGGCGCCGCAGCCGCCCGATCCCGGCCTGGCCCGGGAGGCGGCCCGGCTGATCCTGGCCGCCGAGCGGCCGGTCATCTACGCCGGCGGCGGCATTCTCAAGGCCCGGGCGGCCGAGGCGCTGCGGCGGCTGGCCGAGCTGACCGGCATCCACGTCGTCACCACGCTCATGGCCCGGGGCGCCTTCCCCGACGACCACCCCCTGGCGCTCGGCATGCCCGGCATGCACGGCAACTACACCGCCGTCACCGCCATGCAGCGATCCGACCTCCTCATCGCCCTCGGCTCCCGCTTCGACGACCGCGTCACCGGCAAGGTCCCGGCCTTCGCCCCCGGGGCCAAGATCATCCACGTCGACATCGACCCCGCCGAGCTGGGCAAGGTCCGCTACGCCGACGTCGGCATCGCCGCCGACTGCCGGGCGGCCATCGCGGCCATCACCGCCGCCGTCGAGGCCGAGCTGGCCGAGACGGCGACCGTGGCCCCCGACCGGGCCGACTGGAACGCCACGCTGGCCGGCTGGCAGGCCGCCCATCCCCTGGCCTACGACCAGGAGGACGACGGGCCCCTCAAGCCGCAGTTCTGCATCGAGCAGCTGCGCGACCACACCCCCGATGACACGATCGTCGTCTCCGGTGTGGGCCAGCACCAGATGTGGACGTCGCAGTACTGGAAGTTCAACCACCCCTACACCTTCGTGAACTCCGGCGGGCTCGGGACCATGGGCTTCGCCGTGCCGGCCGCCGTGGGGGCCAAGGTCGGCAAGCCCGACCGCATGGTGTGGGCCATCGACGGCGACGGCTGCTTCCAGATGACGGCCCAGGAGCTCGTCACCGCCAGCGCCGAGCGGGTGCCGATCAAGGTCGCCATCCTCAACAACGCCTACCTCGGCATGGTCCGCCAGTGGCAGGAGCTGTTCTACAAGGAGCGCTACAGCGAGGTGTACCTCTCGCCCGACCTGCCCGACTACGTCAAGTGGGCCGAGGCCATGGGCTGCGTGGGCCTGCGGGTGGACAACCCGGAGGACGTCGCCCCGACCATCGAGAAGGCCAACGCCGTCGACGACCGCCCGGTGGTCATCGACTTCCGGGTCGACTACCGGGAGAAGGTCTACCCGATGGTGGCCGCCGGGACCTCCAACGACGACATCATCCTCGGCCCCGCCGAAGGGGAGGGGGGTCACTGATGCCGGTGCGCCACCACATCCTCTCGGTGCTGGTCGAGAACCGGGCCGGCGTCCTGTCCCGGGTGGCAGGTCTGTTCTCCCGGCGGGGATTCAACATCTTCTCCCTCGCCGTCAGCCCCACCGACGACGAGCGGTTCTCCCGCATGACGATCGTCGTCGACGCCGAGTCGGCTCCCATCGAGCAGGTCATGCGCCAGCTCGACAAGCTCATCAACGTCGTCCACATCAAGGAGCTGTCGGAGGGCGAAGCGGTGGAGCGGGAGCTGATGCTGGCCACCGTCCGGGCCGACTCCTCCAACCGGGGCCAGGTCACCGAGCTGGCCGCCATCTTCGAAGCCAGGATCCTCGACGTCGGCCCCGACGCCCTCACGCTGATGGTCGCCGGCTCGCCGGACAAGATCGACTCGATCGAACAGCTGCTCCGCCCGTTCGGCATCACCGGCCTGCAGCGGACGGGCCGGATCGCGCTTCCCAAGATCCCTCGCGGTACCGTCCGCCTGGCAGCCGTCCCCGAGAGCGCGTAGGAGGCCCCCATGCCCGTCACCATCTACTACGACGACGACGCCGACCTCGGGCTCATCGAGGGCCGCAAGGTCGCCGTCCTCGGCTACGGCTCCCAGGGCCACGCCCACGCGCTGAACCTCCGCTCCTCGGGCGTCGACGTCCGGGTGGGGCTGCGGGAGGGCTCGTCGTCGTGGAGCAAGGCCGAGGCCGCCGGGCTCAAGGTGGCGTCGATCGCCGACGCCTGCGACGAGGCCGACGTGATGATGGTGCTGCTGCCCGACACCGAACAGGCCCGGGTCTACCAGGAGTCGATCGAGCCCCACCTGCGGGACGGCGACTCGCTGGCCTTCGCCCACGGCTTCAACATCCACTTCGGCCAGATCCGCCCGCCGAAGGGCGTCGACGTGTGGATGATCGCCCCCA
>Ga0070741_10016191_pt1 | contig 12487 bp, 13 predicted proteins | sample Coa_R1_4_FD_66440 | JGI IMG/M metagenome (GOLD analysis project Ga0070741, IMG submission 66440) | Surface soil microbial communities from Centralia Pennsylvania, which are recovering from an underground coalmine fire - Coalmine... | ecosystem: Environmental > Terrestrial > Soil > Unclassified ...
GATTCAGGACGTGCTGTATAAGGCCGACGGTACGCGTTTCAATGGGTACGTGCAGATCAGTTGGAACTCGTTCGAAGCCGCCGATACGTCCAATATCGCCACGCAGTTCCGCTCAGTGCGGATTGTGAATGGCAATTTTTCGGTAAAACTGGTGCCCACCACCAATGCCGATCCGCCGGCCACTTACACTGCCGTTTATAACAGCGACGGCAAAGTGCAGTTTCAGGAAAGCTGGGCCGTGCCGCCGAGCAGCAAGGCTCTACGCATACGCGACGTCCGTATCTCGACGCCTTCGAATCTCGATTCCGGCAGCGGCGGTCCGATTCAGGAGAGCGACGTAGTCGGGTTGATGGCTGATTTGAATTCGCGTCCCACCGAGGGGCCGGGTTACGCTACCGGACGGGTGCTGGTCACCAACTCGATCGGCGAACTGGAGGCGGCGAGCGGAAACCTTACCGATTGCGTGCATGTGGACGGCACATCGGGACGATGCGGCTCGGCGAGCGGCGGGAGCGTGCCGGGTTATGTCGATGGCGAAGTTCCGAGCGGTGTGGCCGATGGCGCCAACACCACTTTCACGCTGGCGGGACAACCGAGCCCATCGACCAGCCTGGAGCTGTATTGCAACGGTGTGCTGCTCAAGGCCGGTTCCGATTATACGCTGTCAGGCTCCACGGTCGTCTTCGTATCGGCGGCGACGCCGATGGCGGGGGACATGCTGCTGGCATCGTACCGCGTGGCTGGGGTGAGTTCGCAGCTGGAGTCCGGGCTGACGGCGGGTTCGACGGTCGAGACGCTGTGCGGCAGCACCGGAACATCGACTATGTCGGCTGCGGCTTCCATATTGGGGAGCTGTTTGATCCCGGCGGGGACTTTGAAGGCCGGCGACCGTGTGGAGATCCGATTCGATTACACGCACTCGGGTATGCAGAGCGGATTCAATTTCACGATTCTCTGGGGCGCGACCCCGCTGCTCTCGCGCGACGGAGGCACGAGTGATGCCTTGGTTAGCGGGCGGGCGGATGCGGCGGTGGGGGCGTCGACGACCCAAGTGAGCACACAGAGTTGGGGATCGGCACTGTCGTTCGTCGGCACCGTTGGGGTCGCCGATAATTCCTTGAGCGCACCACTGACGATCGGGTTTTCCGGAAACCTGTCGCAGCCTAACGGCGATTCCCTAACGCTCAGCGGGTTCACGGTACTGCACTACTCACGATAGTAGTCCTTTCCCTTACGGTAGGGTGGGCGGAAGCCTTCCTTACCGTACAATTTGCGCTTTTTTGCGCGCCAGTATCCCACCTTTTTGTGCGAAAATAAATGGACGTTAACGATTCCGAAGAAGAAGATGATGAGGGCTCAGAATGCCAAACTGTGAAACACCGTTCGACAGCCTCGAAGGTTCTCACGAGTATGTTGCCCTTCTTTCCGAGGTGATTGATGAAGCCCGACGCGACGTCGAGGCGGAGATCGCGCTGGCCGAAGCAGAAGGCGCTGACCGGCGTAAGCAAGCCCTGCAACTGGTTGCGTATAATCTTGGGAAATTAGACCTGCACATGACCACCAGCCGGCGGATCCTCAACGATTTGCGGACGCTGCGGAGGCTGTTGCTGGACGAGCGTCGCGCCACGAGCGCGGCCGCGGAGAAATCGGTGACAGCCGGCGCCTGACTCGCCTCCTGGGCTGAAAAACGTGTCAGATAACGGTTTTCGCCGTGTGGCGCACTGCCGACTCAACCACTTCACCTGGCGAATCAGAAACACCATTTTTCAGCAGTCTGCTAGCTGATATACTTCCGGTTCGAGGCGATTATGATAATTTCACGCAGGTCGTTTCTGCGGACCGGCGCGGCTGTTGCCGCCGGATCCGGATTGCTCGCCCGCGCCGCCAAGAGCGGGTTGAAAATTGGGGTGACCGACTGGAACCTCCAACTCAGCGGCAAGGTGGAAGCTGTGGCCTTGGCGCACCAGATAGGATTTGACGGCGTCGAGGTCAGTTTGGGACGCAAACCTGTCGACGGCAAACTGCACCTGGACAATTCCGAATTGCAAGATCAGTATCTATCCGCCGCGAAGAAGGAGGGCATCGCGCTGGCCGGCACCTGCCTCGACATCCTGCATGTCAATTACCTGAAGAACGACAAGCTCGGACAGAAGTGGGTCGCCGACGGAATCCCTATCACGAAGAAACTGAACGCGCGCGTGATGCTGATGCCGTTCTTCGGCAAGGGCGCGATGACCACCACCGAGGAGATGGACTACGTGGGCGATGTGCTCCGGGAACTCGCGCCGGAAGCGGAGAAGGCCGGCATCTTCCTGGGCCTGGAAGATACCATCTCGGCGAAGAACAACGTCAGAATTATGGATCGTTCGCGCTCTAAGGCGGTCCGGGTGTATTACGACGTCGGCAACTCGACCAATAACGGGTTCGAGGTCGTGAAGGAGATCCGCTGGTTGGGCAAGGATCGGATTTGCCAGATCCATCTGAAGGACAATCCGGGATATATGGGAGAAGGGCGAATCGACTTTTCCGCTGTCATGAAAGCAATTCTCGATATAAAATTTTCGGGATTTGCCAACCTGGAAACCTCCGCCCCCTCACATTCGGTGGAAAACGACATGAACCGGAATCTCAGTTTCGTGAGAAAACTGATGGCATCAAACGGTTAGCTGCTAAAGCTAGTACCACCTCTCTTCGGTGGCTTCGTGCTATAGTACACACTCCCCCGCGATCTAAAACATTACGGAATCTGCTTTTTTTCGCCTTCTATTCGTCCTACCGAATCCCCGAAACCCGCACCAATTGCGGGTTTTCACATACCCCCACTTGACACGAAATGTTGTTCATATTACCATCAGTCCTTCACAGCAGAGGGTAGTTCGATTTAACACTCATTGACGGTGGTTTGTGGGGGACCCCGTATGACCTTCCAAATCGGCGAGAAAGTCGTTTATCCCAACCAGGGTGTTGGGGTAATTGAAAATATCAGCAGCCGCAGCTTTGGCACGCAATCCGAAAGGTTTTATCTGCTGAGGCTTACGTACAGCAGCATGACCGTGATGGTGCCCTTTTCCAACGTGGGCAACATCGGGCTGAGGAAGATCTGCAAGAATACGGAGATCAACCGTATCCTGCACTTTCTGGCGCACGGGCATTGCGACGCGAGTGCGGACTGGAAGCTGCGATTCAAGGAAAACTCGGACAAGATGCAGAGCGGCAGCCTGCTGCAGGCGGCGGAAGTACTAAAGACGCTGCTGATCCTGCAACAGGACAAGCCGCTCTCGTTCCGCGAGAAGAAGATGCTCGATCGCGCGCGGCATATGCTGGTGACCGAGCTTTCGATGGCGCGGCGCATCTCCGATAACGAGGCGATCGGGTTGATGGATCGCGCGCTGGCGAAGGCCAATCTGGCGCTGCCCGCGGTGATTTGAGCTGCCGGGCCGGAGAATGCCTGCTATTTCCAAACCCTCCTTGCGAACTCCGAATCAGCTGTGATAGCGTGTACACACCTTGGAAAACTGCATGATTTGGCACGAACTCCGAGGGAAAACAAGAGGAGTGAGGTCAGATGCTGCTTGCACCCATTATCTGGGTACTGACGGTTATCATCTGTTACATCTTCGCGGCACATACGTGGTGGTTCCCGCCGCCGATTTCGGCGCACGGGATGGATTATGACGCACAGTTCACGCGCACGCTCGTAATCACGGGCGTTATTTTCTTCGTGGCACAATTCGCCCTGGGATACGCCATCATCAAGTTCCGCGACAACGGCGGACGGGCCAGCTATACACACGGCAATAACAAGATGGAGGCGCTCTGGACGAGCGCCACGGCGGTGCTCTTCATCGGCCTGGTGCTGATGGGTACCAAGATCTGGGCAAGCGTACATTTCACCGAAGCGCCGGCCGATGCCATGCCGATCGAGGTGCTCGGTAAACAGTTCGCCTGGAACTTCCGGTATCCCGGCCCGGACGCCAAGTTCGGCCACACCGATATCCACATGGTCAACGATCAGGGCGGGAATCCGTTCGGCATCGACAGCAAGGATCCGGCGTCGAAAGACGATATCACCAGCGGCTCGCTCCGGGTCCCCGCAGGCAAGCCCATCAAGTTAATCCTCCATTCGCAAGACGTGATCCACAATTTCTTTGTGCGGGAGCTGCGCCTCAAGCAGGACATCGTGCCGGGCATGGAGATTCCGTTCCACTTCCAGGCCGACACGCCGGGCACCTACGAAGTGCCATGCTCGGAATTGTGCGGACTGGGCCATCACCAGATGCGCACGACCCTGATCGTCCTGCCTCCGGCGGATTTCGATAAATGGATGAAGGAACAGCTCGCGGCCAAGTAGATGCCCAAGTTAGGGGAATAGAAAATTATGTCATCTCCCACCGCGCATGCGCATCATGCGCCTCAAGGTTTCATTCGCAAATACGTATTCAGTCTGGATCATAAGGTCATCGGAATTCAGTACTACTTCCTGGGCCTGTTTTCAGTCCTGATCGGATTGACGCTCTCCGTCCTGATGCGCTTCCACATGGTGTATCCGGACGTGAAGGTCTCGCTGTTTGAGAAGCTGTGGCCGGTGGGGGCGCAGGGCGGCATCATGACGCCCGAGCTGTACCTGTCGCTGATGACCATGCACGGGACCATCATGGTGTTTTTCGTCCTAACCACGGTACCGCAGAGCGGATTCGGCAATTATTTTCTTCCCATCCAGATCGGCGCCGAGGACATGGCGTTCCCGGTGCTCAATATGATGTCGTTCTGGACCACGTTCGTGGCACTGGTGGTGATGGTGGCCGCGTTTTTCGTCAAGGGCGGGGCGCCGCTGGCCGGGTGGACCGGTTATCCGCCGCTGAGCGCTCTCGGGCCGGTTTCCGGACCCGGTGAAGGCACGGGGCAGACGTTGTGGATCGTCAGCATCGCGATCTTTTGCTTCGCTTCGCTGATGGGAGCGATCAACTTCATCGCTACCACGATCGACCTGCGGGCGAAGGGCATGACGCTGATGCGTATGCCGCTCACGTGCTGGACGTGGCTGGTTACGGCCATCCTGGGCCTGCTCGGGTTCGCCGTGCTGCTGTCGGCCGGCGTCCTGCTGGTGCTCGATCGCGAGGCCGGCACGAGCTTTTTTATTCCCGCGGGCTTGCTGGTCAGCGACCAGATTCAGAATCACAAGGGTGGCTCGCCATTGTTATGGCAGCATCTGTTCTGGTTCTTCGGACATCCGGAAGTGTACATCGCGATCCTGCCCGGCATGGGTGTGGCGTCGCAATTGCTTTCCACTTTCTCGCGCAAGCCGATTTTCGGATATCGGGCGATGGTCTTCGCGATCCTGGCCATTGGATTCCTGGGCTTCCTGGTGTGGGGCCATCACATGTTCATGAGCGGCATGAGCCCGTATTCGGCGCTGGCATTTTCGGTGCTGACGATGTGCATCGGCGTACCTTCGGCCATTAAGACATTTAACTGGATAGGTACGTTGTGGGGCGGAAAGATACGATTTACCACGGCGATGATGTTCGCGCTGGGATTCGTGTCTCTATTCGTGTCGGGCGGAATCAGCGGTATCTTCCTCGGCCAGCCGGCGCTTGACCTCTACTTCCACGATACGTACTTCGTGGTGGGCCACTTCCACATGATTATGGGTGTCGCCGCCATCTTCGGGATGTTCGCGGGAACGTTCTACTGGTTCCCGAAGATGTTCGGCAGGATGATGAACGAGACTCTGGGCAAGCTGCACTTCTATCTCTCGTTCATCGGCGTTTACGCGATCTTCACGCCGATGCACTTCCTGGGTGTCGCGGGCAATCCGCGCCGGTACGCCGATTTCACCAACTACGACTTCATGAATCCGCTGATGCCGATCCACAAGTTCATGACGCACGCTGCCTACTTCACCGCGGCCGTCCAGATTATCTTCCTGATCAACTTGTTCTGGAGCATAAAGAAGGGCGCCAGGGCCACGGAGAATCCATGGGAAGCAACCACGCTCGAGTGGACTATCCCGTCGCCGCCGCCGTTCGACAATTTCGGCGGGAAGCATCCGGTGGTCTACCGGGGGGCGTACGAATACGGTGTTCCGGGCGCGGACAAAGACTACATCATGCAAAACGATCCGGCACAGACGCCGGCGCATTAGCGCATTTCTGAAGTATGGCAAGATCGATTACCAATCCCGATATCAAGGGTCCGGCAGGGCCGACCTCCGGTGAATGGGGAGACGGCGGTGGCGGGCAGCCGGGAGCAAGCCGGCGGGCTTCCTTGACCGGTCTATTGGTGTTGCTGACGGCGACGACGATGGTCTTCGCGGCGTTCACCAGCGCCTTCTGGGTGCGCCGCGGCCTGTCGAACGACTGGCAGCCCACCACGCTTCCGCCTGTGTTGTGGGTCAACACGGGCGTGCTGTTGGTTTCGAGCGTGATGCTCGAAATCGCGCGGCGCTCGCTGAAGTCGGGCAAACGCAGCGAGTTCAATCGATACTGGACGATCGGCACCGGGCTGGGGATCCTTTTTCTTTTGGGTCAGGCCCTGGCGTGGCGGCAGTTGAACGACGCCGGCGTCTTCATCGCCACGAATCCGTCGAGTTCCTTCTTCTATGTACTGACGGCGGCGCACGCCCTGCACGTGATCGGCGGCATCAGTGCGCTGACGTACGTCGACGTGATGGCGCTGCTGCTTCAACTCGGGCCCGGCAAGCGCACCGCGGTCGACGTGTGCGCGGTGTTCTGGCACTTTTTGGATGGTCTGTGGGTCTATTTGATGATCTTACTTACGGTTTGGGGGTAATGATAGATGTCCGAAGTTAACGCCGCTGAAATGACGACGTCGGTCTGGTCCGGTGGCGCATCGCCATACGCGGTCGATTCCAAGAAGTTCGGGATGTGGCTGTTCATCATCTCGGACGCGCTGACGTTTTCGGCGCTGCTGATCGCTTACACATACGTGCGGCTGTCGTCGCCGCAATGGCCCACGCCATTTCACTTCTTCCCGAGTATCGTGTTTTCGAGCATCATGACGTTCTGCCTGCTCTCGAGTAGCTTGACTATGGTCATGGCAGTGCACGCGATGAGCCACGGCAATCGGAAGTCGACGGTGCGCTGGATCCTGGCCACGATGGCCGGAGGGCTCGCGTTCGTGGTCCTGCACGCGACGGAGTGGCGGAACCTGATTGTGAACGAGCACATGACCACGCGCGGCAACGAATGGAACGAGCCGCTGTTCGGCGGGACGTTTTTTGCTTTGACCGGGCTGCACATGACGCACGTCATCCTCGGCGTGATTTACCTGGGGGTAATTGCTTTTGCCGTGTCGCGCGGCAAGTTCAAGGCAATCGACGTGGAAGTGAGCGGGCTGTACTGGCACTTTGTCGACCTGGTTTGGATGTTCATCTTCCCCATGGTTTATCTGCTGTCGGCGAAATTATGACGGTGATGAACGCAGGGTTCACGCACTGTGGCCACATGAAAGAGTTATTAAGGAGCAATGATGCATACTGAGAATCCCGCGGAAGTTTCCGGCGCGTCCACGATGACATTCGGGAAGGTATGGGTCGCGCTGCTGGTTCTGACCGGCGTCGAAGTATTTCTGGCCTACGAGCAGTTGCCGACCCTGATCATGCTTGTATCCTTCCTGGGACTGTCGATTGTGAAGGCGGCGATGATCATCGCCTATTTCATGCACCTGAAATTCGAGCGGTTCAGCCTGTTCCTGACGCTGTTTCCGATGCTCATCCTGTGCATCCTGCTGATGTTCATTTCGATGCCGGATTCGCAGCGGCTGCTGCACATGAGACCGCCGCAATGAAACGGTTGCTGATCGCGCTCGAAATTGCGGCGATTCCGGCGCTGGCGCAGTGCGTGATGTGTTTTCGGACTGCCGAGGCGCAGCAGGCCGCCAGGGCGCAGGTGTTGAACATGGGGGTGCTCCTGCTGGGCGTGCCGCCGTTTTTGATTCTTGCCGGGTACTGCTATCTCTTCTACAGAAAGAATCAGGTAACATCCACCACCGAGGAAGAGCGGCGGGAAGTCAAATAGTATTGCTCTGCGTGTCTGCGCCTCTGCGTTAAATCAGGCCCATGCGCCAGCACTGGTTGCCGCATAGCCGCGGAGACGCAGAGAAACATCACATCGGTCCGAAGTTTGCTCGTTGGAATCGATCGGGAGGATCCAATGAACGAACTGCACGTGCGCCGGTGGGCAGCCGCCATCTTTGTTACCGTGGCGATACTGGCCGGCGGTCTGGTAGGATCGCTGGCTACCGCGAAAACACATTATGCGCCGGCGATGTTTGTGAATACGCATCCGTCCGGTTCAGCGACGGGCATTTCTTTTGAAGACGGTTTCGCCAACGTCGTCAGTAAGGCTCTGCCCGCGGTGGTCAACATTTCTTCCACCAAGACGACCAAAATTGCCGGTGGCAACCCGGCGTTGCCATTTTTGAACGATCCTTTTTTCCGGCAATTCTTCGGGCGCGGATTTCAGATGCCGCGCGAACAGCGTGAACATAGTCTCGGCTCAGGCGTGATCGTGACGTCGGATGGATACATTCTCACAAATAATCACGTCATCGAAGGCGCCAGCGATATCGAAGTCGCTTTGAGCGACCGGCGGGATTTCCGCGCCAAACTGGTGGGCGCCGATCCCAAGACGGACCTGGCGGTGATTAAGATCGGCGCTTCCGGTCTGAGCACGCTGCCGATGGGTGATTCCGGTAAAGTGCGCGTCGGGCAGTTCGTGTTGGCAATCGGCGACCCCTTCGGCGTCGGCGAGACTGTGACGATGGGGATCGTGAGCGCCAAGGGTCGCGGCGGCCTGGGCATTGAAGACTACGAGGACTTCATCCAGACCGACGCCGCGGTCAATCCCGGGAATTCAGGTGGCGCACTCATGAATGTGGACGGCGAGCTTGTCGGAATCAACACAGCGATCCTGACGGGCGGGGGCAACGGCAATGCCGGCGTGGGCTTCGCTATACCGGTTTCCATGGCGCGGAATGTAATGGAGCAGATCCGCAAGAGCGGCAAGGTGACGCGCGGTTATCTGGGAGTCGGCGTTCAGCCGCTGACTCCCGACCTGGCGACGGCGTTCGGGCTGAAAGAGAACAAGGGTGCACTGATCGCACAGGTCGAGCCTGACAGTCCCGCGGCGAAAGCCGGACTGCAAAAGGGCGATGTGATTCAGCAGGTGAATGGGCAGGCGGTGGATGACGCGCGGGCGCTTACGCTGCTGATTTCGCAGATGTCGCCGGGAAGCGCGGTGAAGTTGACCGTCTGGCGCAATGGCAAGCAGCAGGACCTCACGGCTACCTTGGGCGAGGCTCCCAATCCGAAGACGCAGGCGTCGGGCGGGAACCAAGGCGGTGGCGGAACGGGCAGCGCGCTCGAGGGCGTCAGCGTCGACAACCTGACACCCGATGTCGCCCAGCAGTTGAATCTGTCAGCGTCGACCAAGGGCGTCGTCGTTACTGATGTTTCCGACGGCAGTCCCGCCGCCGATGCGGGCCTGCAGCGCGGCGACGTGATCCAGGAAGTGAATCATCAGCCGGTGCAGAACGTCAGTGACATGAACAAGATCCTGAAGCAAGCGAGTGGCAAGCAGGTATTGTTGCTGGTGAATCGCGGGGGCAACTCCAGCTTCGTCGTCATCCCCCGGTAAGGAATTCCGGCGCAGACAGCCGCGTATCGCGTACTGTCTGCGCTCTCCTCTTACCTCCCGAGACTTATGCACAAGCACGGGCCGTCGTCCAGGGTTGTGCAAGGGTCCGATCCTTGAACCCGGTGATGCGGTGATAAGGATCGGCGGACCGTCGGCGCGCGCCCATTCTCCAAACGACTGATGCCATGCCGAGGGTATCAGCCACTTTTCTCCCGCGAACTTGATATGGCAGGTCCCGAGCTATTGCCGCACGAGGCGCAGAGAAGCTCACTCTCACGTTCTCTGGGCTCCTCTGCGTCTCAGCTCTGGGCGCGGTGAGATAGAATTGCGCAACCCCGATCTCGATCCGATACAGGAAGACGCAAACGCAGCCGGAAGAGCTGCACAATCGGGGACAATCTTCTGTTCGAAGTTCCGGAGGCCACTAAAGCAGCGTTCGCGCGATTGCCAGGCGCAGACCCGGTGTATCCCACGGCGCTTTATATTGCACCGTCTCGCGCTTGGGATGAGCATCTTTATCCTGCTCGTCCACTTTAACCCCCTGACCGTCATCCCACCACACGACGCTCTCTGCGCAGTACACCGCGAGCGTGTCCAGCAGTTTGTGAAGATTGGCCGCCTCGAGTTCAGAGAAGCCGCGGGTTTCGTTCGCGTACCGCATCTGTGCTTCGTCGGGCGAAATTTCGTAATTGTCGCTGCGCGTGGGGACAAATTCACGGCCCTGCAATTTGCCCGTCTCCACCACCCACATCAATTTGTGGCTGGCGAGATCCCAAGTTACGGACTTCAGCCGCTTGCGCGTGGCTTGCGGTTGTGGATCGTTGGTGATTTTTCGTTCCTGTGCACAGGAAAGACCGGCGAAAGCAACTAACAGGACAGCCATACTTCTGAGCATTGTCCCCTCCGCCGCGAGTCGGAGCACGCAGAGGGCCCTCGCCGTCAGGCGACCAGGAAAACGGCCACTTCAGCCAGCAGGTTTGGCAGAAACGTCACTTTTCGATGGCCCGAGAGGAAATAACGGCGCTCCACCGACCACCCTTCCTGCGCTGCCAGGTTCTCGAAATCGTGGACGGTGAGGAAGTGGATGTTCGGCGAATCGTACCACTCGTACGGGAACAGCGGGGTCTTCGGCATCTGCCCGCGGACCAACATCGATTGACGCATCCGCCAGTGGCCGAAATTCGGGAAAGCCACGATGGCGCGGCGGCCGACGCGCAGCATCTCGCGCAGGACTTTCAGCGGATGGCGCGTCTCCTGCAGCGTCTGGCTGAGGATTACGTAATCGAACGCCTGATCGGGATAGTCGGCTAAACCTTCATCGATATCACCCTGGTAGGCGGAGACGCCGCGCGCGATAGCGCGCTGCACCTTGTTGCCCGAGAGTTCGACGCCGCGCGCCTCCACGCCCTTGTTGCCGGCCAGCCACTCCAGCAGTTCGCCCTCGCCGCAGCCCAGATCGAGTACCTTGGAGCCGGGCTCGATGATCTCGCCGATAATGGCGTAGTCGCTACGCCCCAGGAGTTCGCATACGAACGCCCGTCTAGGCTCCTGCTGTGTCTGCGTGCCTGCCGTCATTCCTTTCAGTGTACCGTGTCAACGGATCCGTACTTCAGTTCACCGGCTTCGATGCGCACATGCAAGCGGTTCTGCGGGGGCGGCAGCGGGCAGGTGGCGTACGGGGTGAACGCGCACGGGGGGTTGTAGGCCTTGTTGAAGTCGAGCACGACGTGGGCGGCGCGCGGCATCTCCGCGTAGAGAAATCGGCCGGAAGGGTAGGTCTCCTTACCCGCGGTGAGATCGCGAAAGACGAAGAACAGCTTGCCGTCCTCCTCAGTGGGATGGAGGCGCTGCTCATGGCCATCCCAGGAAAAGACGGCATATCCCGGACTCTTGTCTTCTTGCTTCTGTCCGAGGATGTTCGGGATCACGATCTTTTCGACAGTCGCGACCCAGCGGGCGTTAACGCGTGCCGACTCCTTTATCGGATACCAGCGCAGCCGGGTAAACTCGCGCCGGAAACTGCTGTTGCGGTCGCGCAGTCGGATGCCGTAACGATCGCCGCGCTTGATGAGGAACATGGTGAGATCCTGAATCTTCACCACGTCGGCGGCCTGCTCGCTGTCGGGTTTAAGCGGACGCGCTGGTTCGCCGGTGAGGGCGCCGGTCACCACGCCGGCATGCATCTCGAAGGCTCCGGCGAGCGCGGGACCCCGCGGCAGCACGATATCGTTTCCCGCGGCGGCGCCGAAGCTGTTGCGGCCTTCCTTGAGCCAGAACAGACCGGCGACAGTGAGCCACCCGGTATCGGACTTGAGGTTGGATTCCCGTTCGGCGCGCCACGCCGCGATTTCTGCTTCGTAGCCCGCCGCCATCAGTATCGGCACGGCACAGAGGAACACGTACGCCCAATGCGGCATATGTTCCTATTATGATGCTCAGCTTGTCTCAGATCCGCGGAGCCGATGTGTGGTGCGATCAACGAAGCGAAATACCCGTGATGGCGCCCATGAGGGAGAGAACAAACGCAGCCAGCATTTGATCCAGATGCTCAAGCTGGGCCAGAGCAATTCAGTAATCTGCTGCAATTCGTCCTGGCAATCCATGCATTCCAGCAGGTGCGTGCAGATCCGGTCGGCCTGATCGCTGGGCAACCTGCCGCGAATGAACAGCGCCAGTTGTCCGCTGCGAGCATGAAAAACAGCCGGCGTTCCGTTGTTAACCATAACGTTGCAGCCCGTTATCTAAAACTAACCCCTTTTCACCTTGTGTGGAAAGACTGCATTGGGTATCCCGGTAGCCTTTACTTTAGCTAACGGTAACAATGCCAC
>Ga0070741_10016192_pt1 | contig 12486 bp, 9 predicted proteins | sample Coa_R1_4_FD_66440 | JGI IMG/M metagenome (GOLD analysis project Ga0070741, IMG submission 66440) | Surface soil microbial communities from Centralia Pennsylvania, which are recovering from an underground coalmine fire - Coalmine... | ecosystem: Environmental > Terrestrial > Soil > Unclassified ...
CACGCTGCTCGCGCCGCTCGGCCTGCTCGACGCCGTGCATCCGCGCGGATCGGAGACCGCTCCGAAGCTCGGCCAGCTGCCGCTCGCCCGCCGCGACGTCGAGCCGCCGCGACGTCGAGCGGCTGCGGCAGATTCTCGCCCTGCAGCGGCGGCTGCACGACATCACCGCCAGCGCCCGCGCGCAGCGCGCGCTCGCGCACCGCAGCATCTTCCGCGAGGCGCTGACGTGGTTCGACATCCACGCCGGCAACCCCGACGTGTCCGCGCACTGGCGCACCGTCGCCGACAACGCCGGTCATCCGGACGCCGCAGACGGCCGTTCGACCGACGACGAGGCGCCGTTCCGACGCAAGCGGAGACGGCGCCGCCGACGACGGCGGCCGGTCTCGCTCGGTTGAGAGCGGGCGTCTTACGCCGCGATCTCTTCGATGGTTCTGTAGGGTTTGGCGAGCCGCAGCGCGATCATCGCCTTGATGATCGGCCACGCGGGATCGATCTCGCTGGCCTTGAAGCTGAACTTCGGGCTGCGCGGGTAGCCGTGATGGTTGTTGTGCAACCCTTCGCCGCCGGTGAGCAGGGCGAGGAAGCGCAGGTTCGTCGCGGTGTTGTCGAAGTTGCGGTATCCGACGTGGTGGCACAGGCCGTTGATCGACGACGAGAGGACGAACACGTACATCACGGCGTGAATGCCGGCGGCCAGAAGGCCCCACCACACGCCGATCAACGAGCACAGTCCGGCGGTGCCGATCAGCAGGCCGAGGAACCCGTGACAGAACACGTGCCGGTCCCACCAGCCGTACTTCAGATCGCGCGCGTAGCGCTCGACGACGTCGGTGGTCTTGACCTCTTTCATGTAGTAGTAGACGTTGCCGAGCTGCACTTTCCACAAGCCCTTGAGGTGGGGGCTGTGCGGATCGCCTTCCTCGTCGGTGAAGGCGTGGTGCTTGCGATGCACCGCGACCCATTCCCTCGTTTCGATCCCCGTCGTGAGCCACAGCACCAGCTTGAACGCCCACTCGACGGCGGGCGCCATCGTCAACGCTTTGTGCGTCGCGGTCCGGTGCAGATAGATCGTCGTGCTGAACACCGCGATCTGGATGAGGATCGCAGCGGCGACGAGACTGACGGCGAGCGAAAACAGCACTACGCTACCCTCTCCTCTGGACTGGGGTTGAAACGGTCGATTATAGCACGGACAACGGCCCGTTACCCGCGTTTGCGCTCGAACTCCCGCATGAACTGCACCAGCGCGTCGACGCCGGATTCGGGGAAGGCGTTGTAGATCGACGCGCGCATTCCCCCGACCGACCGGTGTCCTTTCAGGCCGTCGAGGCCCGCGGCCTCGGCGTCCTTGACGAACGGCTTCTCCAGGTCTTCGGTCGCCAGCCGGAAGGTGACGTTCATCAGCGACCGGCAGTCCCTGTGCGCGGTGCCGCGGTAGAAACCGGTGCGGTCGATTTCTGCATACAACTTCGCGGCCTTGCGCTGGTTCACCTGTTCGATCGCCGCGAGTCCGCCCTGGGCGAGGAGCCACTTCATCACGAGACCGGTGGTGTAGACGGCGAATGCCGGCGGCGTGTTGTAGAGCGAGTTGTTCTCCGCGTGCACCGCGTAGTTCAGCATCGTCGGCAGCGACGTCTGGGAACGGGCGAGCATGTCGTCGCGCACGATCACGACGGTGACGCCGGCGGGCCCCATGTTCTTCTGCGCGCCGGAGTAGATGAGCGCGTGCCTGGCGACGTCGATCGGGCGGCTGAACATGTCGGACGAGGTGTCGCTGACGAGCGGCGTCGCGCCGACGTCGGGCAGCGTCTTGAACTCGGTCCCCTCGATCGTGTTGTTCGAGGTCATGTGGGCGTAGGCGGCGCCGGGCGTCAGCTTCAGCTCGTCCTGCCGCGGCACGCGCGAGTAGTTCTCCGCCTTCGTGCTGGCGGCGACGTTGACGCTGCCGATCTTCTTCGCTTCCTTGATCGCCTTCTCGCCCCACGACCCGGCGTCGATGTAGTCCGCCGTCGATCCCGGCGTCAGCAGGTTCATCGGCACCATCGAGAACTGCAGGCTGGCGCCGCCCTGCAGGAACAACACCTTGTAGTTGGCGGGGATGTTCGCGAGCGCGCGGATGTCGGCTTCGGCCTGCGCGAGGATCGACTCGAACGCCTTCGACCGGTGGCTGATTTCGAGGATCGACATGCCGACGCCGGGCAGCGCGATCATGTCCCGCTGCACCTCCTCGAGCACCGACAGCGGCAGCACGGCGGGCCCGGCGGAGAAGTTGTAGACGCGATGAACGGTGGTCATATGGTCACCAGATGCAGGTCGAGGATGTCGGCGTTGCCCCGCCGGATCGTCTGCAGCAGCGCGTCCGACGGCGCGCCGTCGAGATTGATTCGAGCGACCGCCGCCTGCGCGCCGTCGAAGATGATGTTCTCGGTCTCCTGGACGTTGATGTCGCCGCCGCGCAGGTGCTCGAACACGTGCGCGAGCACGCCGGGACGATCCCGGTGGCGCACGACGAGCATGTGCGTCGCCGGCGTCTTCTTCGCCAGGTTGACGACGTTCGGGACGCGTCCGGTCTCTTTGTAGCTGCGGATGATCCGCACCGTTTCGGCGGCAATCGCCTCCTGCGCCTGATCGGTCGACGCGCCGATGTGGTGCGTGCCGTACACGCCCGGCACCGACGCGAGCGGGAACCGGAACTCGCCGGTGCCGCCGGCCGGCTCGCCCGGGTAGACGTCGAGACCGACGCGGACGTTCTTGTCGCGCGCGGCCGCCTCGAGCGCCGCGTAGTCGACGACCTCGGCGCGCGCGGTGTTGATCACGTACGCGCCAGGTTTCAGCCTGTCGATCACCGCGGCGTCGACCAGGCCCCGCGTGTCGGCCGACAGCGCCACGTGGATGCTGACGATGTCGGAGCGCGCGGCCAGATCGGCCGGCGAGGCGGCGAGCTGCATCGGCACCGGTTCGTCGGCGACGTTCGCCCGGCCGGTCGCGAAGCGGCGGCTCCAGACGACGATCGGCATCCCGAACGCGTGCGCGCGGCGGGCGACTTCCTGGCCGATGTTGCCGTAGCCGATCAAGCCGATCGTCCGCCCGAGCAGGCCTTTGGCTTTCGAGTACTCCTTCTTGTTCCACGTTCCGGCGCGCAGCTCGGCGACGTTGTCGGGCACCCGGCGATCGAGGGCGAGGATGAGCGCGAACGCCAGCTCCGCGACCGCGACGGCGTTCTTGCCCGGACAGTTCGACACGTAGATGCCGCGCGTCGATGCCGTCGCGGTGTCGATGGTGTTGTAGCCGGCGCCCGCGCGAACGACGAGCGAGAGCGCGCCGGCCTCCAGCATCGGCGCGGTGACCTGTGTCCCGCGCACCACCAGCACGTCGGCGCCCGTCGACCGGATCGCGTCGGTCAGGGCGTCGCCCGACAGATCCGGCTGGTAGACGACGTCGCAGCCGGCGGCCCTCAGCCCGTCGAGGCCGCTCTTCTCGAACTTGTCGGCGACGAGAACGTTCATATCCGGTGAATCAGCAGGCCGTCGCGGAGCTTCGGCTCGAACCATGTGGACTTCGGCGGCATGATCGCGCCGGCATCGGAGACGGCCATCAAGTCGGCCACGCTGACGGGAACGAGCGAGAACGCCACGGCGGCGCGCCCCGTGTCCACCATCTGCTCGAGCGCCGTCGTGCCGCGCGCGCCGCCGACGAAGTCGATGCGCTTGTCGGTGCGGACGTCGAGGATCTTCAGCACCGGCGCCAGCAGCTGCTCCTGCAGGACGCTGACGTCGAGCGATCCGATCGGATCGGATTCCGGCGGCCGCACGCGGGGCTTCAACGCGTGCCACCGGCCGCCGACGTACATCGCCAGCTCGCCGCGGCCGGCCGGCGAGCCGGTACCCGCCGCGACGTCGAAACGGTCCCGGACGGCCTGGAGAAACGCGTCGGACGACAGGCCGCCGAGATCCTTCACGGCGCGGTTGTACGGAAGGATTTGCACCTGATCGTGCGGGAACGCGACCGCGAGCATCGCGCCCGATTCGCCGCCGCCCTTCAGCTCGGTGCGCGCGCGCGCGGCGCTCGCGGCGCGGTGATGGCCGTCGGCGATGTACAGCGCCGGGACGCGCGCGAACGCGGCCACCAGCGCGTCGCGATCGGCGCCGCCGACGCGCCAGATCGTATGGCGCACGCCGTCAGCGGCCTCGAAATCGAAGAGGGGTGCGGCCGCCGTCTGCCGCAGCGCGATGTCGTTGATGTCCGCCGACGCCCGGTAGGTGAGGAACACCGGGCCGGTCTGCGCGCCGAGCGCGATGAGGTGCCGCGTCCGATCGTCTTCCTTGTCGCGGCGCGTCCGCTCGTGCTTCTTGATGACGTCGCGATCGTACTCGTCGAGCGAGAAGCACGCCGCCAGGCCGGTCTGCGTATGCGCGCCCATGCGCAGGCGATAGAAGTACACGCTCGCTTCGTCTTCCACGACGAGCGATGCGTCGCTGAGCATGCGGAAGTTCTCGACGGCGCGCTCGTAGACGGCGTCGGAGTACGGATCGGTGCCGTCGGGCAGCTCGAGCTCCGCTCGCGACACGCGGAGAAAGCTCAGCGGGTTGCCGTGCGCGAGCGCCCTCGCTTCCTCCGTGCTGACGACGTCGTAAGGGACTGCGGCGATGCGCGGAGCGTCGGCGGGCGTGGGCCGCAGCGCACGAAACGGGATCAGCGTGGCCATCGGACCCTCTATTGTGGACCACAGCCGCCCACCGCGCAAAAGGCCGCGCGCCGGGCGCCGTCGGCGAAGGTCCGGTGAAAAAGACGGCGGCTACGGCCTGGTCAGGTCGTCGCGGATCGCGATCGTCTTGTGGAACAAGCGGAACCGAATCATCCGCGCGTGCACGTCGCGAACCACGCGTTTGGAATGCGCGTGGACCGGTCGCGGCGACGGCGAGGCGATGACCGCGTGCAGGTCGGTGTCGGCGGGCGGCGCGAGGATCGACGCGTCGGCGGCGGCCGGCGGCGGCGGTACCTGGGGGATCGACAACGTCCTGTCCCCCACCACGCTGGCCGCCGCGATCGTGGTCAGGGCGCCGGCGACGAGCAGGCCGACCATCCAGCCGCGCGCGCGGGTGTCTGACACCGGAGGGGGGTCGCCGTGGACGCGCGCTTCGAACAGACGCCGGTCCGCTTCGCGCAGCTCCAGGCGCAGATCCGATGTCGACGCGGCCGGCCGGCGCCGATCGCGCTTCGCGATCAGCCGCCGCAGCGTGTCCTCGGGGTGCTTCGGCGCGTACCGTGCGAGCGTCGCGCCGAATTCCGCCAGCGAGTCGAACGGCGGCGCGTCCACCTCGTGCAGCGCGCGCGCGATCGCATAACGCAGGGCGCCGGGCACGTGCGGGCTCTCCGCCAGCAGATCCTGCATCACGATCGCCAGTTCGGCGACCGTCGGCGTCGCCGCGCAGCCGGCGCAGCGCACGGCGCCGTCGCTCGAAATGCAAATGCGCTCCGCCGCGAGCGGTCCGAACGGCGGACGCGGCACATCGTCGGGCGGCTGGTGAATCAGCTTCTCGGCGATCGCGACGACCTCGTCCGCGGTGAGGACCAGGCCGGCGCGTCGCAGCTCGGTAAGCGAAACCGTGTAGGCCACGAATCGGGACATTGCCAAACACGGGCCCGCCGCGACGCGCGATTTCAGGCCGTTTTTCGCGTCCGCACGGCCGAGCTGTCCGGAGTTAATTTCACTGTGCCGTTTCGATTGGCGACAATTGCGCGAACGCGCGATCGCGCGCGGCGGCGAACGCCGCCATCTGCATCTGCGGGACCGGATCGGCGGGCGGCATCGCACGGTGCGCGGTGACCGGGTTGATGAAGGCGCCGTTGCGCTTCAGCCGGTAATCGAGGTGCGGTCCGGTCGCGAGGCCGGTCATGCCGACCCGGCCGATGAGCTCGCCTTGACGCACGTGCGCACCGGCGCGCACGGCAATCGCGGACAGATGCAGGTACTCGGTCTCGAACCCGTTGGAGTGCCGCAGGTGGACCATGTTGCCCGAGCCGCCGCTCATGCCGGCAGACACCACCACGCCGTCGGCCACGGCGACGACCGGCGACCCGATCGGCGCCTTGTAGTCGACCCCGAGGTGCGCCCGCACTTCCTTGAGGATCGGGTGGAGGCGCGCCGTCGAGAATCCCGACGTGATCACCGGCTGGAACTTCAACGGCGACGCGAGGAAGAAGCGCTTCATCGACACGCCGCGCTCGTCGAAGTACGCCGCAGGGCCGTCACCCGCCTGGAAGCGTACGGCGCGCAGGCGCCGGCCGTGATTGACGAACTCGGCGGCCTCGATCGGGCCGTAGCCGGCGAAGTCGCCGGCAGCCTCGGCGCCAGGCGGCGCGTCGCGATACTGTTTTTCGACCGTGAGCTGGAACGTGTCGCCCGGCTGCAGCTCGGTGCTGAAGTCGATTTCGCCGCCGAAGATGTCGGCGAGCGCAAGCGTCAGATCGATCGTCTCGCCGGCCGCGTCCATCGCCGCGACGAGCGACGAGGTCTCGCGATTGATCTCGCCGCGGATCACTTCCAGGTGCCGTGTCTTCGGAATCGGCAGGACGTCGGCGACGAGCTGCAGATCCTTTCCACGGCTGACGCGCAGGAAGCGATCGCCGTCGATCTCGTACTCGAAGCGTTCGAGCGCTCCGCTGATCGCCTTCTCGATCCGGTACGGACGGTCGGCGCGCAGCCGGCGCACGTCGAACACGCGTGCGGCCCGCGACACGACGTCGCCAATCTCGGCCACCGCCACGCCTTGCGCGCGCAGCAGCGACGCGAGCGTGGCGCCGGCCGCGACCCTCGCACGGACGAGCTGCGTCTCCTTCGACAGGCTGATGTCGCTGGCCCGGATCGGCAGCAGCTCGCGATCGTCGAGCAGCGTGCCGGCCGCGAGCACCGCGCCGGTCGTGATCAATACTGTGAAAAGTCGGCGCACCAAGAAGCGCATCCTAGCATCGAATCTCTGTTACAGTCCCCGGTTTGGAGGCCTCACGCCCATGCTCACCCGCCGCGCCCTCGTCGTGCCCTTCGTGCTGGCCGCGCTCGTCGTGCCCGTCGCCGCTCAGCTCGGATCGAGCGAGAAGGTGGACCTCGATGCCATTTATCGGATCAAGGAAGAAGGGCTGCAGCGCTCCAAGGTGATGGAGCTCGAAAGCTATCTCACCGACGTCTACGGCCCGCGCCTGGCGAACTCGCCCGAGATCAGGGAAGCCGGGGAGTGGGCGCAGAAGACGATGAAGGACTGGGGCCTCGCGAACGTTCACGAAGAGACGTGGCATTTCGGACGCGGGTGGCACAACGAGCGGATGGTGGCGATGGCCGTGTCGCCCCGCGCGTACCCGCTGATCGCCTACCCGAAGCCGTGGACCCCGGGCACGAACGGCCCGGTGACCGGCGAAGCGGTGATGGCGGTGATCACGGGCGAGAAGGACTTCGACACCTGGCGCGGCAAGCTGAAAGGCAAGTTCGTCCTCACGATGCCGCTGCGAGACGTGCCGGCGCATTTCGAGGCGCCGGGCCACCGCTACACCGACGCCGAGCTCGCCGACCTCGCGAAGCAGCCGGAGGCGCGCGCCGGCCGCGGCCGCGGCAACTTCCAGGCGCAGCAGGAGTTCAACAGGAAGCGCGCGCAGTTCTTCAAGGACGAAGGCGTCCTCGCGCTGCTCGACTACAGCCGCGGCGACGGCGGCACCGTCTTCGTCCAGGCCCCGCAGGGCGTGTCGCGCGATCCGAAGGATCCGCTGCAGCCGCCGCAGGTGACGCTTGCCGTCGAACACTACGGCCGCATCGCGCGCACGCTGGAGAAGAAGATCCCCGTCTCGCTGCAGCTCGACGTCGTCAACACGTTCTATGACGACGATCAGAACGCGTTCAACATCGCGGGCGAGATTCCCGGCGGCGACAAGGCCGACGAACTCGTGATGATCGGCGCGCACTTCGATTCGTGGGCGAGCGGGACCGGCGCCACCGACAACGCCGCCGGGTCGGCGGTGATGATGGAAGCGATGCGGATCCTGAAGGCGAGCGGCGTCAAGCTGCGGCGTACGGTGCGCGTCGGCCTGTGGGGCGGCGAAGAAGAAGGGCTGCTCGGATCGAAGGAGTACGTGAAGGCGCACTTCGCCGATCCGGCGACGATGCAGCTGAAGCCGGAGCACGCGAAGCTGGCGGCGTATTTCAACGTGGACAACGGCACGGGTCAGATTCGCGGCGTGTACCTGCAGGGCAACGAAGCGGTGGCGCCGATCTTCCAGGCCTGGATGGAGCCGTTCCACAACATGGGCGTGACGACGCTCGCGATCGACAACACGGGCGGCACGGATCACCTGTCGTACGACGCGGTCGGCCTGCCGGGATTTCAGTTCATCCAGGACGAGATCGAGTACAACGCGCGCACGCATCACTCGAACATGGACCTGTACGAACGGATTCAGCCGCAGGACATGATGCGCAACGCGGTGATCGTCGCCTCGTTCGTGTACGACGCCGCAAATCGCGACGACAAGCTGCCGCGCAAGCCGCTGCCGAAGCCGCAGGCGCCCGCGGGACGAGGCACGTCGAATCAGTAGCAGCGGGAGCGCCGCCGGTCGGCGGCGCGGGCGCGGCGGCGCGAGCCGGCTGTGAGCGATCGGCTTACGCTCGCTGGTGGCGCTCCGCCCATTCGCGCAGCCGCTGCCGGCGGTCGCGCGCGTCGGGCATCTCGTCCAGCCGATCGACCGGCCATGGCAGGCGATACGTCCAGTTCGAATCGCCGGTCGTCGCCGGCACGTTGACGCGATCGCGCCATCCGAACACGTCCTGGATCGGCAGGAGCAGCAGATCGGATCCCGCCGTGAACAGCGCCTCGAGCAGCACGTCGCGGACGCGCTCGTACGGCGCGTGTGAAAGATCGTCGCCGGCGGCGATTCGACCGACGGCATCGAGGCGAGCCACCTTGCCGCGCTCGTCGTCGCTCGCCTCCTCCCACCACGCGATCATCGGCTCGGTGTCGTGCGTGCCGGACGTGGCGACCGACGTCGCCGGATAGTCGCGCGGTTCGCGGAACGGCTGCCCCGGCTCGTGCCACTGCCGCTCCCAGCGGAGGACGCGAAAGCCGGGAACCGCGAGACGCGCGAGCGAGGCGCGGACGAAATCCGGCACCGTTCCCAGATCCTCGGCGATGATTTCCGCGCCCGGCTCGCGGAAGATCCCGAGCATGCGCTCGCCGAGCGCGAGCTGCGCCGGCTCGTCGGCGGGCGTGAAGAACGGCGCGCGGCCGTCTTTCGGGTTGCCGTACGTGCGGTAGAAGCCGACGAGATGATCGACGCGGTAGCCGTCGTACAGATCCGCGCTGCGGCGCGCGCGAGCCCGCGGCCACGCGAAGCCGCCGCGCGCGATCTCGTCCCATCGATAGATCGGCGTGCCCCAGTCCTGTCCCGTCGCGCTGAACGCGTCGGGCGGCGCGCCGATCGTCACGTCGAGGCTGAACTCGTGCTGCCGCGACCAGACGTCCGCGCTGTCGGCGTCGACCATGAACGGGAGGTCGCCGAAGATCTGCACGCGACCGGCGGCGCGGCGCGCCTCCTGCCATTGCGCGGAGGCGATCCACTGCAGGTATTGATGAAAAACGAGGTCGCGCGCGAGATCGTGCCGCGCGCGATCGAGCGCCGCCGCGTCGCGCCGCCGCAGATCCTCCGGCCACGTCGTCCACGGGCGCTCGTCTTCGCGGTGGTGGATCGCGCGGAAGAGGCTGTAGTCGTCGAGCCACCACGATTGATCCGCGGCGAAGCGCTTCAGCTCGCCGGCCCGGCGGGTGTCGCGCGTCCACTCGGTGGCGTAAAAGCGATCGAACGCGGCGCGCAGCGCCGTGTATTTCAGGTGCCGGACGGCGCCGTAGTCGACGCGCGGCGCCCGCCGCGCCCGATCCAGCCGATCGCGATCGCCGGCGGTCAGCGACGATTCGCCGCCGTTCGCGTCGAAGTCCTCCACCTCGGGCACGCGAATGTAGATTGGATCGATCGCCATCGCGCTGATCGCGGAGTACGGCGATTGCTGCCCCGGCGCCATTTCGTTGATCGGCAGCAACTGCAGCACGCCAAGGCCGGCGGAGGATATCCAGGCGGTGATCGGCGCGATGTCGCCGATGTCGCCGATGCCCCAGCTTTTGGTGGACGCGCAGGAAAACAGCGGGATGAGAAGGCCCGCGCGGCGGGTCATGGCGTCGCGACGTTGCAAGCGAAGTGCCGGATGATCCGCTCGATCCCGTCCCGGAACACCGGTTCGGGCGGCAACAAGCTGACGACGAGGAACGACTCGCGGGGGAAGTCAAAAAAATATCCGGGATGTGTCAGCACGCCGTCTGCCAGCAGGCGCAGCACGAGTTCTTCCTCCGGTTCGAGCGTCGGCACCTGCAGCACCGCCGACCAGCCGCCCTCGGCGCGCAGCACGCGGCAGGCGGGCGCGGCGACGGCCGCCGTGCGAAGCCAGCCGTAATTGTTCGCGACACGCCGCGCAATCTGCGCACGGACCGCGGCGCCCCTGTCGAGGAGCGCCGGCGCGGCGATCTGGATCGGTGTCGACACCGACAGATAGGTGTCGCAAATCAGCTCCAGCCGCTCGAGCGCCGCGGCGACGAGCCGGTCGGGCCCGCTGACCGCCATCCATCCGAGCTTTGCCTGCGGCAGCCCGATCGATTTCGACAGGCCGCCGAGCGCGAACGTCAACGCATCGGTGACCGACAGCGCGCGGCCCGCGTGCCGCGCGGCGCCGGGTTCGAGCTCGTAGTCGGCGAACACCTCGTCCGCGACAATCGCGAGGTGGCGCGTGGCGCAGAGCTCCGCCAGCCGCCGCAGGTCGGCGCGCGAGATGTACGACCCCGTCGGATTGTTCGGGCTGACCACGAGGATCGCGCGCGTCCGTTCGGTCAGCGCCCGGTCGATGCTGGCGAAATCGATCGCCCAGGCCCCATGCGCTTCGAGCTCGTACGGGCGCGTGACGACGAGATCGAGCGCCGCCAGGTGGTCGAAGAGCGGATAGCTCGGCCGCGGGATCAGCACTTCGTCGCCGGCGTCCGCGAGCAGCTTGAACAGGGTCGCGTAGGCGTCGCTCGTGCTCGCCGTCAACGCGAGGCGATCGCTGGAGACCGCGAGGCCCTGACGCGCGTAATCGGCGGCGATCGCCTCGCGCGCGACGGCCAGGCCGAACGGATCGGGTCGATAGTCGAGGGCCGCCGGGGCGCCGAGCGGCGCGAGCAGATCGTCGGGGTAGTCAAAACCCGCGCGCGTCGGGTTCGTGGCGGTCAGGTCGACGAAGGCGCGTCCGGCTGCGCGCGCGGCGTCGACCGCATCGGCCAGGCGATTGCGCGTCAGATCGGGCGGCACGCGGTGCGAGAACATCGCCGGCTACCACACGATCTCGACGCGCTCGATGACGTCGCCTTCGAGGATCCGATCGACGACGTCCATGCCGTTGAGGACCTGCGCGAAGACGGTGTAGACGTGATCGAGCCGCGGGTTGTCGACCAGGTCGACGAAGATCTGCGCGTCGCCGGTGTCGCGACCGCGGGTCGAGATGCCGACGGCGCCGCGGACGTGCGGCCAGAGGCCGACCTCGTCGCGCATGAACGTCGGCTCGCCGACGAACTCGTTCGCGCCGGGGCTGCCGCCCTGGATGACGAAATTCGGCACGATGCGATGAAACGTGAGGCCGTTGTAGTAGCCCGACGCGGCGAGGTGGACGAATTTCACCACGGTCAGCGGCGCGACCGACGGGAACAGGGCGAGCTCGAACGTTCCGACGCCGACGATGGCGATACGTGCCCGGGCTGATGCGAGCCGGCGCAGGTCGTCGGCGGTCACCGCGGTGTCAGACACGTGTCTGACACCGGGGCGGGTGGTGTCTGACACCGGGGTGGCGCCGAGCGCGCGCGCCAACGCCGCCCGCGCGTCATGCGAGTTGTCGTGCCCTTCGCCGACCAGCCGCTGCCGCGCCGCCTCGAGCGCCGGCCGCGCCGCGTCGAGCTGCGGCGAACCGACGAGTGCAAGCGCCGCCGCGCGGACCGCCTGGTAGCCGCCGCGCGACAGGTTCGCGATGTAGATGCGATCCGCCTCGTGGCCGGCGATTTTCGCGAGCGCGTCGATCGCCGCTTCGCGGACGTTGTCGTCTGCATCCACCGACGCCAACCGCTCGAGCGTCGCGCGATCCTTCAGGACCGCCGCGGCCCGCGCCGCATACAGCCGCAGCTGCCAGGTGCTCGAACCCGTGAACCCGGGCAGCTTCGCAGCGGCGCGATCCGGCTGCGCGGCCGCAAGGGCGACCAGCGCGTGCGCCGCGGGATGCCAGGCGCGCGACGATGCGGCGTTGGACAGATCGTCGACCGTGCGTTCGAGCAGCGCCGACGCGTCGGCCGACGCGCCGCACGCCGACAGCTGATCGAGGGCGAGCAGCACGTTCTGCGTGGCGGCATCGTGCGTCGCCGCGATCGCCGCGTCGCA
>Ga0070741_10016193_pt1 | contig 12486 bp, 12 predicted proteins | sample Coa_R1_4_FD_66440 | JGI IMG/M metagenome (GOLD analysis project Ga0070741, IMG submission 66440) | Surface soil microbial communities from Centralia Pennsylvania, which are recovering from an underground coalmine fire - Coalmine... | ecosystem: Environmental > Terrestrial > Soil > Unclassified ...
CGTTTGCAGGCGATGCATGGTATCGGCTGAGCCTAGTTCTCCGGATTGCACAACAAACGCCAAAAGAAACGCCACTGCGCCGAGCAGAAAGACAGGAGTGTGTATCCAGCGCTGCAGGCGGGAGATCATTGGCTGATGGTAACGGCTCTCGCTGCAATTCCGGTAGTTAGTAGCGAGTAGCGAGGATGGGTGAACTGGAAGAGTTCTAAACGCTGGCTACGGCTGTTGATTAGCGGTTTTGTCGTGGAATTCGCAAGGCGCGTATTCGTCGGAGGTGTTGCAAGTGGGGCAAGTCACACGCTGGTTGTGTTCGGCCATTTCCTCGAGGAATGTCGAAAAAACCTGGCTGCACCCGGGTAGTGATGCATTTTGAATTTTGCCGTTCTCGCATTCTCTCCCCCGCCGTGGCATGATTGATTCATGCCTGACCGGAAAAGCAAGAAGAAAAAGTCCAAGCGCGTGCCAAGGGACGTAAACCAGTTGGCTGCGCACATCGTTGAAATAACCACTGGACAACCGGCACCCGGAAAGAATCCAGCCGCCGTATCACTGGGACGATTAGGCGGATTAAAGGGCGGCAGGGTACGCGCCGACAAGCTGACGGGAGAACGCAAACGCGAGATTGCCAGCAAAGCAGCTCGCGCCCGATGGGAGAAAGAGAAACCACAGCCCTAAGCTGTGGCTTCTGCTTTTGCTTCGACCTTGCTTGGAGCGGATTTTGGCGTTTCCTTTGTTGTAGGTTCCGGCTCATCATCCTTGCCACCCTTACCCTTGCGGTAGTTCGGATACCATTCCTGCAAGGCCCAATCGCCCTTCATATTGATGATGTCGCCAACCTGCTTTTCCCGTCGCCGCAGGATAGCGTACACCGTGTTGTATTTACTCGATGGCAGGCCGCCAGCTTCCATGGCAGACATCAATTCCTGCGTCGAAAGCTTCCGTCGTACCGTTTGCAGGTGCTTCTTTGCGGCCTCGGGGATACTCATGCCGATGAAAGCATCATGGGCGGGCGCTGCCGAGAAAGTGCCGCCACCGCCACCGCCACCACCGCCCGGCGGTATCGGCGCACCACCCATTGCCATTGCTAGGCGGATACCGGCAATAGCGGCGTCGATCTGGGCTTTCTTTGCCTCCAAATCGGCCAGCATTGCTTCATAATTGATCGGTTGATCGCTCATTCGGATACTCATTTCCCGCTGGTTTCCAGCGGCTGTTTATGCTACATTTTCGGGGCAGCCTCTTGGGGGCGACGCCCAAAGCACCACCCCCAAATTCGGCCTTACATCAATGCGTGGGGAGTTTCCTTAACCCCTCGCCCTTTTAAGGGGCGCGGCCTTCTCCTCATACCAACACCGCCCTTCCAGCCGAGCGCGTCACCGCTCGGCTGTTTTATTGTATAGCAGGGTAGGCAGGAAAGTACAAGCCCCCTGCTGTATTTTTTTGATACCCGTTGACAAGCATGACCGCTCAAGCATATATTTTACCCATGAACCGCTTGAGCACACAACGTCGGGCCGCAATCGTTGCCGCACTGGTAGAAGGAAACTCTATCCGCGCCATTACGCGCATGACTGGCGCAACGTTGCATACCGTCCTGAAACTGCTAAATGATCTTGGGTGCGCCTGCGCCGCCTATCACAGTCGAAACGTGCGCGGAGTTCGCGTTCGCCGAGTCCAGTGTGATGAAATCTGGAATTTCGTCGGAGCTAAGGCGAAGAACGTAACGCCAGAGAAGAAAGCTGAAGGATGGGGCGACGTGTGGACGTGGGTTGCGATTGATGCCGATTCAAAGCTGTGCGTTAGCTATCTGGTAGGCGGGCGAGACGCACTGTGGGCGCAAGAGTTCATGGAAGATTGCGCCAGCCGCATCGTAGGCCGCGTCCAGATCACAACGGACGGCCACAAAGCTTATCTAGATGCGGTTGAAGGTGCATTCGGTATGGACTGCGATTATGCCATGCTCCAGAAGATTTACGGAGCACCCAGCGATGAGGAAACGCGGCGCTATTCTCCTGCTACCTGCATTGGGTGCGACATGAAAGTTGTCAGCGGGAATCCAGACCCTAAGCATGTGAGCACAAGCTACGTGGAGCGCCAGAATCTAACCATGCGGATGAGCATGCGGCGCTTCACTCGCCTAACAAATGCATTCAGCAAGAAGTTTGAAAACCTGCGTCACGCCGTCGCGCTCCATTACATGTATTACAACTTTTGCCGCGTTCATCAGACCTTGCGCGTGACGCCAGCGATGGAAGCTGGCCTAGCGAATCATGTTTGGACGTTGGAAGAGTTGGTGGAACAACTCATGGCAGTAGGCGAAGTTGTTCCGCTGGCTGGCTAACGGTGGCCGGTCGCTTAGGTTCATATGGATTGAGTTTCTTGCCTGGGATGTTGATTGGCTTGTCTGTAAACATGTCCTCTACGGTGATTACTTGTAACTTCGGATATGCACCATTGATGCTCCTGTACATTCCTGCGACTGCCGCTTCTCTTTGCATTTCAGATGTCCGCTGGCGCACCGTAACGAGGATTCCCATTGCGGCGTGATCTCGCTCAACAACACCTCTCAATTCTCTAACTGCTGCTGGGCCGACCTGTCCAGCCTTGACCGAGATCACTATGTGTTTTGCGGACCCAGCGTCATCGTGGAAATAAATCCGGCCATCTACTCCGCGATCACGCCCCTTTTTTTCTTCGATAGGAGGAGCGCCCAGCTTCCCGACAGCCCACCATTGGAATCCAAATTTGTCTGACTCCGCCAACGCTTCCGCTTCCTCCAGCGTGACAGGTTCTCCAGTGATTTTTATTTGCTTGAATATCCCGGGGCCGAATTTTGTAAGTCTATTTTTGATGACTGCCACCGCGAGTAGCGTAATGTCTATTCCTATCCATCTTCTTCCCAAGCTTTCAGCAGCTTCAATCGCTGTCCCGCAGCCGCAAAATGGGTCAAGGACAACTTCCCCCTCTCGCGTGTTCGCTGCGATAATTCTCTCCAGCAATGCTTGCGGCTTCTGTGTCGGGTATCCTAGGCGCTCACGGGCCTGCGAGTTGACAGGTGCAATATCCCACCACACATCCCCAATCGCTGTCCCCTTCATTTCGTCCAAGTACCGCTTGTATCGAGGGACAGCCCCCGGACGAGGCTGTATTATCCTTCCATCACTCAGGAGCTTCTCCATTTTTTCTTGGTTGTATCTCCAGTATCGTGTCACGCCCATAAACTCGTATCTGGGATGGCCGCGAAGGCCTGAACCAGGCGCTGTTAAATCGGTGAGCTGATATTTTCTTCCGTTCTCATCTACCAGACCGTAGTGGCTCTTTATGTATTCTTCCCGCAGGGGCGCGAACGGTTGAGTGAATGTTGTTTTATCACCGTTGCTGTAATAGAGAAGCACATCATGCACACGAGGCCAGTTGCTTGCACCTTGGATGTAGTCGTTCTTTGTCGTCGTCCGCTTCCAGATAATTTCATTCTTAAATTTGGATGGGCCAAATACTGCATCCATTAAGAGCTTCAGGTAGTGGCTTGCCGTTGGGTCGCAATGAAGATAAATTGTGCCAGTGCGCTTCAGAACGCGCTGCAATTCCCTGATCCTTGGTGCCATCATTACCAAGTACGCCATCATGTCGCTATTCCCGAGCAATATCCTGAGGGAGCGTATGGCGTCAGATATTGACCCTCCCCTTCTTCCAATTCCCGACATAATTCCTCTGTCTGTGGACTCCATGACCATGTATCTTTGAAAACTAACTGCTGGGACGTAGAACGGCGACCCTGCCGCTCTCGGAAGATTACGTTGTAATCCTGCTGACTATTAAATGGTGGGTCTAGGTAGACCAAGTCCACCGTTTCAGGGCCGATCTTCTCCCTGAGAACCGATAGATTGTCGGCTGCGTAGAGATGGTTTCGATACTGCCGCATGTCGTTTTCATGCGGCACTTTACACTGAGTTGCACCATTTTCGGTGCAGTCATTACCATTTGGTGTCCAATCCGGGGAAACAGCACAAGATGTTGTGCAGTTCTCCGGATGCACACAATTCGCGCTCGCCGAAGGGGCGCTCATTCAAAATGCATCACTACCTGCACCCGTGACAGGTGAGGGTTTGTTCATTCATATCGTTACCTTGGATGGTTCTGGCAGAGTTGGGGCTGCCCCGTTATGGAGCAGCCCGAGAGGATGCTGGGCCGCGGCTTACGGCAGGTGGTCGAGATAGCAGGCCCCCGTCGTATTCTGCTGCGGAACGTTAGTTGGAGGCGTCTTCCACGGAGCCGTGGTGAAGTCGAAGAATTCCGTGCTCATATCAATCTGGGCGGCGTCGCGCGCGGTGAGCGTTGGCAGGCCGAAGCGCGTCTCCACCAGTTTGAGAATCGCCGTGTGATCGGCGACGGCGTGCGACACGAAGTTCTTCTTCGCGTAGGGTGAGACCAGGATAAACGGCACCCGGTACCCCGTGTAGGTGAAGTCGCAATTGGGGCCCGTAACCGACGTGCAGGTGTCGCCAGGTAGCAAATCCTGAGGCGGAATGCCATCTGGACTGACGGCTGGCTGCGGCGCCACGTGATCGTAGAATCCGCCGAATTCGTCGAAGGTGAAGATGAACGCCGAATCCTTCCAGCTCGGGCCAGTGATCACCGCATTGATCAGAGATGAAGCGAAGTTGGCGCCGGCTTGCACGCTGCAGCAGGGAGGCATGCCGGGCATGGGATCGGTGTCGGCCGGGTGCTCATCGAGTCCTACAGACGATGCCGGTTCTATCAACGCGAACTGCGGCAAGGTGCCGTTCTTCGCGTCCGTGATGAACTGGTCCGTGGTGACGAAGTTCTGCGGAAACTGCTGCAGCATCGTCTGACCATAGGTGAACTGGTTCACATAGCTCATGTTGTACAGGCACTGCGCCGTGGTGCAGCCAGTCGCGTCGGGATGCACATAGATCTTCCACGTGATGCCCGCGTTTTGCAGCAACTGAAAGATGATGGGCACGTTGACTTGACCACTGGTCGGGGTGAGTGGATAAGCATGGCCATGCGACGTGGCCGCAAGCAAGTACATGCGGTTGGGCTGGGTGCGGGTCATGGCTGGCGAAAACCACATGTCGGAAGTGGCAAAATTCGCCGCGAGGAAATAGTAGTAGTTCAGATCGTTGTTGTCGTAGTAGCCCATTGCGCGCAAACCGTTGACGTCCATAAATGGAGGCACGATTTGGCGTGCGTCATTGGCGGCGGTGTGCACGAAGCCGTCCAGAGTCGCAGTTGCGTTCACCGGATCCATGAGATTCCAATCCACGTGGCTTTCATTCCAGGAAGGACTGGGATTTTCCACGCACATGGTTTGAAAGTGGAACGACTGCACTTGTGGGCTGGCAGAGTCGAACGTGCAGTTGTTGAGCTGCGGCGGATTGGCGTTGGGATCGTACGGGAATGCCGGATCGCATCCTGGCACCGAAGGCGTCGCCCCAGCGGGATTGGCAAACTGCGGCAATCCATCAAAGCTTTGAGTGAGTCCGTTTGTGGCCAGATATTGGGGCAGGGCGCCGAAGTAGCTGTCCAGTGACCGGTTCTCCTGGGCCATAACAATGATGTGATTAATGGACTGCAAACTTGCGGTAAAGGTCGCGGTGACCGACGCATCGGCACTCAAATTCAGTGAGCAGGTGGATGTTCCACTGCAAGCCCCGCTCCACCCTGCGAAGGTGAAGCCGGCGTCTGGTGTCGCGGTAAGGGTAATCGATTTTCCTGTCTCAAACATTGCTGAACAGGTGGTTCCGCAAGTGATTCCCCCAGGGTTGCTGGAGACTGTGCCCGTTCCAGAGCCTGCTGTTGCCACGCTGAGCTGAACGTTCTGGCCGGCCTGAACTGCGCCCTTGCTGACACCCTGGCAGCTCGCCAGAAACATGGCGGAGCTGATCGCAATCACCCCAATAAGCAATTTAGAAACAGAATGCATGACGCACACGTCTCCTCGAAAGTGTGACCTTGGATGTGGACAGGAGAGAGCTGGTTGGCTGCTTAGGAGAGTGAAATAAAGTCCGAGTCGATGTAACGTATGCTGAATTCAATATCTTGTACGGATTATCTCGCGTGAAGCTTTGTGAGAGGCTGACCCAGCGTTAGCGCGCGGGGCTACGCTGGAACGCGTCTGCGAGGCTGGTTTGCCAGCAAGACGCCGGCGCTACTGGCATGGTTGATTAACGGGCGGCGCTGACGGGAATGGCTTTCGCTGTCGGCCGCAAATACCAAAGTATTCCGCCGCCAATGACCAGGAAAATCGAAATCAGCTGGGTTCCGGTCATCACTCCACCGAAAACTTCACCGCGGCCGGGATCGTCGCGGAGGAATTCGAGGAAGAAGCGAGCGATGCCGTACAGAAACAGATACGCGCCGAATATTTCGCCATCGAATTTCTTGCGCTTGAAGAGCCACATCAGGATGAAAAAGTTCACCAGTTCAACCGCCGATTCGAAAAGCTGTGTCGGCTCCAGCGCCCTTCCCAGCGGCGTTCCCACCCAGGTGTTGGCAAGTTGATTGGTAAACGTCACTCCCCAGAAATGCGTGGTCGGCTTTCCCCAGCAGCATCCGGCGGCGAAACAGCCTACACGGCCGATAGCATGACCGAGCGCTAGACCGGGCGCGAAAGCGTCGCAGGTGGCGAGAGCCGGCATGCGGTGCTTGCGGATGTACCACGCTGCGGCGATAAACGCGCCAATCAAGCCGCCGGAGAACACTCCTCCCGCCTGCAGCGTAGCCAAGCTGAAGATGTCGCGAGGATGCGCGACGTAGGTGCTCCAGTCATTGATGATGTACAGAACCTTCGCACCAATAATGCCGCCGAGCACAACCAGAATGCCGAAATTCCAGGCGTCGTCGGGATTGATGCCTTGCCTGGCAGAGTTGCGGACGCTGATCCAAAGACCGATCAGAACGCCGAGAGCGACAAGAAGACCGTAAGTAGGAAGACTGAAGCTGCCGATGTGAAAGAGTCGCGGAAACACTGATTAATTAGATGCAGCTGTTTGGGATTTGCTAAGGAGAGTTTAGCAGAAGTGCGAAGTGCTTTATCGTTGGCCTTGCTCGGAAGTCGCGCGGTTTTGCGAACGACGAAATAGCCAAGGACCAAGGACAAAAAGACAAGCCGACCCGCTCACGCCGTGTGGTAGGCCGAGAATGAACCCGTCGTAGACGGTGGGAACCCGCCGCGACCCTTTAGGCATTTCCGCATGGCGGAACGTTGCACACCGGATCGTAAATTTCGAGTCAGGCCCCCGTTCATTCGGTGTTGGTTCAAAAATCGGTTACCACCATCACCAACTGTGCAGGCCGGCTTCCGTCTTTGATGCTAGGGCAAAGTTGCGGCAGTTCGCAAGAGGGTTGCGGTAAAAAGATGGCAGTCGGTTTGCCAAGCACCTTAGTGACGTAGCGGTGACGTGGCCTTGGTGAGTGGCGCGGCAGCTAACCTGCCTTGCGTCCGTCTTCCAACACTTCATCCAGTGCGTCGGAAAGGTGGTGGGCGCGTCTCAGGTATTCGGATGATCCCCCTTCGCCTCTGCGCTTCAGCAGATGATATTCGTCTGCAATGTTGAGTGCGGCAAGCACCGCCAGGCGAGCGGTATCAACCGTGTGTGTCTGCTGCGATACGGCACGCATCTTGGAGTCGACATAGTCGGCGAGCTTGAGAATGTATTCCGGATCGGAGCCCCGGAGATTATAGGCCTGGTCGAAAATTTCCACGCGCACGCTGCTGTTGCTGGGATCGTTCACGGGCTGCTGTTTGGTAGCCGATGCCATGAGTCGCTCCTGGTCTCGCATCTAATTCATTCAGCTTGCTGCCTGTTCTTCGGCAATGGATTCGATTTGCGTCAACATCTTTTCCACCCGCCCTCGGATCTCTTCGCGCTCCTTGCGCAGCTGCAACATCTCGCGGCGCATACTCTCGACCTCTTCCTCGCGTTCCTCGAGTTGTTCGCGCAGCCGCTTAACACCGCGTTCGGCGCTGGCTCGAGCTTCACGGGCGGATTTGTATAGCTCAATAGTGCGATAGACCTTCTCTTCGAGCGCGTGAAAATCGTCGCCGGGAACCTGGGCAGACACCTGTTCGTCCATTTTGACAGCCATGATCTACATCTTCCCCTGAGAAATTTGGAAACTGAGCCGCAGTATACCCCAGAAAGCTGTGGAGAGAGCCAAACGAATCGGTAAGCAAGGTGAACTAGGCGACCGGATAGGTCTGCCCCGACTCCCCCGGTCCGAGCCAATCGGGATGTTGATAGGTACCGTCGAAGGTGTGCGTGGTCTTGTACAACTCGTATTTGCCACTCTTGGCCACCGGCGCAGTTTTGGCCAGCAGGGCCGCGACTTCTTTCTGATCCATGGGCTTGAAGTTGCGCGCCGCGTTGAGCGCTTGTTCGAGGATGGGCATTGAGTCACACCCGGTAATTACCACGCTGGTAGGCAGACTCATCGCATAGCGAAGACATTCAACCGCGGTTACGGCATGGCTCTCGAGAATTTCGCGTCCACCTATGGGCTTCATGCCCAGAACGGCGATCTTCTGCTCGACCAGTACCGGCAACACCTTCTTCTCGAAACTGTCGAAGTGTGCGTCCATTACGTTCAGCGGCATCTGCACCGTATCGAAGGCGAAATTGTGTGCCGCAGCTACCTTCAACATCTTCATATGAACTTCCGGATCCTTATGTCCGGTAAAACCAAGGTAGCGAGCTTTACCCGCCTTCTTCGCTTCTATGATCGCGTGAATGGCTCCGTTGGCAGAGAAGATGTGATCCGGGTCGGAGAGCCGAATGATCTCGTGAAGCTGAAGTAAATCCAGATGATCGGTCTGAAGGCGTCGCAGGGACTCGTCGATCTGTGCCAGCGCAGTCTTGCGATCGCGACCATCAATCTTCGTCATCAGAAATGCTTTCTGGCGATAGCCGTCGCGGAGCGCCTTTCCCATGCGAACCTCGCTCTGACCGCCGTTATAGTCCCAGCAGTTGTCGAGGAAGTTTATGCCGTTGTCGAGTGCCGCGCGGATAATCCGAATGCTTTCGCTTTCTTCACTTTGATGACCGATGTGCGCACCGCCCAAGCCGACCATCGAAACCTTCTCACCGGTTTTGCCTAGCCTGCGATATGGCACGCTGGAAGAATTGGCGGCGAACAACTTTCCCGCATAGCGCGATGCGATACCGCTGGCGGCAGTCACTTTGAGAAAATCGCGGCGGTCCATAGCTTCTCCTCGACTGGGATGCTGCATAGATGTGCGGATGATGCGTGCAGATGTCCTGCATTTGCAGGGGGATTATAGGGAGTGATAATCTCGCGTTGCTGTCCCGCCACATCGTTCAGGCGGCCCTGGTATATGGGTTGTGCCCCGGCTTCCCAAGCCGGCGAAACGGGTTCGAGTCCCGTGGGCCGCTCCAACTCAGCTTGAGCGGCACTCCTCGAGTGCGGCCGCCAGTTGCTCCACACCACGCCTGATCTCACGTGAGTTAAAGGCGGCAAATCCGATCACGAGTCCTTCGCGGTCAGCGCGACCCCATGCGTATCTTTGCAGCGGAACTACTTCCACCTGACGCGCGGCTGCGGCTTCTGCGGCACTCTCGGCGCGAATGCCGTTTTGCAACCATCCGACCGTGCGTAATCCTGCTTCGACGTTTGGGATCTCAAGTAGACCTTTAAGCTGCCGTCTCGCGCACTCCAGCAGAGTTGCCAGGCGCTCGGCATATAACTCGCGCATGCGTCGCACGTGCCGCGCAAAATGTCCTTCATTGATGAAATCGCAAAGAATGGCCTGATCGAGCAGCGGCGGCTGATGCGTGCTCACTGACTCTGCGGCTGCGAAGATGTCCACCATCTCCGATGGAAGCACAACATAGCCGAGCCGCAGCGCGGGAAACAGCACATCGCTGAAGCTGCCGGCGAAAATCACCGCACCAGCGCGGTCTAAACCTTGCAGCGCGGGAATAGGCCGGCCGGAGTAGCGATATTCGCTGTCGTAATCGTCTTCAAAGATAAGCGCGCCGGATTTGCGCGCCCATTCGAGCAGGGAGAGTCGCCGCCGCAGGCTCATGGTTACTCCCAAAGGGAACTGATGGGCGGGGGTTACGTATACCAGGCGAGGTCGTGCACAGCGCCGTTCGCCAAGTTCAACTGTTAATCCCTCGGCATCCACGGGCACGGGGCAGATTTTTGCGCCCACTGCCTGGAAGGCGTACGCGGCGCCGGGATAGCCCGGCGCCTCCAGCCATACCGGATCGTGGGCATCGAGCAGCAAGTGCGCAGTCCGGTCGAGCGCCTGCTGCACGCCAGAAATGATGAGCACCTGGTCAGCCGAGCACTTCACCCCGCGCGAAGTATTCAAATACTCCGCCACTGCCTCGCGCAGTGGGTGGTAGCCCATTCCTCCTTCGCCCGCGAGAAGATTGGCGGACACGCGGCGCAACCGGCGGGCCGCCACCTGCGCCCATAATGCGGCGGGGAATTCGTCCAATGCGGGTTTACTGGCGCGAAACGCGCGTGCTGATCGGGATTCGGTGCGGTGCAATGGATGCAGACGCCGCGCATACGCTGACAACCTGATCTTGCGGCGTGGCCGTTTGGTTCGGGCATCTGTGCGGGGCGTCTGCAGGAACTCTTCGGGCAAGACTTCACTGACGTAGGTCCCCGAGCCGGGTCTGCCTTCCACATAGCCCTCGCCCCGTAACTGATCGAATGCCGTCACAATGGTCGGTCGTGAGAGTTTGTATTCGGCCGCCAAATCGCGGGTCGCAGGAAGGCGAGATCCCGGGCTTAAATGTCCGGCCAGGATGGCAGTGCGCAGTTCCTCATATAGCCAGCGATAGAGCGGCATGCCGGCGGGCGGTTCGCGCAAATTCAGCGGCAGCGTGCTCGATTTTTTTGCCATATCTAAAGTGGTATGGACAGAATACCGTAAATGGCTATTTCGGCCTAGCCATTGGCAATTTAGTCTGAAGCCTGAGGAGAGAATGAAATGTCCCAGAACAATGGTCGTTCCACCAGCCTGCGTTTGAAGACCGGCCTGGCAGAGATGCTGAAAGGCGGCGTCATCATGGACGTCACCGACGCCAAGCAGGCGGTTATCGCAGAAAAAGCTGGCGCTGTTGCAGTAATGGCATTGGAGCGAGTTCCGGCGCAGATCCGCGCCGAGGGCGGCGTGGCTCGCATGGCGTCACCCAAGAAGATTCGCGAGATTATGGCCAACGTCTCGATCCCCGTTATGGCCAAATGCCGCATTGGACATTTTGCCGAGGCGCAGATTTTGCAGGAACTGGGCGTCGATTATGTCGACGAATCGGAAGTGCTCACCCCGGCCGACGAAGCTCATCACGTGGATAAGCATGCTTTCAAAGTTCCGTTCGTGTGCGGCGCACGCAATCTGGGCGAAGCTTTGCGACGAATTGCGGAAGGCGCGGCCATGATCCGCACCAAGGGTGAAGCTGGAACTGGCGACGTCGTGCACGCGGTCAAGCACATGCGTCAGATCGTGCAGGAGATGAAGATTCTTACCGTGCTGAGCGAAGAAGAGCTGTATGCCAAGGCGAAGGAGCACCAGGCGCCATACGAATTGGTAAGAATGGTCGCGAAAGAAGGGAAGCTGCCGGTGCCGAATTTCTCCGCTGGCGGTATTGCCACTCCCGCGGACGCATCGCTGGTCATGCAGCTCGGAGCGGAAGCGGTCTTCGTCGGGTCTGGCATCTTTATGAAGAATTCCACCGAATTCGCGGATCCGGAAGAAGCCGAGAAGCGTGCTCGGGCCATCGTCCGCGCTACAACGCATTACAACGATCCTAAAGTATTACTTGAAGTCAGCGAGGACCTGACTGGCGCGATGAAGGGCCTGGCCGTCGCGGCGCTGGACGAAGCCCACCTGTTGCAAACGAGAGGGTGGTAGAACGGCTGACGGTTATGAAAATCGGCGTACTAGCGCTCCAAGGCGATTTTGACGCCCACCGCAAACGGCTGGAAGAGCTGGGCGCCGAAGTTGTCCTCGTGAAGAAGCCTGAGCAACTGGACCAAATCGACGGACTCGTCATTCCGGGTGGCGAGTCCAGTACGTTTCTCAAGCTCCTCGGCGAAGCCGGATTCGAGAAGCTGAAGCAATTCGCCCGCGTGCGGCCGACCTTCGGTACCTGCGCCGGCGCCATCCTGCTCGCCAATGAAGTCGAAAACCCCAAGCAGATCGGACTCGGCGCCCTGAACATCGACGTCCGGCGGAACGCTTACGGGCGCCAGATCGACAGCTCGATTCGAGAAGGCAACTTTCTGGGTGAACCCACCGAGATGGTGTTTATCCGGGCACCCAAAATTGAGCGGGTTGGACCGGGCGTAGAGATCATCGCCACTGACGGTTCAGATCCCGTGGCCGTGCGGCAGGGAAAAGCGATGGCCGCCACATTTCATCCTGAGCTTTCAGCAGATAGCCGCGTGCACCGCGCGTTCCTGGATCTGGTCGGCAACGGGACGAAG
>Ga0070741_10016194_pt1 | contig 12486 bp, 17 predicted proteins | sample Coa_R1_4_FD_66440 | JGI IMG/M metagenome (GOLD analysis project Ga0070741, IMG submission 66440) | Surface soil microbial communities from Centralia Pennsylvania, which are recovering from an underground coalmine fire - Coalmine... | ecosystem: Environmental > Terrestrial > Soil > Unclassified ...
ACGCCGATGCGGCAATAGTCTTTCGTCGCGGCCCCTCAGATTGGTTCCATCTTTTGAGGTGGGACATGGCAAGCGACACATTCGAAGCCGGCGCCTGGTTCAAAGGCAGCATGTACCCTGAAAAATGTGACCTTTCTCCGGATGGTACATTGCTACTTTACTTTGTGCTTCAAGGCTCCAAACTGCGGACATCATACTCGGATACCTGGACCGCAGTGAGCCGAGCACCCTGGATGGACGCGCTCGGTCTTTGGCCTCAAGGAGGTACCTACGGTGGCGGAGGGCGGTTTCTTACCAATCGGCACATTGTCATCCGCAATAACAATGTTATCCCACATGACGATCACCCCGGCAAGGGATTGACGGTTGAGCTGGGGTGGTCTGCCGAAAAACATACATCGTCCGGTGAGGTTGAAGGGGCGAGCTGGAGCGGTCGTGATCGCGGCGGACGACTTATCTACGCAAAGGGCGGGAAGATTTTTCGACGCCAGGCACCAGGTGCGGACATGGAAATCGCGGACCTCTGTGGAATGACCCCTGACCCAAGGCCGGCGCCTCCATGGGCTATTCGCGATCTCGAATGACATGTCAGGTTGCAAATTCTAAACCCCTTCGCTACCGCCAGAGATGGCCTTGCTATCGTTACGGCACATGTCAGTACAGTCCCTAGTCGCGCGCATCGAGGAAGTCTTTCCTGAACTGCCGTTTCCCGACATGACATTACGGCAGGCTCAGCTAGCGGATGAAACCCTGGATCGCGAAATTTCCCAAGAAGAGTGGGACGCAACAGGGCGCATTGATTGCACGGTCATCTGGAAGGATATTGAGCCCGCAGTCCTGATTGCCTGCGACACAGCCTTGTCCCATTTATCGGAAGAGGGGTTCGTCTATTACATTCCTGCTTATATGCGGTTAGCACTAAATCAGCTGGGTGTAGCCGCAGATCCTGAGTGGGAAGCCTTTGGCTCAACCATTTTTCACCTGACCAACAGAAGCAACTATGCACTCGGCCGCTTCAAACGCTTCTCTGACACGCAAATCGATACTATTATCGACTTCCTTCGGCAAATCCGCGCTGCGGGCGGCTTTGAAGGCAAAATGGCAGGAGAGGCTTTGGATGCCTATTGGGAATCCCCTGAGGCACGTCGGCGAACAATCACACATGTGCCCTAACTGTCTAGCCGCTTAGATGTCTTATGGTCGTGAGATTTAAAAGGCGAGCGAAGCGCCGTCCGATTCCAAATAAAAAGGATTGGGCGGGCTTTGAAAAAGATCTGGATGTTCAATACTTCCATCGTCTCGCGTTCGGAAAGTCGAACGAAGAGATTCAGCCGCTCTTTGAGAATGGACGCTCCATCGAGCGATCTGACGAGTTGCTTTTCGCACCGCGAGCGGTGTTTCAATACTACGTCCATGGGTTCGCGGCATACTTGATGTCGGCGAAGGGAAAGGGTGATTCCGATGCCGCAAGTTCGTTCTTGGGACTGTTGAAAACACGCGAAGATCGAGATTCCGGTAGCGTGAAGGAAATTTATGCGGAGTTGGCGACCTATGTCGAGTTCGTTGCTTCACACCAGGCCTACTTTGAGGCGGATCAGAATATCTACGGGAATTTCGCTGATCGTGTGAACGACATTCGGCGGGCCTGTACCTGATGACGGTTCCGATACGGTGGTCGAAGATGGCAACGGGCGTGCTGAACGAGATAAGGGACGCGAAAGGGAATGGATGGGCAGTGATATTGGCCTAATACGCGTATGAAAAATATCCAGATCATTGATGGCGCTTTGAATGCCGTCTACGATATCTTTGCGGCAACAGACGAAGAGTTTGCACTTATATTTCCCGATGGCCAGGACGTCGCCTTTATCGACGAAGTACAGGCACGCGGAAAAGAGAAGGAACTTGACGAAGCCTTTACACGCATTTGGAGGCGAAGAGTCCTAAAGCGGGACGTGATGGGCATACACGGCACTTTGTTCTACGAACTCGGGCACAAGAAGCAGTACTACCCAACGCGAAGGGATGAGGAGGCCCGTAATCCGGATGGCACCTGTCTTCGCCAACCGGCCAGTCCTTAAATGGCAACCATTTCAAGCGCAAAGGCCACTCTCAGGATCATGGGTGATTCCCTGATCCCGGAAGAAGTCACTAGCATGCTCGGGGAAGTGCCCACAGAAGCTCAACGCAAGGGCCAGGAATTGCGGGGGCCGACTGGCATTTCGCGCACCGCAAAGTTTGGTATGTGGCGGCTCCGAGCCACCGAGACGACGCCTGGCGATCTAGATGCTCAGGTACAAGAGAGTCTTGCGCAGCTTACCGATGACAGTACCGTATGGAATCGACTCGCGTCGCAGTACAATATTGACTTGTATTGTGGTTGGTTCATGGAGAAGGAGAATGAGGGTTTGGGAGTTTCCGCGGGCACCCTTCGAGAGCTTGGTGTGCGTGGCATCGAACTCTCGTTGGACATCTATTCCGGTGACAGCGATACCCCAAATCCGATCAAGCATGATCCGGGCGCGCTTCCGGAAGGCTAGGTCAACGGTATATCGTCTTAAAAGAGGGGAGTTGAGGGAGTTCAACGCCGGCACGTTCAGGAAATAGATCGCCTTGCAGCGTGGTTACAGTAACGCGTGGAATCTCCACTCCCTCAACTCCCCTTAATTACCCACGCCCCTCAAGATAACGGAGACGAAAGGGAGAGAGGCGGGAGTGGCGGACGGCGACGTCGATACAGTTCTTGGCTTGTCAGTGTGGGCGACTGGCTCAGAGCGGCCGCTTCCGGTCATTGATACTGTAATTTCCAGAAACCAGACATTGCCGTACACTCTGACCGCGCGGTCTCATTGCGCAGGTGAGCATGAGCGAAGACGCTGGCTTTGAACATTCAGAGGTTGTCACGAACTGGTTTGGCTATTGGCCATCCCTACACGATGCAGAGGTTCTGCGCGTTGATTTCCGGAGGGCAATCGACGAATCTGGGCCGGGTCTGTATCTCAAAGTGCACGCGTTCGAGATGACTCCTGAGGTGAACGAAAAAGGTTACTTCAAGTGCATCAAGCACTGCATTATCGAGCTTCGATTCGAGAAAGTTCACGACGTCAGCCTCCGGAACTTCGGTCACCAAAACGTTATTGACGGAATATCATTAGCCTTTATTCCCGCCACAGACGGCTCGAGACGAATTTCTGTTGAGGTTGAAAGCCTTTCTGAGATGGAATTTAGCTTTTCATGTGGGAAAGCTATCGTAGTTGGCCTCACTCCCGGACTACCCGCTGAAGGCGTATACACACGGGAGCCAAGCGCGTGATGGAAAACTTCCGTGGCTGCTTCCACGCGTCTGTATTGCTGGCCAGGGACGATGTTATGAGACCGCTTCGGGTCGGCATGTGAGTAGTCACGCCGCTGCGCCGCCAGACGCATGTGGTTAACCATTTATCGGCCGGTAGGCTGGGATATGAACGCTCGCATACTCAACGCGAGCTCGAGCGCATAATCAATTCTCGCCTCATGTTAACCCACGCTCGGATTTACTGCAGAAAATGCGATCAGAAGCCATGAAAGTACGGCCTGAAAATCCGCGTGTCGGTGGTTCGATTCCGCCCCTGGCCACCATTTCCATCCTTGGTTTTCGCGGACTTACGATCACGTCGGGCTTCAGGCTGAGTGTTGCTGTGACGGATTTGTGCCATTGATCTGCGCGCGTCCGGCATAGGCGGCGAGGTGATCCGCCGCGAGGTGTGCGTACCGGCGCACCATCGACGGGGTCTCCCAGCCACCTAGCTCTTGAAGGACATGCAGTGGCGTGCCGTTCTGCACGTGCCACGAGGCCCACGTGTGGCGTAGGTCGTGCCAGCGGAAGCTCGCGATACCAGCGCGCTTCAGTGCCTTGTACCAGGCTTGCGTGCTGACCTGCTTCACGGGGTTGCCTTCGTACGTGAACACATGCACGTCGTGTTTTCCTTGCTGCCGGGTGACGACCTCTCGCGCCGCCTCGTTGAACGGCACCGGAATCGCTCGCCGTGCCTTCGCCTGATCCGGGTGAACCCATGCCTGCTTGCGTGGCAGGTCGACTTGCTCCCAAGTCAGACCTGTTATGTTCGCGGCCCTGAGGCCGGTGGTCAGAGCGAAGATCGCCATGTCTTTCAAATGTGCTGGTAGCTCCTTCAGCAGCGTCGCCGCTTGATCGTGGGTTAGAAACCGAATGCGCCGCGTCGGCTCCTTGAGAAGCCGCACGGACACAGAACGGTCGATCCATTCCCAATCGCGGTGACATCGCCTCAGTATCGTCCTTACCAATGCCAGGTGCCGGTTTACTGTTGCATTGCTGGCGCCTTCGGCCAGCTTTGCGTCAGTGATGCGGTCGATCAACTCCCTGTTGATTTGATCGAGTTCCTTTCCTGCCAGAAACAGATCGATCCAACGCAGCTTGCTCTTATCCTCCTCGTGAGTGGCTTTGTGAGCCGTCTCCTTGAGGTATCGGACAACCGCGTCTTCCCAGTATCGCTTCGGCCTTTCGCCAAGCTTCTGAAGCCTCCACGTCTCGGCTTTCAGCTTGTCGTGGAGTTCTTTCGCCTGGGCTTTGTTTTCGGTCTCAGCGCTTCGACGTATTCGCTCGCCGTTAGGCGTGCAGAAGTCGATCCACCAGACCGAACCTCGTTTGCGTAATGACATAGGGTTTTCTCCTGTGTCACTCGCAGCGCTTGCCGAGGAGAAGCATATAGCGACCGGACGAGATTCGCGAGGTCATCCTCGAAGAAACACCCATCTGCGGCCGACCTTGGCGCCGGGGATCAGGCCGCGCTTGGTGCGCGACCTGAGTTCTTCGGGGTGCATGTGGAGGAATACGGCGGCCTGGTGCAGGTTCAACGTGTTCATGGCGGTGTTGAATCCAGAATGGCTGCACCGCTGTTCCAAGGCCCGCAAGGGGTTGAGCTGGCGCAGCCGGTAGCAGCGCTGTGCCCAGAGGGAGCCACAGCGACAGGCGTCGTGGACGTCTCAGACCAGGCGCACATAGACACTCGCAATGTAGCGTCCAGGGCCGTAAGCGTCCCACGGAGCACAGGATGGCCGCACAGTCGCTGAAGGGATAGTAGCGAGGTGCATGAAGCACCAGAGAAACGCGAACTCGGCGCGTAAACCGAGTCCCAAGGGTCGTAGGAGTCACAGACGCGGTGCGGCCGAGAGGCGGCAGCTGCTGGATCGATACGAGCGCAGTGGTCTTACGCAAAAGGCGTTTTGCCTGCGTCACGGTGTAGCACTATCGACGCTGCAGTACTGGCGGCGGCGCGCTCGGGATGCGGATCAGGAACCGGCGCCATCGTTTGTTGAGGTCCCGCAGGTGAGCGGTATGGCTCGAGGGCTGTCGGTCATGGCGGCAGTGCTCATCGAGCTGCCTGGCGGAGCTCGGCTCGAGGTTCCCGCTGGGACCGATGCGCAGTGGCTGAGCGGGGTGATACGAGCGATGGGGACGGTATGATGTTCGCACTGAACCGCACCACGCGGGTATTTCTGAAGGTCGGGGCGACCGATCTACGGCTCGGGTTCGATGGGTTGCACGCACAGGTGGTCACCATCCTCAAACAGGATGTGCTGTCGGGCCACGTATTCGGGTTCTGCAATCGGGCGCGCACAAAGGTGAAGTTGCTGATGTTCGATGGGTCGGGGCTATGGGTCTGCGCGAAGCGTTTGGAGAGGGGGCGCTTTGCCTGGCCGCAAGGTGGCGCAGGAGAAATCGATATCCTGGCGCTGCAAGCGGTACTGTCGGGCTTTGAACTTAAGGCGCGGCGGCACTGGTATCGGCACTCGCTGACTTCTGTGCCAGAAAGTTCACCACAAACATAACATCGAGGTTCATGTTGGGGGTATACTGCACGCCCAACATGAACTTCGCCTCCTCCGATATCTCCCCTGATGAACTCACCGCGCTGCGTGCGCAGGTGCAGTCGCTGCGCAGCGAGGCTGAGCGCCAGGCCCGAGAGATCCGCGAGCTGGAAAGCGCGGTGAAGGTCGAGCGTCTGGCGCGCGAGCGTGCAGAGGCGAAACTCAAGGACCTGCTGCGCCGGCTCTACGGCCCCAAGAGTGAGCAGCTGAGCGCCGATCAGCTGCAACTGCTCTTTGAGACGCTGCAAGCCGACGAGCAGCTGCGCCAGGACGCTCCAGCGGTCACCGCGGTGGCCGAGAAGCAGCAGAAGAAGCCCCGCAAGGGTGGCGGACGCCGGGCAGCCCCTGAGCATCTGCCGATCGAACGTGTGGAGATCGATCTGCCGGAGGCTGAGAAGGCGGGCCTGGTGCGCATCCGCGAGGAGATCACTGAGGAGGTGGATTACCAGCCGAGCCGGTTCATCCGCCGCCATTATGTGCGCTTCGTCTACGCCGACCCCACGAAGCAGATTGCCCCGAAACTACCGGCTCTTCCCCCGCGGGTGATCCCGCAGGCTGCTGTCGGGGTTGGGCTCCTGGCGCACCTGTTGGTCAGCAAATATGTTGATCATATTCCCCTGCACCACCAGGAGCAGATCGCCGCCCGGGTTGGAGTGGAACTGTCGCGACAGAAGCTGTGCCGTTGGGTCGAAGAGGCGGCGCTGCTGCTGAGGACGATCCAGGATCGACTTCGCCAAAAGATCCTCGATGGCGGCTACGTACAGGTGGATGAGACTCCGGTGAAGGTGTTGGATCCAGACCGGGGTGGACATGCCGCTCTGGCCTACTTGTGGACATATCTGTCCCCGCTGTCGCAGGCGATTGTCTTCGACTTCGATCTCTCCCGTGGCCGTGGAAACCTGCGTGAGTTCTTTGCACCGGAGTGGGAAGGAGTGCTGCAGTCGGACGGCTACGACGCCTATGACCGCTTCCTACGCGAGAGGCCCCACATCATCCACGCGGGCTGCATGGCGCATCTGCGCCGTTATGTGGTGGATGCGCTGGAGGCAGGGCTCAAACTTGACATCGTGGCCCGGCTGCTCGGGGACATCGCGCTGTTGTACCGGATCGAGACGCAGGCCAAGGACCTGAAGCTCTCGCATGAGGAACGCGCCGTGCTGCGTCAGCGCGAGAGTCTGCCGGTGCTCGAGCGGCTCCACCAACAGTTTGTCGCCATCACCCAGACCGAATTGCCGCAAAGTGCCCTGGGCCGTGCGGCGACCTATGCACTCAACCGCTGGCAAACACTGGCGCGTTACGCCGAGCCCGGGATGGGTCACGTGCTCATCGACCAGAACAGCGTTGAGCGCGGCATTCGCCCGACCAAACTCGGTGCGAAGAACTGGCTCTACATCGGGCACCCCGATGCCGGCTGGCGCTCGGCTGTGATCTACTCGATCACCGGTACGTGCAAACTCCTGAAAGTCAACCCGGTCGACTATCTGACATGGGTTCTGCCGCGACTGGCTACCACCACCAGCGCTCAGGTTGACGGGCTTCTGCCACACGACTACGCCGCTACCGTCCCTGAGGCCTGACCTTTCCGGCCTACCAAATCTATGATCAGCCGCCTACCCTGTAGCGGATGAGACGCTTACGGTCAAACGGTCAAACACCAATGGTAATTACCGAAACCGTGCTAGAAATGCACTACCACCGAACGTTGATGGATTTGATTCGGCAAACTTATGGCCTTGGATCTGCGGGAACGTTCAACTTCTATAAGTATTCGCCACAGCGAGAGGTTTTTTTGGGGTTTGATCAGGCATTTGCAATGACCGAACTAACTGATGCAGAATTTTTCCAACAGATGAAGAGAAGTGCAATGACTACGGGCTACAAGCTACCGAGTCGATTTCTTGCGTACTTTCTCCAGTTCAAAGTTGTAACAGAGCTACGAAGGCGTCAAAAGCAGACACCAGCTGCGATCAAGAGCAAGCCTCATTACCGATCGTCGTTAGACACTACGAAAAACGATCGCACTGGTTTCTCCCAACATGAACTGCTTTTTCGACTCAGTCGCAATGATGGTGCGATGGTCTACTATGCCTGCCCAATGATTTTTGACAAAGCCGATCTATATGAAGTAAATGTCAGTCTCGATCCACTCCATCTTGTGGAAATGGCTTCTTGCCCATCTGAATTTGGTGACAACAGCAACCACTACATTTACTTTGATCAGAAGACTTCTGATCCCATCTGGTGCAGCGAACCCGTTGTAGGCAAGGCCCTCAGCCCTCTGCAATTTGCGGAGAGGTTGCTCGAAGGACTTCGTCAATTGTCTTCTCAGGATAGCGCGGAGAGGGTTTCGAACTTGTTATCCAAAATCAAAGCGATGATCTCTCCCTCCGAGACTGATAGCAAGCCTGACGAAGCGGCCGCTAATGGCCTTTCGCTTGTTGCAGATTCGCTGACGGTCATCCGACTCGACGAGCCGGCCGAAAAGTGATTCGGAGGACGGGACTGGATAATGGTCGTTTCTCCCCCTGAGCTGCCGGCCTGCATCACCGAGTTATACGACAGGCAGCAACCCAAAGTACGACCTGGTCAGCCCCTCTGGCTCTGGCGTGGGCTTGCTGAGTGAATAAAACACCTCGAGTTCGCGGCTGCCGGTGTCGTCCCTTACGCTCTTCTCTTTGACGCTTTATCAGGAAGGAGAAAGATGATCGAGATCGAGCGGATCACTGTGAACGTAGTCGGAAGCAGTCAATTCGTCGAGTGTCGAAATTTGCCCATCCGCCGTGAATCTGGTGTTGGCAGGCAACAGCTTCAGCCATGCGGCGAGGAAATTTTGCCAGGGGGCGCCCTCGAACTCGGAGTCAACATCATGACGAATGAAGAAGAACATGACGGTGACGGCGCCGCCTTCCCAGGTCGGGCTCGCCTGTACTCGGATCTCTCGTAGAGCACGAAGCGCCCGACCCTCGGGCGAGTCTCGGTCGTGCTTTTCAGCAAGGCGGCCCTGAAGCTTTCTCGCCCAGTGATTGAAATCGTCTGGAAACGCGAATCGAGCACGCTTGCGTGCAAGGGCCTGAGCGAAAGCCCGCACTTCTGGATCAGAGGCACACCCGGGGACTCTACTCCAACACAGCACCATCGCCTTTTCGACCGTCATTGTGCGATCCAGGTCGGCAACCAACTGTCGGCCCGCGAGTTGGGGGAGAAACGCAAACGCTGGCCGTCGACCGCGCTCGATCTGTTGCAGGGCCTCATCACTGACCTGCACGAGAGGGCAGACCTCCAAGTACGGCCGTTCCTGGCAGGCTCTGACAATGTCGCAAGTCTGGGAGACCACCACAAGGCCATTGACCCGCTGCTCGGCCAACTCCGCGCCCTCTTGGGCGGCAGTGGAACCGGCTGGGGTTAGAGCGAGAGATGGGTTGATTCGGTGAACGAACCACTGCGGCTCAAGCGTACAATCGCCCTGCCGCCAGGCCTGAAGCGCGCGGTCGATGACGGCTTCCTGGGAATCAACACTTCCCTCAGGAGCCACTCTCCGTCCTCACGCTTCTGCCCGCTCGAACTGGGCCAGCGTCCTCGTGCACGCGATCTTGGAGGGCATCCACTAGCTCTTCCGGCGGACGAGGCATGCGCGCCGCTTTTGCAGCCGGCGAGAGCACGATCGTTGCGCTTGCAACTCGTTGACGTCCATGCCCCAGCGCCGAAATCACGACATCGTAATTTCCAGCGGCGAGCTGATCGAGCAACGTTGAGCCATCGTCTCTCGTTGCCAGAAGGGCGGCTCGGTTCTCCGTTATGGAGCCGCGATCGATGAGCCGAACGGTGTCGAGCACGCGCTCCAAGTGGGCGCTATTCTCGGCGGTCATCTTGCTACCGCTCGCCCAGAAGTGCACGGATCGGCGGCTCACGTTAAATAGGCGAGCTAACTGTTCCCACGTGGATCCGGTCAAACGGCGAAGCTCCGCTATCGCAGCGGGAGCCGGCTCGCGCAGTTCGACGGAAAAGCCGGAGTTTGTTTGCTGATGAGGACGCGGAGCCTGAAAGGCGACAATGGCGGGTAGCGCCTGCGTCGAAGTTCCGAAGCCGACCACGATTACACCGACGACTAACGGCTCACGCAATTGGCGCGCGAAAAATGTACCGGCTGCGGAAGTGGAGTCCTTTGATGTCTGGCTCATAACTTGCCTCCATACCGCCGCAAGAAATCATCGGTCACTGCCCATCGGAAGAAGGTGTAGATGCGCTCAGCGAATCGTGCAGCATCCTGAACGGCACGTTCGACGGAAAATGTCATGGGCGCCGAGCTGAACATATCCAAATCCAAGATCCAACTAGGCTGGCCAGTTGGTTCGATCGCAGCCGGATCTACCGTGGCGCCCGGAGGCAAACTGCCCCATCTCGTAATCATCGCGACACCGTCGAGCGAGAACATGGATTCGCAGATCGTGTGAGAAGCATCAGCGGCAAGTGGGGTGCCGAGAATGCCTCTGACTTCGGGATTCAGGAGAACGGCGATGTCCTCCATTGCGTCGCCGACGATGCGGTCGATGTAGCGGATCCCAACCCTGTCGATCAGCTTCGGATTTACGTGCGTCGCCAAGGCCGAAACGGCCTCACGGAACCGCGCAAGAAAGTCGGACCGGCTAGAGTAGGCAACGGTTTCGAGCGCGAGAAACTCTGGCGCGAGTGAAATCCGCCAGGAATTCATTTCGTCGGAGAAGCGCCAAACGGTCTGCGGCGCCTGTGGAGTCAGTCCGGCCGGGCTTACAAGCACCCCATGCATGTGGTCTTGGCGCAATATGGGGTACTGGCCTCGAATCGCTTCCTGAAAGGGCGCGACAAAGTCGCGCTGCTCAATGGCCACCACGAGCGGAAAACGCACCTGCGCGATGACTCGTACAAGGGGCGCATTGGACAGCGGCACCTCCATAGGAGGCGCCATACGAAGTGGACTTTCCGGCGTGGTCATGCACGGCAGTCTAGCCGGCAACTCAGCATGTGTGAAGTGAACTGTGAAGTGACATAAAATACCCGCACCGCCGCTCAAGCTGAAGTGATTCGGCACTCTGGACAACGGGCCGAATTCACATGGGGCGTGCCTAAAGTGTGCCTTGATCAGGCTGGAATGCGGTGTAGCAAGCGCCGCAAGTGACTGATTGTTAAGGTGATTGATGATTGCTCGACGGACTGAAAATCCGCGTGTCGGTGGTTCGATTCCGCCCCTGGCCACCACTCTAATAGACTCAGAGGCTTACGAGCGTCCGCACCGTCAAGGTGGCTGGGAGACAGTCGGACTGTTAATCCGTTCGTAGATCTGCCCGGCGCCCCTGGGTGCGGTATCAGCCATGTCTTTCAAATGCGCTGGTAGTTCCCGAAGCAGCGTCGCCGCCTGATCGTGAGTTAGAAACCGTATTCGCCGCGTCGTCTCGTTGAGAAGCCGCACGGAAACAACACGGCAGCGTAGGGAAGCTCGCTATCTTCACTTAAGTATTCGCCGCTTCGGCTTGTGCCTTTCGAACACGGGTATCTGGCGCTTCGTGAAGACATCAAACATCGGCACTGTGAACGCAGTTTCTCCGTGTCTCTGGCTCCAAACCATTCCTTTGTCAATGAGCTGCTGTCGAATAGTAGCAATGGCCGCCGCTCTGACGCCGAGCGTTGCCGCAATGTCTCCGGTCTTGTACGGCCCTGGACCGAGTTGCGCCATCGCACGCAGATATTTTTGCTGCAGGGCTGTCAAGCGGGGGACAACATACAGGTGATAGTGGGGAACGTGTTGGTTCGCATCAATTCCATTGTTCTGAAAGATGTTGACGCCAGTTGCGTCAAATTCTTCCACCAGCGCGCGACTGAGCAGTCGAGACTCGAGTGCGGCGGCGCCAAGCGTCGCTAGCGGCAAGTCGATCACCGTGGGAAAATGTTGATCGTTCCTTTGCCAATCTCACGACCAATTGCTCGTTCATGGACAAGACTGCAAAGACTCTGCCGTCAACGCACAGGGCAGTTGAGCCCAATCCTCTTTTGCGCACAGCGGCCACTGTGACGCCGGGTTGCGACGTGAGCGTCGCAACGAGCTGTGCGTAACGGTGGCCGGTGTCACGACAGACAGAGTCATAGTTCGACCGTCGTTTCCAAGTCAGTCGCCTAGGTCAGTGCGGCCGATCCATCCTTCTGATATCGCGGTCGACCTCAGCTTTGATCGCCCGGCTCCTCTGGGCATCCGGGCCACTGATGTTCTTGCCCCCATGGGACCATTCTGAACACTCAAGACGGTCTGCTACCAAACCAGGCGGGCAGCGAGAACTGCGCACGGCAGGACGCACCACAATCCTGCTCGCTGATATGAGATCCAGATTGCGAAACGTTTTTGTTACGTGAGACAAGTGACTACACCAACCTCCCCAGCCACCACGCCGCGATGGCAATCAGCGCGGCAGCCGGCATGGTGATGACCCAGGCCACAACAATGTTCCCGGCCACGCCCCAACGAACCGCGGACACGCGTTGAGTTGATCCCACTCCTACGATGGCCCCGGTAATCGTGTGAGTAGTAGACACCGGCACTCCCAGACTCGACGCAAGAAATAGCGTCAGCGCCCC
>Ga0070741_10016195_pt1 | contig 12486 bp, 8 predicted proteins | sample Coa_R1_4_FD_66440 | JGI IMG/M metagenome (GOLD analysis project Ga0070741, IMG submission 66440) | Surface soil microbial communities from Centralia Pennsylvania, which are recovering from an underground coalmine fire - Coalmine... | ecosystem: Environmental > Terrestrial > Soil > Unclassified ...
GACGCGCACGGGCGGCCTGTTCGGCATTGGTGCGGTGTGGGAATTTGCGCCGCAACTTGCATTGCGCTTCGACGTCGACCGCCGTTTCGATATCGGCAAAACGTTCGCGCTCGATGCCGAAAGCAACGGCCGCTTCGACCACGTGGATGCCTACACGTTGAGCTTGGTCTGGAAGCCCTGAGGTTTACTGATGGCGCCTGCTGCGGAAGCGCTTATTTTCGCGCCGACCCGTTGTGCGCAACCGCGGCGCGTACGAGCGCTTTGAATGCCTTTTCATCGAGCTTGTCGCCTTCGTGCAAATCGATGGCGCGCCGCGTGTTGCCGTCGAGACTGGAGTTGAACAAGCGCGCGGGATCGTCGAGCGCGGCGCCTTTTGCGAATGTCAGCTTCACGACGCTTTTGTACGTCTCGCCGGTGCAGAGGATGCCGTCGTGAGACCATACCGGCACGCCTCTCCATTTCCATTCTTCGACGACGGCGGGATCCGCCGCTTGGATGAGCGCACGCACACGAGCGAGCATTTTGCCTCGCCAGTCGTCGAGTTCCTCGATGCGCGCGTCGATGAGCCGCGACGGCGATTCGGCTGCTGTGGTCTTCGCGTTTTTCTTGCTCATGATCGGTCCTCGCCTGCCTCGTTTGCGTTTTCTAATCCGAGCGGGTCAATTTGCGATAGCGCGCCATGTGCCGGATTGCATCGGTTTTGCGGCCACTGGCGTCGTAGAGCAATGCGAGGTTGTGGTGCCCGTCGGCCATGTCCGGATCGTCGCGCAACGCAGCCTCGTAGGCGCGCATGGCCTCGTCGTTGCGACCGAGATCCTCGAGCAGCACGGCGAGGTTGTAGTTCAACAATGCGTCGTCGCCCACCGCTTTGAGCGCGTCGCGATAGATGCGCTCGGCCTGCTGCCATTGTCCCGCCTCGTGAAGCAGCCTTCCGAGATTGATGTATGCGTCGACGTGCGTAGGATCGTCGGCGATCGCGCGACGGTACGCGTGTTCCGCCGTACGCGGGTCCTCGCGCTCGAGCACCACGGCGCGCTCGAACCAGTCGTCCGATACCGGCTCTGCCTGTGCCGCAGGTTCGATGACGCCGAGCGAACCCTCCGCTGGATCGCCTTCGAACGCGAGCAGATACTGGCCCGAGTCGGCCTGCCAGCGGCCATCGCGCTCGCTGACGATCACGCGGTTGCCGACGGCGCGGATGCGCAGACCGGAGAGCGGCATCGTCTCGGGCAGGCGCTTGCGCAGTGCTTTGAGCGATTGCACGATGCGCCGCTTCGGGACCGCGGCGTTCACGAGCGCTTGCGCAGTGCGCAGCACGATCAAATCCTGGAACGAGAAACGCCACGCGTTGCGCGGACCGCGCGCCGGCGCGACGAAGCCGGCATCGACAAGCGCCCGCAACGTCGAGCGCGACAGACGCAGCAATTTCTCGACGTCGCGGACGCCGTACGAGTGCGTCGATTCCACCGCCTGGCGGCCTTACTTCGCCTTCTTCTTGCGCGGTGCGGTTTCGGCGGCTTTCGCAGCGGCGGACTTCGGCGGCTTGCGCGCTGCCGCGGGCTTGGCTTCGGCGCGCTCGGGTTTCGTCGGCGCCCCGCCTTTTTTCGCGAGGCTCGCGCGCAGCGCTTCCATGAGATCGATGACCTGCGCGCCGCCGTGCGGCTCGGCGATTTCGCTCGTCGTGATCTCGTGGCCTTCGACCTTCTTCTGCACGGCCGCTTCGATGCGCTCGCTGACTTCGTCCTTGTATTCGCTCGGATCGAAGCGGCTGGAGCTCTGCTGCTCGATGAGTTGCTTGGCGAGCTTGAGCTCGGGCTCCCTGACGTCCATGTGCGGGATGTCGATGTCCTTGATCGAACGCACTTCCGTTCCGTAAAGGAGCTGCTGCATGACGAGCCCGTCCTCGACGGGGCGGATCATGACGATGTACTGCTTGCCGCGCGCTGCCCAGCGGCCGAGCGCGCAGCGCTTCGATTCGCGCAGCGCCTTGGCGAAGAGCGCATACGGCTTCGCGCCGCCCTTGTCGGGAGCGAGGTAGTACGCCTTGTCGAAGAAGACGGGGTCGATTGCCGAGATCGGCACGAATTCGTTGATGTCGGCTGCCCCGGAGCCGGCTTCCTCGAGCGCCTTGAGCTCCTCGTTCGAGAACATGACGTATTGGTCCTTGGCGAACTCGTAGCCTTTCGCCATTTCGTCGCGCGGAACCACCACGTCTTCCTTGGCGCAGATGTACTGCTGCCGCAACCGCGAGCCGCACGTCTTGTGCAGCAGGTTGAAGTGAATGTGGTGCGCGGCCTCGGTCGCGGAATAGAGCTTCACCGGAATGGCCACCAGCCCGAACGTGATCGTGAGCGAAGCGATGGATCGTGCCGCCATGACGGCCTCCAGTCATTTGGTCTTGTTCAGCGCGCGTTGCAAATCCTGCTTATCTTTTAATGCGTTACGCCAACGATCGCCAAACTGGGTTAACTTGTTTAGCACATTTGTGAGGCGGAAGTCGAGAGGGTGCGCCGTCGCCAGCTCGTCCCAGGTCAACGGCATCGACACCGGAGCCCCCGGCTGGCCGCGCGGCGAATAGGCCACATTGAGCGTCTTGCCACGCACGTTCATGTTGTAATCCATGAAGATTTTCCCCGTGCGCTTGGGGATGCTCCATTCCATCGTGATGATTTTCGGATGCAGGCGCATGAGATGCCGACCGACCAGCTCCGAAACGTGACGCGCGGTATCGAAATCGATCGTCCGGCGGATCGGTACGAACACGTGCAGACCGGTTTTTCCGGACGTCTTGACGATCGGTTCGAGCGACATACCCTCGAGCAGCTCGCGCAGCCAGAACGCCACTTCCTTGCCCTGCTCGAAGGCGACCGTGTTGAGCTCGGGTTCCTCCCCTTTCGCCTCCTTGCCCGAATAGATGTACGGATCGATATCGAACACCACGTAGTCGGGAAAATTGAGCACCGAGCGCTCGAGCGATTCGAGCGAGCTCGCATAATCGGTTTCCTCATTCGGCGTATCGGGTCCGAGCTGCGCGCGTGAGTGCCAGACGTGGAATTCGAGCGTGCCCGATTGGGCGAGCCATAGCAGCGTCGGCAAGTTGTTGCAAAGCAAATACTCGTGACTTTCGTCCTTGCTTTCCGAATACACGACGATGCTTTCGACGAAATCCGGCCGCGCCTGCTCCCAATGTTTCTGGAAAAAGCGCTGGCCGTGGATGCCGTCGGGCATGCGGATCATGGTGAGCGGACGGTCGGCGAGATGCGGCAAAATATACTTCGCGACTTGCGCGAAGTAGCGCAGCAGATCGCGCTTCGTGAGCGCCGGCTGATCGAGCGCCGAGTCCGCCGGCCAGTACACGCGGTCGAGATGCGTCAGGCGGATGCGCTCCGTGCCGACGGCGAGCTCGAACGCATTGCGCTTGGCATCGAGCTGCGCGAGCACGTCGTCGGCCTCGTCCGGAGGTCGTTTCGGCGGCTTGCGCTCGCCCACGCCGGCTTCGACCCGATGGATCTTGTTCGCGTCGAGATCGTCGCGCAGGCGGAGGAACCGCGGAGCGCGCAGGGAGCCGTCGTCGGTCCACGATTGGAACTCCACTTCGGCCACGAGTTCGGGCTCGACCCAGGTCGTCGGCGCGTTGAGCTCGGGTTTCTCCACGAACGGGCACGTGCGCCGCTTCAGCGCCTCGAGGCGCGCATTCACCGCCTTGAGGCTGCGATCGTCGAACCCCGAACCGACATGCGAGGCGTAATGGAGCTTGCCATTGTCCCAGTAGCCGATGAGCAGCGCGCCGAGCGGCCCGCGCGAACCCTTGCCGCGCGTGTAGCCGCCGATCACGAATTCCGCGCTGTGCGTGGGTTTGATCTTGACCCACGCTGCGGACCGCTTGCCGGCTTCGTAGGCGCTGTCCTTACGCTTGCCGATGACGCCTTCGAAGCCGCTCGCGAGCGCCGCGTCCTGCATCGCGGTGCCGTCGTCCCAGGCCAGCACGAGCTGCACGTGCGCCGAGGGCAAGAGGCACTGGGCAAGGTACCGCCGGCGGTCCACGTACCGCGCCTTGCGCAAATCGATGCCCGCGAAATACGGCAGATCGAAGGCGAAGTAGACGACCGGCGTCTCGCGATCCGCTGCGGCGAGCTCGCGTGCGGTCTTCAATTGCACGCGGTTCTGCAGCGCGTTGAACGACGGCTTGCCGGCACGATCGAACGCGACGATCTCGCCATCGAGGATCGTGCCGTCGACTCCCTGCGCCGCGAGCTCGGCCGTGACCGTCGGGAAAGCGCCGGAGAGATCGAGTCCGCGCCGCGAACGCAGCACGATCTTGCCGTTCTCGACGAACGCGAGCACGCGGTAACCGTCCAGCTTCGGCTCCCACATCCACTCGCGCCCGCGCGTCGGCGCCTCGGCGATTTCCGCGTGCATGGGTTCGAGCTTCGCGGGCAGCGCTTTCGGCGCACCGGCCGGAATCAACTGCGCCGCGTCGATGCGGTGGGCCGGAACGCTTTTCATCTCTGCTACCGTGGCGCCCGACAGCACGGAGCGCTGATCCGCCAGCGCATCGCCGACGTCGGCGAAGCGGTCCTTGTGCTTGATGAGGAGCCACGTCTTGGCTTCTTTCGTGCGCACGAGCGCGAACGAGCCCTTGAGCTTGACGCCGCGCAATTGGATGCTGAGCTTGCCTTTCGCCAAGCCTTCGCGGATCTGCGCCTGCGCGGTCGCGCGATCGTGGAACCAGACGCCTTCCTCGTCGGGGCTGTACACGCCGCAATCCCATACGATCACTTCGCCGGCGCCGTACTGCTTGGGCGGGATCACCCCTTCGAACGACGCGTAGTCGTACGGATGATCTTCCGTTTGCACGGCGAGGCGCTTGTCCTGGCGCGAGAACGACGGTCCTTTCGGCACCGCCCACGACAGCAGCACGCCGTCGCATTCGAGGCGGAAATCGTAGTGCAAGCGTCTGGCCGCGTGCTGCTGCACCACGAACATGAGTGGCCCCTGCCCCGCGCGCACGGGCTCGGGCGCAGGCTCGGGAGTGGCGTCGAAACGCCGCTTGGCGGAGTATTCGCTTAAGGTCTTGACCACGGCGGGATTCTAGGGAACCTCTGAATAAGTCAACACAGGCGGCATGATGTCCAGAAGGGTCGCAGTTCGTGTTGCGTGGCGCCGCCCAGGCTGGCGGCCTGAGCAAGCCGCGCGGCGCGGAATGCGGCCCTTCTGGACATCACTCCGTCATTTGAAATCAAAATGTTGGGGCCTATGCTGACCTATTCAGAGATTCCCTAGAAGGAGGGAACGCAGGAATGACAGCAGCGAAGCTCTATGCGGGCGCGAGCGGCTACTCGTTCAAGGAATGGTGCGGCAGCTTCTATCCCGAGAAGATGAAGCCGGACGCGATGCTGGCGTGGTATGCCGAGCGCCTGCCGACGGTCGAGATCAACAATACGTTCTACCAGATGCCGAGGGCGGCCGTGCTCGAGAACTGGGCGCGCTCGACGCCGCCCGGCTTCCGCTTCGCGATCAAGGCGTCGCGACGCATCACCCACGAGGCGCGGCTCAAGCCGGAGACCGCCAAGGATTCGGTCGACTACCTCTATCGCACGTTGAGCTCGCTCGGCGACAAGCGCGGTCCGGTCCTGTTCCAGCTGCCGCCTTTCATGAAGAAAGACACGGGGCGTCTTGGCGAATTCCTGGCCGTGCTGCCTGCAGGGCATCGCGCCGCGTTCGAGTTCCGCAACGCGAGCTGGTTCGACGAGGAGGTCTACGCACTGCTGCGCGGCGCGGGAGCTGGCCTCGTGCTGTCCGAGCGCGAGGACGACGCACCGCCGCCGCTCGTCGAAACCGCACCGTGGGGCTACGTGCGGCTGCGGCTCGAGGAGTATTCCGGCGACGATCTCAAGCGCTGGGCCGAACGCATCGCAGGCTCAGGCTGGGGCGACGCATACGTCTATTTCATGCACGAACCCACCGCGCCCGGCTATGCGCGGGATTTGCTCCAGCATGCCGCCGTATGACCACGGAAGCGCAGCCGCTCGTCATCGCCGTCGATGCGGAAACGCAGGTTTCCGGCCTGCTCCTGGCGCCGGAATCCGCACGGGCGTGTTATGTGCTGGCCCATGGCGCCGGAGCTGGCATGCGCCATCCGTTCATGGCTGCCGTGGCCCAGGGCTTGGTGGAACGCGGCATCGCGACCTTGCGCTATCAATTCCCGTACATGGAGCGCGGCTCGAAGCGGCCCGATGCGCCCCCGCTCGCGCACGCGACCGTGCGCGCCGCCTGCGCGACCGCAGCCTCTCGGATGCTGCATATTCCACTTTTCGCCGGCGGCAAATCGTTCGGCGGCCGCATGACCTCGCAAGCGCAGTCGAATATGCCGCTTCCGCACGTCCGAGGCCTCGTGTTTCTCGGCTTCCCGCTGCATCCGGCAAAGCAGCCTGCCGACACGCGCGGCGCACACCTCGCGAAAATCGACGTGCCGATGCTGTTCCTGCAAGGCACGCGCGACGAGCTCGCCGAGATGCGGCTGCTCGAACCGCTCGTGCGGCGTCTCGGTGCGCGTGCTGCGCTCGTTTCGCTGCGCGATGCCGACCACTCGTTCCATGTCCTGAAACGCAGCGGACGCGACGATACCGCCGTGCTCACCGAGATGCTCGATGCCCTGGCCGCCTGGATCGTACAGCACTGAACCGCTGTCGGCCTGCGCGTGACGGGTAGGAAAAGCGCGGCCATGCCGACCGGTCGCTGAACGGAATTCGCGATCCCACCGACGTGCGGCGCACATTCAGCGACGCGGGTTTCCAATAGCGTCAACGGATAGCCGCGCACCCGCGCGGAAGGAGAACGGCCGTGTACAGTCCACGTCTCGCGGCATGGTTGATCGGCATCTCGTGCACATTGGCGCTCGCCGCCCAAGGGCCCGTCTTTGCGCAAGACGAGCCTCCCCCGCCCTCCACGGATACTTCCGCGCAAGCGGCGGATCCACCCGCGCGCGTGGCGCGCCTGTCGCAATTTACCGGCAACGTGAGCTACACGCCCGCCGGCGAAAACGATTGGGTGCAGGCCCAGCTCAATCGCCCGATCGTAACGGGCGACAAGCTCTGGACCGACGCGAATGCACGCGCCGAGCTCGAGATCGGCCCGGCGACCTTGCATCTCGATCACGACACGAGTTTCGACTTTCTCGATCTCAAGGACGAACTCGCGCAAATCGAACTGACGCAGGGCTCGTTGAGCCTGGACGTGCGGCGGCTGCATGGCAACGAGACCTACGAAATCGACACGCCGACGATCGCGTTCGTCGCGAGCCGCGTCGGCGACTATCGCGTCGACGTCGATCCGCGCGATGGTTCGACCGTCGTCACCGTACGCCGCGGCGGCGGCGATGCGGTCGGCGAAAACGGCAAGCGTTTCGCTATCGAAGAAGGCCAGTCCGTGCGCTTCCCGAACTCTGCCTTGACCGACGTCCAAGTGAACAACGTCGGCCCCGCAGACGATTTCGACGGCTACGTGTTGGCACGCGACGAACGTTATGCGCACGCGCGCTCGAGCGATTACGTGTCTAGCGGAGTGATCGGCTCCGAAGATCTCGACGACAACGGCACCTGGGAAGACTCGCCGGACTACGGCCATGTCTGGTATCCGACCGGCGTCGCCGATGATTGGGCGCCGTATCACGACGGACGCTGGACGTGGGTCGCTCCGTGGGGCTGGACGTGGGTCGACGACGCGCCATGGGGCTTTGCGCCGTTCCACTATGGCCGCTGGGCGTATATCGGTTCGCGTTGGGGCTGGGTGCCGGGTCCCGTCGCCGTCGCTCCCGTGTACGCCCCGGCGCTCGTCGCGTTCGTCGGCGGCGGTGGTTTGCGCGTCGATGTTTCGATCGGTGGGCCGATCGGCTGGTTTCCGCTCGGCCCGCGTGATGTCTACTTCCCCGGCTATCGGTGCGGTCGCGACTATTTTACCCGCATCAACGTGAGCAGCGGTTTCGTCGATCGCCGCGCGGTGGTCAACTACTACGGCTCATGGTCTCGCGGCAGCATCAACTATGCGAGCCTGCACTACGCAAATCGCGACGCGCCGCGGGCGCTCGCCGCGATGCCGGCCCGCTCGTTCGCGGCCGGCGATCCGGTGGCACGATCCGCGGTTCGCGTGGACCGGGCGGCGCTCGCCAACGCGCGGGTGATGCCGCGTGCCGCGTTGGCGCCGACGCGGGCCAGCCTGCTCGCCGGTGGTGCGCGCGTTCCGCCGCCGCAGACGGCGGCATTCAAACGGCCCGTGGTCGCCACGCGCCGACCCGCGCCGCCTCCCTCGTTCGCCGCTCGGCAATCGATGCTGCAGCGTGCGCCCGGCCAGCCGCTCACGTCGACGCAATTGCGTACCCTCGCTGCGCGCAATCCAGCTGCGCAGGGCGCGGCGCCAACCACTAACGTGCGTGTCGCCGGCGAACGCAACGCGGTCGCTCGTCAGCCGGCGCCGAACGCCGCGGCGGCTGCCAATGGCGCCGCACGCCTGCGCTCCTCGGCGTTTGCGCATGCAGGGGCGGCGAACGCGGTAAACACGCCGCGGACCGCGAACGCCCCAAGAATCGCGAACACCCCGAGAAATCCGGCGCCGAACACCTCTCGCACGCCGAACCGCAGCTACTCGCCTGCAGCGCGCGAGCATCTGCCCTCCTCGACGTTTGCGCACAACGGCGCGCCTGGCCGGCCGGGAGCCGTCCCGCAGAATTCACGTGCCACGATCGCGTCGCACACACCCGCACGAGTACCGGAACGCGGCAACCCGGCGCCCGCTCTGCAACGGCACGTGCCGTCGTCCAACTTCGCACAGGGTTCGCGTCAGCGCGAACAAAACGCGATCGCTCAGCGCACGCCGACGTATCGCCCGCAGCAGCAGCGAGCAGAAGGCGCGCGGCTGCCGAGCAGCGCCTATGCGCAGTCGAGACCCCGGACCGAAAGCGCGACGCCTTCGATGACCGCCCGCAACGCCTCGCCGCCTCGGACGAATGCGCCGGCCAATCGGCCGAACTTCGCAGAACGCGCTCCGCCGCGACCGGCGCCGCAAGAACGCAGTGTCGCGCCGCGCAGCAGTGCGCCTGCGAACCGGCCGAGCTTCGTCGAACGCGCGCCGCCGCGGCAGGCGCCTCAACAGTTCAGCCGCCCGCCGGCACCTAGCTCGAATGCGCCACGCAGCTACGCGCAGGCACGGCCGGCGACTCCGCCGCCGCATACCGTGCAAGCGCCGAAACCCGCTGCGCATCAGCAGCCCCCGCCGCCGCGCGATCGCAGCAAGGACGACAAGCAGCACGGCGGCTGAGCGTCAGAAGTGCTCGTCGGCGATGCCCGCTCGCGTCGGGAACGCGAGCGGCTCGGCGGGCGCGCGTATCCCACGCACGCTGCGCAGCATGCGTATCGCCCGTTCGCGGTCGCTCAAGAACACATAGTGGATGGCGATGCACATGAGGAACACGCCGACGAGTGCGATTTGCGGCACGTGCAAGTACATCGCACCCATCGCACCCAGGCCGAGCACCGCCGTCGCCGTGGCGAGCAGCAGCGCGACCTGCGCGGTCGGGAACCCTGCATCGAGCAGCAGGTGATGCAAGTGGTTGCGGTCGGCGCTGAACGGCGAACGGCCATGGCGCACGCGCAGCAGCATGAGCGCCACGCAGTCGATGAGGGGCGGCGCCACGAGCCACGGTCCGAGGATCGAACTCACCGGATGACCCGCGGTGTGCGAAATGCGGATCGTCATCCAGGCGATGGCGAGCCCCAGGATCGTGCTGCCGGAATTGCCGAGAAACGCCGCCGCGCGCGGCTGCCAGGGATGGCGCATGTTCATGACGAGGAAGCCCGCGACCGCGGCGGCGAGAATGACGATGCGATCGAGCAAGTCGTAGTTGCCGACGTAGGCGCTCGTGACGCCGAGCAAGGTCAACGAAACGAGCGTCATGCTGCCCGCAACGCCGTCGGCCCCGTCGGCCATGTTGATGGCGTTGATCACGCCGAGCGTGATGAACACCGTGAACGGCGCGGCCAGGCTGCCGAGATCGATCGAGGCCGGATCGCCGGGCAAGCCGATGTATTCGGCGCGCACGCCGCCGTAATACACCATGATGAGCGCTGCACCGCTTTGCGCGACCACGCGGTAGGACCAATGCAAGTTGTAGAGATCGTCGATCACGCCCACGCAGAGCAGCACGAGTGCGCCGAAGCAGAATGCGGCGAACGCAGCGGGCAGCGAGGGGCTCAGCGGCAGCGCTGCGAGCACGCCGAGCGCGATGGCGAGGCCACCCGTGAACGGTGTCGGCGCTTCGTGGTCCTTGCGGCCGTGCGGCCGGTCCACCCATCCGTAGCGCAGTGCGTACGGATTCGCGACACGCAGTGCAAGCACTGCGATCGTGAACGCGACGACGAACTCCGCAACGCCGTGAATGCTCGACACAGGCCCGCCCCCTGTAGTCGCAACGACCGCCGCGTCAGTTCCCCGTCCCTGTGGTGGCTAAATCGCGGCGCCACACAAGCTTAGCGGCAAGTCTGAACCCAATTTATGAACTGGGTCAAGTTTCGGATTCAGACCGCGCTCGGCGAATCCAGAAGCCCAGCCGGCGCGCGCCTTGGGTAGCCGCCGCGGGTCCGCGCAGCGTGATCGTGCCAGCGCTTTGATCGCGCGCGAGAAGGCCAGCGTTTTCAATCGTATAGAGCCGCTCCGCGAATTCGTCGACGAACAGGGCATCGCCGGCCGCGAACTCGGCGTCGATCCATGCAGCGTAGCCGTCGGCGCGGCGCACGTTGCGCAAGACCGCGCTGCCGGCGGCGACGTCCGCGAACAACGGATACGCCGGTGTGAACACGCGGCAGTTCGTCGAGTAGAGATGACCTTCGCGCGCGGAGAACGGCGCGAGCAGCGCGATCGCACTATCGCGTTGCCGAAGATTGTTCTGCGCTTCGGCGACGATGCTCCGTCCATCGCGCGAACGCACGAAGAATACCGTCCCGCTGCGATCGTCCCAGACGACGTCGCCCACTTCGAAGCCGCGATTGACGATCATCGCATCGGTGTATGCGCGAGGCAGCGTGAAGCGCAGCTCGGCGCCGACGATCTGCACGTCGGCAAGCGCAGCCTTCGGAACCACGGCGCGCGTGTGCGGCCGTTCGAGGGAGCTCGCGAAGTCGTCGTGTTCGGCCACGATGCGGCGCGCATAGATCGGCGCACAATGACGCCGCGAGGCGCGGGCGAAATCCTCGTCGCAAATCGTCGCGAGATCGACGGTGCCCGTGTCGAGATCGATCTGCTTGAACTTGATGCGCTGGCGAGGACCGGGCCGGAGCTGGCTCAGCACGAGACCGCCGCAGGTCGCGTTGTGGGCGATGCCGACGTATTCGGGAATGCCCTTTCCCGTGTTGCGCGTTTTCGGAAACAGCGCGGTACCGTCGAGCCGCACGCCGAACTGATCGATGCCGATCACCGACGCGAACCCGGTCAACGAGCAGCCGACGAAGCGGATGTCGATCGCCTGCTGCCCGCCGCCGAGCACCGTCGCCGGGATGCCGCGTGCGGGCGTCTGCGCGTCGAACGCGAACAGGCACGATTGGAACGTGATGCTGGTCTCGTTGCTGCTCGTGGCTTCGATATCGCCGATGCGCCATATCGCTTCGCCATATAGATGCAGGAACGTGAGCGGCCCGGCGAAGGCGCTGCTGCCGAGATCGAGCACGTGGATCACGCGTCCGACCGAGAGATCGCTGACCGTACCGTTGAGCTTGCCCGATTGCGCGCCGTGGCGCCGCGTGGTCACGGCGCAAAATGCGGTGGTGATTTTCACATCCTCGATGTGCACGTTGCGGCTTTGCGTATTGCCGACGCTGATGCCGTACTGCACGCTGTCGATGCCGACGCGCCGCAACGCGGTGAAATCGCCGTTGCCGTCGGCCGCGCAGGGCTGGTTGCAAACGCCGACCGCGAAGCCGTAGATGTAGACGTCCTCGATGAGGCAATCCGACGAGTAGCGCTTGCCGTATTGCTCGGCCGCCCCGAGGAACGCCGGATAGGCGACATCGGGATACGACACGTCCGGCCGCTTGCCCGCGTAGGCATCGATCGTGATCGCCGCGTACGGCGCATGGCGCGAGCCCGCGCGCGCGTCGAGCGCGGGGTCGATCCATGCGGCAGCGTCGGTGTCGTCGAGCGCGGCATCGTTCGCGCCGAGGCGTTGCTTGGTGATCCACGCCACGTTCGCGCCCGCGATCGCAAGGCCGCGCAGCACCGAGCCGCGTCCGCCCTGGAAATTGAAGGCCGGCGCGTTCGAGTGCGTGCAGACGATGGCCGTGCCGTCGAACTGGCGTTCGGCGCGATAGGCGTAACCGTCGCCCTCGACGACGACCGAGGTGTAGCTCGTGCCGTAGCCGAGATGTATCGGGCCGCTGATCCGGTAGCCGCCGGCGGGAAGACGCACGATGCGTTTGCCACCGCCGTAGATCGCATGATCGA
>Ga0070741_10016196_pt1 | contig 12485 bp, 16 predicted proteins | sample Coa_R1_4_FD_66440 | JGI IMG/M metagenome (GOLD analysis project Ga0070741, IMG submission 66440) | Surface soil microbial communities from Centralia Pennsylvania, which are recovering from an underground coalmine fire - Coalmine... | ecosystem: Environmental > Terrestrial > Soil > Unclassified ...
GGTCGCGCATTCCTCAACGGCGACATCGCGCTAAAGCCAAGCGAACTCGATCCGTTCATCTCAGCTCTGCTGCGCAACGGTCTCACGTTCCAGGCCGAGCACCAGCACATGTACGACTTCAAGCCGATCGTCTGGTTCATCCACTATCGAGGCGAGGGCAATCCGGTCAAGCTCGCGAATGAGCTTCATAACGCTCTCAAGGTGACCGCGACCCCCTTCCCCCAGGCGCCGCCGGCGCACCCCCACACGTCGCTTGACCCCAAGCGGCTCACCAAGATCCTTCATGGTTACTACTACGAAGTTGGCAACGGTGGCGTCGTGACCGTGTACGTGGCGAGGCGCAACCCGATTTACATCAACGGGATCCACGTGAAGCCCCAGACGAACATCGCCACGAACATCGCCTTCGAGCCGCTGGGTAAGAAGGGCGGCTACGCGGCCGTCGTTCCCGACTTCGGCATGGTGGCGAGCGAGATCGACAAGGTCGTGGGCACGATGCGGAGCATGGGTTGGGACATCGGCTGTCTCTACAACCAGGAGACCGCCGAGCATCCCCAGCTGTACTTCTCTCACGAGTTCAAGGTCGGCAATCCCTACAAGCTGGCCGAGCAGGTGCGCAAGGGACTCGACCGCACGAACTCCTATTAGTCAGCGCGCTGTCGCTGCTAAAGACGCGTCCGGGGCGCCGCTCGCGAGCGGCGCCCCGGGGGGCGCTGAGCGCCGGACGCCCCCACCGCTCAGCGAGCGCTGCGGATCTCCGCCGCGGCCCGCTGTCCGCTTCGAAGTGCGCCCTCCATCAGGCCGCTGAACGGTCCCGCCGCGTACTCCCCGGCGAAGTGCAGCCCATCGACCGGGGCCTCGAGCTGGCTCTCGTCCACCGCGGCAAGGCCCTGAGCCCGGTAGGCGCCCCGCGCCCAGGGATCGTCATGCCAGGTTGTGAGCACGGCGGCCGACGACACCGGCGTGAGTTCAGGGCGAAGCTTCAGGACACGGGCAACCCAGGTAACGGCGCCGTCGGCGATCTCTAGGCCGGTCAGCGCGGACGACGACCCGGCAAAGCAATTGAGCACCGGCGTGACGCGTCCGTCGGCGCCGGTGACCGTCCAGCACCAGTAGCGATCCGGGACGCTCATCACGGCACTGGTGGACGCGGGGACGGCCAGCGGAAGGTGGAGCTTGGCGGCCTGACCGACCTCGACCTTGGCAAGTGCCTTGAGCTTGAACTCGGGCAATGGAGGGTCGATCGCCAATTCCCGCAGCAGCGTCACAGGCAGCGCCAGGACGACGTGCCCCGCGTCGATCGATCCCTCCCGCGTGACCACTCGGATCCGGCCGCCGCGTCTATCGAGCGCAAACGCCGGTGTGCTCAGCTTCACCCGGTCCCATCCAATGGCGCCGGCCATCGCAAGGGCGAGGCGTTGGTTGCCCGCCGCGATCCGGTGGCTCGGCAGCGGCTCAAACGAGGCGACGTGCTCGAGCGCCGATGGCGCGAGCCGGCCGGCTTCGAGCCCGCAAGAGATCTCCACCCTCGCGAGCACAGCCTCCGCGAGTGGTCGCGGGACCCCGCTCGCGGCGACCACGTCTTGCACCGAGCCGGCGTTGCTGTGATGAGCGGCGCTGGCCACGATCCGGCCGGCCTCTCCGAGAGCTTGTGCGTCGACTCCTGCAATCCCTCGTGGCTCCCGGACGTAGTAGCTCATCCCGGTGGCGACGAGCGAGAGCCCGTACTCGGCTGCAAGCGCTTCAACCGTTTGGTACCCGGCCAAGACGAACTCCGCTCCCCGCTCGATCACGGCGTCGCCATGAGGCGTCTCGATGCTCTCGGACCAGACCCGACCGCCCACGCGTGCACGCGCTTCGAGCACGACGACGTCGACGCCGGCGCGGGCGAGGTCGGTCGCGGCCGCAAGACCCGCAAAGCCAGCGCCGATGACGATCACATCGGCCATGGAAAGGCGATCAGCACTGAACCAGGCACCCTCGGCGCTACCCTACACGGACGCTGGAAGTGGCTCTGCGTAGGTGGAGCGCCCGTGGGGGTCCCGCGCGCGGACCCGCGTAGAATCCGCACACCGGGCGCGTAGCTCAGTGGGAGAGCGCTCGCTTCACACGCGAGAGGTCGCTGGTTCAAGCCCAGCCGTGCCCATCGGGGATTCAGCGGTCATTGCGGACGCAACCACCGCACTGCTGCCCGACTGCTGCCCGATAGGCGCCTCGCCCACCAGCTCGCGCAGCGCCCGCTTCGATGCCTCGTCCCGGCGCATCCCGTGCCGATACACCCGCAGCGTGAACGCAGGATCGGTATGCCCGAGCTGATCCATCACCGCGCCCGGGTCGATGCTGAGCGCGGCCAGGAGGCTCGCGTAGCTGTGCCTCAGCTTGTGCGGCGTGAGCCGCTCGGGCAGCGGGACCTCACCAGCGTCCTGCAACCGCTCGTTTGCGCGTTTCACCGCGGGCGCGAGCACCCGGCGACGAATGTTGCTCGGCCCGTGCGTCTTTCCGTTGCTGGTCGGAAAGACCAGCTCGTTCGGCCCGCCCCGCTCGAGCATCACCAGCACGTCCCGCAGCGCGGGCAGCACGTCAACCTGCCGCACGCCGGCGCTCGTCTTGGACTCCCTGACCGTGATCCTCTCAGCCTGGCACGCACGCCGCCGCCAGCATTTCACCGCGTTCGGCACGGTCCGGGAGCAGGTCCGGCCATACTTCCAGTGAACCTAATCGCATGGCGATCCACCACTTCCTCCTGATCTACAGCCTCGTCGAGCATCGGTTGCTCGACGCCAAAGACCTGGGACAGGACACCGCGGCTGCGATCGACGCGTACGCCGAGTGCGAGGCGCAGTATCGAGGCCAGGACGGCATCGAGATCGTGCTGATCGGCGCTGACTCCCTCGAAACGATCCGACAGACACATGCGCACTACTTCGAGGGCAATCTAGGCGGCGACTTCTTTGAGTCGGTCGTGCCGACGACCGCGGGGTAGCCGCGTAGCCTGAAATCTCGGCTGCGGGCCTCCCGGGCCGAGGGACGCTTGTGCGCACGATCTGCCGCCGTTGCGCGAAGCGATCGGACAGAAGGCGCCTTGACGCTGGCTAAGGCCCCGGAGTACGGTTGCGCTTCAGTCCTGGACACGCTTCTCGCGTGAGACGCCCACAAGGAGCACCATGAAGCTTGCGATCGTGACCACCGCGGCTGCGTTTGCCGTGATCTCAGGGACGGCTTCCGCCAGCTACGTTCATCTCACTGCTTCCGCCGGCCATGTTCGCCATTGCGGAAGCTCGAACAACCCGAGCCATCCCTGGGGCGATCTTCGAGCTCGACGCATCGGCTGTCGTGGCGCTCGAAAGGTCGCGAACGGCTATTCGCCCGCGCACCACAATCCACGCGGCTTCCACTGCAAGAGTCGGACGTCCTCGTCGGGTGAAGGGAACCACGTCACCTGCACCCGGACGCTGCGCGGGAAAGAACAGCTGGTGAAGTTTCTCTACGGCTTCTAACTGACGAGGATCGGGCAGCAGGCACGCCACTGCTGCCCGAAACCCCGTGAAATCTCGCAAATTCCCGTACTCGGACGGCGTCGGCCGAGAGCCCGAAACCAAGCCAAATGCAGGGAAATCTTGCCCTCGGCCGGTCGCCTGCCGGGTTCTTCACACGCGAGAGATCGCTGGTTCAACCTAGCCGTGCCCATCACAAAAGCCCCGGCGCACAGCCCGAACATCACGTTTGCGAAACGGCCGGGAAGCGCGATGATGGAGCTTATGGAAGGCAGTCGAAACGAGAGTGCGTTTTACGGGCGCATTATCCGCAGGGCCAAAGCCGTCCGTGAGCGCGCTGCTGAATCGCTAAGACTGTCCCATGTGCTACGCAAGGAGCAGCGAAAACGGAGTGAGACTGCTCGAAGGCAGCGAAGGTCTGGGCACGGGCGGCGGGATCAGTAGCGAGCGTCTACCACTGGTGGTGAGCGCGTCCTGCCTTCAGATTGGACCGGCGCTCGCGGTGATCGCTTTCACGGCGGTGGCGGCGAATCTCATCGCGATCAGCGGCGGCATCCTCGTCCGCCATGACTCGATCGCCGCCGGCGCACCATAGAACGTCGGCCGATTGGTCGCGTTCGCCGAGGCCGGGCGTGCGCTTGCGTTGGCGGCGATTGCCCGGACCATGGCGACGACAGGCGGCCACGTGTGCCGAGGAGAAGATCACACGTATGCCGGTTGCGCTGACGCGGCGGGTGCAACTTCGTGTTACCCCTAGGGCTCGGTGAGACCGTGCCAAACTGGAAGGCGCCCGGCGGGAACCCAGGCGCGGTGGGCACAGGCGCGGCGGTCGCGGAGCGCGCCGGATTCGCATGCGATCACCGCTGGATGCGCTGGCCGGGTCACGTGCGCGCGGTAGAGTGAAAGGGCAGTCTCCACCGCTCGGTGTATCGCTCTCGCATTCGTCGTGTGGCTCAGTCACCGTAGGGAGCGCCGAGGGGTGCACGTCAAATGACGAAGCAGACTCACCAACCCGGACCCGGACGATCGACATCGGACGCAGCGCTCGCCGAGCTCAAGAAGGAGATAGCGCGGCGGAACGAGCAGGCACAGAAAGCGGCACGCAAACGTCGTTCCGAGCGCGAGCAAGAACAGATTCGGGCGCGTCGCGAAGAGCACCATCGCTAAACCGACCCCTTCGGGCCCCGGCACTGGCCTAACCTGTTCGACTCTAGCTCGTCGCACCCCTCGCGAGGGATCAATGACCGGGAACGGTCGCGGGCCGATGTGACAGGCAGTGAGACTTCGAAGCGGGGCATCCCGGCGCGCAGCGAGCGCCGCGAGGGCCCGCGCCAAGTCAGCCGCCCTCTAGGAACCCACAGCCCGGAGCATCACCACACACTCGGGGTTGACGACCAGCGACTCTCCCGTCTCAGCTTCGGTGAGCCAAGCGAACTCCAGGATCGACCCACGTGCCGCATCGAGGATCACCTGCTCAACGTGCTTGACGTCGCCCTCAACGCGATGGCGCGCGCCTCCGAGGATGGTGATTTCCGTGATCGAGTTCATAACGGAGACGTCAAGGACGCGCAGCGCGAGAAACAAATCCCACCTAGCACCCCGACGAGTCGATGGCCGGCCTGTGGGTGTCGATCATTATCCTCGGGTTCCTCGCCTCCGCGCGGTCACGCGTCGGTGGCAGTCGAGGTCGAGCCCGCGGGGTCATCAGGGAGCTCGAGATCTCAAGCACCGTGCGAGCGGTGACAGCAGCCGCGAGATCTCGCGCCAACTCATAGTCAGTACGAACAAATCGCCGAGCAGATCTCCAGCGGCGGCGCCAAGCTACACCTCGAGAACCGCATCCAAGCGACGGTTGAGACCGGTGACCGTCTGGATCTCAGGCATCCCGGTTTGAGCGAGCCCGCTCAGACCCCAACAGCGAGACCATGTTGTGGGTCTCAGCGGTCGTTCAGGGTCGGTGGAGACCCGAGCTTCACCGGGGTGGCCGCACACGGAACTCGACCACCTCCTCTAAAACGACCACGCTTTCACCGACACGGAGAGTGCAGCCATCCGCAGCATCAGACTGGTCGACCTCGACTGCGGTTGGAACGCCGCAATACTGCACGCCATCGCTTCAGAACCTCCACCGTGAGTTCGGCCAGCTCCGCGCCTACGCATGCATCGGCCATGACGAACAGGAATTGCACATGATGGTCATCCATCGTATGGCTAGCGGGCGCACACCGGTCCTTGTCAAATGCTCCACCCGCCACGAGTGGGCCCTAAATCCATACAAGCGCCCTGGAACGCGCGGCATCGAGGGGCTCTTCAATCGGGGCGGCGAGGATTTGAACGGGACCTCACCGGGCCCGAATAACGGCCCCAAACGCATTGCTCTATCAGGAAATTGCGGTTTATTCCCGAGGTTGAGGCAGGGTCAGCGCGTTACTGCCCAATTCGGGATCGTCAAGTTGCTCGCTTTCGCGGTTTCTCTGCATTGATGCGACCGCGGTAGCGACGTCGCAGGGATAGCTTCGGCGCGCCCAGAGGAGGCTGACGCCAGCGATCGCGAGCGGCACAAGCATGATCAGAAACGTGTCGGCCAGAGCTGTGCCGTTGGCGCCGGCGTCTCCATTGGTACTCCCGCCGCCCTGGTGGCCTGCGAGCAGCTGTGAGACGGTGCCAAAGATCAGCGGCCCCAACGCGAAGGCGAGCATCTGCAGGAATGTGCGCACCCCCTCGGCCCGGCCCCACAGGCGCGGGTGCATGATGTCCAGGCGAGCGGCGTTCAGCGGCGCGCCCGGAGCGGTGAGCAGGCCGCCGCTGACGACTAACAGCGGCACGGTCACGATCAGCCAAGGGCTGAGCACCGCCGGCCCGAAGACCAAAGGGACCGCGAGATAGCAGACTGCGCCCACCACGACGCGGGCGCTCGGTCTGCCGTTTCGCATCAGCCGGTCCGCCAGCCGCCCCGCCGTGACGACTCCGACGAACGCTCCGACGCCGGCCAACACCAGAATCGCGCTGGCAGTTGGCTGGCCAAGGTGGTAGCGACTGCGGATCAACTCGACCGCAAAGGTCTGTAGACCGGCTAAGAACAGGTACGCGAGCGAAGACGCGATCACGATGACCACGTTCGTGCGGACGCTGAGCACGTACTTGATCGCCCTCCAAGGCGGCATGCGCACCGGGTCCTCGGTCAAGACCAGCCGCTCGTGCGGCTGGTGCCCTTGGTTTGACACGACGGCGTGTGCGAGCTCCTGCTCCTGTCCCGCTCCCCCATCAGGAAGCTGCGGGGCGCGCGCCGCGTCGCGCTGCGCGTCCTTTGCACCAAGCTGCTGCTGGGCGCCAGGCTGGAGGCGGCTCTGACCGCCCCGCGCAGGCTCGACCAGCAGCTTCCAAATCGCCGCCGCCAAGACGAAGCCCGGGAGGGCCAGCCACCCGAAGGCATATCGCCATGACAGGACGCTCGCGAGATTCCCGCTGACGCCCACGCCTATGCCCTGCCCCAATAGCTCCCCGGTCAGGATCATGCCCCAGACCTTCGCTCGCTCTCCGGCGGGGAAAAAGTCGCCCGTCAGCGAGGCCAGCGTCGGCCCGCCGGTTGCGGTCACCGCACCCAGCGCGACTCTGGTGAGGACCAGGACCGAGAACGAGGGGGCAAACGCACTTGCCAGCATCGCCGCGCTCCAGAGCACGATGCTCCCCGCCAGAAGGTGGACGCGGTGCACGCGGTCGGTGAGCACACCGACCGGGAATGTCGCGACCGCACCAGCCAATGCGGCGACGCCGGCGATCAGTCCGAGCTCGGTATTTGAGATGTGAAGCGAGCGCTCCAGCTCGGGGGCGACCGCGCCCACCGTGCCCGCATCGGCCGAGTTCAACATCAGCACGCAAGCGAACAGCGCGATCACCCGCAGCCTGACCGCACCGCCGACGTCGCGATCTACAGAGCGGAAGGCAGCTGCGGCCGCGGCGCGCGTAGCTTGCACGGGAGACGGCCGCGCCGTCGGGCTGGAGAGGGCCATCGCCTGTTGTGTCTTTCGGCCGCGCCGCCCGCTAGCTCGCTACACCATCGCGCTCATGAGAGCAAGTCGCGTCGGGGCTCGACCGCCTGTGGTCGTGGCGGTCGATGCGAGCGCGGCGGATTGGAGAACCTGCTCCTCGTCTGGCTGCAGAGGGGCGAGCTCTCGGGGGTATCTGGCGATTCAGAGATGCGCTTGGACTCCCGATGATCCCCTGCTACCGAACGCGGAAGCCATGACCGGCTGTCGCGACCGATGGCTCGGAGTCCCGCGGTCATGCTCCTCCGGGGTAGTTAGGTCTGGCCGCTGACCAGTGGCGACTAAACACCCCGCTGGATTGCGGTATCGGGCCCGTCGGGTGTCGTGAACGGCGACCGTAGGCGCGCGCCCCATCCCTTGCTGATTGCTCGGTCGATGCTAGAGCGCTTGGACGTTCGCGGCCGCCGGACCCTTGGGGCCCTGCTCGGGGTTATAGCTCACTTTCGCGCCTTCGGTCAGCGACTTGAAGCCGTTGCCTTGGATCGCGCTGTGGTGCACGAACAGATCCTTGTCGGAGTCATCAGGTGTGATGAAGCCGTAGCCCTTATCGGCGTTGAACCATTTCACGGTTCCGCTTGCCATCTCGTCCCTCCTGGGTATGGGCGCTGCGAAACGCGGAGGGTGCAACGAGGCAACGACTGCGAAAACGCGGGGCACCGCTTTGGTCGAACCTATGCTCGACCCGTATGGGCAGCATAGCGACTCAGCCACAAGCGTCCGCCCCGGGTGATTGGCTCTAGCGGGGGTCCTCATGGAGACGCCTCCGAATCTGCTCCTGCTCGCGAGCAGCGCGAAGCTTTCTCCCGCTGCGTGCTGGAGCGCCGTGGGCCGCATCCGGATTGGCCCGGGTGTCGCGCGTGCTAGCGTGGAATGAGTGGGTGGCGTTTGGCCCATGAGGTTCTCCCCGGTCGACGCAGCGAATCTCCCCTAATCAGCCTGAACGTGCCGGCCGCAGAAAGGAAACGGATGTCATGGTCGGTCCAAGGTCCCGGAAGTAGGCCGCTTTCCATGAAGACGACGCGCCAGAAGACCGGCGAGATGCGCCAGGCGAAGCGTCATCTGGTTCGCGAGCAGATGGACAGCTGCTCGCTGGTGATCCGCCAGATGTCCGACGAAGAACGCCGCCGGTATCCGGCCCGCCCATCTCAACCGAAACGACGCCGGACGCGACGATGATGCGGGAGCCCGAGGGACTGATTGCACGGATCCGCCAGATCCGCCGAGTGGCACCCGCCGCGGATTCATCGCGTACGGGAAACGCTGGCGATCTAGAGGATGGTCGGTTGCGCGCGCTCGAAGCGCGCGTCGCGCACCTCGAGCAGCTCGTCGAGGGACTACAGGACTCCGTTCACCGGGAGACGGAGCGGCATGGCAAACTCATCGCCGAGCTCCAGGCCCAGATCCAGCCCGGAGCGATGGGCGCGGCCCTCGCCGAGGACGCTCGTGACCGCGGGCTTTAATCCGCTCGGGGGTTCTCGCCCTCTCGGGAGGAGGTTGAGCTCGCGAAGTGGTCGAGCGCGGCTCGTTCGAGGCGAAGCAGAGGATGGTCGAGTCGAACCTGCGGCTTGTGGTCTCGATCGCGAAGATCTACCGCAACCAGGGGCTGCCGTTTCTCGACCTGATCCAGGAAGGCACGCTCGGTCTCGTCCGCGCCGCGGAGAAGTCCGACTACCGCAGGGGCTTTAAGTTCTCGACCTACGCCACCTGGTGGATCCGCCAGACGATCGCGCGTTCGCTCGCGGACAAGGCGCCGCGCACGATCCGGATCCCGGCCCACATCGTCGAGAAGCTCAACCAGATCGGTCGTGCGCAGCGCATGCTGGTGACCGGCCTGGGCCGCGAGCCGAGCGACGAGAAGATCGTCGAGGTGACCGGGATCGACTTGAGGAGATCGAATCGATCAGGCGGTCCGCGCGGGCGCCTAAACCGAGCCCTATTAGAGGATATGCAGAGAAGGACGCCGGTCGCACATCATCGCGATTAGCAGGATAAAAGCTGCCTGATCCCTGCTTCACACGCGAGTGGTCGCTGGTTCGAGCCCGACGGTGCCCATCCGCAAACGCCGTGTTCGCTGCTAACGTCACATGAATCAGCGCCGGTTCAGGTCTCGGGACCGCAAACGTGTTCAGCGCTCGCAGGTCTTGCTTTCAAGCTCTCCTGGTACGCGGCACAAGACCAAAGGAGTGCGGAAATGGCAAGTGGGACCGTGAAATGGTTCAGCGACCAGAAGGGCTACGGGTTCATCACCCCAGATGAAGGCGGCAAGGACTTGTTCGTCCATCAGTCGGCGGTCGACGCCAACGGCTTCAGGTCTCTCGCTGAGGGAGCGAAGGTGTCCTACGACGTTGAGCAGGGTCCCAAGGGACCAGCCGCGGCGAATGTGCGGGTGATCTAGTGACGAACAGCAACTTAGCCAGGATTCTCGCCCAGAGCACCGGATAGACATGGCCTCACGCAGCAAGAGCAAGACTACGTTCGCGAAACTCGCCCGTGAGGGCCGGCTTCGAGAGCGCCGCATGGAGAAGCAGGCTAAGAAGGACGCGCGTAAGCGCGCCGCCGAGAATCGCCAGTCCCAGCCCGACGAAACGGCGCTCAACGACGAAACGGCGCTCGGCGGGGAGACGGCGCTCGACGACGACACGGTGCTCGACGAGGACACGGACGCCCGGTCGACCGGTCCGGAGGACGACGTATGACGGCTGAAACAACCCGTCAGGCGCACGTCACCGGCGAGGTGGCGGCGTGAAGACTGGGCGTGAGCGAGCCGAGGAGAAACGGGCCGAGAAACTCGAGGTGGTCCGTGAGCAGGTGAAGAACGGCTCGCTGGTGATCCGCCAGATGACAGAAGAGGAACGCCGGCGCTTCCCACCGCGCCCCGTCCGCCCCAAGCGGCGGGTTCGGTGGTAGCTTGCTAGGTGATCAGCTTTTCGGCGAGCAGCACTAGGGCCAGTACGGTCAGCGCAAGTCCGGCGAAGCGTTGAGCCCCTTCACGTAGCCGCTCGTTGAGCCGATGTCCGAGGCGCAGCCCGAGTTGAGTGACGACGAACGTCTGCACGGCGATTAGCACGATCACCAGCGCGGCTGGGAGGCGGAGTAGGCCGAGCGTGAAACCGATCGCGAGTTCGTCGAGGCTGATGCTCACGCCCAGCAGGATCGCGCTCGGGCCGCGAAGCTCGATCAGCTCGCTGAGGCGTTCGTCGTCGTCTTCGCGGCGCAGCAGCGTGTAGAGCCCAAAGCCGAGTAGCACCGCGATCGCGACGTAGTCGGCCGTCTCGCCGAGCGCACGACCGAGCGGAGCGCCGAGCGCAAGCCCGATCAGCGGCATCCCAGCCTCAAAAGCGGTGAACAGCAGCGAGATTCGAAGCCGCCGCTGTTCAGAAACCCCCAGTGCTCCCAGAGCGGCTGCGACCGCGAACGTGTCTAGACCGAGCGGAAAGACCAGCGCAATGAGCTTCGCGACCATCGACCAAGCGTAAGCCGACGCTGGTCGCGGGCGAAGGCGCTACTGATGACCGTTGTCACGGCCCGCCAACAGGCTTTTGCCGCTCTCCTCGTCGAATAGCGCCACGCGGCGCGAGTCGAACCACAGCTCCGCTTCCCCTCCCTGCCGGACCCTGCTCGCGGGGTCGAGCCGGGCGACCACCACGGTGCCTTCTCTGCTCTGGCCCACCTCGGTCGCGCCGGCGTCGAGGGCCAGCTCTTCGAGCTCGCTGGCTCTCACGTGCTCGGAGCCGAGCTGGAAGTACGCGTAGTACTCGGAGCCCATCGATTCGAGCACGTCGATCCTCGCCTTGAACGACACTCCGTGTGCGCGGTCCGAAGCGAGCGAGGCGTCCTCGAAGTGCTCGGGCCGCAGACCGGCGATCACTCCGTTTTGCCCGCCTCCCGGCCCGCGCTCGAGCCGCCGCTTGACCTCTTCCGGCAGCTCCAGGGTCCCGATCGGCAGCTTCACCGCGTCGCCGCTCAGCTCGCCGGGCAGGAAGTTCATCGCCGGGGAGCCGATGAAGCCGGCCACGAAAAGGTTGACCGGATCCTGATAGAGGTTGGTCGGCGAGCCGACCTGCTGCAGCACGCCGGCACGCATCACCGCGATCCGGTCGCCAAGCGTCATCGCCTCGGTCTGGTCGTGGGTCACATAGATGGTCGTGGTCTTCAGCTGGTCCTGGATGCGCGCTATCTCGGTTCGCATCTGCACCCTGAGCTTGGCGTCCAGGTTGGAGAGCGGCTCGTCCATCAGAAACGCCTTGGGGCTGCGCACGATCGCACGCCCCATCGCGACACGCTGACGCTGGCCACCTGACAGGTTGGCCGGCTTGCGGTCCAGGTGCTGCTCGAGGTCGAGGATCCGCGCCGCTTCCTCCACCTTCTGGTTGATCTCCGCCTTGGGCACCTTGGCCAGCTTGAGCGCGAAACCCATGTTCTCGCGAACGCTCATGTGCGGGTACAGCGCGTAGTTCTGGAACACCATCGCGATGTCGCGATCCTTAGGCGCGCGGTCGTTGACCACATCTCCGTCGATCTTGAGCTGCCCTTCGGTGATGTCTTCGAGGCCCGCGACCATCCGCAACGCGGTCGACTTCCCGCAGCCGGAGGGACCCACCAGGATCATCAGCTCTCCGTCGGTGACTTCGAGGTCCAAATGCTTGACGGCCTCGTGACCGTCGCCGTACCGCTTGGTGATGTCGTCGAACACGATCTCGGCCATAAGGCTCCTTTATCCCTTAACCGCGCCGGCAGTGAGACCGGCCACGATCCGTCGCTGGAAGAGCAGCACAAGCACCATCACGGGAACCGTCACCACGACCGCCGCGGCCGCGATGTCTCCGATCGGGATGGTGAACTGGGAGGCTCCCGGGAACTGCGCGATCGCGGCCGGCACGGTCTCGGCGGCGGTCGTCGACGTGAGCGAGATCGCGAACACGAAGTCGTTCCAGCAGATGATGAA
>Ga0070741_10016197_pt1 | contig 12484 bp, 20 predicted proteins | sample Coa_R1_4_FD_66440 | JGI IMG/M metagenome (GOLD analysis project Ga0070741, IMG submission 66440) | Surface soil microbial communities from Centralia Pennsylvania, which are recovering from an underground coalmine fire - Coalmine... | ecosystem: Environmental > Terrestrial > Soil > Unclassified ...
GATGCCCGCACCACGGCATCAGGTACTCGGCCTCAATGGGAAGAGAGCGGAAGACTGACTCGGCACTGAGCACCCCAAAGCTGCCCGATCAGCAGTGGCTGAGCATTGGCTATTTATAATTCTCTGGTCGCGATTTCCCCGCGCCCCGCTCGCGTTTCTCTCAAACGATTTGAACCCAACCACATGCATCTAGTTCACCAGTTTCTCGGGAACAGCGTTTTGCACAGCTTTTGGTGCAGGTTGTTCATAAGTGGTACTTAACTTCGAGGCAGTCAGCGCCGCCGCCCGCTCTTCCGCCCGAGCCTTCCGCCACGCTTCCAGTTGGGTCTGGCCGCGTCCGGTCTGCTCTTCGTCGCCGATGTGATACCGCTTCAGCATCGCCACGCTGAACCCGACCGTGTCGCATATCACCCGGTCCGGAACGAGCGCGTTGGACATGTCGGTAGCTGCGGTTCGTCTCAAGTCGTGCGGAATTCGGCCTTCGTACATGATCTCGCGATTGCCCTTGGGTTCCGCACAGGTGGGACACCAGCGCGCCTTGCACAGACCACGAACTTTTGGAAGTTTCGCTTTCTGTGTGTTCGGCATCGTCGCCCGCCCGCAACGGCGGCAGCGAAGCTCGCCGAGTCCGGCAGCGATGCAGGCTTGCTGCCAGCGTTCGTAGAAGTCAGGGATGACGAAGAGCAGATCATCCGGCGACTTCCCATCAGCGAGCGCGCGGAACATCGCTGCCATCGACTTGGTGAGCCTGATCCGGCGAGCTTTTTTGTTCTTCGAACCCGTTCGCGGCAGCGTTGCCACCGAGTCCGCCACCTCGAATTGGTTGACTTTCATTTTCCGCAATTCGCCGCTTCTCCATCCCAAGTTGCGCGCGGCCCTGATGAAGACGAGCAGCGGAAAGTTCGAGGTTCGCAGCACTTCGCTTTCGAGGCGCTCGAACTCTTCGTCGGTGAACTTCACCTCGCGCGTGTTGTCGTCGTACGATCCCGGCAAGGTGAACTTCGGGATGAAGCGAATCTTCGCCTTCTCGCTGCCGAGCCGATACATCCTCCGCAGCAGCGCGAGTTCGTTCCGGACGCAGCCGAGGCTCGCTCCCTGCTCGCGGCGTTTCAGTATGTAAGCGTCGAGGGAATCTGTCGTCAGTTTCGTCGCCCGGAGGTCGGACCCCAAAATCTTCGTGAGTTCCGGCTTCAGGTGCAGCCGCCACTGCTGCTCGATCCGGGGAAAGCTGCGGTTGCGCTTCAGTTCGTAGTTCGGTTCGATGAGCGCGAAGAGTTGATCCACCGTCGTGTCCTTCTGCGAGCGCGACGGCAGCGTCCCGTCGTCCACCGCTGTCAACTTCCCGCGCAAGAACGCTTCTGCCCGTCTGCGGTCCACTTCTTTCGTGGACTCGTGGACCGTGCGCCCGTTGTGGCGGTATCCGCATATCCAGAACCGACTCCGGTCGGTCTTGAAGAGCGAGCCGGAACCGCGCGGTCGGCGCGGCTTCACTTTCGATTTGTCTTCTTCCATCAGAGTTCTCCTTCCTTCGGTTAAGTGTTGAAGTTGAACGGCGCGCGACTGCGGAGCGCCGCAGTAACCGTCTCAGCGGTGCAAGAACGCGTCACTTCAGCCGAAAGATCAAATCCGGCATCAGAACCTTCCGTTGTCGCTTCTCTCGTTCTAGAACGCGTTCGATTGGTTGTGGAAGCAAAGCCTGCAGTCGAGCACGTACGATTTCGACGATGATCTCCTGCCTGAGTGCCTCGGTCTCGATTGCTGGCATCATCTTCGCTGGCCGAAACCGCCGATCTGGTTTCATGATCTCGGGCAGTCTGTATTTCTGCGCTTGCTCTTGGGTGAGCGCGAGTCTCTCCCATCGAATCTTTCCGACTTCGCGTTCTAGAACATGTCGCGTGTTGGCTTCAATTTGGTTGCCGGAGTAGTCGAGATCGCCCAGATAGAGAACACGCTGTCCTGGGTGCATCGACGGCGCGACCTCAGTGTGAAGGAATCCGCCGCATTGCCCGTTGGTCGGAGCTATCGGAACGGCGTAGTTCCGGGTAAGTGTCCGCAATACTCCGGCGAGCGATCTCGATTCGGTCAATATCAACGGCGCGTTGCCAGCCCACGGATCGATGCGTGCCTGCTTCATCGCCCTCAGCAACCACGCAGCAATGCTTTTGTCGACGAACGGCTGATCGAGCGACCGGGTCTCGTCGACGATCCATTCCCACGGGATCGTGCCCTGCTCGCGAAGGCGGACAAGCGCGTCTGTCATGTTCTGATCGCTTCGCCGTCCGCCGTTCTTTCGCTGTTTGGAGATCACTCCCATCGCCACGAGTTCGTAGAACAGGAATCGTCCGGATGTCGGCAACGTTCCCGCCTCCTCGTGCTGGCGGATCAGTTTGAGCAGAACGGCGCGCAACTTGCCGCACGCGCTCGCTATGGACCTACTGGATTGTTTGGGATTGGTAGAATCGAGATCAACCACGTTTGCCTCCTTGCAGGCGAACTGGCCAGATCGAGGTCGATGCTCTAACATCGGCCTCGGTCGATGTATCGATTTTATCCAACCGCCCGCCTAAGTTCCACTTGGTAGTCGACTTGCCGCGAAACCCGCGCCAATGCTGCCTCTGGAGCGGATAAGATATTCTTTGGCCCATCAAAAGCGCTCCTTTCTGGACTCGGCCCAAGCGTCGAGGTCGCGCACGTCGAACAACCACGGACTCGTTGTTCCGGGATTCTGGTTTGCCCGCGTGACGGCGATCTCTCCGTCGACCGTGAGCTTGCGCAGGCACGCCGGACTTACCGACAAGTAGTTAGCCGCTGCCTTCAGTCGCAGCAATCGTGGTTCGCCGCCGCCGTTCTTTAGTTCGCGCCGCAGCTTGTCGATCTCGGCCTTCAACTTGTCCGCCGCCGACTGCTGCATCCGGCGTGGGAAGAACAACGCCGCCCACAACTCCAAGTTCCCGGTCGACTCAAGCACCCATCGGGCGCGCTCGATCGCTTCCGGGGAACCCGGCTGTAGCTGTTTCGTGTGTGCGCTCATCGTTGCCCCCTTCAGTTCACCAGTTCATGCCTTTGGGGTACCATCCGCAGACGGTACCCCCGGTTGGTCTGTGTGTGTGCGAGTCGACGCCATCCACCTCGACCATCCACCCCGGCAAGGGCGGAATCGTATTCGCGACGCGCCGCCGCACTCTATCCCCACATGCCTTAGGTGAGGGTGAGTGTGAGTGTGAGAGTGAGTGAGAGAGTGAGAGTGATAAAAGACTTTCACCCTCATGCTGCACGTCCGTTTTTTGGACTCAATCACCCCGCGCATGTGAGCACCTTCTGCAAGACCCGGCGCACGGTCGCGTATCCCTGCTGGCCCTTCTTGAACTTGCCTGCGCTGCCGCGCACCGTGTCGCCGATCTCGACCGCGAAGAAGTTCCCGGCGAAGACGCTCAAACTCATGCGGTCCCCGTCGTACGGTGGTCGTCCGTCGTTCGCTGCGACCCATGCTTCGTAAAACTTCGTTTCTTTGCCTACGCGCCGCAGGTTTAGGTAACAGTGGAATTCTTCGTTGGCGAGCGGATCGAGAAACGTCAGGTGCGCGACCTTACGCCGGAACTTGATCTCTTGCGCCGCCTTCGTGCACAGGAGTTGGTAAACACCCGGCTTGCGCTGCGGTCGTTTGACTTCGCGGAAGATGGGACCGTCCGAACGCGACGGCGGAGGGTCGACAGGCGCAGTGACGGTGCTTCGCTGCTGCGCGTTTGTCGTTCGTGGTATGTTCTGCATAGCTTCTCGGTCCTCCTTTTGGGCCGTTTACGCCTCGGTGAAGTTCAGGTTGCGGCTCCCAATCGTCAGCCGGATTTCTCCGACCTGTTTAGGCGGCGCGTTCTCTTCGGCGTCGCCTTTTTTTCGCGTTCTACGACACGTTTAAAGCGAAACTTCGCGCCTCATGACCACACCTCGCATCCAGCGCTTTCGAGCCGCTGTGGACTGATCGAGCAGTCAGTTGGCGAACTGCTAATCTCCGGTTCGTTCATGATTTCTTCGATGAGGCGCAGCCGCTCGTGCATGTCCTTTGCGAGTGCCCTGACGCATTTCACAATCAGCCGATTCGGCAGCGATTCACGTCCGGCCTCGAACAGCGCAATCCGCTCCGCCGGAATCCCTGTCGCCTCGCTCAACCAGTCGATCGAGCGCCCCGCCCCTTGATCTCGGTACGCCCACAGTTGCCGACCGCTGTGAATCCTGATCATCGAACTTGCTCCTTTCTCGATGTCCCGATAACTGCGTTTTTGGTCCCTATGGCGTACAACACAACCCCCCGGCGAGCACTTCCGTAAGTCGTTGAAACCACGCGAGCGCGGTAACGTTATTTACGCTGGTTGACTCTGGTCTGATCGCTCCCGCCAAGCGGAAACGACGCCGACATTTTCGATCGCAGAAGTCCGCGTCCCGGCGCTTGCCCTGGAGCGGTGAGTGACAGAACTTGCAACGGTGATCGTCCGCGATCCGGCAGTACACGTCGGGCAGGTGATGCTCGATGTAGCGAAGCAAGCGAGTGCCGTCTCCGAAGACGACGGCTTCGCTGTTCTTCCGGCAAGCGTCATCGCAGTAACGCATGGCAGCGTTGCCGCCGAGCGGTTGCGCGCACCAGCGGCAGCGCTTCTGGCCGAAGATGAAACATTCAGCGCACCGGATCGAACAGAACCATCTTTTGAAGCCGGGAACGACGAGAGCGCGGCTACATGCCCAATGCGGAAGATCACACGATGCGCAGTTGCTCTGAGCAGTCAGACGCGAGGTCGGCGAGAAATTTCGTGGCCGTGCTATCGTGGACATCGAAGAGTCACCTCCTTCACGCGGCGTGCCGTTGGTTTCGACACCAGCAAGCGGCACGCCGAGACTTTTGTTCAGACCGTCGAACTGATCACTTCAAGTGCGCGCTGCGCTTCCGTTACGTGAGCGCGCAGCAGCCGCTCCAGCGTGCGCCTGAGTTGTGCGACGACTTCTGACCCCAAATCTTTTTCACCCTGAAAAAATGCGTGGATGGCGCTCTTGGAGGCCGTGACGCGGCCACGGCTATCGCGCTCGATCGCAACAGACAAGTCGCGCACGCTAGCGCCGGACGAGATGAGTCTCGCCGCCGTGGACAATCGCTTGTAGATGTCAGGAGGGTACGAATTCGGCAGGGTCGAAGGATCGTGCATATAACTCAACCTCCAAGCTCAGGCCTTCAGGTCTGAACTCGTCTCCGGAAGCAGCCCTTGCTGCCGCCGATTCAACTTCCGTTGAGTTACCTTCCTTCATGGGGCTCGCGTCCGGTTCCGACGCTAACCTTGAGCGCAATATATTTCGAAGCGGTACAGATGTCCACTACAAAAGCGAAGCCGAGCGCAAGAAAATTACTGTCTGCTCGACATCGACAGTGACACCCCGCGCGACGCTTTGTAGCTGCTTGCTAGCAGCTAAGTTGTGTGAGGGATCAGTGGTGCTGGTGCCGTTTCATTTGCACAGGTAAACTCCCAGATGCATAGCGCATAAAGAGTAATCGCACGGATTGCTACACCTAATAATTTTCTAAGCCAAATCGTCGCTTATGCTCTCACCTCTTACTGTCGCGGACACAGTACGAAATACGTTGCAGGCGCGGGTAGACCACGCATCCACCTTGGTTAATTGGGCAACTGCGACCGTGGGATTTGGCGTCTCGCTGGAAGCGGTAGAACCTATCCATGATCTCATCGCTTGGATCAGATTCAGGAAACGAGACTCTGCCCACACTAAAGAACTTGCGGAATTTATTCCTGTCTCACGAAACAAATCGAAGTACATAGGTTCGCCACATCCGTCTTGGCTCAAGTGGTTCGGGCGTGTAGGGCTGATCGTGGTTGTGGCCGGAGTCATCGCGGAGTGGAGATGTGGCGCGAAATTGGAGGACGCGCACAATGGCGTCCACGAGTACGACTTGGCAAAATTAACAGAGGCAGACAAGAAGGCTGGTAGCGCGAAGGACTCCGCAGATGCAGTGGGCAAGGAATATGACAGTCTGCTCAAAAAGTACACCGCCGCCGAAGGCGAATTAATCGAACTGAAAGCGGAGCGAATGCCGCGCAGGCTCTCATCGGAGCAACAGGCGACACTTCGGCAGCGAGCAGCGACATTTGCCATCAAAACTATCGGTATAGGCTGTGTAAACACCGACCAAGAAGGATTCGACTTTGAACAGGATTTTGTGCGTACCTTCGGCAATGCCGGTTCGCCAGTCAAACTCGATTTCTGGCTGACAAGTTGCGATACCCAGATCGGTCCTGCCGGACCAGACTCATTCCATCCACCAATCGACATTTGGACTGGCTCGGGTAGGCAGGGTGATGCCGAAATACTACGAAAGGCTCTAATTAAAATCGGGATAGATAAAAAGCAAATCAGAATAAAGCCTAACGACAACCAGACCATGTTGCGTCTCATGGTCGGACCCCACGCACAATGGGCCCCTGAGGACGCGAAACGGCCCAGATAGAGACGACTTTGGGTACCACCTGCGATGAAACCCGCGCCAGCAGCGGAGAGCCAAAGAATATTTAATTCTCGCACCGCGAATTACGCGCTTGTGAGCGTCCGGTCTGGTTGTCGCGTAAAAGCCACGGGAGGCGCTCAGGTTCGCGTTAGGACGCGCCCGGAAGCCTCCGGATGGGTATCCCGTCGCGTTGAGAGAAGTCGCGCTGTTGGTTTCGCGCGAGCATAACAAAGACCTGCGTCGGAGCCGCCGCGATCGCTTCCATCTCGTGCGCGTTCATCGCCCTGCCGCCCATCCGTTCGACGATCAACCGCATCGCATCGACGTTACCCCGCAAGGCGATTGCGAAGAGGCGTTGGACCAGCAATTCGAAGAAACGCCTGCCTTGAGTGTCGTTGGGGACTTTCGTTCGACCGAACTTTCGGATCAGTTGGTCGATCTCTGATTTTTTCCTGCCCGGATTCTTTGGCTGACGATCCGCAGACCACGGTCTCAGGTTCGCGAGCGAGCGCTTCTGCGCTTCGGCGCTGTTCCAGTGCTCGTTGTGATCCACGGTTTCGATCTCGTTTGGCGTGAACGCGCCGTCACAGGCTGCACCGTTCGTTTTTTGCATGTTCAAAGCATAGCCGCTGCCGCAAGCGGCTTGCGGGGACGGTACACGCATTATGCTTGGGGTTGAAGGAGCGAGGGGGATGATTTCCAATCCTGTCGGCAGCGATGACGCCGTGCTACGAGTGAACGACTCGAATGGTCACGGCGAATGCTGCCCGCGTTCAGTACTCATTGTTCACGACGCCGTAGCTGGCGAGAACGACTTGCAGGCAACGCAGAGTTTCAGGAGTCCGAAGCGGCCGAGCGGATGAAATAGGAACGGTGAACAGAAGTTCCGGCCGGGACACAGACTCTCCCGCTTTGTAGTGCCATGAAAAATTTGTGAAGCCAAGAAGCGCGATCTCTTGCTGATTCTCCCGCCATCGCCCAACTACTTCATCGCGCCACTTCACGGTCTCTTCAGGTGCCGCATTCGGAGGTAGGTTCACGTCAAGGAAAACAGCAAATGGCTTGTCGCCCGGATCTTGCTCGAGAGCATCGTCGTAAAGCGCTTCGACGTCTGCCCGCAGTTTGTCTTCGGGAGGCAGCACGCCCGATTCATGCAGGGCACCCGGTCTGCGGCGGCTTTTCGTCTCGACGGCGATCTCTTCGCCTGTGCGCTTATTACGTGCAACGAATTCCGGGTGACGACTTTTCACATCGGTGATCCATTCGATATCAAAGCCACATTTCACAAAAGCGGCAGCAACAGCGATCTCGTACCGGGCGCCTTGAAATTCTTTATAGTTGCGCAATCGGCGGACGAGTGGCCGAGGTAGACTCTTGCTCTTTTGCAGCAAGTAGAGATCGTGGGCCAGCGCCATCAATTCCTTCGTCGCACCTGTTGCCGGAGCCGCATAGACTTCGCCGCCCTTGTGACCGGGCGGTCTGTATTTCTGCTGTTGCTCACGAAATGAACGCAGCCACTGCTCGACAGCGTGCCGCTGAGGCTCCGGCTTCTTCAATTGCTCCTGATACCACGCCCTCCCGAATGTGCCCTTAAGTGGGACCTCGATGAGGAATTCATGAAAGGTTTCGGTCGCAGGCCGACGATAGAGCCTATTCCAGACTGCGATGAAACGCTGGTCTTTTACGACTGCGTGAATCGTATGCGGTGGAGTCGGTACCGCATTAAGTCCTCGGATCGCACGCTCAATTGCTTCCGCGGATGGAACCGACGGAACCAGCGTGCCCGGTTCGTTTTCGACGATCAAGACCAGCACATCAAAACCGTTGCGCTTCGCCTCCGCTCCTTTCACGACCGCAACGACAATGCCCTCCTTACCGTCTCGGACGCCCATGCTGCTGCCGACTTTGTATGTATCAGGCGTGGTTCCAAAGTCGTGCCCGGACGGGACTGCAATACCATTCGGAAGCATGACAAAGTAACCGTAGCTGAACCACATGCGGAGCTTCAGACCTGCTCGACGTTCACGAACACGCCTTGGCGGTTGCCCTCTTTGTTCACGTGGAAGTTGTAGTGCAGTGACGTGACTCGGAACGTTCCCGACACGCCCTCAATCTGAACTTCAGCCCCAACCGGAGGCACGTGCACGGCTGGAAAATGTTGTAGTAGTGGAGTCCCCGAGGATTTTGTGACCGCTTGAATAATCACGTTCACGGACACAGGTTTCTTTTCGTCTGCGATCAGCATAGACTCTCCTTCATTGAAATAATCCGCTGCTCGGAGCGGCATGAAAAGTGACTCCGGAGTTAAGTGCCGGAAGCGACACTTGGCGTACGGGGCGAGATTCTGTTGCGTTCTGAACGGCTCTTCTATGCAGTTTTCGCGGAAAAAGAATCTAGTATTCTTTTCCCTGCATTGTTTTCCCGCTGTTTACGCGGCTTTCGCGACTAGACGCGGTCGAGTTGTACCTAAAGTCGCCTCAATCGAGTGGGGCTACTTGAGCGCAAACACCGCATTGCCGACTACCGATCCGTTGATCTTGATGTCCACGGAATACACTGCAGCGCCCAGATTCGCCTTGTTCACTGGCAGGTTGTAGATGTACTGGCAATCAGAAACCCTGAACTTTGCGACATCGACGAGACCGGGAGTCCCGCCAACGGTGCGGGTCACAGAGATTGTCGCTGCGGGCAGAGTGCACGTGGGAGCGTTGTTTTCAGTCAAGGTAAACTTCACAGGGATGACACCCCGATTAGCTTTGAATGTGCTGCTTCCGTCCGAGTTGATGGGCCGCTGCACGAAGGCTTTGTATGGCGAAGCGCCAAGGTTGAGAAGCACACCAACCGTCCCATTGATGGTACTGTCGAAGCAGGTGTCCCCGATAGAACAGAAGTTTGCAACCAACAGATCGGGTTTACGGTCGCCATTCACATCCGCCACCGCCACCGACCACGCTGAGGACGCGCCGGAGAGGTGGGTTACTGCTGTGTGAAAAGTGCCATCACCTTTATTCAGCAGGACGCCAAGTCCACCAGGGAGGCCGTAGTTACAGGAACTGAAATTGCTAGTCCTTGCACAACCATTCGCCACTACAATGTCAGGCTTGCCATCCGCGTTCAGGTCGTCCACGGCCACTGAAAGAGAATTCGTCCCACCTGAGCCGTAACTTACGGCCGACTGGAACGTGCCGTCACCGTTACCTATCAAGACGGCCACGGAGCCGTCGCTATACCCACATTCGTAGTAGTCAGGACACTGGTTTGCGACAACCAGGTCCAATTTGCCATCGCCATTCACATCCTTCACGGCCACGGAACGGGATGAGGACCCACCTGTTGGGTAGCCCACGACGCTTTGGAGGGTTCCGTCGCCATTACCGAGAAGGACACCGACTCGGCCTATGAGGTCATTTTTCGAGAGGGCATTAACGACCAGCAAGTCAGGCTTGCCATCCTCGTTCACATCCGCCACTGCCACGGAATCAGCGTAATCACCACCAGAAGCGTAGAGCACAGCCGACTGAAACGACCCGTCCCCGTTACCCAGCACAACGCTTACCAATCCAGACATGCCGTTTCCTACCAGCAAGTCAGGCTTGCCATCCTCGTTCACATCTGCCACGGTTATGGAATAGGGAGTACCTACGATTCCCGAAGAATACGTTGCCGGTGCTTGAAAGGCCCCATTGCCGTTGTTCAGCAATATGCCCAACCCTCCGCTCGCGCACGAAGTTCTGCTAAGACAAAAATTTGCGACTAGCAGGTCGGGTTTGCGATCTCCATTTACGTCCGCCACCGCCACCGACTCGGGTGCGGAGCCGCCTGCGCCGTAAGTCAAAACTGGCTCGAACGTGCCATCAACGTTTCCGAATAGCACGCCTACGGTGTCGCCGTAGTTATTTGCTACCACAACGTCCACATTACCGTCGCCATTCACGTCAGCTACTGCTACTGACGAGGCGTTCGATCCCCCTGTTCCGTAGGTCACAGCAGGAGCAAAAAGCGATGCATTTGATTGCGCCAGCAAAGATGTACCGAGGGCAACAAGGAATAATGCAAGAAGCTGAATGTATCGCATGGCTTGTCTCCTTTTGGGGGCCCTAAAGGGACCTGCCTCACACGAGAGCGGTTGTACTGGCAGACCGGACTGATGAGGGTCTAACTGCCCGGGGAAAACGGAACAATAAATGCTATGCGTGTAGGTGCATCAAACGTGTGATGAGTGTCACGGTTGGCCGTGAGAAGTCCCATTTCGGAACGGACCTCCATGCACGTTTACATAGAGAGTACCGCCTCCCCTGAGAATCAGTTGACCTTCGTGCTGTACTGCGCGATCATGCGCGTCTCTCGCGCTGGCGGATCGACCCTGATGTCGGCGTCTGCCGGAGCGCTCACCCGGATCAACCCGCGACGGAAGTCGATCTCGACCACGATGTCGTCATTGATCTTGACCGTCACTACCTGCGAGCGCGGCTTGCGAGTGTCTGCCATCGCGTTACTTGCGCGGCTGCGGAAGGCTGCTCAAGTTTCGGTCAGTTTCCGCGGCCTTTTCGCGCCCACGCTGCGCAGCGCCCGTGTCGACCATGCCTTCGAGATGCGGAGGGACGGTCACCTTGCGGTTGCCGAACGGCTGCGTGTTCTCGTTCGCAGCCCGTTCCATCTCGCGCTGCACTTTGTCGAGTTCAGATTTGATGCCCATTCGTTCCTCCTGTTCTGACCTCGTAAAACGCGGGGAGCATCGGTGAAAGAGCCGCTTAAGCTCATGCTCCCCGCCACCGTCATTCAGCGGGCGCGGCAACCGAGACCGTTTGAACTCGGCTCCGCCCGCCTCACGACTTGGGCACCGCCCAACCGAGCACGGCTCCGTCGTGCGCGGGGATTCCATTAACCGACGATTCGCAACTTACCGGCGGCGATCGCATCGATGTGCTTCGATAAGTTCGGGTCGTTGCGGTGAATCTCGCCTTCTTTTGGCTCGACCTTCTCGGGCTGTTTGCGATCCAAAATGATTCGCCCTTCGCTGACGGCCTTCAAATCGACACACGGCGAGTTCACATCCGTGACGTCGATGTGCTCGGGTCCGGGTTCTGTCGTGAGCTTCGTGACCGCATCCGCCAGTGCCTTGTTCGCGTTTTCCAGCTCAACGATTCTTTTCGCCTGAGCATCTTCAAGTTCGCCCATGTTCTGCTTGCCTCCAGCCTGACGATAGCATTGACCGCAAGCGGTCATGCCTCACGTCCAAATTTCGGACGCGGTACCCGCTCGAATCTCGCGCGACTTCGCCACCATGTGCGCCCGCATGACTCGCTGCCCGACTTGCTTCTCTATCCGGCGCACGTCAGCGACGATCCTCAGCATCAGCGCCTTGTAGACCTCGCTGCGAGACGGCCCCATGCCCAACCGCAAGACGCGGCGCAGAACTCGCTCGAACTGCTGGACAGCTTCGGCATCTGCGTCGAGATCGAGCAGGTACGCGATCCTGTCGGCCAGCTCGTCGCTGACCTCTTGCCGCAACTCTTCGTCGAACGTCATCGCTGCCTTCAGGTTTTCACGAAGAAGCGGATCGCGACCACAGCGAAGACGACACACAGCGCGAGCGCCGCCCCGTCAAACCAAAGTTCCATTGCGCAGTACCTCAGGGGCGACGATAACATGCAGCCAAAGCAGGGGCCGCAGCCCATGAACACGAAGGGCGCTGGCACGAGGTGCAGCGCCCCGGAAAAGCCCTCCAATCACTCAGTCATTCATGTCCAAAACGCATGTGAGCTGTGCGACCGAAGCTGGCATCGCTTTGTCGACCCAAAAGTAGTACTCAAAGTCGTACATAAGAAGTGAAAAAACGGCAAAGTTGGCGGGGGCGCGCGCTCGCCAATGGGCAATAGAATCAATAGAATCAACCGGGCGCGAGCGGCGAGATTAGAATTTATAATCCTTTCTTGAGGCTTGCGTGACCGACCAGCTTTGCCATACCGCGCTGCTAACCGACCT
>Ga0070741_10016198_pt1 | contig 12484 bp, 9 predicted proteins | sample Coa_R1_4_FD_66440 | JGI IMG/M metagenome (GOLD analysis project Ga0070741, IMG submission 66440) | Surface soil microbial communities from Centralia Pennsylvania, which are recovering from an underground coalmine fire - Coalmine... | ecosystem: Environmental > Terrestrial > Soil > Unclassified ...
GCAACGGTATCTACGAGACATGGGGCTACGGGCGCGGTTTTCCCTACACAGGGATGCTGACGTCGGATACGGCCACACAGAACAATAACCCGAATCTGACACTGTTCAGCCTGGTCCGTGCTCCTGCCACGACGACCCTCGACGGCACATTGTATAACTCGCGCTATTTCCCTTATATCGCTAATGACTCGCTGTCGGCGTACGAGGTGGGCGGTCCGAAGAATGGGCAGCTCATCACGACGACCGCGACGACCTACAGCTTCGATAATTACGGGAATTCCACCGGTATCGTGCGTACGGTGACCGACAAAGACAGCGGCTCGCCGTACTACGGTCAATCATGGAAGACGACCACGACCAACACGCCGGATGTGGACAGCTCCCACTGGTGTCTCACGCTTTTGACGGAAACACAGGTCGCCTACAGCTCCACTCAGGACACTACCCCGGTTACACGCACGAAGACCTTCACGCCTGACACCGTCAACTGCCGCAACACCCAGATCATCACTGAGCCGTCGAGCCCACAATATAAGCTAACCGAGAATCTTGGCTTCGATGGCTTCGGGAACATCAACTCCGATATCGTAAGCGGTATCAACATCGCTCGGCAGACCACCGCGGACTGGGGTACAACCGGACAGTTCCCGATGACAATCACTGATGCGTCGAACGCTGTCACGCACTACAACTACAACATGAGCTTTGGAATTCCCAGCAGCGTAACGGATCCGAACGGTCTAACGACTTCCTGGTTTTATGACGATTTCGGTCGCAAGACGCAGGAGAGCAGGGCCGATGGCACCTTTACGCAGTGGACCTATAACGACTGCTCGACTGGCGGAAGCTGTGTTATCGGCACCCACACACCGATCATTACTTTTGGTGTGTACAACAAAGATGGTTCCGTCCTCACCGACGGCAGCACCTGGCTTGATTCTCTTGAGCGCGCTTACTTATCCAATACAAGAATGCTCGCTAATGGCGCGTACAGTCGCGCCGAGCTGCGCTACGACAGCCTAGGTCGAGTAGCGCGGCAAGCATTCCCATGCACCTGGAGCGCTCTTACGTCGACCTGCCAGTTCTGGACGACCAACAGTTACGATGTTCTGAACCGGCTCACCCAAGCGCAGCGGCCGACCAGCTCGATCGACACTACGCCGCAGACGACCGCCTATCAGTACCAAGGCCGTACTACGGTCATTACGGACGCAAACCAGCATGCGAAAACACTGGTCTACGATGTAAACGGCCGACTCCGTAGCACAGCGGATGCCGGGGGCTATACCGTCACCATAGGCTACGATGCCGCGGGGAGTAAGAACGCGACAACGGACAGCCTCGGCAATCCTCTCTGGAGCGGCACTTACCAATACGGCACCGGTGCATTTCTGGTAGCCGAGACTGATGCGGACCGGGGCACTTGGAGCTACGGATATGACGCTCTGGGTGAGCTCACGAGTTGGACAGATGCCAAGGGGCAGCATTTTAGCTCGACCTATGATGCGCTTTCTCGGCCGCTCACGCGTAGCGAGCCGGATCTCTTTACGCAATGGACGTGGGGCTCGAGCGCCTCAGCCCATGAGATCGGCCAGTTGCACAGCGTATGCACGGGCACCGGAACCAACCCTAGCAACTGCACGACATCCCCGGGGTACGCCGAGAGCGAATTCTACGACAACGTTGGCCGTCCTTCTCAGCGCGCCATCCAGATTCCTGGCGATGGCACCTACACCTACACTTGGGCTTACAATCCAACCACGCAGTTGCTCGACACGCTCACGTATCCGACCAGTACCCCAGGTTATGCGCTGCAAGTTAAATACGGGTACTCGAACGGGATCCTCCAATCGATCACAGATGTTAGGGACACGCCAAACGTCACCTTGTGGACGGCCAACGCTGCTAATCCGCTAGGTCAGGTCACCCAGGAAACACTCGGGAACGGGGTCGTGGTCACCCACAATTTCGATGCGGTGACCGGCTGGCTGGGTAGTCTGACGGCAGGCCACGGTGGCGGAGCAGCACTACAGAACAATTCGTTCCTATTCGACAAAGTCGGCAATCTGATTCAGCGTCAGGACGGTAACCGAGGACTAACCGAGAATTTGGTGTACGACGCCCTCAATAGGCTGAAGCAGTCGACATTGAACGGCGTGACCAATCTATCGATGACTTTTGATAGCACAGGAAATATGCTGACATCCCAGCTGGAAGGGGGATCGGTAAACACCAATGACTTCCAAACACACCAGCCGGGCTGCACGTATTACGCCAATGCTCAACCTCACGCCATTCATTCCAGCACGAGCACCGACTCGGGTGTGACGTCGTATTGCTATGATGCCAATGGTAACGGCACCGCCGAGCTCGTGGGTGGGTCCACCTTCGGTGCCTCGACCTGGACCAGCTACAACCAGCCTCAGGTCATGTCGCTGTACGATGGCACCTCGAATCAGTATTTTTACGATGGTAATCATCAGCGATGGCAGCAGCTGGCGACTTATTCCAACGGACCAGAAACCACAGAGTACATTGGAGGACTATTCGAGAAGATCACCAACTCCAACGGGACGGCCTATGACCACTATATTCCGGCCGGAAATAATACGGTCCTATATACCCGTTGGAGCACCGGCGAGACACCGACCTACTACATCACGAAGGATCATCTAGGGAGCAGCGCTCTCATTACCGACGCGAGTGGAGCTGCCGTCGTGACGGAGAGCTTTGCCGCCCTGGGTTATCGCCGCAGCGCGACGACCTGGGCTGGTCCGCCTTCCGACGCCGAGTGGGCAGCGATTGCCAGTACGACGCGGAGAGGGTTTACCGGACAGGAAATGATCGACAGTTTGGATTTGGTCAACATGAACGGTCGGATCTACTCCGAAACCGGACAGTTTACCTCTCCAGATCCCCTGGTATCCGACCCGACCGACACTCAGAGCTACAATCGCTATAGTTACGTCCGCAACAATCCCCTGACACGCACTGATCCGACGGGCTTTGACGACGCGGGGGACGATTCAGGGGGCGATCCGGGCGACGGTGGTGATATTCCAGGTTGCCCTGGGGCCGCAGCGTGCCAGCCGGCGGCGTCAGCTCCGCTTCCACCACCGCCGCCTGCACCACCACGCCTTCCGATCGAATTTTACGATCCCAGCGCCACGATCTACTTCGCGAACGGCCTGACCTATGAGGGAGGACTTGGGTTCGACAATGGTTTGATGGCCTACGATGAGACCGGTGGGGTGACCATGGACGGCAACACCTACACGCACACAAGCGTCGGTTTTTACTCGGGCTCTCGGCGCGATTCCGATTTCTCGAACTACCTCGGCCGCTTTAATCCAGATACCGGGTACTTCTCGAGTGCCTTCGATGGCGTTTCGGACCTTTTTTCCCCAGACTTGATTGCGCAGTTCGGCAGCCCTGGCGTACGGGCTTTGTATGGCGCCCAATCGACCGCCTATAATTTTGCGGCTGCCTCACTATGGGCCGGCGTTATAATCGGGACTAGCGGTGGCAGTGCCGCAGAGAGTCTAGTGCCGGCGGCGGAGCGCGCTGCTCAGATCGCCGATACTCTTGGAAGGACCAAGGGATGGGTGACAATAGGTGTGACGGACACTGCCGAAGGCGTTCGGGTAATTAGCTCCAGTGAAAATGCTCTGCGACCTGCGGCGCTAAACGCATTGCGAAACGGCGAGATTGCTGTCACGGGCGCGGGTCACGCTGAAGTGACCGGCGTCAACGCCGCTAGGGAATTAGGCTTGACGCCGATCGGGACCGCAGCCAGCAGGCTGATTTGCCCGGCTTGCGCCCAATTCCTTCAGGACGAAGGAGTTGCGCCCCTCAGTCCCTTGAAGTAGGGAGGATTCCATGACAGATCTAGATGCGCCTAGGTTGAAGCAAGAGCTCGAACGTCTTCCGAGAGGAAGACAGGTGGCGTTCGCACTTCTTCTGTGCGAAAGAATGGTTCCAGCACTGGAGAAATTTGCCCGAGAGGCTGGTTTCGACGGTTGTCGCTATCGCGAAGGATTGGATAGTGTTTGGCGTTACCTCGACAAAGGTGGGAGTTCATCCAATTATGCTCAGCTGGCCGAGCGGTGTCTCGACCATGCTCCCGATACCGAGGAGTTTGATCATCCCCTGACGTCAGCGGCTTTAAACGCTGCCCTTTCGATCGCGGCGACAATCAGCTTTCTTGCGGACGATGACGTAGACCATGTCGTAGAAGCTGCTGGTCTTGCCCGCGATACAGCAGCGCTGTATGCGCAGGCCACCGAGGCTACTCCGCCGCGCTCTTTAAGCCTTGAAGAAGTCATGAGGCACCCGCTAATGCAGCAGGAGCTGCGACAACAGAAGCAGGACCTGGAGTTCGTCGACACTCTTCCCCGGGATGATTCTCAGCGACTGATATCCCTCCTCAAGGATCGAGCAGCGAAGACTCCAGCCATACTCCCATCGGAGAACGGATATTAGCCGCGAAGGAGGGATCACTTGTAATTGGCCAGCTCGCAGATCTGGAACAAGTGCAAGAGAATGCGCACGCGCCGCTTCTTCGCCTGGACCCTAAAGCATGGCAATCGAACTCTGGAAGGTCCCCGTAGCACCAACGGCTCTCACGAGGAGCCCGAGCTTTGCTGTCTTGCCGAAGCGGCAATGCCAGCTATCGATCGAGTTTGAGGGAAATAGCGGCGTTGTCAGCAATGCGTTGCTGTTTGAGGGCGTCGAGTCGTTCAAATGTACGTATATGGCGTCGTGCAGCGCCGAAATGTTTAACACGGCCTACGGAAAGCTCGTGCGCCTTGGATCGTCCCAGTGGCTTGCCGAAACGCAAACGGCCAACAGCCGTCGCTCCCCAAGCGAGCTTCAGCACCTAATGATCTGCTTTGACGATGGCCCGTGTTACGAATTCATTTGCACGGGCTTTAGAGTGTCTTGATGCCGTGCCGCGAGTACCGGAATCACCTCTCAATGTTGTCCTGAATGGCGCCGGAAAGCGCTCGGCAAGACCTGCTATCGGGTGTTGTAATCCATCTCGTGCGGCCTCTCCGGCTGGCGCGGGTCCTGGGCTGCGAGAGGGGCGCACACCTGAGGCCCAGGTGATTCGCGCCAGACTCGCCGCCCCAGCGCTGCCAAGTATCGAGGCGATAATGGGCGAGTCCGAGTTCTTGTGCCAGGTCGCGTGACGGGTGCTTTAGTGAGGGGGTACCCTGAGATGAGCATCGATCCAGTCAATGTGTTGAGAAAGCACCAACACGACCCAGAGTTGGGTGTTGTCGCGAAGCAAGCGTTACAGTTTCTCGATGGCGCGGAGTGCAAGTTCCTGCAATCACCAGGGCCAGGTCAGTCATCCCTTGCCGTCGTCAGGATGTACGAGATTAGAAAGAGCCTGAAGAGATTCCAACGGAGTGCGTTCATTGGACTCGAAGAGTCGATCAGGTCCTTGGGTGAACGCGATGTAAACGTTCATCTTTCGGTTATCGAGACTGAGAAAGGCGTTGTTTCCATCTGGCTCGCAAACGAATCTAGCCGACCCGTTGGTATTATCGTCGCCAAGTTTGAGTCGTGAGCCCGTGAGGCTCCACGCTTGCCGCGGAGGGGCAGCAACGGCGGCGGCAGAGAATGCCTCATCAAGCAGATGTAATCGAAGAGCTTGTGTCTTCGTCGTATGATTCAGGAACGAAAATGTGGAATCCGCTGGTGCCGTGAGCATGCGTTTCACTGAGGCAGCAAAGCACGCATTCGTGTTCCTTGAGGGCGCCGGCTTCCGCCTTGTGGAGGCTGGTCCTTCTCGAGTGAGATATGAAAGCGCTCAGTCCGTCGTGGCTGTTGTGTGGGACGCGCGCTCCGGTGAGGTAAATGTGTTTATCGGTCCTTATTCCCGCAAGGGTGAGGCAAATGACGCCTTCTCGTTGACCGACTTGCTGGCCATGGAAGGAGTGGATGTGCCGGAGCGAAGGATGCCGTTCCAGGTGACTGATGAGGGCAAGCTGGGTTCATTTCTCGAGAAGCTGGCGGAGGACACACGAGCTCACGCACAGCAGGCCTTAGCAGGGAATCCCATGTTCTTTCGCCGGTTGAAAACGTTCAGGAGTATGCAATCTCAGACTTACATGCGCGGCATCGAACTGCAGCGCGTGCGTACGGAAGCCGAAAAGGCTTGGCAGGAACGGGCTTTCGACAAGCTGATTGCGCTGTACGGCTCGATCGAAGGTGAGCTGACCGCCTCAGAGAAGGCCAAACTGACCTATGCAAGGCAACACCTGGCGACACGCTAAACAACTGCCGAGATGCGGGATACCTCTGGCCGAGGATGTCCCGCAGCAGCCATTGCCACGCGGTGCTAGTCCGTGCAGACGCTCTAAGGCACCTTCGGCCGCCGCGAACGTCTAACCCGCGGGCATGGATCTCTGAAACCCGTTTCGACCCCCTCACTACTAAGAAGCCTGGCGCTCCGACCTTGGCCACACCCCAATGCTCACATGAAGGCGCCGATCACCAGGCTCCTGACGAGGGCCTCGGGCCCCAACCTGCCGCAGTGCACCATCGCATTATTGATTGATTAACCCGCCCCCCAAAATGCTGAGAATCTAGGCGCCCTCCCTAGAAACGTAGCGTTTCTCCCCTTTGACCCGAGGCACCGCCCCGAGGCAAACTCATACAAACCAACAGGGAGACGCGGCATGCAGGTGATCCACTTCACCGCAGGAGCCGCCGAACGGCTCTCCGGCTTTCGAAGAGGACATTTTCCACGCCGGCCAGAATAGCGGGCCAGATCTGGCCCGGTGAAGACATCCAATAGCCGCGAGTCGCCCTTGCAACTGTACTCATGAGCATCTGACTAAACCTGACACTCTAGGGTCCTGGCGACCCCCAAAACACGCCCGACTGTGGCAGTCAAAAAAGGACCATGCCATCGTGCTAGACCTGCTCAACCAGTTTTGGATCGAATTGCCGCTCACATACGCGCTCACCGTAGGCGGGCTCGTCAGCGGCTATAGGCGCGGTGGCGTCCCCTCCAAGGGTCGCTTCATACGGGCCCTCGGTGCAGGAGTGCCGCTGTTGGTGGCACTGCTCATCCTCTGGGCCTGCATCACTCACCTGGCCGAAGCAGGTATTGACCCAAGGCCCTTTCGCACCCTGCACGTGTTGTCAGGTTTTATCTTTATGGTGAGCGCAAGCGCGCTATCCGGAGCCGTTCTGGCGCGCAGCAAATCCAAACGGGTGGTAGAAAGGGGCACGGTCATCCTGGGCGAAGGTACTGACGACCCTTCATCGCAAGCTGCGGGCGCTCTCACCCTGGCCGGCCGTTCCATTCCCCTGTTGGACGAAACCAAGCATTTCAAAATGCTGGGTACCACCGGTACGGGCAAGAGCACGGCCATTCGTGAGCTTCTGACCGCCGCTCTTCATCGCGACGATCGAGCCGTCATCGCGGATCCGGATGGCGGCTTTCTAGCACGATTTTACGATCCGGACCGCGGCGATGTGATCCTGAATCCCTTCAACCCCCGCTCGGCCCGCTGGGACCTTTTTGCCGAAATCCTCCTGCCTCACGACGCCGACCAGCTCGCCCGCGCTTTCATTCCCGACCATGAAGGTGAAGACCGTAATTGGCGCGACTTCGCCCGGACGTTTGTCACAGCCATCCTGCGTCAGCTGCATCGGCTCGGTGAGCCGCGGCCTAGCCTTGCCACCCTCTACAAGCTGCTGGTGACCTCCAATGACGCAGAACTGCGTGACCTGCTCGAAGGTACTCCCGCGGGCCCCTTCGTTGGCAAGGAAGGTGGCAAGTTCCTGGAATCCGTGCAGTCCGTCGCCAACCAACACCTGAGCGCGATCGAGCATCTTGCCCGCCAGGCCCATGGCGATCCCTTCTCCGTCAGGGCGTGGGTCCGCAAGGGGAGGGGAGTATTGTTCCTGCCCTACAGCGCCAACGAGATCGCCTCACTGCGAAATACGATCAGCACCTGGATGCGACTCGCCATCTTCGAAGCGTTGAGCGCTCCTGAAGGAGACCAGAGATTGTGGTTCGTCGTGGACGAGCTCGATGCCCTCGGTGCGATCGATGGCCTAAAAGATGCCCTCACGCGCCTGCGCAAGTTTGGCGGGCGTTGTGTCCTCGGATTCCAGAGCATCGGCCAAGTGCGGGGGCGATATGGAGACGCGGATGCGCAGAGCATCGTCGAGAACTGCGGCAACACCCTGATCCTGCGCTGCTCCGCGAGTGAGTACGGCGGCACCGCGGAATTCGCATCTCGATTGATTGGCAAACGCGAGATCGTGCGCCAACAGCACTCGAGCACCCGATCGGCGGGGCACCTATTCAGCAGCACACACAGCATGAGTGATCACACCGTGATAGAGGACGCCGTCATGGCATCCGAAATTGAACAGCTTCCGGACCTGCGCGGATTCTTGAAGCTGGCGTCCCAACCGTATTGGCGGCGAGTAACCTTGACCCAGGCCTAGCAGGGTTTCCCGAAGGTGTTGAGGTGACGACGATGAGCACCCTGCGTAAGTACAACTGGGAAGCCGCCCATATCGCGGTCATCTTGGGAGTGATCACGATGCAGACGCTCGCCACTCATCTGTTCGGCACCCCCTGGACCCAGGCGCATTCCCCGAGCCCAACGGCGGCCGACCTGCGGCCGCGGCGTCTGGTTTCCTCCCCGCCCAAGCCACACCCGCCACCGTCCGACCCGCGTCAGGTGGTTGTCGGCCCCAGCGGTATCAACAATCGCTACACGCTCCTGAGCGCCGAGAGAAAGCCTCTGGCGCCAACACTCGATGAGCTTACTGTCAGGCTTCACGTCGCGAGCCTCGCTACAGAGCCTCTGGTCAGTCCTTTCGCATCCGACATGTTGGAACTCAGAAGCCCCGGTCTCGAGCCCATTAAGCCCAGGGCACCCTTTCGCACCCCCATACCGGCCGGCGAGGACCGGGACCAGGATGTGGTCTTCAATGTGCCCACCAGCCTGAGCCTGGAGAAGACCTCCCTGCATATCCACTATTATAACTACCAAAAACAAATTCCCCTTAGCCTGGCAGGCCAAAGGGCGCGCAACTAGAGCCTCTATCGCCATGTGACCCGCCCTCCGAGTCCGGTGGTGCCGACGCACCGGAATAGTTTTCTGACCAACAGGAGGCTGCTCAACTTGGCTGGCGCCTACCGAGACAAGAGACAGCCCCACGGCTTCGCCCAGCCCTCAGGCAGATTCCCCCGCCTGCGACATGGATCGGCGGCACCATACGAAGAAGGTTTGGCAAGGTGGGTGCGGCGAAGCTTCAAGCAGCGGTATGGCGGTCACCGCCCTGGTGCCGGTCAGCGGCGCGCGAGCCGAACTCCAAATCCGCAACCGCTACCGCCGAATTCTCTTCAGTCCGCCGCGAAGCCCGTGCGCTTCCAGACTCGCGAAGCACGCGTCCTCGAGAGGTTCTGCTCGCTCTTCCGTGAGCCCGCGCCGCTGTAGGGCTCGAGCTCCCCGTCGGCATCGGCGACCAATGCATTTCTACACATTCGCACAACCTTTTGAGATTCAGTTTCCATCCATTTCGAGTTAGATTATCAATCGGCTGAAACTGCCCCAGAAGATCACCGGGCAAACAGCGGCGCCTGACGATGCTGACAACATCGCCAGACGCCTGACCACAACCACCCTGAAACGGAGGATGACCATGGCTATGTTGGAGTCTACAACACCGCAACCGATCGATGCGCAACAAACTGCGATTACGGTCACCAAAAAGTTTGATTCACGCCTTCTGACCGTCGGTGATGGCCCGGCCTGGGAGCGACCCTACGACCCAAGTAAGAGGCATTTGAATCAGCGCCCGCCGGCCCCGGCGCCCTTCCTGCGCCTGAAAGGCCGCTGGCTCGACCGCGCCGGATTCCCCATCGGATCGAAAGTGCGCGTCGAGGTCTCGCAGGGGCGTCTGATCATTGAAGCGCTGCCGCAATTCCCCGAGCGCACCCCGCACCTCCCGCGCCGCGCGGAGAAACTCTTCTTTTGACCTGACGCCGCCCGTACCGCAGCGGGAATCCCCGCTGCGGCCAGTCTGCCAGTCGAGCCTGAAGAAGTGGAAGATTGGATTCGCCAGATCTGGAAGCGCCGCTGACTCCCAGCGGAAGATGCGAGGCGACGCCGAATTTCGTGCTCTCGAGGCTGACCGGCGAGGCGTGCTACGCGATCTTCGTGGTGGGCCAGAATGCGCAATGAATTGCTCAGTGAGGCCACCGCAGCCCCAAGTGACTGCGGTGGCACTGATGCTCAGTCAGAGTTGAAACGTTCCGCTGCGCGGCAGGTGCGGTTGGCGCTCAGTGACGCAGGACGCCGGCGGCTCCGCCCATGATTTTAACATCCAACGTCACAGACGAAGTCCATTACCGCCCCATCAGCCGGGGCGCCACTTCGCCACAGCCATTGCCATGCGTGGGCGCTCGACGATGCAATGCGCACATCAGCCGCGCACGCTATATTTGACCAAAATAGCCTAAATGTATAAGGTACTGGTCGTTTATAGAATTTTGCTAAGTGACCAAAATGCACATGATAGAAACTCATTTGGTCATTTAAATGAATGCTATGGCACATCGACTGGTTGGGCGAGTACACGAAAGGGCGCTGCTACAGGAGGCGTTTGCCTCCGGCGAGCCGGAGCTGATCGCCGTCTGGGGCAGGCGTCGAATCGGTAAGACGTTCCTGGTCCGGAATTCCCGACCGGAGGGTGCACACTATTTCGAGCTGACCGGAGTCAAGGATGGCAAACTGAAAGACCAACTGTTTAACTTCGCGGCCGCGTTGTCCACGGCATTCTACGCCGGCACCGCGTTGGAGGCGCCAAAGAGCTGGGCGCGGGCGTTTACGCTCCTCTCGACAGCGGTTGACTCCATGGCCGCACCGACACCCGTCATACTGTTCTTCGACGAGGCTCCATGGCTCGATTCGCGGAAATCCGGCTTCCTGAGCGCTCTCGATTACTTCTGGAACGCGTGGGCTTCCTCACGAGAGCGCGTCAAGGTAGTGGTTTGCGGCTCATCGTCTTCGTGGATCCTGAACAAGATAGTCCACGGCAAGGGCGGCTGGCACCGCCGTGTTACGCGCAGAATCCATTTGCACCCCTTTACACTTGCCGAGACGAAGGAGTATCTCGAGGGCCGCAACATCCGGTTTTCCCCCGCCGACTCGATCGAGCTCTACATGGCGCTGGGCGGAACCGCGCAGTACCTGAGGGAGATCAAGAGAGGCGAGAGCGTTGCCGCCTGCCTGGACCGGCTCTGTTTTCAGCCGCAGGGCGCGTTGCGCGACGAGTTCGACGAGTTGTTTCATTCCCTGTTCAATGCTGCCGACCTGCACGTCAAGGTAGTCAGAGTATTGGCATCCACACGGATGGGTATGACCCGCACAAAGATCCGCGAGAAAGGCCGTATCGGTGCCGGACGGCAGTTCACGCAGGTGCTGGAAAATCTGTGCAACGCCGATTTTGTAAAAAGCTACCAGCCTTTCGGGAAAGCGGGCGAGAGACACACCGTCTACCGCCTGGCCGACTTCTTCTCCTTGTTTCACCTGCGCTGGATCGAGAACTTTCGGCGCAAGTCGGGGAAGTGGCTGTCAATACATGGAAGTCCCGCATACCGCTCGTGGGCCGGCTTCACTTTCGAAACGTTGGTCTGGAATCATATTGACCTTTTGCTTCGTGACGTCGGCTTGCAGAATGTGCCCACCGAGACTACCAAGTGGCGGCACAACGCCGTGGATGACTCCGACACCGGTGCCGAGGTGGATCTCCTTATTGATGCGGGCAAAGCAGGCCTACGCATCCTGGAGCTGAAGCACCATGACGCGCCGTACGAGGTCAGCAAAGCGGAGAGTCTGAAACTGCTCGAGCGGCGCCGCGCACTGGACCAAGCGATTCGCTCGAGACGATCGATTTTCATCGACTTGTTGGCCTCCAACGGTGTCGTCCGCAACCAGCACTCCGAGGAAGTTGTCGACTACATTCACGAGGTAAAGTCACTGTTCCGCCGTTGAGAGGCCAGCGCCGCGTCAGAATTTCGGCGAGCGTCCTCGGATAGCACCGATGCACTCGATGGCTACTGCGGGCCCCGGCACGACGTTGGCCATCGATTAACAGAGCGCCAATGCGCGCGACGATGCCGCAACACTGCGCGCAGGCTTGGAGACATCCACATCGTCCAGGATGACGCCTCCAGTGATATCTCTTCGCTACAGAACCATGCGGAGTGCAGCCCAGAACCTCCGAGTGAAAGCCCCTCTGCGCGTCCGCGCAGCAAGGCCCGGGAAGTAAGCCAGACCGGTACTTGGCCCGAAAGGATCAGTGCAGCTCTGGAGCCTGCCTTCGGCGATCTCCTCTTCCAGGAGCGATCACGCCTAAACCTCCATCCCCTATCGATCGCGGCGCACGCCCAGGTCAACGAGTCCAGTTACCGCGCATTCGACCGTGGCGACCGCCAACC
>Ga0070741_10016199_pt1 | contig 12483 bp, 18 predicted proteins | sample Coa_R1_4_FD_66440 | JGI IMG/M metagenome (GOLD analysis project Ga0070741, IMG submission 66440) | Surface soil microbial communities from Centralia Pennsylvania, which are recovering from an underground coalmine fire - Coalmine... | ecosystem: Environmental > Terrestrial > Soil > Unclassified ...
AGGTCGCCCTCCCCGTCCCCGAACAGGTCGCGCGCCTTCAGCTCGAGGAGCGCCGAGACGAGCACGAGGAACTCGCCGCAGCCTTCGAGGTCGAGCTGCTCGCGCGCCGCAAGCTGCTCGACGAAGGCAATCACGATCTCGGCGACCTCGATCTCGGCGAGGCTCAGCTCCTCCTTCAGGATGAGAGTGAGGAGCAGGTCGAACGGCCCTTCGAACGTCTCGAGGTCGAGATCGAGCTCCGGCGCGCGCACCGGGTCAGGCTAGCGGCGCGGGCGGACGCGTCCTCGCGGGACGGACATGCCTCCCCGCCGGCTCGGGCGGCGCCGGCCGGCGGCGAGCGGCGCCCCGGCATCCGGCCGCAGCAGCTGCAGCCAGACGAAGGCGCAGGCGCCCGCGGCGAAGACGGCAAGCGACACCCAGAAGTTGAGGCGCTCCCCGAGCACGTGGTGCGAGGGGTCGACCCGGAGGAGCTCCTCGAACGTGCGCCCGAACGTGTACACGCAGACGTAGAGGGCAAAGAGAGCCGGCGGCCGGATGCGGAAGCGGCGGCCGGCGAGAAGCAGGACACCGGCTCCGAGCACATCCCACAGGAACTCGTACAGGAAGGTCGGATGGAAGGTCGCCCGGCTCAGGTAGCGGTCCGGCCGGTGGGCCGGGTCGATCTCGAGGCCCCAGGGAAGGTCGGTGGGCCTCCCGAAGAGCTCCTGGTTCCACCAGTTCCCCCAGCGTCCGATCCCCTGGGCGAGAAGCAGCGCCGGAGCGACGCAGTCCAGCATGAGCGCAACGCTCGCCCCGGCCCGTCTGACGACGAACGCCCCGGCGGCCGCGCCGAGGGCGACGCCGCCCCAGATGCCGAGCCCGCCCTGCCAGACGGCGAACGGCCCCCACCACGTGTGCGGTACCTCGTCCCAGCTCGTCACGTCGTGGTAGGCGCGGGCGCCGACGACGCCGAAGGCGACTCCCCACACCGCCGCCTGGAAGACGAGGTCCCAGTCACCGCCGCGCCGGGTCCAGCGCAGGCCGGTGAGGCCGATCGCGGCCGCGATGCCGAGCAGCAGCATCAGGCCGTACATGTGCACGGTGAACGGCCCGAGGTGGACGTTCCCGCTGGAGGGTGAGGGGATCGAGGCGAGCAGCACCCAGCCGGATTCTGCCCGCGCCGGCTGCCGGCGGCAGGCTAGAGCAGGATGCGCACGGCCAGCTCGACCGGGCAGCCGCGCTGGACGAGCTCGGTCGCGCGGTGCAGGTCGACGTGCAGGGCGGCAGCGAGCCGGGCGGCGGCAGCGGTGTCGTACCCCGCCCGCAGGAGCTCCTCGACACGCCAGCGCTCGACCCGCGTCAGCTCGCTCTCGTCCTCGACGTACAGCTCCGTGGTCGACATCGGTGCCTCCTGGGTCGCTCACACTCACATTCGTCCGTGACCCCCGCTCGGATGTCCCTCGATCGAGTAATCGGCTCGGCCTCGGCCGCTGCCGCCTCGAAGCCCGCCGGGCGATCGTCACGCAGTCGGCATCAGGCGCCACCCGCGTGGCCGGTCGAGGTCGCCGAACACGGCCGTGGCGGCCTCGATCGCCTCCGGGAGCGTGATCGACTGCCCGTCGAGTTCGGGATGTGCCAGCAGGTAGGCGAGCGCGTTCTCGTTCGAGGAGAAGAAGTTGATCGCGCCGCAGCAGCTGTCGAAGCTCGGACCGCCCCGCCTCGAGTGGCCGTCGAGCACGACCGCCTCCTCCGGCTCCCACCAGGCGCCGTCGCCCGGGTCGATCCGCACCCACACCTCCCCGCCGCCGAGCGGGTCGCGGGAGAGGATCTCCGCCGGCAGGTTCAGCATCGGCGCGATCCCGAGCGCGTCGAGCGCGCACATCGCGAACACCGGCTCGGCGCGGCCATCGATCCAGACGCGATGCGGCGTCGGCCGGCCGGAGAACGGGTACGCGACCGCGATCTCGCCACCGTCGAGATGGACGAGATCGCGCTGCGCGAAGCGCGCGACCGCCCGCTCGAAGTCGACGTCGAAACGGTGCGCGGCCGCCCGTAGCTGCGGAAGCGCTGCACACACCCGGGTCAGTCTTCACACACTCCCCCCACGCTTCCGGTCGAGCGCGTCGCGCAGCCAGCGCTCGTCCGGCTGGCCGCCGAAGCCGCCTTCCGTGCGGTCGACGTGGCAGGAGAGCACGTAGCTGCGCCCGGGTCGATGTCGCGGCCGTCGACGCGGATGGTCGGCGAGCCGAGAACACGAAACCGGCGCGCCGTCTCCTCGTCGGACGCATGCACGGACCGCAGCTCCCGGTCGAGCCCGAGTAGCTCTCGCCGTCCCCGTCGCCACCTCTTGCTCCTCGCTCCTCGCGTCCGGTCGTCGTCATCTGTTCGATGCGACCTACCGAAGCGCCGATTCCTTCTCAACTGTCGTCGAGACGGCGGGTCGCGCGGGCGCGTTCGGCCCAGATCCGCTCGGCGTGCGCGAACTCGCCGACAGCCCGCGGACCGTTGCGTTCCAGCCCCTGCTGGAAGGCGGCGGCGTCGCGGCGGCGCAGCTCGAGCTGCTCGGTGAAGAACGGCGCGTAGGCGAGCCCGGACGGCTGCGCCGCCTGGCGTGCGAGGAAGCCGGCGATCCGCTCGGGGGAGGTCCACATCGCCTTGTACAGGATCGTGCCGCCCCGGCCGAGCACCCAGGACATGTTCGGCAGCAGCCCGAAGGCCGTGTGCACGCTGCCAGCGTGATCGTCGACGAGGATCGGCCGCGTGATGCCGAGCTCGTCGCGCAACCGCCGCGCCGCCGCGAGCTTCGCCTCGAAGTCCCCGTGCGCGGACAGGTGCTCGCCCGGATGCGCCTCGCGTGTGTACACGAAGTACCAGCCGTAGTCGGGATGCTGCGGGGCCAGCTGGTCGAGCAGAGGACCCTCTGCAGCGCAGTACGGTCAGGTGTACGAGCCGAACTCGAGCACCACGCCCTGCCGGCGCCACAGCTCGGACAGGCGAACGCTTCCGCCGTCGAGACGGGTCAGCTCGCCGTCGGGGGCGCGCTCGCCCGCGTGCAGCATGTTCGGGAAGGAGGCGAACTCGCGCTCGTCCTGGCCGCTTTCGACATAGGCGTCGAAGCGCTCGTAGTTGTAGGCGCTCACACGCGAACCGTAGTACGCGACGCCTCGAAGCGGTGTGGGAGGACGGCAACGAATGTGGCGCACTCCTCCTCGACGGCTGTCAGGCGAGCTCGACCCGCCAGTCGCGGCCTGCCCAGCTCGACTCGTGGCGGCGGGTGAACTCGAGGCTCGCGTGCTCGGCGAGCTCGTCGTGCTCGATGCGGACGCCGTGCATGCCGAGCCCGAGCGGCCGGGAGTCGCGGTCGCCAGGGGCCTGCCAGCCGTCGAAGCCGGCGTGGAGCGCGAACGGCTCGCTCGCCTCGATCACCAGCGCTCGTCCTGGCGGGAGCCGCGTGACGGGGGCCTGCTCGCGCCAGAACCAGGTCGCCGCCGTCGGAGCGGTGCCGCCGTAGCGCTGCTCGACCGTCTGCAGCAGCTCGATCTGCCGCTTCGCCGCCCGCGCCGCGTACAGCTTCAGGTACTCGCCGTGCGCCCAGACGAGCGGCATCGCGCTGCCGCTCGGCTTGCCCGGGAAGAGGTTGCGTTCGGGGATCGGCTCGGCGTCCCAGACCTGCTCGGGGATCAGGCCGCCGCGGCCGCTCATGCGCGCCATCGACTCGAGGTACGGGGTCGCGTCCTCGCCGCGGAGGAGCGCCGCGTGGCCGCGCTCGCCGGCGAGCAGCGGCCAGGGGCGGCCGATGCCGCTGCCGTCGAAGGGGCTGCCGTCTGCGTGCTCGCCGTAGCCGTCGCGTTCGTAGCGGCGGTAGGCGACACCGGTCGGCAGCTGTGCGCGCAGCTCGCCGTCGACGACGGTGAGGGTGGCAGTGATCCGCGGGTCGTGCGGGTCGCGCAGGCCGAGCCGGGCGAGGTACAGGAAGTCGAGCCCGACGAGCGCCGCCGCGGGCACGCTCTCGCCGCCGCGGTTGCGGACGGGAACGCGGCCGCACAGGCCTCCGTCGACCGGCGGCGGTCCGATGCGGACGTAGTAGCCGGGGACGTGATACTGCCCGGCGAGCTCGGCGCCGGCGACGTACGTCCACTCCTCGATCCGCTCGTTCCAGCAATCGGCGAGCGCGAGCGCGTACTCGCGGTCGTCTCCTTCCAGCCAGTCGCCGGCGGCGACCAGCGCCGCTACCTCGACCGCGAGCGTGAACGGGCTCGCGCCTGCGTTCTCCTCCCAGCGGTCCTGCGGGCTGAGCGGCCCGGTGCGAGCGAGGTAGCCGGCAGCCGCCCGCACCATCGCTGCGATCTGGGACCCTTCGACAGCGGCGAGCTCGCGCAGCTTCGCCGCGAGCAGGATCGGGAAGCCAACCTCGTCGAGCTGGATCCCCGTCCAGTACGGGCGCCCGTCCGGAAAGAAGTTCTGCGACCAGCACCCGTCAGCGCTCTGGGTGGCGGCGAGGTAGGAGAGCATGCGCCGCGCACCGTCGACGTCGCCGATCGCGAGCAGCGCGAGCCCCGTCTCGACCGCGTCGCGCGCCCAGACGAGGTGGTAGCCGCCCGGGTCGTCGTGCGCGAACCCCCACGGCACCGACAGGCTCGCCACCGTCGCGCCGGGAAACGTGCGGTCCTCGTGCACCTTCAGCACCGCGGCGGAAAGAAGCGCCTCCTGTCGCAGCTCCGCCTTGCCGCGCGGCAGCCTCAGGCCGTCCCGCCACTGCTCCCAGCCGGCGACGAACCGCTCGCGGATCGGCTCGTACCCCTCGGCGAGCGCCGACCCGGCGAGCGTGGCGGCGCCTTCGGGCGTCGCCGCGAAGCCGAGCGCGAGCACTCCCTCGCCGGGCGGCAGCTCCCCGATCAGGGCGACGTTGCCGTTCTCGGCGCGCGCGAACTCCCACGTCATCGCGCCGTTGCGGGCGAAGTCCTGCCAGCCGTCGGAGAAGCCGACGAAACCGGCGCTGGCGCGCGCGAACGGCGTCGACGAGAGCAGCACGAGCGCCTCTGAACCCTTCCCCGCGCGCAGGCCGCCGTCGACCCAGGCGGTGTTGCCGTAGCCGCTCGCGCCGAGGTGCGGCGCGAGCAGCGGGTAGAGCAGCCGCCCCTCGCCCGTGAGCCGGTAGGAGACGAGCAGGACGTCCCGCAGCGGGTCGGGCACGACCTCGAGCTCGAGCCGGTATCCCTCGCCGTCGTGCACGATCCGCGGCAGGGGCACGCAGGGGCTCGGCGTCTCGAGCGTGTACGACTGTGCGCGCTTCACCTCGACCCAGTCGCCGCCGCCGGCGACGACGAAGCCGAGGTCGCGCACCTGCGGGCGGCCGGTCGCCGGCCAGTAGACCTCGTTGACGATCCCGAAGCCGAGCGTCGCCCAGACCCGGCTCGGGCCGAGCGCGGTGGTGACCGCGTCCTTCGCGCTCGACGTCCACGTCGGCGCGATGCCGGGCCAGCCGAACGCCTCGGCCGGATCAGGATGCGACGACAACCGCCCGTCCGTCGAGCTCGAGCCGGGTCACGACGATCCCGTGCTCACGCGCCCAGTCGAGCGGCACGGCGAGCGCGCCGATGACGACCGCGTCTCCGTCCCGGCCCGCCGCCTCGAAGCCGACGCGGCGACGGCCGTGCCGGTCGGGAGCGGCGGCGCGCCGCAGCCGTCGCTGGCAGGGCTGTCCGCGTGCCGGCACATCGCCCGCCCGAGCGCCTCGACGCAACTGGCTCATCGCGACCTGAGATGCGCCGTAGCGCCGGAGCGATTCGGCGCGCGTGAACGTCCGAATCGCCGCGGCGTCGCCGAGGGTCGGACCTGCCGACAAACCAAGGAGGCTGGAATGGAGACGACCAGTGAGCGAACGGGTCGGGTCGGCGAGGATCGGTGCATCGTGCGCTGGCGCTACCGCTGCCTGCTCGCGGCCGGCTACGGCCGGCGCAGGGCTGCCGAGCTCGCCGAACGGCGGGACATCGACCTCCACCTCGCCGTCAGCCTGCTCGAGCACGGCTGCCCCGTTGAGACAGCGCTCGACATCCTGCTCTGAGGGAACCCGCGCCGAGCCTGTCGGACGGTCCACCTGCGGCGCCTGCGCGAGCAGTCGAGGAGCGCGGGTCAGCCCGAGTACCCCCCACGGCCCGTGGGGATCCGGCGGCTTTCCCCCTTCTCGTCATCCGAGCAGACATCATCCTGCCCGCTCGCGAGCGATCGCGGCTGCCTGCTCGGCGGGACCGAAGCCGATCCGCGTCGGCGAGCTGGCGCTGCGCGTCGGTATCCGCGGTCGCCTCGCCGCCGACCGGCTCCGCGCCCTGGGTCTGGGCGCCCTCCTCCACGACCTCGGCAAGCTGCTCGTCCCCGACGAGATCCTGCGCAAGCCGGGAGCGCTCACCGACAGCGAGTTCGACGCGATCAGGGAGCACCCGGTCACCGGCGCGGAGCTGCTCGCCGCCTCGCCGCTGCTGGCAGGCGCCGCCGATCTCGTCCGCTGGCATCACGAGCGCCCCGACGGCAGCGGCTACCCGGACGGGCTCAGCTCGGGCCAGATCCCGCTCGAGGCCGCCATCATCAGCGCCTGCGACGGCTGGGACGCGATGACCTACAGCCGCCACTACCGGGCCGCGCTCGAACCGGCGCACGCTCGCCGCATCCTCGCCGAGGGCGCCGGGACGCAATGGGACAGCCGCGCGATCGCGCTGCTCGAGGCGGAGCTCGACGAGAACGGTCCGGTCGAGACGCCGCTCCTCGACGCCGTCGGACGCGAACGCAGCCCCGCCGAGCTCGGCGACGTCTGCCTCGACGCCCTCCCGGCTCGGCTGCGCGCGCCGCTCGCCGAGCACGGGGCCGGCTGACCGACGGCGACGGCGACCACGCGCCGTCGAGCTCGAGCCGCGCGGCCTCGATCCTGCACGCGCTCGCCCAGGCGAGCACGGCCTGACGGCTCGTGCAGGAACGTAGGTCGCGAGCACGCGCCCGGAGCCTGCGTCGAGCAAAAGCGGGCCAGGTGAATCTCCACGCGTGCGGCAGGGATCCAAGCAGGCAAGACACGCCCGCAGGTCTCCTCCCTCGCCGCGGGCGGTCTCCTCCCAAGGGGTCGGCGCGGCTCCAGGCGGCTCCGCGCCGGCCCCACGCGCATCGGGCACACCGGAACGCCCGACGCTCTGCGCGCGTTGGGGGTTCCGGTGGAGGCCGCTTCAAGAAGGGCCCGTCCGAGATCGTCTGAACGGCGCTCAGGTGTCGAGGAGCTCGAGCTCCGTCGTACACTCGATCGCGGCGCCGATCGAGCGGTAGACGGGGCAGTGCGGCATGTGGTGCTCGAACGCGCGCTCGATCTTCTCCCGCTCGGCGTCCGCATCGACGCGGAGCAGGTAGCGGACGTGGATCCGCTTGATCACGAGCACGCCGTCCTCCGCTTCGATCTCGCCCGTCGCCTCGCCGATGAGCCTGCCGTCGCTCGCGTTGATCCGACGCGCCTCCAGCGCGCCTCCGAAGGTGCCGGTCAGTCACCCGCCCGCGGCGGCGACGATGTAGTCGAGTGTCGTCGCCCGCTCTGCCTCGCCCGGCTCGGCGACTCCGTAGTGGGCGGCCACTTCGTCGTGGACGCCGAAGTACACCGGCCTGGCCTCGCCGGGAAGCTCCGCCCTTCGCAGCGGTCCGCGGATGCGCTCGATCCGTACCCTCGACACGTATACCGGCTCGCCCACCGTTCCCCCTTCTCGTCGCTGTCGGTGAGGCCGGAGCCTACCCCTCCCGGCGCTGCTCGAGCATCCGGCGAATGCCCATCCGACCGCGGTGGAGGCGGCTCTTGAAGTTGTGCATGGTCAGGCCGAGCGCTTCGGCTGCTTCCTCGTGTGTCAGCCCTTCGATATCGCGCAGCACCACCGCTTCCCTGTACTGGGGGGCAGCTCGTCGATGCACCCGGCGACCAGCTCCTGCAGCTCGACCGACTCGGCGCGCGCGGCCGGGCCGGGTTCGAGGTCAGGAACCTCCCCGAGCGTGTCCTCGATCGGCAGCGAGCAGCGGCGGCGTTCGTGGGCGAGCCGCCGGTTCGCCTCGTTCACGGCGATCCGGTAGAGCCAGGTCGAGAACAGCGCGTCGCCGCGGAACCGAGGTAGCGCCCGCCATGCCTTGAGCAGCGTCTCCTGCAAGACCTCCTCCGCGTCGCTCGGGTTGCCGACGATACGGACGAGCATCCGGTAGGTGCGGCGGCCGTGCAGCTCGATCAGCTGCTCGAACGCATGACCGTCGCCTGCACGTGCGCGTACCACGAGCGTGCGCTCGTCAACAGCGGTGATGGCAGCGCTCGCAGGCTGCTCCTCCATCGTCGTCTGCGTTAGAGGCACCGGCGGCGGAGGAAGATTCCGCGACATCAGGCGGTGGATGCGCCCCGGCGGACGGCTGCACGTCAGGAAGATTCCGCGACAGGTGAATCTCCTCGCCTGGCGGCAGGATCGAATGTCCGGTGATGTCCCGCCTCCGCCTACCCGGCTTCGCACGCTCCTCCAGCGAGTGCGAGCACGTGCGCGAGCTCATGTCCGACTACGTCGACGGCGATCTCGAGCCCACGGAGCAGGCCCGTGTCGAGCGCCACGTCGCCTTCTGCCCGCGCTGCCGCACGGTGCTCTCGAACCTCCGCCTCACCCTGAGCGCCCTTCGCGCCCTCGGCTCCAGCCGCACCGGCGGCGAGGAAGATGCCACCGAGGCGGCGCTGCGAGCGTGGCGCGAGCGCGCCGATTCGAGTTAGCCCGACCCCTCACGCTCCTTCTGCAGGACGTTCCACCGCCGGCGCGGGCCGTACCGGTACCGCCGCCGGCAGCGGTACCGGTCGAGTAGCCCAGGCGGCCGGCCACCGAGCGGGCAGGCTGGATTCACCCGGCTTCGCCGTGGACCCGACGGCGACGCGGTGTGCAGCCCGTGACGCGGCGCTGGTCGCCCGCGGCCTCCGCGGGCGACCAGGCCGATCAGCGGACGGTTGGCTACCGCCGCGTGTCAGCGATGTGCGTGAGTCGGTCCGCCTGGAAGCGGAGCGACTTCATGATCGTCACGAGCGCGAAGACGACACTGGTGAAGATCATCGCGACGCCGGCGAAGCGGACCGGGCCCGACCAGGCCGCGATGTCGGCGGCGCTGGCGGGGTTGTTGTCGAGCCGCGCAGCCTGGACGAAGCCGAGCACGAACGTGCCGATCAGCGTCATCAGGCCCATCATCATCGCGGGCGGGAAGACGTAGCCGCTCCACGGCCGCTTGAGGATCAGCGCGTGCTCGCCGAGTGAACGCTGCACGCTCGTGCCGCCGTCCCGCAACTCGCCGAGGATGCGGGCGAGCGTGAAGGTGACGGCCGAGAGCAGGAAGCCGATCCCGAGGAAGAGCACGCCCGGGTTCCAGGCGGCGATCTGCGCGACCTGCGCGGCATTGCTGCTGGTCGCCTGGATCGCGCCGGCGACGACGCCGGCCGCGATCGCCATCACGCCCATCGCGAACGCGGGCAGCCACATCTTGCTGGCCGGCGCCGGCAGGTCGAAGTCCTCTTCCTCGCGCGGGATCGCCGCCTGCGAGCCGATCCGTACGGGATGGAGTAGCGTCGACATCTATGTCTCCTTCTGGGTTGTCGCAGCGGGGTAGAGCCGCGGCAGGGTCTCTGCGAGGACGCCTGCGCGGATGCGGATCCGGCGGACGATCGCGAACAGGCTGAGCACGACAGAGCTGATCGCGAGCGCGATCACGCCCTGCAGTGCCGGGATCAGCCAGGCAGGGGTGTCCTGGACGAACTCCCTGCTCGCACTGGAGGCGATGCCGGCACCGAAGCCGAGGCCTGCCATCCAGCCGAACGTGACGAGGGCGACGAGGATGGACGCCCCGGTCTGGAACCTGCGCGCCTCGCTGTCGAGCGCGTTCATCGAACCTCCCTTCGGGTCGGGGGCGACGGCCGTGAGCTCGTAACGACTGTCGCCACATCAGACCCGGGAGGGTGAGGCGAGATTCACCTGTGAGTCCCAGCCGTACAAGCCTCTCGCTCAGCGAGAGAAGACCTCGATCTCGGCGGCGCCAGTGTTGCCGCCCGTCGAGGTCACCACCTCGAACCGCAGGCGCCGGCCCGTGAAGGACACCTCCGCCACCCGCGGGTCGAGGCGAGTGCCGGCGGGAAACGGTCCGTACCGCTTGCCGCCGTCGACCACCACCGCGAACGTTCGGGTGATGGCCGAGCCGTCCGACATCTCGCGCGTCACGAAGGCGACCCCGGTGACCTTGCGCTCGGCGCCGAGATCGATCGTGATGAAGGCGTGGCTGCCGTCGCCCGCCGACGACCACTCGGTGGCGAGGTTACCGTCGACCGCGTTCGCGGCGCCGTAGCCGGCTCCGTACTGTGAGCTGACGGCGACGACCTTGGCGCCCACGGCGATCTCCCGGCCCGCGGCGGCCGCCGCCTTGCTCGGCGTCGTCGTGAAAGTCGCGAGCTCGCGGGTCTGGAAGACCCGACCCTGGGCGTCGGTGGCGGTCAGCCGGTAGCGGTAGGTGGTGTTCGGCGTCAGCCCTCCGAGCACGACCGTGTGGCGGGCGATCGCATGGCCGCCCATGCTCGGATCGTTGGCGATCGACCCCAGCGAGCCCGTGCGACCGTAGGCGACCGCGCACACGGTCGGCGGGTTCGTCTCGACCCGCACGACCGCGGAGCGCCCGTCCGGCGCGACCTGCACGCACGTCCGCCCAACCTCGATCGCGCGAAAGGCGCGGATGCCGCTCGTGCTCCCGTTCGAACCGCCGCAGCCGGCGAGCGCCGCCAAGCAGGCCGGAGTCGCGAGCCACGCGGTGACGGGCCGGAGCGTCGCACGATTGCGCGACATGCGCACATGCTGCCCGAAGCTCGGCGGGTGGCGGCAGGGTGACGACGTTCCTGCGCCGCCGCGAGGCGTGCATCCAGAGGCGGCTCTCCGCCTGTAGCTCCCATGTGAGTTCACGGCCTACGAACAGGAGGATGACCGCGTTGCAGAGGAGAAGACGCACGTTCGCTGCGGCAGGGCTCGTTGCCTGCGGGGCGCTCGCCCTGACCGGGCTCGCCCTGGCAGGAAACCCGAAGAAGTCGAAGATGATGTCGGCGAACACGGGCGCGAAGATCCACATCCTCGCGCCCAAGCCGGGCCAGCTGATCACCGGCAACGCCGTCCTCACGGACGTCGCGATCTCGCACTTCAAGATCGACTGCGCGCTTGCGGGCACGGCGCCGAAAATGGGCGTCGGCCACTACCACATCGACCTCGACGGCGCGCTCGTGAACATGTTCTGCGGCCCGAAGGCGAGTGTCAGCCTCGCCAACGTGAATCCGGGCAGGCACACGCTCGAGTTCAAGGCTGCCGAGAACAACCACATGGAGGACATGCACTCGGCCCAGAAAGTCAGCTTCGTCTACAGGCCGACCCACCCGCTCCTGATCAAGCCGCGCACCTTCGCCGGCGCCCCCTCGATCACGATCGTCTCGCCGAAGAGCGGCTCGACCGTCAGCGGCGGCTTCAACCTCGTGGTCGCCGTCAAGAACTTCATCCCCTCGTGCGCGCTCTACGGAAAGCCGGACGTCGCCGGCTACGGGCACTGGCACGCCTTCGTCGACACCACCAAGGGCGGCGCGATGGGGATGGGGACGATGCTCGGGATGAGCTGCGCGAAGAGCTTCCACGTCTCCCTCGCCGGTATCAAGCCGGGCGTGCACACGTTCTTCGCCCAGCTGGAGGACGACGCCCACATGCCGACGATCAAAGGCCATTCCGTCGCAGAGGTGACCCTGACCGTCAAGTAAGGGACGCTGCGGTACGCGGGGCGGACGGCCGCGACGGGCGCCGCCGCCCCGCCGGATCCGGCCCGTGCAGTCGAGGAGGTGCTGAATGAGGAAGGCGTTGATCCTGGCGGCGAGCGCTCTCGTAGCGGTCGGCCTGGCTGCAGCAGGGATGGCCGCCGCGCCGGCTCACCGTGTGCGCGCGGCGACGAAGCGCTCGGTCGTGGTCTCCACCCGGAGGCTGCCGAAGCTCGGCTTCGTGCTCGTCGACGGCCGCGCCCGCACCCTGTACATGTTCGTACCCGACAAGCGCAGGAAGGTCACGTGCATCGGTACCTGCGCTTCGCTGTGGCCTCCGCTGAGGCTGGCCAAGGGTGCGAAGCCGGTCGCAAGAGGCAAGGCGCGACAGTCGCTCCTGGGCAGCGACCCGGATCCTGCCGGCGGTCGGGTCGTCACCTACCACGGCTGGCCGCTGTACACCTACGTCGGGGACGGTGCCCCCGGCGCCGCCAACGGGCAGGCGCTCAACTCGGCCGGTGGTCTGTGGTACGTCCTCAGCCCCCGAGGCGAGGTCATACGCACCAGGACCTGATTCCAACATCTTCCCGGGCGACTCCTCCGGCACGGATCGCGGCTGCCCGGTCTCGAGCGCACCGCCGCTCTGGCGAGCGCTCCGACCGTAGGCGCGAACCGAGCCCGCCTTCCCACGCGTCCAACCGCACGGT